>Ga0247737_1000019_pt1 | contig 41756 bp, 28 predicted proteins | sample UWRJL028104C2_FD_180937 | JGI IMG/M metagenome (GOLD analysis project Ga0247737, IMG submission 180937) | Plant litter microbial communities from Arlington Agricultural Research Station in Wisconsin, United States - UWRJ-L028-104C-2 | ecosystem: Environmental > Terrestrial > Plant litter >...
CGGGCGGCGCCTCGACCGAGAGCGCGTCGAGGTAGAACCAGGACTGGGTGCGCTGCGGGAAAGCGTCGCCGCCGGGATCGCCCGCGTGATCCCCGGGGCCGTAGTAGGAGGTCTGCATCGCCATGCCGTGCCCGGTGCCGGGGCCCGCCGAGCTCGCCACATAGATGCTGACCAGCAGATCGGACAGCGCCGGGACGGTGCCGTCGACCGGGTCGCTGAGCACGCTGCCGCCGGCCGGCACAGTCACCTCGGTGCGACCACCGAAGGTGACCCGGCGGTTCGGCCCCCGGACGGTCGCGGTGCCGGGGTTGCGCTCGCCGGCGTACGCGTTCCCGAAGGTCACCGGTGCCGTACCGAACGCGTTGGAGAGCCGGAGGCGCATCCGGGAGCCCCCGACGCTGGTGTGCACCACCTGCCGGAAGGTCTGCCCGGGAGTGACGTCGCCGATCTGCTGGGCGCTGGCCGCCCAGCTGACCACGGGCGCGGTCCGGGGCGGGGCAGCCGCCGGGATCGCCAGGACGGCCGCCATCAGCAGCGGAATCACCGTCATCGCAACACCACCGACTCGCCCGGTGCGAGGCGGATCGTCCGGGTGGTCGAGCCGTAGGCGACCGTTGTCGACCGGCCGCCGACGCTGGTGAACCGGGCCGTGGTGACCCGGCCGTCGCGCCACGCGAGGTCGAGGACGAATCCGCCGCGGACGCCGACGCCGGTGATCGCGCCCCCGGCGGCCCAGGCCGGGGGCAGTGCGGGCAGCAGCTTCACGTGGCCGGGACGGGCGTACACCAGCATCTCGATCATCGCGGTGGGCGTGCCGAAGTTGGCGTCGATCTGGAAGATGTTGCGGCCCGGATTGGTCTCGTACATGTCGAACAGGTTGAGCGCGGTGCCGTTGCCGCCGTCGAGCGCCGGCCGCAGGTTGCGCACGATCAATTCGTACGCGTTGGCGGCGTGGCCCAGGCGGGCCCAGCACGCGGCCCGCCAGGCGTTGGCCCAGCCGAAGCTGTCCATGCCGCGGGAGGCCAGCAGGTTGGTCGCGCCGGTGAGCACGGCCTCGTCGACCGCACCGGGGCGGATCCGGTCACCGGGGAAGAGGCCGATCAGCGGCGACAGGTGCCGGTGGGTGGTCTCGCCGAGGTTGTCCGGCGACATCCACTCCTGGAGCTGGCCCGTCGTGGGGCTGACCTCGGGCAGGTAGAGCATCTCCTGAAGGTCCCGGACCACGTCCCGGTAGCGGGCATCCTGACCCAGCTCCGCGCACGCCGTGCGATAGTTCTGGAACAACGCCCAGACAAGCTCCTGGGCGTAGGTCATCCCGCGCGCGTCCTGCGGCCCGTGCTCGGGCGACCAGTCGTGGTCGTCGATCAGCACCTTGCTGGTCCCCTTGGTGACCGGGGTGGTGCGGATGGCGCTGAGCAGCCTGGACTCCCAGAACTCGCAGGCGCCCCGGAGCAGCGGCAGAACCTTGGCCAGGTAACGCTTGTCCTGCGTGTACTCGTAGTGCTCCCACAGGTTGAGGCAGAGCCAGGCTCCACCGCCGGGGTGCCACCACCAGCCGTTGCCGCCGTGGATGTTGGTGGAGAAGGCGACGGTCCAGCCCGCGACGCGGCCCGAGGTGTTGCGGAAGCGGTTGCGGGGGTCGTTGAAGTGCGCTTGGGTGAGCTGCGTCCACGACGGCAGCTGGGCCAGCAAGTAGTCGGTGAATGCGTCGAAGCACGGGCTGAGCGCCGCGCGGTCGGTCAGCCAGTAGTTCATCTGGATGTTGATGTCGGTGTGGTAGTCGCCCATCCAGTCCGGCGTGTTGTTGTCGAGCCACAGGCCCTGAAGGTTGAGCGGGACGCTGTCCCGCGACGCGGCAATGGTCAGGTAGCGGCCGTACTGAAGGTAAAGGGCCTCGAGCTCGGGGTCCGGGGCGGCGCCGACCGCGGCGCGCGAGTTCAGGCGCTGCCAGGTGTCCTGATCGCGTTGGCCGGAGGTGGACGTGCCGAGACGTACCGCCAGGCGGTCGTAGAGAGCGGCGTGGTCGGCGACGTGCGCCCGGCGCAGCTTGGCCGGATCGGCCGCGGCGGCGGCGCGGCTCCGCCCGGTCGCCGCGATCAGCGGGTTGACGCGCCGGTCGCGATAGCCGGTGGCAAAGCTCGGCGCGTAGTCGGTGCCGCCGGCGAGAACCACGGTCAGGGCGGCACAGTCGGTGAAGGCGATCGTGGTGCCCGAGGCGGTGACCGTGCCGCGCTCGGCGCGGGCGGTGACGGCGGCGGCGTACTTGAGATTGTTGGCGAACGTGGCGGCGAACGACAGCGTCGCCGGTGCCGATTGCGCCGTGGTCGTCTCGTCGTGCCGGCCGGCGAGGGTGACGGTGCCGGTGTGGGTGCCGCCGCCGTCCTGGGTCAGCCGCACCACGATCACCCCGGCCGGGTGGCTGGCGTAGATCTCACGCCGATAGCGCACGCCGCCGAGGGTGTAGGTGACGGTGACGACGCCGGACGCGAGATCGAGTTCGCGGCGGTAGCCGGTGACCGCGCTGAGCTGGTGCCCGGCGACCGTCACGGCCAGGTCGGCCAGCAGGGTGAAGGTGCCGAAGCGTTCCTGGTCGTAGGGGAACTGGCCCTCGCCGTCGACCGTGTCGTTGCGAGTGCCGGTCCACATCGTCCCGTCGGTGACCAGCAGGAGTTCCCGGGCCGGGTCACCGCCCGTCAGGGCGCCCAGGCGGCCGTTGCCGATCGGCAGGCCCTGCTGGATCATCGCGGCCGGGTCGGCCGGTGTGCGATACCAGAGGGTCTGGGCCGGCTCGGCGGCGTCCGCCGCCGAGCTCGCCGAGAGGGCGGGCAGACCGGCGACCGCGGCAGCGGCGCTGAGGCTGAGTACGGTGCGTCGCCGAGTCATCGGGCCGCTCCTTCGTTCGGCACGTCGATCCGGTCGAGGTCCGGCGAGTACGAGTTCCCGCTGTCGAAGCGGATGCTGTTGCCGCCGGCCCGCAGCGTCACCGGGACGGTGATCGTCGCCGGGGTGTTCCAGCCGCCGCTGACCGGGAAGTCGATGTGCGTGGCCGGGCCGCCGTTCGCGGAGACGTCGATGCCTCGTTGATCGCCGGTCGTGTAGGTGACATTGACCTGATAGGTGCCCGCCACCGGCGCCTGTACGTCGTTGACGGTCAGCGCGCCACCGCCGTAGAGGTTGCCGACCTTCTGCCCGCCCGAGCAGGCGTCGCAGCCGGTGGTCACGGCGGGCGCGGTGAGCGTGTTGGCCGGCGCCTCGGCCTCGTGGGCGGTGAACTCCGCGGCCGGACCGGCCGGAACCACGCGGAACAGGCTCGCGCCGTGCGCGGGCACCCGCACCGAGATGCTGTCCCGGACGGTCCCCTTGTCCCGTTGCGCCCACAGATCGCGCAGCGTCGCGGCGCCGGTGAAACCGAGGCTGCTCCAGTGGGCGGCGACGTCGGCGGGACGGTCACCCAGGTTGAACAAGGCCACCGTGTACGACCCGTCGGTGTTGCGCATTCCCCAGACCTGCCGGTCACCGGCCGGCGACAACGGTCGTGCCGGCACGCCTTGCTGGTCGACCGCGATCACCTCGCGATTGGTGAGCAGCGAGGTGCCCAGCTTGTCGAGCGTCGTCAAGTCGTCCCCGACGACCAGCGGTGAGGCCGAGATCGCCCACAGGGTCGCCGCGCTGCGCCGCTCGTCGTCGGTGAGCCCGGATCGCCGGCCATTGCCGATGGGCAGCGAGTCAAGGTTGTTGTACCCCTGAGCGCCGGCGAACGGAGTCCAGGCGGGCGCGTCGGCGAACCGGTCGTTCACCGAGTTGTCCCAGGTGGTGAGCGTTCGGCAGTAACACTCCACGTCGGTGTCGATGCGCCAGGAGTCGGCGGCGGCCTGCCAGTCGCCGATCCGGCCGGCGTCCAGCGACCAGGCCAGGTCGAGGTGGATCGGGCGGCCGGTGGCGTCGATCGCGGTGCGCCACGCTTTCACGTCGGCCGTGTTGTCGTACTGGCCGCCGCCCTTGCCCGAGCCCGGTCCGACGCCGTCGAGCTTGAGGAAGTCGATGCCCCAGCTCGCGATCAGTGCGGCCTGCGACGCGACGTAGCGGGCGGCGCACGGGTTGCCGAAGTCGAGCTGGTAGGAACTGTCCCAGCCGTTGGTGGTGCGCCGGTCGGCGAAGACGATGTCGGCGGTGGTGCAGCCCGGGGCGCCGGCGATCGGGATCGTGCCGTCGCCGTACGCGGGCTTCTCGAGCCCGACGGGCAGGTAGAGGCCGGCGCGCAGGCCCTGCGCGTGGATCCGGTCGGCCAGCGCCGCCATGCCGTGCGGGAACCGCTCGGGGTCGGCGATCTGGCGCGCGTTGCCGTCGTAGCGGGGCTTCCAGCCGTACGTCATCCACCAGCCCGCGTCGAGGTTCACGTACTGATAGCCGTACTTCTTGAGCTTGCCCGCCAGCGCGCCGGCCTGGGCCAGCACGTTCTTCTCGTTGAGCCAGCTGAACCGGCCCTTCGGATTGAGTTGCTCGTCGCGGGTGGACTGGAGGCTGGCGCTGGACCACCCGAGGACGGGTGCGACGGCCGCCGCCGCGGGCGATGCGGCCGGCCGCGTGCCGGCGGGGGCGCACGCCGTGGCGGTGAGACCGATGACCGCGGCGATGATGATGGGGGACAGAGTTCGGGTCGCTCTTGACGCTGCCGTCAACATGGGCGAAACATAGACGCAAATAATTTCGCGCGTCAAGAAATATGATCGACTTGCTCCCCGCGAGGTCGATCTCACCGGCATGCTCCAGGCTGGTGGCCGATCGGACACCCGGACCTGTCGGAAGCCGCACCCGGTTCAGGCTGGGGGACGCCGGCCGATGGATACGGCCGGCGTCCGGACATCAGCGGGTCAGGCGGTCGGGGGGTGGATGGTGAAGCCCTGGCCGCTGGTCACCACGCGTTGCAGGTTGCCGAAGGCGAAGTAGTTCTCGGCGTCGTTGTTCTCGATGCCGATCAGGGCCAACATGCCCTCGGCCAAGCCGCCCGGGCTCACGTCGCGGTAGTTCACCGTGAACGTATTGTCGGGGCGGACGACCAGGCTGAAGCTGATCCGGCCGCCGGGGATGCCGGCGGTCGGATGCCGAACAACGACGTTGCGCCACTCCACGACAAGACGGTCCGCGGAACTGGTCAGGTACACGCCGGCGTCGGCGTCGACGTCGAGCGTGGTGAAGAACGGGAAGATGGCCACGTAGGACGGGAAGTTGTAGGGCATCTCGGTGGGGATTTTGGTGGGCGGCTCGGTCGGCCCGGTCATGCTCAGGGCGCCGTCTGCGCTGACCCAGGCGGTCCGGTACGCCCGGCCGTACAGGCTGATCGGGAACGGCAGTGCGATCTCGGCGGACGAGCTCGTGGATCCGGAGATGTCGAGCTTGGTCGCGCCCTCCTGGTACCCGGACGCCGGGCGGGTGCAGGTGTAGCCGTATTCGTCGGTCAGCGGCGGCAAAGTGACGTCGGCGCGGAGATCGCTGGAGAGTGTGCGCGTGTCCGTGACCGGAACGGCGCATCGGCTCGTCGGCGTCACGCTGATGTCGTGCGTGCCGAGGGGCAGCTGGAGCCGGTAGGCGCCGGATGCGTCGGTGCGGGTCAAGGCCGGTGTGCCAGGAACGGTGACCGTTGCATCGGCTACGACGCCTTCGGCCGAGCGGACCACTCCGGAGACGGTTGCCGAGGGAAGCTGCTCCGGACGTACGGAAAGCGTGGTCTTCTGGTTTGCCTTGACGACGACGGTGCCCGTGGCGTCACGGTAACCGAAGCGCATTGTCCGGTACGTGTAGGTTCCCGGCACCATGCGGTCGAGGCCGGCGTGGCCTTTGGCGTCCGTCGTCAGCGTCCGGGACTTCGGCCCGGAAAGCAGCAGTTGGGCATCCGGCAGCGCCTTGCCCGTGGAGTCGGTGACGGTGCCCGCCAGACCGCCGGTCGCGTGGTGCGGTGCCGCCTGCAGCAGACCCGGAATGTCGAGTCGCCCCTCGCCCGCCGCGTTGTTGTCCGCGGGCGTTCCGCCGCACTCGGTGTCGTCAATGTCGTGTGCCGTGGCGTCGAGCAGCCGCCGGGTCGCCGCGACGTCGCCCTGCAGTTCCGGCACCGCGGACCAGAGCAACGCCACGGCCCCGGCGACGTGCGGCGCTGCTTCGGAGGTCCCGCTCCGCGCGGTGTAGTCCTCCCAGGTGGACCAGCTGGAAACGATGTTGGTCCCAGGCGCGGCGATGTCGGGCTTCGTCAGTCCGGTCCGGCCAGGGCCCCGGCTGGAGAGGGTGGAGACGGTGTCGTCGGGAGTGGTGTTGCCGACAGCGTAGGCATTCTCCAGCGAGGCCGGCCAGCTGACCCGGGAGCAAATGCTTCCGGCCCCGGCTCCCAATCCGTTGCCGGCGGCGAAGACCGGAAAGATGCCGGCCGCGATCCAGGCGTCCACCGCATCGCTCAGGAAGTTCTCCTCGTCGCTGATCCAGGAGTTGTTCACCACATCCGGTGCGAGGTCAGGCCGGGGGTTCCCGCCGGAGGCGTCGGTGGGAGCGAGCATCCACTGCGCTGCGGCCAGCCTGGTCTGCGGCTTGAGGGCGGAGGCCGCGATCCAGCGGGCCTGTGGAGCGACGCCGATCTGCGGGCCGTCCGTGCGGTTCCCCGCGATGATGCCCATGACGTGGGTGCCGTGACCATCTTCGTCGCAGTTCGTTCGGCAGGCGCCGGTGAGGTCGAGGAAGCTGTAGTCGGTGGTGGAGGCGCCGTTGCTGTAACGGCCGCGGTAGTTGGCCGACAACGCGGGGTGGTCGACGGCGACGCCGGAGTCGATGGATGCCACGGTGATGCCCTCGCCCCGCGTGCCCGAGTCGCGCCAGACACGATCGGCTCCGACCCGGGCAATGTTCCACTGGACCGCATCGTCGGCCGGCACAGCCGGGGCGCGGCCCGGTGCGGCGGTTGTGGCGGTGGCGGTGGCGGCTGGTGTCGCTTCCTTGACGACCTGCTGCACCTCGGGCCGGGAGCGTAACTCCGCGGAGAGGGCAGCATCGCCGGTCACGCGAATCGAGTTGTTGATCCAGAATGACTGGTACTGGATACCGCGCTGGTCGAGCAGGCGGCGTAGGCCGGCCTGGGTCTGCGTGGCATGCCGAGTCAGTGCCTCGTAGACCAGGCGGCCCTTGGCGGCCTTGTCCGGCGCGGACCGGGCTGCCGAAAGATCGGCCTGATCGTCCAGCACCACCCAGAAGGGACTGTCCCCGGCGGCCTCGGCGCCCGCCGGCGAGGCCGGAACCGACAACGGTCCGACGGCCAGCAGGACGGCCGCCGCGGCAAGCGCGGGGGGTGTTCGTAGACGCCATCGGGATCCCGGCGAAGTGCGCATGTCACATCCTCCTATCGCGCATCCAGGCGGCCAGAACGGGACGGCTCGGCCTCGATGCAAAGGGCCGGCGCCCTTCGGCGGTCATCCAAACGTCTAATTACGACAAAGATCAAGGGAATAGCCATGAACGTGCGTTACAACACATCTCGGACAACGGGTGCACAAACTGCCAGACTTTGTCATCGATCGACGCCGCGGGTGGAGTGCGGCCCGCTGGTGACCTCGAGCTCGTAGCGCAATCCCGACTCGCTGGCCGACATGGCCCGCACCACCGACCACATCAGCAGGGGCGTACGCCCTGCCCGATACTCGCCGTCAGGTCGAGGGAGGCGACACCCGGTACCTCGCCGACCCGCCGCATCTCCCTGCTGATCGGCGGCAATGGCCTCGTCACAGGGGGTCAGGTCTCGTCACAGGGGGTCAGGTAAGGCTCGCGGCGAGTGCGGCGGAGAAACGCTCCGGGTCGGCCGGCACCATGACCACGACGCTGAGTTGTGGCGCGCTTTGCACGGTGAGGAACTCGTTGGCGAACGACATTTCGCCCAGATCGGGGTGCCGCAGCGTCTTCTCACGATGCTGCCAGGTCGACACCGTCTGCTCGCGCCACAACTGGTTGAACAGCGGGCTGAGTGCGGACAGCTCGTCGGTGATCTCGGTCAGCCGGGCGCTGTCCGGGTTCTGTCCGGCGTGCAGCCGCAGCAGACCGACCAGTTCCGCGGCGGCGTCGGCCCAGTCGTCGCCGTGCAGATCGCGGGCCCGGGGCGCCAGCATCATCCAGCGGACGCCGTTGCGGTGCGGCGGCGGCAACGCGTCGAAGTCGGCGAAGAGGTATTTGGCCGAGGTGTTCGCGTGCACGATGTCGACGAACGGCCCGAGCGCCAGGGCGGGAGTGTCGCCGAGCGCGGTCAGCAGTTGGCGCACCCGTTCCTCGCCGCCGTCGGTCGAGGTGGGGGCAGGGGTTCTGTCGGCGACTTTTGCCAGGTCGAACAAGTGTTGGCGTTCGTCGTCGCTGAGGCGCAAGGTGCGGGCTACGCTGCCGAGCACCCCAGGCGAAGCGGTCTGCTGTCGACCCTGTTCGAGTCGTGCGTAGTAGTCGACACTCAGACCCGCCAGCCGGGCCACTTCTTCGCGGCGCAACCCGGGAACCCGCCGTCGTCTGCCCGCCGGAAGTCCGACGCGCTCGGGCTCGACCCGGCCACGCCGATCACGGAGGAACGAAGCAAGCGCCTCGTTGCGGCCGGAGCTGGGTCGGGACACCAGAAGAGTGTACGCACGAGAGTAGGTACCGGATTCCTAGGTATCAGTCTGCCTGGATAGACGGTCCGCCGTGTGTTTGGATCGTCCCGCAATCCGACCCCGCACAAAAGGACGGCAGAATGAATACGTGCTCCACTGGTTCCGGAGGCCTGACCGGCGCTTACGGAGAGGCCCAGGACCGGGTCGGCGGCCGGGCATCCGGTCCGCTCGACATGGTCGATTCGGCGGTCGGGGCGTGAACACCGTGCGTGACGATCATTTCGAGGACACCCTCATCGATCGCGCGGAAAAGCTCATTCCGCTGCTCCAGGACCATGCGGCCGAGACCGAGGCGGCCGGTCGGCCGGCCGAGGCCAGCATGCAGGCTCTTCGTGAGGCCGGCTTCCTCAACCTCTTCGCCCCCGCGGCCCTGGGCGGTCACCAGGCCAGCCTGGCCACCGCCGTGGACGTTTTCGACCGGCTGGGCCGCGGCTGTGGCGCCACGGCGTGGACGGCCATGCTCGCCTCGGGCGGTTCGTTCCTGGCCGCGTTGCTCGACGACCAGGCTCGTACCGATGTGTGGGGCGACGATCCGTACGCGATGGTTTGTGGCGGTTTCGGGATGAACAGCAGCGCCCACGCTGTCCCGGGTGGCTTCACCGTCAGCGGACGCTGGGAGCCGTTGTCCGGAGTGCAGGACGCACAGTGGGCACTCGTCGGCGTCCCGCTCGTCGACTCCAGCGGAACTCCGCTCGGTCCCGCTATGGCCCTGATCCCCACGAATGCCGGTACCGTCGAACAGACGTGGCAGGTGGCCGGCATGCAGGGCACCGGAAGCCACACGTTCGTCGTCGACGAGGCCTTCGTCCCGGCCCACCGCATCCTCTCGTTGCCGAAGGTGCTCACCGGCGCCTACGCCGCCGATCACCCCGGCGAGCTGCTCTATCAGGCGATGGCGATCCCGTTCCTGACCCTCGCGATGATGGGCCCGATCCTCGGGATGGCCCAGGCCGCGCTGTCCGTCACGCTCGAACGGCTGGCGAAGGGCAAGCCGGTCGGGGGAACGACCTACCAGAACGCCATCGATTCGCCGGCCGTCCGGTTCGCCATCGCCGACGCCGCGTCCGCGATCGACACCGCGCGGCTGCACACCGCGCGGGCGGTAAGCGACGTGGAACTCGCACAGCACGGCCAGGTCCTTACGGTCGGACAGCGTGCCCGGCTGAAGATGGACACGGCCACCGCGGTGCTCGCCGCGCGCCGCTCGGTTCAGCTTCTGTTGGACATCAATGGTGCGAGCGGCTTCGCCTCAACCCAACCTTTGCAACGCATCTGGCGCGACCTCGAAGTGGCGACCCGGCACCAGCAGTTGGCTCCGGACATTTCTCGCGAGGTCTACGGCCGTGCGCTTCTCGGTATCGAGGAACAGATCAGTCCGCTGATGTAGTGCCTCGAAGGATGACCTCAGGCTGGACACCGGGCTGCCCGGCCACCCCTAGGGGTGGCCGGGCAGTGCTGCGGGGCTGGGTTCTCAGATGAGCCAGCGGTGCTTCTGCACGAAGGGCAGCTTCGCCCACCGGCGTCCCAGGCCCCAGGTGTGGCCGGCATAGGTGAGAGCCACGACGACCGCGCTGACGGCGTAGATGAAGTGGTAGTCGGTGATCGGGTTGGTCGAGCCGCTCGGCTCGCCGGCGCTGGTGTGCTGGGCGAGGGGGTACTCGGCGAACCACATCATCGCCATCATCACGACGGCGGCACCGGCGGCGAGGCGCAGGCCGACCCCGGCGATGAGCGCGACTCCGATGCCGAGCAGGCCGAGCATGAACGCCCAGTTGGCGAACGCCGTGCCGGCGAGGCTGTGGAAGGTGCCCTGGAAGGGGCCGACGTCAATGCTGGACAGGAAGCCCTTGGTGGGCGAACCGCCGTTGATCCAGGCCTTCGCGGACGGCGTGGCGTAGCCGAACCCGAACGCCTTGTCGAGGAACGCCCACAGGAAGACGAATCCGGTGGAGATTCGCAGCACGGCGAGGGTCTTGTCGGCGGTCTTGGTGAGCATGGAGCCGGGCGCCTCGACCTGCTCGAGGTGGGCTGCGGCGTTCCGGCCGATGGTGGTCATTATTGCCTCCTGGCATCGTTTGTCTTCGCCTTTGAGGTTTCTCCGTCGGGGCTCACAGCACCCGGGCCGGACTGCCTGTCTGTGTCGGGACCAAAGTCCTGACAAGCGACCCGCACGGACAGGAACTTTGCTGAGCAGATGACAGCGACCCGCCCCGCCGGCGTGAACCCAGAGGTGGAATTCGGCCTCAGTAGCGGAAAGTTGCCACGAGAGCCTGCAGGTCGTTGGAGGCGAGGCCGAGATCCCGCGCGGTGTCCTGGGTGCGTGCGGCACCGGTGCTCGTCCGCTCCGCGGTTTGCGCGACCTCCTGGATGCTGCCGGCGATCTCGCCTGCTCCGGTGGCGGTCTCGCCCACGTTGCGGCTCATCTCCGCGGTCGTCGCCGTCTGCTCCTCGATCGCTGACGCGATAGTCAGTTGCGTGCTGTTGATCTCGGACACCACCGTCGCGATCCGCTCGATCGCCTCGACGGCCGCGTCGCTGCCGGTACGGATCGCGGCGATCTGCCGCACGATGGTCTCGGTCGCCGCGGCGGTCTGCTGAGCGAGATCCTTGACCTCGCCCGCCACCACCGCGAAGCCTTTCCCGGACTCACCGGCACGGGCAGCCTCGATGGTGGCGTTCAACGCCAGCAGGTTCGTCTGCTGGGCGATCGCGGTGATCAGGTCCACAACGGATTGGATCTCCGCCGAGGCGACGCCGAGCCGCTTGACCGTCTCGTTGGCGTCGGCGGTGGCGCGGACGCCGTCCTCGACGATCTCCGACGCCCGGCTCGCGCTGCGGGAGATCTCGGCGATGGACGCGCTCATCTGCTCCGCGGAGGCGGCCATCGTCGAGACGATCGCGGAGACCTCCTCGGCGCCGGAGCTGACCACACCCGCCTGGGTGCTGGTGCCGCCGGCGCCCTCCGCGAGCTGGATGCTGATGGTGCCCAGCTCGTCGGCGGCGCGCGCCACCCGGGCGGCCTCGGACGCCACCCTGCCCACCAGCGTCCGCATGCGCTCGGCGAATCGATTGAAGCTGCGGGCGGCCTGACCGATCTCATCCCGGGCGTCGTCGTGGACGCGCTGCGTGAGGTCACCGTCCCCGTCGGCGATCTCGCTCAGCCGTTGGTTCAGCGCTCGCAACGGCTGGGTGATCGAGCGGGTCAGGAGCAGTGCGAGAGTCGTACCCACGAGCACTGCTCCGGCGCCCGCGGTCAGCATCAGCACCGAGGACGTGCGCGCCGCCGCCGCGGCGGCGGCAACGGCGGCGGCGGAGTGGTCGTCGATGGCGGCGACCAGGTCGTCCACGGCCGTTGCCAGCTTGGTGAAGACGACGATCTCGTCCACGGCGACGAGTTGCTCCCCGGCCGCGACGAGTGCCGGATCACCGGTACGAAAGCCCTTGATGATTCTGGAGTCCATCGCCATGAACTCGTCGAACATGCTCGTCACCGAGCTGATGGTGGCCTGGTCAGCGGCGGTGAGCCGGGCCTGGCTCAGGGCGTTCAACTCCGTACGGAACGCTTCGGCCGAGGCGAGGAAAGCGGCCCGGCTCTCCGAGGTGTCCGCGGCCGCACCCCGCACCCCCCTGGTCACATCGAAGGCGTACGCGGTCTGCCAACCGTTGAAGTCAGCCGACCGGAACTTCACCTGCATCGCCAGCCTGGTCGCCGCGCCGTAGTCCTGCACGTCCGCCGTCGCTTGGCGCTGATTCGCGACCGCCGACAGCCCGACGACGATCATGATGATCATCAGCACCAGCAGCAACGCCATGCTGGCTACCAGGCGTACCGCAATCTTGATCCTGCGTAGGGTTGCCGGCACAGAACCCACCTCTGCTCAGTCCGGCGTCGAACGCACGACCGGAGGCATCACACGTGTCACTCATGACTTCGGCCGATCGGTGTCCGATCTGATAGAGACCCTGGACAAGTGACCGAGAGCTGACGCTCGGATGCCGGCCTGCGAGAGTGACACCATGACAGACGCTGCACACCCGGCGGCGAAGGTGCTGGTGGTCGAGGACGACCGCGAGCTGGGGCCCCTCTTGCTGCGCCTCTTCAGCGGCGCCGGTTACGAGCCCGACCTCGCCCCGGACGGCCAAGCGGGCCTGCATCTGGCGCTGACCCGCCGCTACGACGCGGTGATCCTCGACCGGGGTCTGCCCGCCATCGAAGGGCTCGACCTGCTCGGCCGGTTGCGCCGTTCCGGCGTCAAGACGCCGGTGCTGGTGCTGACCGCGCTCGGCACGGTAACCGACCGGGTGACCGGCCTGGACAGTGGCGCCGAGGACTATCTCGTCAAGCCGTTCGAGGTCGACGAACTCCTGGCCCGGGTCCGGGTGTTGCTGCGCCGCCGCGCCGGATCGGACGAGCGGCTTGCCGTCGGTGGCGGCACGTTCGACCTGATCACGAGGACGGTGACCAGCCCGGACGGATCGGTCGTGGCCTTATCGGGCCGCGAGAGCGACCTGTTGCGGTTACTGGCGAAGAACCCGGCGCGGGCATTCACTCGCGAGGCACTCCTTGCCCAGGTCTTCCCCGACGCCTCCAGCATCGCGCTGGTCGACACCTACGTGCACTACCTTCGCCGCAAGCTGGGAGCCGCCGCGGTCTCCACCGTGCGGGGTGTGGGATACCGGCTCGGGCGCCGATGAGACGCAGCGGTGCGGAGCCATCCGAACAAGATCGCGCCCTGCTGACGCGCGCCCGTCGCCTCATCGGCCTGCAGACCGCCGCCGCGATCAGCGTGAGCCTGTTGGTCCTCGGCGCACTCGTCGTGCTTGTGGTGGTCCACAGCCAGAACTCCGCAGCCGCGAAAATGCTGCGGCAGACCGCGGCGACCGCGGACGACGTCAAAGTTCCGCCGCCGGATGTATGGATTTTCGTTCAGGACGCCGGCGGCGGGATCGAGGCTACGGACAACGCACCCGCAGGACTTCCAGACCAGGCCGCGCTCGGCCGTGTCCACGCCGGCGGAGCGAGCGAGACGACCCGGATCGACGGCCGCGAGGGTGGCTACACGGCCCTGACCGAGCGGCGGGGAAGCCGGGTGGTGCAGGTCGTCCTGAGCCGGCACGAACAACACGATGAGCGGGAACGGCTGCTCGGCGCCCTGATCGCCGGGGAACTGGTCGGTCTGCTCATCGCGTTGCTGTCCGCGGCCCTGCTCGCCCGCCGCGCCACAGCTCCCCTGACTGATGCGTTGGCCCGGCAACGGCAGTTCGTCGCCGACGCCAGCCACGAGCTGCGTACCCCGCTGACCCAGCTGCACACCAGGGCCCAGCTGCTCCAGATGGACCTTCGAGCCGGTGCCGCCGTCGCGGCCGTCAGCACCGACGTCGACCGGCTCGTCATCGGCACCCGGCAGCTCGGTGAGGTCGTCGAGGACCTGCTGCTGTCGAGCCAGCTCGACCGCCGCGACGACGCCCGGGTGCCCGTCGACCTCGTCGCTGTCGCCGCCGGCGTCGTCGCCGACGAAGCTGACCGAGCGCGGCGGCAAGAGGTGGAGCTGACTCTGGTTCCTGCCGGGTCCCCGGTCGTCCTCGGCCACCAAGCCGCGCTGCGGCGGGTGCTCACCGCACTGGTTGACAACGCCCTGAGCCACACCTCAGTCGGCGGACACGTGCGCGTCGAGCTCGGCACCGACCAGGCCACAGTCGTCGTCGCCGTCCGCGACGACGGCGCCGGGTTCGACGCGGCGGACACCGAACGGCTGTTCGCCCGCTTCGCCCGCGGCGACCATGACGATCACCGCCGTTTCGGGCTCGGCCTCGCGCTCGCCCGGGAGGTCGTCGTCGGCCACGGTGGCACCATCGAGGCATGGGGCCGCCCTGGCCAGGGTGCTGTCTTCAGCATCCGCATTCCCGCGGCGTGAGAAGACAGGTGCGACGAGACCGTCAGTCGCGCAGGTCGATGATCTGGTCGATCGGCATCCGGGGGGTGTGCGCGGGGCCGCCGTCCGCTGCCTTCGTTCCGAACCGCAGAACGAGGTAAGGGAAACCGACACGGTCGATCATTCGGCGTAGTTCCTCTCGGGCGAAAGGAACTTCGGTGGCGCTGCTCAGGGGCAGGAGGGTGATGTCGTTGTCGGCGGCTGCGAGCCAGACGGCGTTGAGCGCTTCGCCGGCGCGGATCCAGTCGGCCGGTTCGTCGCCCGCGCCGTAAAGGATGGCGTAGGTGGCGGTGGTGTCGTGCCCGGCGCCGGCGGCGAGGGTGCCCTTGGCGCCGAAGTCGCGTTCGGCCACGGTGGTCAAGGGCAGCTCGCGGGGCAGGTTCGCAGCCGGAATGCCGGTGCCCGAGGTGCGGTCGCCACCTACCCAGGCCGCGGTCTCGCGCTGCAGATCCTCGTCGGCGGATTGCGCCTTCTGGGCGTGTTCGACGATCACGGCCAGCTCGATCACGTGGTCGTGGCGGAGGATGTCGAGCCGAGCGGCGTTCTGTTCGGCGACCGCCACCAGAAGGTCGAGCACACCGGGGCGCACCGGATCGTCACCGACGGTGCGTCGATCGGTGTGGCGTTCTGGCAACTGCTCGAAACGCCGCACGCTCAGTGGGTCGATGGGCCCCTGGTGCCGCAGGTGGATGACGGCAAGCGGAGTGCCGGCGGGTCGGTCGATGCTGAACTGCCAGCCGTCGGCCGCCAAGGCGACCTCGGCATGGTGCAGGGCTGCCCCGCAGCTGAGGAGCAGCATGTGCGCGTCGGGATCCTGTGCCGTCAGCTGTCTGTCGGTGTCCGCGTGCAACTCCAGCCTGTCGCTGCGAAGAATCCAGGTCCAGGGCTGAGTGTTGTGAACCGAGGGCGCGTATCGGGCAGCCTCCGCGGCGTGCAGCAATGCTTGGCGCTGATCAGTTTCGATCTTCACAACCTACTTCCTCTCCGAAGTATCTTCACAACCTACTTCCTCTCCGAAGTCAGGATTCGGTCAGACAGCCGGCGATGCCATTGTTCGAGCGCGCCGTTTCTCACAGTCTCACGCGGGCAGCCCGCTTCCGCAGGAACCCGGGGAAACCATCGTCGGCGTTCGGGGCCAGGCTCATCGCTCCGGGATCCGCAGCAAGCGGATCCGGGTCCGGTTTGCGAGATTTGTCGATAGCTTTGGGGTGGCGGAGCGGGATCAAGGCACAACCCAGTTCCGGAAAGGCCCTGGGTAGATCGGGACCTTCGACCCTGCGCAGGCGGTTTCGTGATCGCGAGAATCAGCGGGCATTTGTCGAAAGGACCTCACCGTGGACGCGCTCGACCTGGCCCGATGGCAGTTCGGCATCACGACCGTTTACCACTTCCTGTTCGTACCGATCACGATCGGGATGTCGGCCGTCGTAGCAGGCCTGCAGACCGCCTGGGTACGCACCGGCAAGGAACACTATCTGCGCGCCACCAAGTTCTGGGGCAAACTCTTTTTGATCAACTTCGCGATGGGCGTGGTCACCGGCATCGTGCAGGAGTTCCAGTTCGGGATGAACTGGAGCGACTACTCCCGCTTCGTGGGTGACATCTTCGGTGCGCCGCTGGCGATCGAGGGCCTGCTCGCGTTCTTCCTCGAGTCGACGTTCCTCGGCCTGTGGATCTTCGGCTGGGACCGGCTCCCGAAGCGCCTCCACCTCGCCACGATCTGGCTCGCGTCGATCGGGACGCTGCTGTCGGCGTACTTCATTCTGGCCGCGAACTCGTGGATGCAGCATCCGGTCGGCTTCGAGGTGAACACCGAGGCGGGCCGCGCCGAACTGCACAGCATCTGGGCGGTGCTCACGAACTCCACGACCCTGGTCACCTTCCCGCACACCATCACAGCTTGCTTCCTCACCGCCGGCGCGGTGCTGCTGGCGGTCAGCGCTTGGCATCTCAAGCGCCGCAACCAGGAGGAGGTGTTCCGGCCCGGCCTCAAACTCGGCGCCTGGGTGGTGCTGATCGCGGGAGTCGGGGTTCTGGTCACCGGCGATCTGCAGGCGCGGGTCATGACCGAGCAGCAGCCGATGAAGATGGCCGCCGCCGAGGCGCTCTACGACACCTCGCAGCCGGCCGGTTTCTCGATCTTCACGCTCGGGTCGCTGGACGGGCGCGAAGAGACGGCGAGCGTCCGCATCCCCTCCCTGCTGTCGTTCATGGCGACCGGCAGCCCGAGCGGCGAGGTCGAGGGAATCAACGACCTGCAGACCGCGTACGCCGAGAAGTACGGCCCCGGTGACTACGTCCCGTACGTGCCGGTGACGTACTGGTCGTTCCGTTTGATGATCGGCTTCGGCGGGCTCGCCATGCTGGTGGCCATCGCCGCGTTGTGGTTCACCCGCCGCGGCCGGGCGCCCACGAGTCGGTGGCTGTGGATCGCCGCCATCTCGTCGATCGGCATGCCGCTCGCCGCCAACTCGTTCGGCTGGATCTTCACCGAGATGGGTCGCCAACCCTGGACGGTCTTCGGCGTCTTCAAAACCGCCGAGAGTGTCTCGCCATCCGTCGGCGCCGGGTCCGTGGCGACCTCGCTGATAGTGCTCACCCTCCTTTACGGAGTGCTCGCGGTCGTCGAGGTCGGGCTCTTCGTCCGGTACGCGCGGGCCGGCGCCCCCGAGATCGAGACGCCGACCGACGACCCCGACCGCCCGCTCGCCTTCGCCTACTAGGGACTCACGACGATGGAACTCACGACCGTCTGGTTCGCGCTGATCGCGGTCCTCTGGGCCGGCTACTTCCTGCTCGAGGGATTCGACTTCGGCGTCGGCATCCTGCTGCCCGTGCTCGCCCGCGACAACCGCGAACGTCGCTTGATGATCAACACGATCGGTCCGGTGTGGGACGGCAACGAGGTGTGGCTGCTGGTCGCGGGCGGCGCCACCTTCGCCGCCTTCCCGGAGTGGTACGCGACGCTGTTCTCCGGCTTCTACCTGCCGCTGCTGCTCATCCTGGTCGCGCTGATCCTGCGCGGAGTCGCCTTCGAATACCGCGGCAAGCGGGACGACGACCGCTGGCGCCGCCGCTGGGACCTGTGCATCATCGGCGGGAGCCTGGTGCCGGCGATTCTGTGGGGGGTCGCGTTCGGCAACATCGTCCGAGGCGTGCGCCTGGACGCGAACCACGAGTACGTCGGCGGCTTCTTCGACCTGCTCAACCCGTACGCGGTGCTCGGTGGCCTGACCACCCTCGTGCTGTTCGTGCTGCACGGCGCGGTGTTCCTGGCCCTGAAGACCGACGGCGACATGCGGGAACGCGCCGGTCGGCTCGCCGAGCGGCTCGCCCCGATGGCCATTGTGATCGCCGGCGGGTTCCTGGCGTGGACCGCACGCGCCCACCACGACGTCGGCGGCTGGATCCTCTTCGCGGCGGCCGCCCTCGCCCTGGCCGGGGCCGCGGTCGCCACCCGCCTGCGCCGTGAGGGCTGGGCGTTCCTGGCCACCGCCGGCACGCTCGTGCTCGCGGTCTTCGGGCTCTTCGTGACGCTGTTCCCCGACGTGATGCCGTCCAGCATCGCCGCCGCGAACAGCCTCACCGTGGAGAACGCCTCCTCCACGCCGTACACGCTCAAGGTCATGACGTGGGTGGCGGTCGCCTTCACGCCGATCGTGCTTGCCTATCAGGGCTGGACCTACTGGGTGTTCCGCAAGCGGCTGACCGTCGACCGGATCCCGGTGTGAAGCCACTCGACCCGCGGCTGCTGCGTTACGCCCGCGGCAGCCGCGCCTATCTCGTCGCCACGGTGGCCCTCGGGGTGCTCCTGGCCGGCCTCATCGTGGCTCAGGCGACCCTGCTGGCCCAAGGGATCACAGCCGTGTTCCTCGACGGCGCCGGCGCGCGCGACCTGACCCCGACGCTGGCCGTGCTGGCCGCCGTGGTCGTCGGCCGGGCCGCGATCGCCTGGGCCCAGGAGACGGTCGCGGCCCGCTCGTCCGCGGCAGTCAAGAGTGAGCTGCGGACTCGGCTGCTCGCCCACCTCGTGGCGCTCGGGCCCGGCCGGGGGCCGGACACGGGTGCGGTCACCGCGCTGGTCACCCGCGGGCTCGACGCGCTGGACGCGTACTTCGCCCGTTACCTGCCCCAGCTCGTGCTCGCCGCGCTGGTCCCGGCGGTCGTGCTGGCCCGGCTGCTGCCGGCCGACCTGACCGCCACCCTGACGATCGCGCTGACCCTGCCGCTCATCCCGGTGTTCATGGTGTTGGTCGGCCTGCACACCCAGGCCGCCAACCGGCGCCAGTTCCGCCTGCTCGCTCGGCTCTCGCACCACTTCCTGGACGTCGTCGCCGGGCTGACCACGCTCAAGACCTTCGGCCGGGCCGGCGCGCAGGCGACCACGATCCGCCGGATCAGCGCCGAACAGCGACACCTGACCATGCGCACGCTACGGATCGCGTTCCTGTCCTCCTTGGTGCTGGAGCTGCTCGCCACGCTGTCGGTGGCGCTCGTCGCGGTCGGCATCGGGCTGCGTCTGGTCTCCGGGCACCTCGACCTGGCCACCGCGTTGCTCGTGCTGATCCTGGCGCCGGAGGCCTACCTGCCACTGCGGCAGGTAGGCGCCCATTACCATGCCAGTGCCGAGGGGCTCGCCGCCGCGGAGGAGGCGTTCGCGATCCTCGAGACCCCGGTGCCCGCCGCCGGTTCGGCGCCCGCCCCGGCCGGGACGATCGTCTTCGACGACGTGCTCGTGCGGTTCCGCGGCCGGGATGCTCTGCGCTTGTCGGCCACGGTCGAACCGGGCGAGGTCGTCGCGCTGACCGGTCCGAGCGGTTGTGGCAAGTCCACGGCGATCAACGTGCTGCTCGGCTTCGTCACTCCGGATCGGGGCCGGGTCGTGGTCGGCGGCGTCGACCTGACGACCGTCGACCCGGTCGCCTGGCGGTCCACGATCGCGTGGGTGCCGCAGCGGCCCTACTTGTTCGCCGGCACGGTCCGCGACAACATCGCCCTCGGCCGGATGCCGATGGTTCTGCCCGCGCCACCGACGGCCCTCGCACACTGCTTCACCGGCGACATTCCCGGTGCGCCCGGCCCGGACGTGGCCGCCGCCGCCCGGCTCGCCGGCGCCGACGTTTTCATCGGCGCCCTACCGGACGGCTACGACACGGAGCTCGGCGACGACGGCAGCGGGCTCTCGGCCGGGCAGCGCCAGCGGATCGCGGTGGCCCGCGCCTTCCTGCGGGACACCCCGATCGTGCTGCTCGACGAGCCCACCGCGAACCTCGACCAGGACACCGCCGACGAGATCATGGCCGCCGTCCGCCGGCTCGCCGACGGACGTACGGTGTTGCTGGCCGCCCACCGCCCTGAGCTGATCGCCCTGGCCGACCGCGTCATCGACCTGGGAGCGTCACCCGATCAGGCCACCCCCGCCCGTTCGCCGGCCGTGGACTCGACGCAACCGGTGGGTGTCCGATGAGCTGGATCCGCCTGCTGCGCCTGGCGGCCGGCCCCGCCACCGGCGGATTGTTGCTCGCCGTCCTCGCCGGAGCCGGGGCGGCCGGCGCCGCGGTCGGGCTGATGGCCGTCTCCGCCTGGCTGATCTCCCGCGCCGCCCTGCACCCGCCGGTGCTGCACCTCATGGTCGCGATCGTCGCGGTTCGCGCCTTCGGCCTCGGCCGCGGGGTCCTGCGCTACGCGGAGCGGCTGGCCGCTCACGACGCCGCCCTGCGGGTGCTCGGTCGGCTGCGGGCGCGCGTCTTCGCCCGCCTCGCCGAGCTGGCCCCGGCCGGGCTCGCCGGATACCGCCGCGCCGACCTCGCCGAGCGGCTCACGGCCGATGTGGACGCGGTCCTCGACATGCTCACCCGGGTGCTGCTGCCGTACGCCGTCGCCGTGCTCGTCGGGACCGGCTCGGTGCTGCTGGTCGGCGCGTATTCGCCGCGCACCGGGCTGACCCTCGCCGCCGGACTGGTGCTGATCGGAGCGGCGGTGCCGGTGCTGCAGGCTCGGGCCGCCCGCCGCGCCGACGGACGGCGGGCGCCGCTGCGCGCCGGCCTCGCCACCGGCACCGCCGATCTGCTGCACGGGTTGCCCGACCTGCTCGCGTACGACGCCGCCCGCGCGCGGTTGGCCGGGCTCGCCGACATCGACGCGCGACTGCGGGGCGCCGAGCAACGCTCCGCCGCCATGTCCGGTGTCTCCGCCGCCGTCACTGCCTTCGTCACCGGTGTCTGCCTGCTCGTCGGGCTCGCCGTCGGCGCGGTCGCGGTCCGCGCCGGCGAGCTCTCCGGCGAGCTGCTCGCGGTCGTCGTGCTGACCCCGCTCGCGGTGTTCGAGACCGCCGCCGGCCTGCCCGCCGCCGCGCAACACTTCGCCGCCGCCCGGGCCTCGCTGCGTCGTCTGGCCGATGTGCTCGCCACACCGGTACCCGTTGTCGTGCCGGTCGCACCGGTCGCGGTTCCGACCGGCCCGCACACCCTGCGGCTGGCGGGGGTCGACGCGGCCTGGAACCCGGGCCGCACCGTGGTGCACGACGTCGACCTCGAGCTCGCGCCCGGCGCGCGGGTGGCGCTGGTCGGCCCGAGCGGCTCTGGCAAGAGCACCGTCGCCGCGCTGTTGGTCCGCTTCCTCGATCCGAGCGCGGGCCGGGTCACCCTGGACGGCGTCGACCTGCGCCGGATCGCCCCGGAACGGATCCGGCAGATCGTCGGCTACCTGCCCGAGGACGCCTACCTGTTCGACACCACGATCGCCGCGAACCTGCGCATCGGCGGCCCGGACGCCACCGATGACCGGCTGCGGTCGGTCCTGGCCCAGGCGCGGCTCCTGGACTGGGTCGACACCCTGCCCGACGGCCTCGCGACCCTGGTGGGGGAGCACGGCCGGGCGTTGTCCGGCGGCCAGCGCCGCCGTCTCGTCCTGGCCCGGGCCCTGCTGGCGGACTTCCGGGTGCTTATTCTCGACGAGCCCACCGAACACCTCGACGACGAGACCGCGACCGCGCTGCTCGACGACCTGCTGGCCGCCGCGGCCGGACGCAGCGTCCTGGTCATCACGCACCGCGCCGACATCGCGTCCCGCGTCGACGAGGTGATCGAGCTGGCCGCACCCTCCCCGGCCGCGCGACCGTGACGGTCAGCGTCTCACGGGGTGAGGACGTCGGCGACGGCGCGGCGAGGTGCAGGGTGGCCGGGCATGCCATAGCCGATACGCAGCGCCATCTGCGGGAAGCCGGTGCGGTTCAACGACCGGCGGAGTTGATCGCGGGCGGCCGGGACCTCGATCGGCTGGGAGATCATGGAGGCGGCCAGACCGGCGTCCGTTGCGGTGAGCAGAAGTTTCTGCAGGGCTTGGCCGGCGGTGATCTGGTCGATCGCCCGGTCGGTGGGCGTGCCGAGGATGCCGACGAGGGGCTCGGGCTCGTAGTCGCGGCCCGGGGCGCGGCGCCGGTCGCCGAAATCGCGCTGGGGGAGCAGGTCCTGAGGTTCCGGTAGGGGCCCTCCCGCGCGGACCGGCACGCCGTCGGCGCTGTCGTCCAGGTGGGTCCAGCCGGTGAGCTCGGACTGGTAGTCGTTGTCGCGGCGCAGGACGCGGTCGGCGCTGCCGGCGATCTCGGCGAATCCGGTGAGGGCAACCATGCCGACCAGCAGATCGAGCCAGGCGTATTCACTGCGGGCCGCCTCGACGAGGCGCATCCGGAGTTCGGCGGGCACCGGTTCGGACCGGAACGGCGACCGGTTGCTGTGCCGGCGCGGGATCACGGCGTGGAGGGCTGCCTCGGCGTACGTCGGTGGGCGTTCGCGGCTCGGCGTGAGCCGGGCGACAACCTCCGGCGTCGGGCGCAGGTGCACCTCGGCGGGCCGGCCCCGGGCGGCCAGGGCCAGCCGGGCGTTGTAGGTGGCGGCGCCGCAGGCGATGCGGGTCGCCCAGCCGGCCGGGTCGGCCACGGCGAGCTGCCGGTCCGGGTCGGCGAGGATCTCGATCGCGCCGTCGCGAAGCCGGAACCGCCAGGGCTGGCTGTTGTGCATCGACGGTGCTCGGATCCCCGCGTTCGCTGCCGCGTGGAGGTCTCCCTCGCCGTACGACAGAGCCGGCGCGTGCCGGGCAACGGGGATCTGCTCGGTGAACGTCATCAGAACCTCCCTCATCATGTCTTCCCCTACCGTGCCCTTCGCCGGCCGCGCCCGTTCAGGGCCGGAAGTCCTGTTTTGCCCGGGACTGGTCAGCACACCGTCAGACCGTGGGCGCGAAACTGACCTCGTACCCGGTCCAGCAGGGCGACGCTGGGGGCCGGCGTGCCGGCGAGCGGAAACGGCAGGCCCAGCGCGGCATATTTCTGTTCTCCGAGGCGGTGGAAGGGCAGCACCTCGACGCGTTCGACGGTGGGCACGTCCGCCGCGACGGCGGCTACCGCATCGACGTTCGCCGGGTCGTCGGTCAGGCCCGGGACGAGGACGAAGCGTACCCAGATCGGCGTTCCTCGATCGGCGAGGCGATGCGCGAAGCGGATCGTGGGCTCGAGACGACCGGTGCGGGTCACTTCGGCGTACGTCCGGGGGTCACCGCTCTTGATGTCGAGCAGCACCAGGTCGACGGCGTCGAGCAGATCGTCGTCGGCCCGGTCGCCGAGGAAGCCGCTCGTGTCCAGCGCCGTGTGCAGCCGGATGTCCTTGCAGCCGCGCAGCACCTCGCGGGTGAAACCGGCCTGCTGCAACGGCTCACCGCCGCTGATGGTCACGCCCCCGCCCGAGACCTTGAGGAAGCGTTCGTACCGGCGGATCTCGGTGAGCAGGTCGTCGACGGTCGTCAAGCCGCCGTAACGGCGGTACTGGGTGTCGGGGCTGTGGCAGTACTGGCAGCGCAGCGGGCAGCCGGCGAGGAACGCGACGAACCGGGTTCCCGGCCCGTCCACTCCGGTCGAGATGTCGAAGGAGTGGAGCGAGCCGGTCACGGCCCGGGTCGTCGTGGTCATTACAGCGATCCGTGGAACGTGCGGGAGATGACGTCGCGCTGCTGCTCGGTGGTGAGCTTCACGAAGTTGACGGCGTAGCCGGAGACCCGGATCGTCAGTTGCGGGTAGTTCTCGGGGTGCGCCATGGCGTCCTCGAGCGTCGCCCGGTCGAGCACGTTGACGTTCATGTGGAACCCGTCGCTGTCGGTGTAGCCGTCCAGGACGCCGGCCAGGTTGGTGATCCGCTCGTCCCGACTGTGACCGAGACCGTCCGGAGTGACCGTGATGGTCAGCGAGATGCCGTCCCGGGCCGAGCGGTAGGGCAGTTTCGCGACCGACAGCGCGGCGGCGACCATGCCGTGCTTGTCGCGGCCGTTCATCGGGTTGGCGCCGGGCGCGAACGGTTCGCCGGCGCGTCGCCCGTCCGGCGTGTTGCCGGTGTGCTTGCCGTAGACGACGTTCGACGTGATGGTCAGCACGGACAGGCTGGGTTCGGCCCCTCGGTACGCCTGCTGCCGGCGGATCTTCGCCATGAATCGCTCGACCAGGTCGATCGCGATGGCGTCCACCCGGTCGTCGTTGTTGCCGAACGCCGGGAACTCTCCGTCGACCGAGTAGTCGACGGCCAGGCCGGTCTCGTCGCGCTGCACCTTCACCTGTGCGTGCTTGATGGCGCTCAGGCTGTCGGCGGCCACGGACAGGCCGGCGATCCCGGTCGCCAGGAACCGGTGCACCGGATAGTCGTGCAACGCCATCTCGAGGCGCTCGTAGGCGTACTTGTCGTGCATGTAGTGGATGACGTTGAGCGCGTCGACGTAGGTCTCGGCCAGCCAGTCGAGGGTCTTGTCGTACGCGGCCATGACGGTCTCGAAGGAGAGCACGTCCTCGTCGATCGGTTCACCGGTGAACACCTGCTCGCCGGTCATCTCGTCGCGGCCGCCGTTGATGGCGTACAGCAGGGCCTTGGCGAGGTTCGCGCGAGCGCCGAAGAATTGCATGTCCTTGCCGACGCGCATGGCCGAGACGCAGCAGGCGATCGCCGTGTCGTCGCTGTAGGCGGGCCGGATCAGATCGTCGTTCTCGTACTGGATCGAGCTGGTGTCGATGGAGACCTGCGCGCAGAACCGTTTGAAGCCCTCGGGCAGTCGCGGTGACCAGAGCACGGTCAGGTTGGGTTCGGGCGCGGGGCCGAGGTTGTAGAGAGTTTGCAGGTAGCGGAAGCTGGTGCGGGTCACCAGGGGCCGGCCGTCGTCGCCGAGGCCGCCGATCGCCTCGGTCACCCAGGTCGGATCGCCGGAGAACAGCTGATCGTAGTCCGGGGAGCGCAGGAACCTGATGATGCGCAGCTTGATGACGAAGTCGTCGATGAGCTCCTGCGCCTGCTGCTCGGTCAGCCGGCCCTCGTCGAGGTCGCGCTGCAGATAGACGTCGAGGAACGACGACGTCCGGCCGAGCGACATCGCGGCGCCGTTCTGCTCCTTGGTCGCCGCCAGGTAGGCGAAGTACAGCCACTGGATCGCCTCGCGCCCGGTGGCGGCCGGCGTGGTGATGTCGTAGCCGTACTGCTCGGCCATGAACCGCAGCTCTTCGAGCGCACGGATCTGCTCGGCCAGCTCCTCCCGGTCGCGGATCACCTCCGCGGCGGATGGCAGCGCGTCGAGGTCGGTCCTGCGTTCCTGGCGCTCGGCGATGAGCCGGTCCACGCCGTAAAGGGCGACTCGGCGGTAGTCACCGATGATGCGGCCCCGGCCGTACGCGTCGGGGAGCCCGGTAATGATGTGCGAGCGCCGCGCGGCCTTGACGTCGGCGGGGTACGCGTCGAACACGCCGTCGTTGTGCGTCTTGCGGTACTGACTGAAGATCGTTTTCACGGACGGGTCGAGACTGAACCCGTATGCGGCCAGGCCGGCCTGCACCATCCGCAGGCCACCGTTCGGCATGATCGCCCGGCGCAGCGGCGAACTGGTCTGCAGGCCGACGATCAGCTCGTGGTCCCGGTCGATCCAGCCCGGCGCGTGCGAGGTAATGGTCGACGGGGTGTGCGTGTCCACGTCGTAGATGCCGCGCCGCCGCTCCTCGGGGAACATGCGTTCCAGTTGCTCCCAGATCAGCTTGGTGCGGTGGGTCGGGCCGCTGAGAAACTCGGGCCCTCCGGTGTACGGGGTGATGTTGTCCCGCACGAAGTCCGCCACATCGATCGTGTTCCGCCAGGTCGTTCCGCGGAAACCACGCCATCCACCAGCCATGACACTCCTCCTGTCCGCCTCTTCTCAGCCTGGACGGAGGAGACCCCGCGCGGCAGGGCCGTTGGTCCCGGCAGTCCCGGGACTTCGCCTCTGCTGCGACACCCCCGACGGCGTTCTCCTGAAGCTGGAGAAAGGGAGTCCCGCCATGACACGCAAACATCTGATCGCCTTTGCGGTATCCGCCACGTTCCCGCTGTTCGGCCTGGCCGCCACGGTCGCCGGCGCCGCAGCGGTCTCCTACGCCGGCATCGTTTCGCTCGCGCACCGCCGGCACCTCATCCGCCCCACGGTCACCTCCAGCAGGCGGTCGTGACGGTGCTGGCGCGGACCGTGCCGGTGTAGCCGGGGTCCGGACGGGTTCTCCTGCGGCGTTGACGAGAGACTAGGGCCGAAAGTCCCGTCGGTGGCTTCTTGCGGCCCTACGGGGGCCTGACCTGTCACCCTAGGGTCGTAGTCGACTGCAAGCCCAGGAGAGGGAGTCGCCGTGACCGCAGTTATGTCCGATTTGCAGAAGACCCTCGCCGAGCCCGACGAGAACGACCTCAGTCGCCTGGATGCCTGGTGGCGGGCCGCGAACTACTTGACCATCGGCCAGATTTACCTGCAGGGAAATCCGCTGCTGCGGGAGCCGCTGACCGCCGAGCACATCAAGCCCCGGCTCCTGGGCCACTGGGGCACCAGTCCCGGCCTGTCGTTGATTTATGCCCACGTGTCCCGGTTGATCCGGCACACCGGCCAGGAAGCGATCTATCTGACCGGTCCTGGCCACGGCGGGCCGGCGCTGGTGGCCGCCGGCTATCTGGAGGGCACCTACTCCGAGATCTACCCGAAGGTGAGCCAAGACGAGGCCGGCATGCTGCGGCTGTTCCGGCAGTTCTCCAGTCCGGGTGGCATTCCGAGCCACGTCTCGGTGACCACGCCCGGCTCCATCCATGAGGGTGGCGAGCTCGGCTACGTGCTGGTGCACGCTTTCGGGTCGGTGATGGACAACCCCGACCTGCTCGCCATCGCGGTGGTCGGTGACGGCGAGGCCGAGACTGCCCCGCTCGAGGGCTCGTGGAAGGGTGTTTCGTTCATCAACCCGATCCACGACGGCGCCGTCCTGCCGATCCTGCACCTCAACGGAGCGAAGATCTCCGGCCCGACAGTCTTGGCCCGCAAGGACCCGGCCGAGGTACGGGCGCTGCTGAGCGGCCACGGCTACGACGTGATCGAGGTCGAGGGCGACGACATGCCCGGCATGCACTTCCGCTTCGCGGCTGCGCTGGCCGAGGCGTGGGGCCGGATCCGCGACATCCAGACCTCAGCGCGTCAGGGGGAGTGGGACGGCACCCGACCGACCTGGCCGATGATCATCCTGCGTTCGCCGAAGGGCTGGACCGGGCCGGACGAGGTCGACGGCATCAAGGTAACCGGCAGTTGGCGGTCACATCAGGTACCCCTGTCCGGGGTCAAGGAGAACCCGGAGCACCTCGCGCTGCTCGAGCGATGGCTCAAGTCGTACCGTCCGGAGGAACTCTTCGATGCGGACGGGGCGCCGGTCGCATCGATCCGTACGCAGGCGCCCGACGGCGACCTGCGGATGAGCGCCACCCCGCACGCGAACGGGGGATTGCTGACCCGGGACCTCGACCTGCCCGACTTCCGTGACTACGCCGTCGACGTCGTCGAACCGGCCCGGTTGCACGCGGAGTCGACGCGCAAGCTCGGCGAGATGATGCGCGACATCTACACGCGCAACCCGGATCGGTTCCGGCTGTTCTCGCCCGACGAGACCAACAGCAACCGCCTCGGCGCCGTCTTCGAGGTGTCCGACCGTGCCTTCATGGAGCACGTCACCCCCGACGACGTGGCGATCGGCCATGACGGCCGGGTGATGGAGGTGCTGAGCGAGCACAACTGCCACGGCTGGCTGGAAGGTTACAACCTCACCGGCCGGCACGGCATGTTCGCGACCTACGAGGCGTTCGCCATGGTCAGCGCCTCGCAGACCGTTCAGCACGGCAAGTGGTTGCAGGAGGCCAAGAATCTGCCCTGGCGGGCGAAGGTGCCCAGCCTGAACGTCCTGCTGACCTCGACGGCGTGGCGCAACGACCACAACGGTTTCAGTCACCAAGGCCCCGGTCTGATCCAGGTGGTGCTCACCCAGCGCGGCGACGTCGCCCGGGTCTATCTGCCGCCGGACGCCAATACCCTGCTCTCGATGGCCGACCACTGCTTCCGCTCGCGGTCGTACATCAACCTGATCGTCATCGACAAGCAGCCGCAACTGCAGTACCTGTCGATGGACGAAGCCATCGAGCACTGCGCCCGCGGCGCCGGTATCTGGGAGTGGGCCGGCACCGACAACGGCGGCAGCGACCCCGACATCGTGCTGGCCTGCGCGGGCGACGTGGTCACCATGGAGACCGTCGCCGCTGCGCAGATCCTCAAGGAACGGCTGCCCAGCTTCAAGGTTCGGGTGGTCAACGTGGTCGACCTCATGACACTGCCCCGGCCGAAGGACCACCCGCACGGCATGAGCGAGACGCTGTTCACCGAGCTGTTCACCAACACCGTCGACGTCGTGTTCTCGTTCCATGGCTATCCAGGAGCGATCCACCAGTTGGTGCACGGCCGGCCGGACGCCGACCGGTTCCGGGTGCGCGGCTTCATCGAGCAGGGCACCACCACGACGCCGTTCGACATGACCGTCCGCAACAAGGCGTCGCGCTACCACCTGGTGATGGACGCGATCAACAACGCCAAGCGGCTGCCCCGCGGCGCCGCTGACCTGAAGGCGTGGTGCGAGAGCCAGCTCGAACGGCACGAGGCGTACGTGGTGGAACACCTGGAGGACATGCCCGAGGTTCGCGATTGGGTCCTCGGCGACTGGGCTGAGCGCGCCTGATTCGACCCTCCCGGGTGGGGCCCCGGTTCACGGCCGAAAGTCCTGTTCACTACGCCCCTCGGACCTTCGGCGGTGGGTGCCGGGCCGCCGGACAGGGTAGAAAGTAGACATGATTCGGGTTTTTCTCCTCGACGACCATGAGGTGGTTCGTCGCGGCCTCGTCGACCTGCTCCAGTCCGCCGGCGACATCGAGGTCGTCGGGGAGTCCGGCTCGGCCCAGGAGGCCGCCCGGCGTATCCCGGCGCTGCGTCCCGATGTGGCGATCCTCGATGCGCGGCTGCCGGACGGCAACGGCATCGATGTGTGTCGTGATGTGCGGGCGGTCGACTCGTCGATCCGGGGGTTGATCCTCACGTCGTACGAGGATGATGAGGCCCTTTTCGCCGCGATCATGGCGGGCGCGTCGGGCTATGTGCTCAAGCAGATCCGCGGCACCGACCTGGTCGACGCGGTCCGCCGGGTCGCGCAGGGCCAGTCGCTGCTCGATCCCGCGGTGACGCAGCGGGTGCTCGAGCGCATCCGCAACGGGGTGGAGCAGCCCCGTGAGCTGGCCGCCCTGACCGATCAGGAGCGCCGGATCCTGGAGTACGTGGCCGAGGGGCTGACCAACCGCGAGATCGCCGGCCGCATGTTCCTGGCCGAGAAGACGGTCAAGAATTACGTGTCGAGCATGCTCGCGAAACTGGGTCTGGAGAGGCGTACGCAAGCGGCCGTGCTGGCGACCCGCCTGCTCGGAGAGCACCCGTACGCCAACTGACCGTGAAAACGTCGCGTCGACAAGATCCAGTGCGCCCGCACGCGTGATCGTTCCGTGCGTGCCCGAATATTCATATAGTGCACAGGGATCGACTCCCGCGGAACCGGTTCGGTAGCACCCTTACCAGTTCTACCGGCAGGTCACTATGGGCATTTCCATCGATCGTTGCCTATTGTTGAGGCCTCCGTCGATCATGTTGTGGCCGGTCATGGCGTCGCACGGTCCGTACGCCGCTGATCCCCAGGACGCACGACTCTCGTATCCGTGGGCAGGTGATTCCACGGATGGAGGCGTCATGGCAACCCGACGGCCCGCGACGCGCACGTCGAACGCCGGCGCCCGCATGGTCCATACTGGACCGGTAAGCACGTGCCGATGCACGTGCAGATGCGCCGGTGCTGACGTCCGGGGAGGACTCTGATGCGGCTGAGACATCCCTCCGGCCGGATCGTGCATCTCAGTTGTGAGATCGCCTCGCGGACGGCCAGCAATCTACCCGCAGTCATCGCTCAGCTCGACACGTACGGCGCGGTCCGCGCCCGGCTCGGTGCCGACGCCCTCGGCGTGAGCCTCTGGCTTCCTCCCACGCTCGCCGCCGCCCTCGCCGTCGAGAGCCGCGCCCGCACCCGGCTTCGTGCCGAAATCGACGCCCGCAGGCTCGAAGTCGTCACGTTGAGCGGAGCGCCCTTCGACGAGGGCGGCGGCGAGACCCCCGCCTGGACCAAACCGGCCCGCCGCGAATACACCCTCGACCTCGCCCGCATCCTGCTCGACCTGCTCGACGAGGACGCGGTCCGCGGCACCGTCAGCACCACCGGCCTCGGCTCCCGCGACGGCTGGTCCGAGGCGGAAGAGAAGGCCGCCGCGGGCATCCTGCGCCGCCTCTCGCACGGCCTGGCCGACCTCGCCTGGCAGAACGGCCGGGCCGTTCGCGTCGGCTTCCAGCCCGCCGCCGGCCAGGTGCTCGACAGCCCCGAGCAGACCGTGGCCGCGCTCAGCCGCGTGGACAAGGACAGGCTCGGCGTCAGCCTCGACCTCGGCCATGCCGCCCGGCACTGGCCCGACCCGGCGGCCGGCATCGAGACGATCACCGATGCGGGCCTCGCGATCGTCGAGGTCCGCCTGACGGCCGTGGCCGGGTCGACCACGGCCGCTTGGCGCGAAGGCTTGCGCCGGGTCTTCGGCCAGAACGGCCCGCTCACCGAGAACCTGACGCTCGTCGGCCGGGCGACCGAGACCTCCGTCGAGCAGATCGCGGGCGAGGTGGCATACCTCTTGGCCGAGCTCGCCGCCCTCGGCCTCGCGCCGGAGAACGAGCCCTGTCCCGCGCGATGAGGCACACCCTTGCGCCGCCCGCCGATCCGTCTAGAGTCGGTCTTGGCATCGCCGTGACGGGCGGACCGGGTCGTGGGAGGCGCAAACCCCGCCGGTCGTGACGTCCGCGCACGGTCGTGTCGCCGGGCGGCCTTCCCTCGCCGCCCACCTCTGCTGCTCTTTTTCTGAGGGAGAAATCGTCATGGCGCGACCCATCACGCTCTTCACCGGCCAATGGGCCGACCTGCCCTTCGAAGAGGTCTGCCGGCTCGCCTCCGAGTGGGGTTACGACGGGCTTGAGATCGCCTGCTGGGGTGACCACTTCGAGGTCGACCGGGCGCTCGCCGAACCCGACTACATCGACCGCAAGCGCGAGCAACTCGCCAAGTACAACCTCAAGGTCTACGCGATCAGCAACCACCTGGTCGGGCAGGCCGTCTGCGACCACCCCATCGACGAGCGCCACCAGGACATCCTGCCCGCCGACATCTGGGGCGACGGCGACCCCGAGGGCGTACGGACCCGGGCCGCCGAACGGATGAAGGACACCGCACGGGCGGCCGCGCGACTGGGAGTGAAGACGGTCGTCGGCTTCACCGGCTCCTCGATCTGGCACGTCGTCGCCATGTTCCCGCCGGTGCCCCCGGCCATGATCGAGCGCGGCTACCAGGACTTCGCCGACCGGTGGAACCCGATCCTCGACGTCTTCGACGAGGTCGGCGTGCGGTTCGCCCACGAGGTCCACCCCAGCGAGATCGCGTACGACTACTGGACCACCCGCCGCGCGCTCGAGGCGATCGGCAACCGGCCGGCGTTCGGGCTCAACTGGGACCCGTCGCACTTCGTCTGGCAGGACCTCGACCCGGTCAACTTCATCCTCGAGTTCAAGGACCGCATCTACCACGTCGACTGCAAGGACGCCAAGGTCCGCACCGGCGACGGACGGCGCGGCCGCCTCAGCTCCCACCTGCCCTGGGCCGACCTGCGGCGCGGCTGGGACTTCGTCTCCACCGGCCACGGCGACGTGCCGTGGGAGGACTGCTTCCGGGCTCTGAACGCGATCGGCTACGACGGCCCCATCTCGATCGAATGGGAGGACGCAGGCATGGACCGCCTCCTCGGCGCACCTGAGGCCCTGCAGTTCGTCCGGCGCCTGGCCTTCGACGCGCCCACGGCCGCCTTCGACGCCGCGTTCTCGTCCTCGTCCTGACGCCTGAACGGTTGACCTCCAGGAACGGTTGACCTCCAGGAACGGCTGAGGCCGCCCTCACCATCGGGGGCGGCCTCAGAGTTCTCGCGGCTATCTCAGAGGGTGCTACCGGTGGGCTTGCTGTTCGGCGAGGTCGGCGAGGTTACCGAGGTCGACGAGGCCAGCGGCTCCGTCAGGGTCGCGTCGGTGCTGCTGCCCGTCTCCGAGGTGACGTGCAGTTTCTCGCCGAGCTTCGACGACTGGAGCTTGTCCTTGCTCTCGCTGTAAAGCTTGTTCGCCTGCGCCTGAGCGACACCGGCGGCCTCCTGGACCGACGGGTGCTCCCACACCTTCTTGGCACTGGACCGGATCTCTTCGTACTTCTCCCGGCCGGCGCGGCTGCCCAGGACGAAGCCCGCCGCGAGACCGGTGATGAACATCAGCTTTCCGCGCATGATGGCGGCTCCTTCCGTTAGTGACGCGCGAGCGTCGATGTTGCCGTGCATACCCATGCTGCCGCTTTCGTACTCCTGCCGCCCGCGATTCCCACCGGCGACGGCGAGCCGGGTAACCCCTTCGCGCCCTACCCGCCCAGTCATGTACTCTGTTCTCCGGCACCGAGAACGGCCAGGGTGCTGGATGATCCCCTGTAGCTCAATTGGCAGAGCAGCCGGCTGTTAACCGGCAGGTTATTGGTTCGAGTCCAATCGGGGGAGCGTTTACGCAGGTCAGGGCCCACCTCGGTGGGCCCTTAGCCGTACCAGCCCACGTTTTCATCGGTTATTGGTTCTCATCGACGTCTGGGACATGCATGGCGTCTGGCTGGCCCGTGGTGATCACTGCAAACCCGGCTCGACCTCGACCCGGCCGACAAGGCTGTTCGGTGTTGTCCCGGCTGTCGAATCCGTACCGCGCCACCGTTGACCTCGATGTGGTGGACCGGCTGCTCGGCGAGGTACCTCAGCTTGAGGTGCTGCGTGCGACGCCTCCGCTGCCTGACGTGAGGACTGCGAACCAGCGCGGCTCGATGCGTCGAACATGTGTCCTGCGCTCACCCCCGCCCTGACCGGGCGGGGGTGAGCGCCCCCCTCAGCCGCCGTTGGTTCCCGGCGGTGGATCGTTGGTGCACGGGAAGCTGGTGCCGTTGATGACCCGAACCGCGACGTGGGTGGCGGGCGGGGCACCAGCCAGCAGGACTGGCAGGCCCGGTGCGGGATACTGCGCGGTCACCTTCCCCGGCTCGGCGCAGGAGTAGATGTCCGTGTAGTTCACGACGTCGGTGGTGAAGCCGACCGGGCCGAGCAGGGCGTTCGCCTCGGCCACGGTCTTGCCGAGCACGCTGGGCATCGGGGTCCGGCCGTCGGTACGCAGTGAGCGTTCCAACCGGACCCACCCGGACCAGTTGCCGGGGAGTGTCTGCCACCGGTGGAAGACCTGGCCGCTCTGGTCGGTGGCGAACAGTTCGATCGCACCGTCCGACCGGCCCTCCGCCGTCACGTGGTGGAACCGGCCCTCCTGCTTCGACCAGTTCGACCAGTCGGTGAGGGTGTCCGGCTTGTTCTGCCACCGGTGCCACAGGTTTCCCTCGGTGTTGGTGCCGAAGATCTCCAGCCGGCCGTCGGCGTTGTGCGACATCGCCAGGGTGCTGAGCTTCCCGTCCATCGGCATCCAGCCGTTGAAGGCGCCCAGCAAGCCCTGTACGCGGTGCTGGACGGCGCCGGTCGAGGTGAGCGCGAACAGTTCCATCACTTGGTCGCGGTTCACGTCGGCGGCGATCTGGCGTATGGTCCCGGAACCGTCGAGGACCGTGGGCGGGTCCCACCACGGCGAGTCCACGCCGTGCTGTTTGCGCTGGCTGAGCACCCCGGCCGCGTCGACGTGGAAGAGGATCAGCCGGTTGTCGTAATTGAGCGCGACGGCCAGCGCCCGGGCCTTGCCCTCCAGCTGCACCCAGCCGCCCCAGGTCGACGACCCGGCGGCCGTCTGCGTGTTGATGATGATGTCGTCCGACGCGGTGACGGCGAAGACCGTGATGCGTCCGTCGTGCTGCCGGCGGGCGGTGGCCATCCGGGCGGCGGCGCCGGGGAACGGGGTGAGGCCCTCCCACGACGGGGTGCCCGCCTGGTTCTCCACCCGGGTGCCGATCGCCGAGCCGTTCGCCTGGACCAGCAGCATCTTGCCATCACTCTGGCGCTGAGCCCCGATCGTGGTCCCGTACTCGGGCACCTGGTTCTGCAGTGACAGACCGTATTCGGCGGCATAACCCTGGTTGAGGTACTTCAGCGCCGGGCCGTCCCGCACGTCGCACCAGCCGTCGCCGTCCACGTCGCCGACCTGCACCTCGGCGGTCTTCTTGGGCGACTGGTAGAGGTAGACGTAGCGGCCCAGCCGGCTGGATCGGAACCACCAGGTCGTCCCGGTCGCGACGAACTCGTCCATCCCACCGTCGCCGTCGAAGTCGCACAGCTTGCTGCGGTCCTGGAACGCCCGCGAGCCGAACACCTGACCGCCCCGGTCGGTGATGGCGCCCTCATTGTCGACCACCGCGCCCGGCCCCTTGTAATACACGTTGTTCTGCACGTCCAAGCCCATCCGCGGGGTGCCGCGCAGGCGAATGTCGTCGGACTCCGGGTCGGTGAACGTGTTGTACCCGATCTGGTAGTACTCACCGGCCGGCCCGCAGTTGTAGTGGTAGCTGCCGCAGTTGCCCCGCGCGTGCACGTCGAAGGCGTGGTTGTAGCGGATGACGAACTTCCGGCTGTCGATGCCCATGCCCATCGACAGGTTGCGGTAGGCCAGGTATCCGCTGCCCCACTTGCCGTCGGACGCGATCGCGTGCCGATTCCTGTCGAACACGTTCCGCTCGATCAGCGCGTAGGCGCCCTCGGACGAGTTGACGCCGTACCCGCCGCCGTGCCCGTCATCGAAGGGCGGCAAATACTCGTCGGTGGTCGGGTGCTGATTGTCATGCATCCAGTTGTCGTGGATCCAGACCGAGTCGGCGTTCTCCAGGCTGAGGCGATTCGCCAGGTCGTGCACGAGCACCGCGGTGCCTTTGAACCCATAGAACTCGTTGTGGTCGATCTCCACGTTGACGCTGGAGAAGACGGCGATCGCGTCGACGTCGTCGGGGCCGAGATTGGCCCACGGGTCCATCCGGCCACCGTCGAAACGCAGGCCGCTGATCCGTACGTTGTCGGAGAAGGACTCCGGGGCTTCGCGCCCGATGATGAACAGGTACCGCGGATCGTCCGTGATGAAGAGCCGCGGACCGCGCGGGTGCACCGACCGGTCGCCGATGATCTGCACTCCCGGCGCGATCGGGATGCTGTCCCACCAGGTGAGGTCGAGCTCGACGTCGCCCGCTACCCGCACGATCATGTTCGGCCGCTGCACCATCTGGACGAACAGCAGGTTCTGGTCCGAGCGGGTGATGCTGACCGTGTTCGACCCCGGCGGCAGCTCCACCCTGACCGCCGCGGTGGCCTTCACCTCCGTGCCGGAGGCGTCCGAGCTGAGGGACAAGATCCAGGAGGCAGAGGTGCCGGGCCAGACCGTACGGGATCCGTTGTCGGCGAGGGGAGACCCGTAGAAGCCGGGCCCTTGGATCGTCAATTTCAGATTGCAGGTCGCCCTCGTCGTCCAGGTCAGCACCACCGGCGTGCCCGGTACCACCGAGGAGGCCGAGGGTCGCAGGGTCGCCGTCGCCTTGTCCATGCAGTCGACGACCGGACCCTTGTCCGGAGGTTCCTCCTGATCGTCCACCGCCCGAGCCGGCGCGGCGACGGCCAGCAACGCCACCACCATCGCTGCCGCCCCCACCCCGCGTACGCCCGCTCTCCAACGCCTGATTCTCATCCCGCGAGGATGGCCGGGGCCGGGTGGAACGGGAGTGGAATCAGAGCTGAAGCTTGCTCCACAGGTCACCGGCGTCCGGATGGTCCAGGTCGATCAGGATGTCCAGCGACTGCTGCCAGGCTTTCTGCGCATCGACCGACCGGCCCGCCTCCTGGTGCGTGTCGCCCAGGCTGTTCAGCGAGTCCGCCTCGTAGTAACGGTCGCCGAGCTGTCGGCACATTTCGACGGCACGCTCATAACAGTCGATGGCTCGGGCATACTCGCCCAGTCCCCGGTGGGCCTCACCGAGGCTGTCCCAGGTGCTGGCCTGCCCGTCCCGGTCGCCCACCTCCTCGAGCAGGGTCAGCGCCCGGGAGCAGCAGTCGACGGCCCGCGCGTGGTCGCCGAGCCGGGTGTGGCACCAGCCGACGGCGTTGAGCGCGTGCGCCTGCCCAGCATGGTCGCCCGCGATCCGAAAGAGCTCCAAGCCCTGCTCCGCGTGCGGGAGCGCGTCGGCCGGGCGGCCCTGCTTGTCGATCACCTCGGCCAGGCCCGAGTGCGCGCTGGCCTGGCCCGCCGCCTGGCCCACCTCGGCATAGGCCACGAGCGCGGCCCGATAATGCGCAGCGGCCTCGTCGAGGCGCCCCCACCGCTCGCAGCACATGGCCATCGCCCGGCGGCAATGTCCCTGCCCGACGTGATCGCCGAGGCGCTCGGCGGCGGCCAGGGCGGTGCGTTGCAGGGCGGTCAGCTCGTCCCAGTTGCCCCGGCGCAGCAGATACGTCGTGGACACCCAGGCCAGCTGCCAGGCGTACGCGTCCCAGCCGTTCGCCGCGGCCCACTCGACCGCGGCCAGCAGCGTCGGCTGCTCAGCGGCGAACCAAGCCGCCGCATCGTCGAGGGGCTCCGCGCCGGCCGGTCCGAGATCGAGCCGGTCCCACCTCGGATAGAGCAGCAGCGCCGCGGCGTGGGCGGTGCGCAAGTAGTGGTCGAGCAACCGGCCGACGGACTCGCCGTCCTCGTCCCGGCTCAGTTCCCGGGCATACGCTCGCAGCAGGTCATGAAACGAGTAGCGGCCCGGCACGCTCTCGGTCATCAGATGCACGCGGGTCAGTTCGGCGAGCAGCGACCGCGTCTCCTCGACCGGACGATCGGCGAGATGCGCCACCGCCGTCACCGAGATGTCCGGTCCCGGAGCCCACCCGACCAGGCGGAAGACTCGCGCAGCCGCCGGGCGCAGTGTTCGGTACGACCAGGAGAGCACCACCCGGACGTCGGTGGCGCGGTCACCGCCCTCGAAGGACTTCAGCTCGCCGCGCAGCTGACGAGCCACCTCGGCCAGCGGCAACGAGGTGTAGGAGGCACCTCGCGCAGCGGCCACCGCCAGCGCCAGCGGCAAACCGGCGCAGCGACCGATGATCTCCTCGACCGCGCGGGGCTCACCGGCCACCCGGGCGACGCCGAGCCGCTGCTCCAGCATCAACCGGGACTCGGCGGCGGTCAGCAGGTCGAGGTTCAGCGAGTAGGCGCCTTCGGTCGCGATCAGCCCGATCAGGCGGTTGCGGCTGGTGACCAGGACCAGCGAGCCGGGGCCGCCCGCCAGCAGCGGCCGCACCTGGTCCTCGTCGCGAGCGTTGTCGAGCACGATCAGTGTGCGCCGGCCGGCCAGTACGGCTCGGTAGCGGGCGGCCTGCGCCTCGAATTCGACGGGGAGCTCGGACATCGGCACCCGGAGCGCCTCCAGCAGTCCGCGAATCCCCTCCGCCGGGCCGACCACCGCGTCATCCGCGTCGAATCCACGCAGGTTGAGATAGATCTGCCCGTCCGGGAACCCGGCCGCCGCGGCATGTGCCCAGCGGAGAGCGAGCGTCGTCTTGCCGACGCCGGCCGTGCCCGCGACGATCACGACGGCCCTGTGGGCATCGGTCCGGATCTCGTCCAGCCGTTCGAGTTCGGCCGCACGGCCCGCGAAGAGCCGGGCCGCGGGCGGCAACTGAGCGGGCCGGTCCGAAGGCGCCCGCAGACCGCTGTCCTGGCGCAGGATCGCGGCCTCCAACTCGCGCAGGTCCGGGCTCGGATCGAGGCCCAATTCGTCGTTCATCGCGCGGCGGAGCCGCTGGTAGGCGGAGAGTGCCTCGGCCTGCCGACCGGCCCGGTAGAGAGCAAGCATCAACTGCCGGTGCAAGTTCTCCCGGTACGGATGCAGGCCGGTCAGCCGTTCCAACTCCGGAACCACCCCGGCGTGCTCGCCCAGGGCCAGCCGCAGGTCGACGAGCGTCTGCACGGTCCGCAACCGCCACTCGTCCAGTCGGTCTGCGTGCTGCCGCAGCCAGTCACCGTCGGCCACATCGACGAGGGACGGCCCGCGCCACAGAGCCAGGGAAGAGCGCAGCAGCCGTACGCCCTCTGCCGGGTCAGCGGCCTGCTCACCGAGGACGATCAGCGACTCGGCGCGGCCGACGTCGGTGTTCGCCGTGCCCTCGCCTCCGCCGAGCGGCAGATCAAGCGCGTAGCCCCCGTCGCGGGCAACGATCGCGGCCCGTGACCCGAGCACTTCCCGCAGATACGCCACGTGGTTGCGCACCGTTTGCGCGGCCGTCGACGGGGCCCGGTCACCCCAGGCGTACTCAACCAGCCGGTCGGTGCTCACCGGCCGGCCCGGATGAAGCGCGAGGACGGCCAGCACCGCCTTGCGACGCCCGCCGGAGATCGCCCGCACGGTGCCCTCGACAACGGCGTCCACCGGACCGAGCAGCCGGACGTGAGTTCCATTCACGCCAGCAACCTAAGTGCTCGTAGGTCATTTGCGGTGAGAAGGTCATCTAGCCGATATCAGTTGACGGCTTCGCCGGTGGTGACGCGAGCGCGTACGGGATTGCCGGCGGCCGAGCCGGGTAAGGCTGTCGCTGCCGGATTGCGTACGGCCCGCGGAGCGTCACGGAAACGCCTGCCGCAACCACTCGGCGCCGTTAGGCTGAGGCCTGCCTGGTTCGTCCCCTTGTGAGGTGCACGTGACGCAACCCGTAGAGGTGGACGTCGTCATCGTCGGCGGCGGTCTCGCCGGACTTTCCGCTGCCCGCAGGCTGGATCGCGCCGGTGTCGAGTGGCTCCTGGTGGAGGGGTCCGACCGGATCGGTGGGCGCGTCGCCACCGACGTGATCGACGGGTGGCATTTCGACCGGGGCTTCCAGGTGCTGAACACGGCCTATCCACGGCTGCCCGCGTTGGTCGACGTCAACGCGCTCGACATGCGCTATTTCACCTCCGGCGTGCTCGTGCGTCGGGGCGCCGACCTGCACCGCCTCGAAAACCCGGTCCGTGAGCCGTTGGCCGCGGCCCAGTCCCTGACCTCCGGCGTCGGCACACTGAGTGACCGCCTCAAGTTCGCGGCTCTGGCCACCCGCTGCGCGACCCTGCCCGCGGCGCGGCTGCTCGAGGCCCGCGAGACGACGACGCAGGAGATGCTGCGCAAAGCCGGCCTGTCCCACCGCATGATCGAGGAGGTGCTGCGCCCGTTCTTCTCCGGCGTCTTCGCGGACCGCTCCCTGGAGACATCGAGCCACGTCTTCGCGATGGTGCTGCGGTCCTTCGCACGCGGCCGCATCGGCGTCCCCGCCGCCGGGATGCAGACCCTGCCCGCCGCGATCGCCGGCCCGCTGCCGTATCCCCAGCTGCTGATCGGCGCCAGCACACTCTCCGTCGACCCCGGCGTGGTCGTCACCGAGGGCGGCGAGATCCGCTGCCGAGCAGTGATCGTCGCGACCGATCCGTCTTCAGCGTCCGCGCTGCTGCCACAACTCCCCAAGCCCGACATGCACGGCCTGACCACGTTCTATTTCGGCGCCGACCACGCCCCCCTGGACGAGCCCACCCTGCTCCTGGACGGCGACCGCCGCGAGATCATCGCCAACACGGTCGTGGTGAGCAACGCCGCCCCCGAGTACGCCCCCTCGGGAAAGTCCCTGATCGCAGCATCCGTGGTCGGCGTCTCGGCCCCGTCCTCGGCCTCAGAGACCGTCATCCGTGTCGAACTGTCCCGCCTCTACGGCGTGCCCACGGACGACTGGGACCTGCTAGAGGTGATCAACATCCCTGAGGCCCTGCCCGCCGCCCGAGTCCCGCAACTCGCCCTGCGCAAACCGGTCGACCTGGGCGAAGGCTTGTTCGTGGCCGGCGACCACCGCGACAGCCCCTCCTTGCAGGGCGCGATGGCGGGCGGCTGGCGTACGGCCGGGGCTGTGCTTTCCTGGCTGGGAGCCCGAGTGCACGCCTGAACCTTCGGCCATATGCTTCGTGGACGAAGGAGATCGCTGGTCGTTGGTGCGCGGTACGGGTTAGGATCGCCGCCGGTAAGGGGCGGTAGCTCAGTGGGTTAGAGCAGGGGACTCATAATCCCTCGGTCGCGGGTTCGAGTCCCGCCCGCCCCACATCCCCAACCCGTGTGCGAAATTCGTCCACGGAGATCCGGTAGACCGGTATCAGCCGGTCGCCGTCGAACTGTATTTCGGCGATGTGGGTTTCCATGATCGCTTTTCGCTGGCCGGGGGTACCGGTTCGCATAATCTCGGCCAGGTTTTGGTGGATCTGTTCTATGGTGTCCGGGCTGACTGGTTGTGGTGGGGTGGCGATCAGGTCGGTGAGCTGGGCCCGCCGGTCGGTGAGTTGGTCGAGTTGGCTGGTCAGCGCGGTGATGCGGGTGCCGCAGGTAGCGTCGTCGAGGGTGCCTGTTTCGAACGCGGCGAGGTATCGGTCGATGGCCGTCTGGGTGCCGGTGATGCGGCCGGTGATGGTCTCGAGCTCGGCGGTGTGCTGGGCGGTGTCATCGGCGCGGCGGGTGTATTCGTTGGCGATGGCCGTGCTGATCAGGTCGGTGCGGGCGTAGAACGCAATCAGGGCTTCGACGGCGGCGGGATCAAGCAGGTCGGCGTCGATACGCGGGCCGGTGCATCCGGCGGTCCCGTAGCGGGTGCGGGAGAAGCAGGTGTAGTAGCGGTAGCGGCGAAGTTTGCCGGTGGCTGAGGCACCGACATATTTGCAGCCGCACTGCGGGCAGGTGATCAGGCCGGAGAGAAGGTAGCCGGAGTTCGACGCCCCCCGTGAGGAGCCGGGCTCGCCGCGGGCGTTCAGGATGCGCTGGCATTGGTCGAAGGCGGCGGGGTCGATGAGAGGTTCGTGGGCGTCGGTGGTAACGACGTCCCGGAATGAGGTTTCGCCGAGGTACAGCCGGTTGCCGATCATGGCGTGCACGGTCCAGCCGGAGAACGGTCGTCCGGCTTTGGTGCGTTTGCCTTCGGTGTTGAGTTGCGCGGCGATGGCGCGGGTGCCCGCCCGGGTGGTGGCGTAGCGGGTGAAGATGTCGGTGACCACCTGCCGTTCCTCGGGGTGCGGGATGAGCCGGTGAGTGTCGGGGTCGATGGTGTAGCCGTAGGGGCGGGGCCCGTGGGTCCATTCACCGTTGGCTGCTTTGCGCTCCATTCCGGCGATGACCCGGTCGATGATGACTTCGCGTTCGAACTCGGCGAAGGCGCCGAGCATCTGGACGAACAGTCGACCGGCGGCGCTGGCGGTGTCGAACGGTTCGGTGGCGGAGCGGAAGTGCACGCCGACCTCTTCGAGGTCGTCCATGAGGGTGGCGAGGTCGCGGATGCGGCGGCTGAACCGGTCGAGCCGGTAGACCAGCAGCAGGTCGTACTTCTTGGCTTCGGCGGCTTGCAGGGCGGCGGCGAGTCCGGGGCGGTCCATGGTGGCGCCGGAGGCATCGTCGGTGAAGTGGGCGGTGATCTTCCAGCCGGGTTGGGAGGCGACGTAGGCGGTGAGCCGGTCGGTCTGGGCCTCGATGGTGTAGGGCTGGTGTTCGTCGTCGGTGGATCGGCGGGTGTAGAGGGCGACCCGCAGCGGGGTATCCGCGGTGATCGGGTCGCGGCGGCGGGTGGGGCGTCGGCGAGCCATGCTCTGTGGTCCTTTCGCAGTGGCGTGGCGTGGCCGGGCC
>Ga0247737_1000020_pt1 | contig 40980 bp, 45 predicted proteins | sample UWRJL028104C2_FD_180937 | JGI IMG/M metagenome (GOLD analysis project Ga0247737, IMG submission 180937) | Plant litter microbial communities from Arlington Agricultural Research Station in Wisconsin, United States - UWRJ-L028-104C-2 | ecosystem: Environmental > Terrestrial > Plant litter >...
TCGGATCGGCGGAGACGTCGCGGCGCAGCAGGTCGGACAGGCGAATGGCGCTCATCGGGCGACCACCGAGGCGGGCGGATCGATGCGGCGCTGGACGCCGAGGAAGCCGGCGATGCGGTCGGCGACGCGGCCGACGATCGGGGCGGCGATGGCCCCGCCCAGACGCGACCCCTGGCTGGGCTCGTCGATCAGGACGAAGATGACGTAGCGATGGGTGTCCTCGGGGCCGTCGGCCGGGAAGACGCTGGCGAAGGAGCCGACGCCGTGGCTGGCGTCATAGTGGCCGTTGACCAGCTTGTTGGCCGAGCCGGTCTTGCCGCCGACGCGCAGGCCGGGCGCATTCGCCTGACCGCCCGAACCGCGCAGAACGTTGGCGCGCATCAGTTCGCGAACGGCGGCGGAGGTTTCGGCGGAGACGACGCGGTGGCCTTCCGAACCGGCGCCGCCGCGACGCAGGGACAGGGGCCGATAGACGCCGCCGTTGACCAGGGCGACGGTGGCCGCCGTCATCTGCAGCGGGGTGATCATGATGCCGTAGCCGAAGGACATCGAGGCGCGCGTGCTGTCGGACCAGTCGCGCGGACGGCGCGGACGGGCGCTCTCACGCAGCTCGATCGGGGCGGCGTCCAGCAGGCCCAGCTTGGTGAAGTAGGACCGCATGGTGTCGGCGCCCATCTCGACCGCCAGACGCGAGGTGCCGATGTTGGAGGAGTGCAGATAGACCTCCTCCAGCGACAGGATCTTGTTGGTCGCGTGGAAGTCCGAGATGCGGCGGTTGCCGATCATATAGGCCTGGGACGCGTCGATCATGGTGTCGAGATCGGCGAGGCCCGTGTCGATGGCGGTGGCGATGGTGAAGGTCTTGAACACCGAGCCCATCTCGTAGTGGGCCGAGGTGACGCGGTTCAGGGCGGCGTCGTCCGAGGCCTGACCCCGGCGGTTGGCGTCGTAGGTCGGCCAGGAGGCCATGCCGAGGATCTCGCCGGTCTGGGCGTCGGCGACGACCCCGACCGCGCCCTTGGCGCCGACTTCGGAGGCGACGGCGCCGAGTTCGTTTTCGAGCACGCCCTGGACGCGCAGGTCGATGGACAGAGGGAAGTCCTCGCCGCGCGCGCCGGCGGCGCGGATGGCGTCGTTGAAGGCGAGCTCCGCGCCTGACGTCCCCTGCCCGCCCGTGTCGGACGCGCCGATCAGGTGGGCGGCGGAGCTGTTCAGCGGATAGACGCGACGATCCTCGGGCTCGAACGAGACGCCGCCGAGGGCCAGGGCGTGGATGGCCTGACGCTCGGCCGGGGTCAGGCCGGGCTGGGCGATCAGGCGGCGGTCGCCGTCGAGCACGCGACGCAGTCGGCTGGCCGAGATGCGCGGCAGGGCGCGGCGGATCTGGCGGAAGGCGGCGTCCTTGTCCCAGACCTCGGACGGATCGATGTAGAGGCCGTAGTGTGTGATGTTGGTGGCCAGCAGGGCCCCGTTGCGGTCGGTCAGGTCGGCGCGCTGAAGGGCGCCGGCGACTGAGGCGGCGCCGTGACCTCCGCGCGGGGCCAGCAGAGCCGCGTGGGCGGCGCCGAGCGCGAGGCCCGAGAAGACCACCATGAAAACGACGCGGATCAGGAAGATGCGGACGCGCGTGTCTTCCTCGGGCCGGGCGTCGGCGCGGGCGCGCTCGAAGGCGTGTTCGACGAACCAGACGGCCTCGCCCATCCAACGCAGCCAGGGCGAGACGGCCGAGGTCAGCGGACGGCCGGCGCCGGGAGCGGGACGGAAGGCGCGGGGGTCGTGAACGGTCATCGCTCAGGCTCCGCATCGGGAGCGGCGACGTCCGCGGCGGGCGCCTCGGCGGCCGGTTCGACGGGCTCGGGCGCGACGACGACGGGAGCCGGAACGTGGACGGGCTTCAGCGTCGGCAGGGCGTCTTCCTCGACCTGACGCTCGGCCTTGACTGGGGCCAGAGCCGCGCCGCGCGACAGGGTTTCCAGGCGGCCGGGCTGTTCGAGGCGGGCGGCCTCGGCGCGCAGGAGGCGGACGCGCTGGGAGTTTTCGGCGATCTGGCGTTCGAGCTGGCCGATGGCGGCGCTTTCGCGCGCGGCGGCGGCCTTGGCGACGTAGACGGAGAAGACCATGGCGGCGACGCACATGACGCCGATGATCTCGATCCAGCGGATGCCGCGGATCTTCCAGTCGAACAGGCGTTGAACCGGATTGCGGGTCATGCCGCCGCCTTCCAGGGGGGGGCCTCGGTGCGGACGGCGGCGCGCAGCTTGGCCGAGCGCGAACGCGGATTGGCGGCCAGTTCGGCGTCGCCTGCCTCGCGCGCGCCCTTGAACTGGAGCGTGAAGCTGGGCTTGCGGGTCTCGATGGCGACGGGGGCGTGGCGCGAGCCGCCCGGGGCATTGCCGCTGCGCTCGGTCAGGAAGGCCTTCACGATCCGGTCTTCGAGCGAGTGGAAGGTGACCACGGCCAGGCGTCCGCCCGGCGACAGGGTGCGTTCAGCAGCTTCGAGGCCGGCGGTCAGTTCACCGAGTTCGTCGTTCACAGCGATGCGAAGGGCCTGGAAGGTGCGGGTCGCCGGATGGGTCGGGGCGCCGCGACGGCCGCCCAGCGCCTTTTCGACCACGTCGGCGAGGTCGAGGGTGCGGGCGAAGGGCTGGGTGATGCGGCGACGCAGGATGGCGGTGGCGATGCGGCCGGACTGACGCTCGTCACCGTACTGCTTGAGGATATGAGCGAGGGGACCGTGGTCCCAGCCGTTGACGATGTCGGCGGCGCTCTCGCCCTCGCCCGCCATGCGCATGTCCAGCGGTCCGTCGCGCATGAAGGAGAAGCCGCGCTCGGCCTCATCCAACTGCATGGAGGAGACGCCTATGTCGAAGACGGCGCCGTCCAGCTTCGCCTCGCCGGTGTCGGCGAAGGCGTCGGAAAGGCCGGAGAAGGCGGTGCGGACCAGCTGGAACTGGCCGGGGAAGTCGTTGGCGACCGCGTCGGCGTGACGCTGGACCGTCGGGTCGCGGTCGAGCGCGATGACCTGGGCGCCGGTCGCGAGGATGGCGCGGGTGTAGCCCCCAGCGCCGAAGGTGGCGTCGATGATCACGTCGCCGGCCCTGGGCGCCAGGGCCTCGATGACTTCATCCAGCAGGACGGGGGCGTGCGGCCCAGACACTGGAGCGCTCACGTGTCGTTCCCCGGCATGCGGCGGCGTGCCGTGTCCCCGCGTTCGCGCATGGCCTTGCGCGCCAGGGTGCGGCGGTCGTCCTTGCGGGCGGCCCAGCGGGCGCGATCCCAGATCTGGAAACGAGGGCCCATGCCGACGATGACCACGTCTTCGCCGAGACCGGCTTCCTGGCACAGGCTTTCCGGCAGGGTGATGCGGCCGCCGCCGTCGTAGGCGAGCTGCTTCTGGCCGCCGTAGACGGTCTCCTCCAGCGCCGTGCGCCAGTCGTCGCCGAACGGCAGGGCTTCGATCATGGCGACATATTCGGCCATCAGCTTGTCGCCGCCGGCCTCGAGGCAGTCGGACTCGACCGAGAAAAAGCAGAAGACGCCCAGGTCGGCGCCGTTGTCGGCGGTGCGGAACTCCTGAGGGATCAGGAGACGGCGCTTGCCGTCCAACTGCTTCTCACTGGTTCCGAGAAACACGCCCGTCCACATCGAGCCTGTCGGCCCGTCCCCAAGAGTTCATCCCCGCGCCTGACAAGCCGGCGCCGCCAATCCCCGCATCGTTGTTATGGGATAGCATGGGACGAACTGGGTCTCAATGGGAATGGTTGACGCTATTTAACCAAAGTTATACGTCCGGAAGACTTTCAACAGAACATACACAGAACATCGAAAGCAACTTCGGCTTACTTTCCAGTGCAGACGCGATCAACCGCGGCCGACTGTGGCGGGAAAGCGTTAGTGGGGGATAAATGCCAGACGGCCTGTAAGCCGGGTTCTGTCCGCCTAGAACCGAAGTCCCGGACGGTGACGATCATTCCTCTGGACCACCCGTCGCCGGATGGTTCTCGCGACCTACCCGGACGCCTCGGGCGGTGAACCCTGCGACCGAAGTCGCGCGACGTCCCTATTCGGTCTTGCTCCAGGCGGGGCTTGCCATGCCGTCGCTGTTACCAGAGACGCGGTGGGCTCTTACCCCACCCTTTCACCCTTACCCGCGCCGAAACGCGGGAGGTTTGCTTTCTGTGGCGCTATCCCTCGGGTCACCCCGGGCGGGCGTTACCCGCCGCCTTTTCACCGTGGAGCCCGGACTTTCCTCGACGGGACAAGTCCCGCCGCGACCGCCCGGCCGTCTGACGGGGGCGTGATGCGCGCACTGGATACCTGCGTCAACTCGCACGGTCAGATACCATCGGTAGCGAAGCATTCGAGCCTTCGTTAGGCTGGGGACACAGGAGGCCGAAGCCATGAAGCAGATCGTCCTGACGCTGAGCGCCTGTGTGCTGGTCGCCGTCGTCCCGGCGCGGTCGGCCGTCGTCTTTCAGTCGCCAGCCTCGCCCGGCTTCGCCACGAATGACGAGCCCTGCCTGCAGGAACAGGGGTTCAACTTCCTTCCCGACCAGCCCGACGAGCCGTCCTGGGTCGATTGCACGGTGGAAGAGGCCAGAGCGGCCATCGAGCGACAGTGCCTCGTGGACGAGCCGACCGGCACGGTCGCGCGCCAGATGTGCATCACACGCCGCCAGGAGACGGACGATCGGCGGCGAGCCAGCCTCGCGCCGACTGAAATCAGCCCACCGTCCGCCACCACGGCCGAGGCCGCCGATCAGGCCTGTCGTGGCCAGATGTGGCGACATCCCGACGAGACGCGGCTGGCCTGTATCGACCGGCTGGTTGCGACAGAAGCATTGTCCCGGCCGCTTCCGACAGGTCGCGAGCCGACGCCCCCGGGGTGCGTTCGCACCAGAGAACGCAACGAGGACGGGACAGGCTTTCGGGTGTCGGTGCGCTGCCACGAGACGACGACCTCATCCAGCCGGCAGTAGCTGGCCGAAATGGCCGCTAGTTGAGAACGCCGGTGACGCTTTCGGCCGTCGCCAACTGCAGCACCCCCATCAGCGTCGCCCGTGTCTCGCCGTCGGCGACGCCGTCGACTTTCGACGGCCGCCAGTGGCGCTGGAAGGCCTCGACGGTGATGCGGGTCTCGTCGGTGTATTTGCCGTCCGGCAGGGGTTCGTAGCCTAAGCGGTGCAGGCCGGCCTGGAGGACGTGGACGCCGAGGCCCTCGTCGCCCACGGCCAGCGGGACGCCGAGGGCGGCGATGCGTTCACGGGCCGGCTCGAACCACAGGCCCTGGCGATGTTCGGCCAGCTTCTTCCAGGGAAAGCGTTCGCCGGGATCTTCCTTGCGCGTCGGAGCGACGTCGGAGTGGCCGAGGATGCGGGCGTCCTCGATGGCCCACCGCGTACGGATCTCGTCGATCAGTTGGATGACCGAGGCGAGCTGGGCGTCGGGGAAGTCGCGATAGCCGAACTCGTGGCCCGGATTGACGATCTCGATGCCGATCGAGACGGCGTTGATGTCGGTCTCGCCCTTCCACCAGGACTTGCCGGCGTGCCAGGCGCGGCGTTCCTCGGGCACGAGGCGCAGGACCGAGCCGTCCTCGTCGACGACATAGTGGGCCGAGACCTTGGCCTCGGGGGCGCGCAGGCGCGCGATGGCGGCCTCTGCGGTCTGCATGCCGGTGTAGTGGAGCAGGACCATGTCGGGCGGGCCGCGACGCTGGTCGAAGTTCGGCGAAGGGGCGTCCCCGATGGTCAGCATGGGCTTAGAGCCGAATGCTAGCGATGGGGACGTTCCCACCCGTAGGCGACCCAGGTGTCGCCGACCTTCTGGGCTTCGATGACGTCGTCGGCGCGACGGGCGCGGACGGTGACGCGGCGACGGGCGCGCATGGCCAGGCCCGCGAAGAAGATCAGGATGCTGGCGCACAGCGCGATCACGGCGACGGCGGCGGCGGTGAAGACCGCCAGCAGGGCGCCGACGGTCAGGGCCGCCACGGTCGCGATCACGCCACACAGCCACATGATCGGCGCGAGCAGCCCTTGGGGCCGGCGGCGATTCTGGAAACCGAGTGTGGCGAACGGATCCTGCGTCATCTCTATTCCTTGTCGAGCGTTCCGCAGAACGCCTGAACCCCCAATGTCGGTCCACAACAGTGAACCGTCAATGACCGGCCGCTTCACAGGCGAGTGTTAATCGCCGCAGGCGGACGAACTAGAGCGGCCGGTCGGCGAGGACCGAGGCCCCCTGCCCGCGCATCCACTCGGTCTCGACGCGCGACAGGACGGCTTGGGCGCGCGGGTCGGCCATGACGCCGCCGAGGGTCACCAGGGCCTGGGCCGCCTCGGACTGGACGCCGAAGGCCGAGGACAGGGCCTCCCACGGAGACTGCGGCGTCGGGAAGCGCTTGAAGCGGACCGACTGGGTGTCGGGGATCTGGGCCAGTTCGCGGGCCTTGGCGATGGCTTCGGTCAGGCCGCCCAACTGGTCGACGAGACCCAGGGTCTTGCCCTGCGCGCCCGTCCAGACGCGACCGCGGGCGATCTCGCGCACGCGGGCGATCGGGATGTGACGACCCCGGGCGACGCGTTCGACGAACTCCTCATAGGTGCGGTCCATGGAGGCGGAGAAGGCGGCGCGCTGCGATTCGGAGAAGCCGGACGACGGGCTGAAGGCGTCGGAATAGTCGCCGCCGACCGACAGGCCTCGCAGATCGACGCCGAACCGTCCGAGCGCGTCGGCCAGCACGAACTTGCCGCCGAACACGCCGATCGAGCCGGTCAGGGTCGAGGGTTGTGCCACGATCCAGTCGGCCTCGGACGAGATCCAGTAGCCGCCCGACGCGGCATAATCGCCCATGGAGACGACCACCGGCTTGCCCGCCGTCTTGGCTGCGCGGACGGCGGCCAGGATCTGTTCGGACGCTTCGGGAGAGCCCCCGGGCGAAGAGACGCGGAAGACGATGGCCTTCACCGACCGGTCCTCGATGGCGTCATAGATGGCCTCGGCCGTGGCGTCGGACGCGATGGAGGACCCGCCGCCGAGGCCGCCGCCTCCGCCCGTCCCGGTCACGATGGCGCCCTCGCCGCCGACGATGGCGATGGCGTCGCGGCCAGAGCCCATGCGCTCGCCCTGGGAGGCGGCGTAGTCGGAGAATTCGATGATGTCGGCGCCGCGACCGGCGCGACGCTTGGCCTCGGCCTCGGCCTCCTCGACCTGGCCGATCTTGTCGATCAGCTTCAACTGCAGGGCCTGGGCGGCGGAATAGGGACCGGCCTCGATGGTGGTCTTCAGGGCCGGAGCCTCGACCTTGCGGTCGAAGGCGGCGTTGGCGAGGGCCGAGTCGTAGATCGACGTCATCCAGGCCGTCATCGCCTCGCGGTGGGGGCCGGTGTAGTCGGACTGGGTGAACTCGTTGACGGCGTTCTTGTACTCGTAGCGTTGCTCGAACTCGGGGCGGACGCCGTAGCGTTCGAAGGCGCGGCCGAGGAAGACGCTGTCGGCCGAGAAGCCGGTGGCCTGGAAGTTTGCCGTGTTCTGCATCCACAACTCGGAGGCCGAGGCCCCGACCATATAGCTGGAGATCACCGTGCCGATCGGCTGGAAGCCCTGCGAATGGGCGATAACCGGCTTGCCCGAAGCGCGGAAGCGGCGGACGGCCTGACGGATCTCGTCGGCGGCGGCAGGGGCCAGGCCCGCTTCCGGCAGGCGGACCAGCAGGACCTTTACGTGATCGTCCTTCTCGGCCTGGGCCAGCGTATCGACGATGCCGACGACCGACAGGCCGGACCCGCCGAACACCGCGAAGGGGTTGGTCGGCGCCTGGTCCGAGATACCCTCGCGCAGATCCAGTTCCAGGACCGCGTTGGCGGGCGTGGCGGGCTCGCTGGACGAAGCCGCGGCCGCGATGATCAGCACGATCGGCAGGACGACGACGAACAGGATCAGGCCGGTGAAGACACCGAGCACCGTCAGGAAGAACTGTTTCATGGGAGACGAGGCGTCCGGCGCATCGGCCACGGGCGGCCTGAGCCTGAACATAGGGGCCGGGGCGTTGCGGTCAAATGAATGGGGCTCAACGGGGGAATCCGTCAGAAGCGGTCATCTCGCGCTCGCAGCATTGCGATTGAAGACGGGCGAGGAAATCCTTATATCCGCCCTCTGCGAGCGGGGGCCTATCGCCCCGCGTCACGACTGGACCGCACTCCCATGCTGGTCACGATGATGAAGGCCAAGCTGCACCGCGCGACGGTGACCCAGGCCGATCTGGACTATGAAGGCTCGATCGCCATCGACGGCGATCTGCTGGACGCCGCCGGGATCTTCCCGAACGAGCAGGTCGATGTGCTGAACATCACCAATGGCGCCCGCTTCACGACCTACGCCATCGAGGCTCCGCGCGGATCGCGGGTCATCGGCGTCAACGGCGCGGCGGCTCGACTGGTGCAGAAGAACGACAAGGTCATCGTGGTGACCTATGGCCAGATGCCGCAGGAAGAAGCGCGTCAGTGGGCGCCGACGGTGGTTTTGCTGGACGACGGCAACGCGATCAAGGCGGCGGCTTAGGTCCTATCTTTCGTCATTCCGGGCGACGGCGCGCTTGCGCCTGAGACCCGGAACGAAGCGGCGCGCGAGAGGGCGAACCTGTCGCGTACGAATCCGCTGACGCATTTCGCCTTCGCTTCGGTACGGCGCCGCCTTGTTCCGGGTCTTCGCTACGCTACGCCCGGAATGACGAAGGGAAGGAATGGCGCTTAGGCCCGAACCGCGCCCCGTGCGGTCGCCACGCCCAGCGCCTTGAGCGCCGACGCCGCGATATGCTCGGCGTCCAGTCCCGCCTCGGCGTACTGCACAGCCGGGCTGTCCTGGTCCTGGAACACGTCGGGCAGATGCAACGTGCGGATCTTGAGGCCAGCATCGAGCGCACCCTCCCCCGCCAGATACTGAAGCACGAAGGCGCCGAAGCCGCCCATGGCGCCCTCCTCCACCGTGATCAGGGCTTCGTGCTCGCGGGCCAGACGGGTGATCAGGTCGTGGTCGAGAGGCTTGGCGAAGCGGGCGTCGGCGACCGTGGCCGAGACGCCGTGCGCCGCGAGGATGTCGGCGGCCTTGAGCGATTCCTGAAGGCGCGTGCCGAAGGACAGGATGGCGACGGTCGTGCCCTCGCGGACGATGCGGCCCCGGCCGATCTCCAGCGGGGCGGCCAGTTCGGGGATCTCCACCCCAACGCCGTCGCCGCGCGGGTAGCGGAAGGCCGAGGGACGATCGTCGATCTCGCAGGCCGTGGCGATCATGGCGGCCAGGTCCGCCTCGTCGGCGGCGGCCATCAGCACCATGCCGGGCAGCGCGCCCATGTAACCGATGTCGAACGAGCCGGCGTGGGTCGAGCCGTCGGCGCCGACCAGCCCCGCGCGGTCCATGGCGAAGCGGACCGGCAGTTTCTGGATCGCGACATCGTGGACGACCTGATCGTAGCCACGCTGGAGGAAGGTCGAATAGATGGCGCAGAAGGGCTTCATGCCGTCGGCGGCGAGGCCGGCGGCGAAGGTCACCGCATGCTGCTCGGCGATGCCGACGTCATAGGTGCGTTTGGGGAAGGCCTGTCCGAACAGGTCGAGGCCCGTACCCGAGGGCATGGCGGCGGTGATGGCGACGATCGACGGATCGCGCTCGGCCCGCTTGATCAGTTCGGTCCCGAAGACCTTGGTGTAGCTGGGCGCGTTCGAAATCGTCTTGTTCTGCTTGCCCGAGACGACATCGAACTTGACCACGGCATGCAGCTTGTCGGCGCTCGACTCGGCGGGCGCGTAGCCCTTGCCCTTCTGGGTCACGACGTGGACCACGACCGGGCGGTCGGTGATGGCGGCGGCGTTCTTCAGGATGGGGACCAGATTGTCCATGTCGTGCCCATCGACCGGGCCGATGTAGTAGAAGCCCAGTTCCTCGAAGAAGGTGCCGCCGACGATCATGCCGCGGGCGTATTCCTCGGCCTTGCGCGCCGCGTTGCGGAACGGGCGCGGCATGTGTTCGGCGACCTTCTTGCCGAACTGGCGGAAGTTCCGGTAGGCGCCGCCCGAGACCTGTTTAGCCAGATAGGCGCTCATCCCGCCGACGGGAGGCGCGATCGACATGTCGTTGTCGTTGAGGATGACGGTCAGTTGGCCCGTCGTCTCGGCCGCGTTGTTCATCGCCTCATAGGCCATGCCGGCGGACATGGAGCCGTCGCCGATGACGGCCACGACCTTGTTCTTCTCGCCCTTCTGGTCGCGAGCGACGGCGAAACCGAGCGCCGCGCTGATCGAGGTCGAGGCGTGGGCCGCGCCGAACGGGTCGTATTCGCTCTCGCTGCGCTTGGTGAAGCCCGAGAGGCCCCCACCCTGGCGCAGGGTGCGGATACGGTCGCGGCGTCCGGTCAGGATCTTGTGCGGATAGCACTGGTGGCCGACGTCCCAGATCAGGATGTCCTTAGGCGTATTGAACACGTGATGCAGGGCGACGGTCAGCTCGACCACGCCCAGGCCGGCGCCCAGATGGCCGCCCGTCGTGGAGACCGCGTCGATGGTCTCGGCCCGCAGCTCGTCCGCCAGTTGGCGCAACTGCGCGGCGTCGAAACCGCGCATGTCAGCGGGGACGTGGACTTTGTCGAGCAGGGGAGTGTCAGGCATCAAGAACTCTAACGCGCGTCAGGACCGACGGTTTAGCACGAAGTCCACACTCGCCTTGAGGTTTTCGGCGTCGGAACCGAACACATCGAGGTGGCTGCGGGCCTGATCGGCCAGGTGCGCGACGCGATGACGCGCCTGGTCGACGCCCAGAAGGGTGACGAAGTTGGTCTTGCCCTGGGCGGCGTCCTTGCCGTTGGCGGCCTTACCCAGGACGGTCTCGTCGCCATCGACGTCCAGCAGGTCATCGACGATCTGATAGGCAAGGCCGATGTCGTGGGCGAAGGCGGTCAGGGCCTGGCACTGGTCGTCCGAGGCGCCGGCGATGATCAGGGGAATCTCGAAGGCGTAGGTGAAAAGGGCGCCGGTCTTCAGCCTCTGCATCCGAGCGACGCCACCGAGGTCGTCGCGGACGCCAAGCAGATCGATCATCTGGCCACCCGCCATGCCCCGCGCGCCCGAGGCGAGGGACAGCCGGGCCGCCAGCGCACAGCGGATGGCGGCGTCGTCATGGGTGTCGGGATGCAGGATGATGTCGAAGGCGGCGGTCTGGAGCGCGTCGCCGGCGAGGATGGCGGTCGCCTCGTCATAGGCGATGTGGACCGTGGGTCGGCCTCGCCGCAGGTCATCGTTGTCCATCGCCGGCAGGTCGTCGTGGACCAGCGAGTAGGCGTGGACGCATTCGAGGGCGCAGGCGGCGCGCAGCACCGGCCGCTCCTCGATGTCGAACAGGCGCGACGCCTCCATGGCGAAATAGGGCCGCAGTCGCTTTCCGGGGCCCAGCGCCGCATAGCGCATGGCCTCGGTCAGGCGGGACTCGGGACCGTCGGCGCGGGGTAGCAGTTCGTCGAGAGCGACGGTGACGAGGTCGGCGACCTCGGCGACGCGTTCGGCGACGGACTGGACCGGGGCGTTGGCGGCCAGACGCATCAGAACAGCCTTCCGCCGATGGTCGCGTCGCGATCGACTCCGACCAGCACCACCTCGCCGTCCGCGTCGGGGAAGCCGAGTGTCAGGACCTCGGACATGAAGGGGCCGATCTGGCGCGGGGCGAAGTTGACCACCGCCGCGACCTTGCGGCCGGTCAACTGGTCGAGGGTGTAGTGGCGGGTGATCTGGGCCGAGGAGCGTTTGACGCCGATGTCGGGGCCAAAATCGATGGTCAGTTTGTAGGCGGGCTTCCTGGCCTCCGGGAACGGCTCGGCGCGCAGCACCTCGCCCACCCGGATATCGACCTTGAGGAAGTCGTCGAAGGCGATGCGGTCGGCCATGGGAGAGGCGATCGCGGCCTGCATCATCCGAACTCGGCCGCTTCGACGCCCTTGGCCTGACCGTCCGAGCCGACGACGATCTTCTCGACGCGCAGCTGGGCGGCCTTCAGGCGCGCCTCGCAATGAGCCTTCAGGCGCGCGCCCTCCTCATAGAGGGTGATCGATTCCTCCAGCGGAGCCTGACCGGACTCGAGGCGCGAGACGATGGTCTCAAGACGCGACAGGGCGTCCTCGAAGCTGAGATCGGCGGGGATGGAGGGGGCGGCGTCTGACATTGGAGCGACCCTAGAGGTGAGCCGCTTTCGCTTCAACGGCGAACCCGACGGAAGACGCGGCGATTGCGCGCGGTAAGGAAATTCCTTACTTTGGAAGCTTGGAGGCGTGATGATCGTCAGTAAACTCACATCAAAAGCGCAGACCACGGTCCCGCAGGCCGTCCGCGCCGCACTGGGCCTCAGCGAGGGCGACGAACTGCTCTATGAGATCGACGGCGAGAGGGTGGTTTTGAAAAAGGCTCGTCGCTCCCCTGCGGACGACCCGTTCGCCGCCTTCCAGGAATGGGATGGCGAGGCGGACCGCAAGGCCTATGCCGACTTTTGAGCAGGGCGACGTCGTCCGCGTCCCCTTCCCCTACACCGATAGAAGCACGCGCCAGCGGCGGCCGGCGCTGGTCATTTCAAAGGGTGGCGTCGGGGATCAGTCGGCTTTTCTCTGGGTGCTCATGATCACGAGCGCGGAGAACCGGGGCTGGCCGGCGGACGTCCCGGTCGGACCCGACTATGCCGACGCCGGCCTGCCTGCGCCTTCCGTCATTCGGACGACGAAGATCGCGACGATCGATGCTTCAGCGGCTGAGACGGTGGGACGGATCAAGCCTGGATTGCTGGAAAAGGTCAGGGCCGAGGTGGGCGTCCTGATTTGAGCTTCAGACGCGCTCGTAGCGACGCTGGGACCAGTATTTGAAGCCCTGGTTGTGGACCAGCTTCCAGCCGTCGGCCTTCAGACGACCGCCGACCATATGGTTGAAATAGCCGTGGGCGAGGACGAGGACGTCCTCGCCGGCTTCGGCGCGGGCGATGAGTTTTTGGGCAGCCTGTTCGGCGCGGACCTCGGCCTGGGCGCGGGTTTCCTGGCCTTCATGGTGGTTGAAAGCGTGCCACCAGAAGCGCGCCACGGCCCCCCAGTATTTCGGCGGCAGCTTGAACCACGACGGGAAGTGCGGCGGCGGCAGGGGCGCCTCGATGAACATGACGTCCGAGGTGATATCGCGTCCGGCAGAGATGGCGAGCGCGGTTTCCTGGGCGCGCTGGCGGGTCGAGGCGAAGATGACGCCGGCGCAGGCGGCGGTTTCCAGCAGCTCGCGCGGCGGGGTCTGGCCGGCGAGCAGGCCGCCGAGCTCATACCTGGCCCACCAGTCGCGGTACTGGTCCGAGGTCAGCATGCATTTGCGCGACAGGGCCGGCTCGCCGTGACGGGCGAGCGTGATCGAGCCGGGGCGCGAGGGCTTCAGCATCTGGCCGGCATCTTGTTCGACACGGTCTGACGTCATGCTGCGGATGAAAGGAAAAGCGGCGTCGCCGACATGGACCTTCCTTACGCCTCCCCCAGGGCCCGCACATGGGCGAGGGCCGATTGGCCCAGTCCTTCAAGGTCGTAACCGCCCTCCAGCGAAGAGACAACCTTGCCGCCGCAATGTCGCCTCGCGACCTCCAGCACGGCGCGGGTCGCCCAGGCGAAATCCTCGGCCTCCAGGCTCTGGTGGGCGAGCGGATCGCGGCGGTGGGCGTCAAAGCCGGCGGAAATGATGATCAGGTCCGGCGCGAACTCGTCGAGCGCGGGCATCAATTCGCCGGCGAATGTGGCGCGCCATGATTCGCGCGCGGCGTGCGGCTCGACCGGCGCATTGACGATGTTGCCGACGCCGGTTTCCGACAGCGCGCCCGTGCCGGGGTAGAGGGGCATCTGGTGGATTGAAGCCAGGAACAGGCTCCGGTCGGCCTCGAACGCGGCCTGGGTGCCGTTGCCGTGGTGGACGTCGAAATCGACGACGGCGACCCTGGCCATGCCCAGCGACTGGGCCACGCGGGCGGCGACAGCGACGTTGGAGAACAGGCAGAAGCCCATGGCCTGGTTCGGCTCGGCATGGTGGCCGGGCGGGCGGACGGCGGCGAAGGCGCGCTGGGTCTGGCCGGCGGCGATGGCGCGGACGGCATCGATGGCGGCTCCGGCGGCGAGGCGGGCGGCGCGGACGCTGCCCGGCGACAGGATGGTGTCGGCGTCGAGCTGGGCCAGGCCCGCGGCGGGCGAGGCCTCGATCATGCGGGCGACATAGGCGGCCGGGTGGACGCGCTCCAGGTCGGCGACGGCGGCCTCGGTGGCGTTTCGGCGGTCGAGCTTGAGGTCGGCATCATCCAGCGCGGTGAGGACGGCGGCGAGCCGCTCGGGCCGCTCCGGATGGCCCGCGCCGGGGGCGTGGGCGATCATGTCGGTATGGGTGAACAGGGCGACGGACATCGCGTCAGCCTACAAGCGCATCGGGATGCACGGAATAAAATGTTGAGCGATCGGGTCGGCCAAGCCAAACCCTCCGAATGACCGACGCCGTAATCCGCCCGCCTCGCCCCGAAGACGCCGCAGCCCTCGGCGCCCTGGGCCGCCAGACCTTCATCGACACCTTCGTGGCCAAAGACGGGTTCGCCATCCCCTACCCCGCCGCCGACCTTGAGACTTTCCTCGACGCCAACTTCCTCCCTGAATCCATGGCGAAAAAGCTGGAGGAACCGGGCGCGGCCTGGTGGGTCGCCGAACGCGACGGCGAACTCCTCGCCTTCGCCAACACAGGTCCGAACGGCCTGCCGCATCCCGACGCGACCCCGGCGAACATGGAGCTGCGCCGCCTCTATGTCGGCAAGTCCGCACAGGGGCTGGGTCTGGGGACCGAACTGCTGAAGCTGTCGCTGGACTGGATGGAGGCGAACACCGACGGCCCGCTGTGGATCGGCGTCTGGAGCGGCAACCTGAAGGCCCAGAAGCTCTACGAGGCTTATGGGTTCCAGAAGGCCGGCGAGTACCAGTATCCGGTCGGCGCCTGGCGCGACCACGAGTTCATCCTGCGACGCGGATAGGCTATGCTGACCGCATGACCCGCGAAGAACTGCTGGCAAAACTGCGTGAACTGACGCTTCTGCCGGTGAGTTGCCTCTTGGCTATTCATTCGCCGGCACTCGCTCAGATTCCCGATTGGGTGATCGTGGCTAGCCACCGTGAAGCCGCAATGGGCATCGACCGCGCATCGCTGAGTCGGAGTGGGGATCAAGCGACGGCATCTGTTCTGATGGGCACGTTCAAGCCTGAGACGTTCAACGACGGTTCGACGGTGAGTTTCTACATCAGCAGAGAGACATTTCGCTGCGATGCCAGGACGCGGACGGAGGTGACCGTGACTGCCTTTGATCCTATGGGCGAGGTTGCTTACCAAGCGCCGCACGTCGAAGCGGATCTGCTCGTTCAGCCAGGATCAATTTATGAAAACGTTTTGGTTGCCGCCTGCGATGGCCAAACAGGCTTAGGCGGACTTGGCTTCGCACAACCGCTCGAAGCGATAGACGCCGAGCGGACGAAACGGGTCGCTGCCGGACTGCAAGTGGTAGACTGATGCTCCTCCCCTTCTTCACCGCCCTGCGGCAGGCGAAAGTCCCGGTCTCGACCAAGGAATGGCTCCATCTGATGGAGGCCATGGACAAGGACGTGGCCGGCGGTCGGGTCGAGGACTTCTATCACCTGTCGCGCGCGGTTCTGGTCAAGGACGAGAAACATTACGACCGGTTCGACCAGGTGTTCGGCACGGTCTTCAAGGGCATCGAGACCATCGGCGCGGGCGATGAGCCCAGCCTAGACGTGCCCGAGGACTGGCTGAAGCTGCTGAACAGCAAGTTCTTGACCGACGAGGAGAAGGCCGAGATCGAGGCGCTCGGCGGCTTCGAAAAGCTCATGGAAACGCTGAAGCAGCGGATGGACGAGCAGGAGAAGCGCCACGAGGGCGGGAACAAGTGGATCGGCACCGGCGGAACCTCCCCGTTCGGCAACGGCGGCTACAATCCCGAGGGCGTGCGCATCGGCGGCCAGCCCAAGCACGGCCGGGCCGTGAAGGTCTGGGAGAAACGCGAGTACAGGAACCTGGACGACACGGTCGAGCTGGGGACGCGCAACATCAAGGTCGCCTTGCGTCGCCTGCGCCGGTTCGCGCGCGAGGGCGCGGCCGAGGAACTGGACATCGACGGCACCATCGACGGCACGGCGCGTCAGGGCTGGCTCGACATCCGCATGCGGCCGGAGCGGCGCAATACGATCAAGGTGCTGCTGTTCCTCGACGTCGGCGGGTCGATGGACGGGCATATCAAGCTGTGTGAGGAGCTGTTCTCGGCGGCCAAGACCGAGTTCAAGAACCTGGAGTTCTTCTACTTCCACAACTGTCTCTACGAGGGGGTCTGGAAGGACAACCGGCGTCGGCACGCCGAGAAGATTCCGACCTGGGACCTGCTGAACAAATACCCCGGCGACTGGCGCGCGATCTTCGTCGGCGACGCGACCATGTCTCCCTACGAGGTCACCATGCCCGGTGGCTCTGTCGAGCACTGGAACGAGGAAGCGGGCGCGGTCTGGATGCGGCGCGCGCGCTTGCAGTGGGACAAGTCCGTGTGGCTGAACCCGGTAGCCGAGCGGTTCTGGAGCTATACGGCGTCGGTGAAACTGCTCAGTGAGGTCATTGACGAACGGATGTTCCCCCTGACGCTGGAGGGGCTGGACCGGGCGATGCGGGCGCTGACGCGCTAGACGCCATCGGCTATCAGTGTTCGTCATGACCGCCCCGTTGCCGCTGCGATAGGGTGCGGCGGCGGAGGACGGATGATGCTGACAACCCTGATGATCGCCCTGCTGATCGGGCAGAGACAGCTTCCGACCGCAGATCCCTCGACTTGGGACGGGGTTGCGGGAAGCGACGTCATCCGCACCGACGAGACGACGGGCGAAATCACCTATCCGATGGGACAGCAACCCGCAGACGCCCTGACGCTGGGCTGCGTATTCGGGCGCTCGAACGTGCGCTGTCCGAAGCCTATCGACCGGACGGCCTTGGAGACCGCCGCCGAGGAGGCGGAACGTGCGCGCGCCGCCGGGCGTATCCGCTTCGATACCAGGCTAAGCGCGGAGACGCCGGCGGCCTTGGTCACGCGACCGATGGCCGAGCAGCTCGCCGCCGCCTTGCCCGATGACGTCATCTTTCCCTCCGACATGCTGTCCGGATCCGGGACCGCCCCCGGTAACGGCGCGAACGAGAAATATGCCGAGGCCGAACCAGAGGCCGAGCCCCAGTCCCGGCCGGGGTGTCACCGGGAGGAATACCGCTACCCGGACGGCTCGGGCGGCGGCGTGCGGTTCGTCTGCTCGTCTGGCGACCAAAGGCTGCTGGACAGCGTCACGGATGCATTGGAGCCTGCGTCTGACTAAGCGGTCGGTGACGCAGGCGTGAGGTGCGGAAACGTGCGTTTCGTGCCAGCTTGACGGTCGTTCAGGAGAACCTCCGATGCTGACCGTCCTCGCCCTGGCCATGGTTCTGCAACAGGCGGTCGTGTGGGAGACCCCGGCGCCTCCGCCTGAAGCCGAGCCCATCGACGTCGTCGCGCCGGTCAGCGACCTGCCCGCCTGGGCCTTGGCCGATCCGTTCGGCTGGGAGCGGTCGCAATGCAGTCCGTTGGTGAGCCGCGAACCGCTGGACGTCTGTCAGGCGCGGGTGCGGGCGGAACTGTCGGCGGCGCTGGGCGATCGACTGCCTGCCGGGCTGCGACCCGCCGGCGAACCGGTTCCGTGTCTGGCCACGCCTGGCGATGACGGGAAATACCCGGTCCAGTGCGGCACGCCCGAGCGACGCGCCGCGGCGACCGTGACACCGGCGATCCCCGACTGCCGACCGCGCCCGCAGCGCCAGGGCGGGTCGGTGGCCTTCACCACCGAGTGCCGGTCGGAGAATGCCGGAGACAGCGGCCTGTCATTCCGGCTGTTCGGCAAGGACTGACCCGCACAGCAAAAGGCCGCCCCGAAAGGCGGCCTCTTCAGTCTGATGGAGCGGCGAAAGCTAGTTGGTCTTGTCGCCGCGGAGGGTGTCCTTGATGCCGCCGATGGCGTTCTGGACCTTGCCTTCGACGCGGTCGGCCTTGCCTTCGTTCTTCAGTTTCTCGTCGCCGACGAGCTTGCCGACGCCTTCCTTGATCTGGCCGCCGATGTTCTTGGCGGCGCCGTCGATGCGATCTTGATCGGGCATGGGATACTCCTGACATGGGCGCCGCCGACAGGGCGGCGCTTCGGCATCAAGAGCGAACAGGACTGTGGGCCGTTCCGTATGGCGACGCTTAGCGTCGCAGCCATTTCGCGACGGCCCAGGCGTGGGCGTCATGGCGCAGTTCGCCCAAAGCCGTGCGCGGATGCAGCCAGACCAGTTCGTGGTCGTCCTCGACCTTTCTTGATGAATCCAGCGCCGTCATCTCGGCGATCCAGAAGCCGCCGACATTGTTGACGGGCTGGCCGTCGGACTTGCGGAAATACTGCCCGGCCTCGGCGATGCGTTCGATCGGGCGGACAGTCATGCCCGCCTCCTCTACGAACTCGCGGATCAGGGCCTGTTCCTCGGTCTCGTCGCCGTCCACGGCGCCGCCGGGCAGGTCGTAATAGGGCGTGTCGCGGGTCACGCGGACGCAGGCGATCTTCTCGTCGTGGAAAACGAGGCCGAAGGTCGCCGGTCGGTGCAGGTAGTCGACGCCGTCGTCGGCCTGGCCGAACTGAAGCGAGGGCTTCACAGGTCGAAGGCCAGACGAGCGCGAACGCCCTTATGCGCGCCGTCGAACTCGACCGCCGAACGCAGGCCCGAGGCCATGGCGGTGATGATCTTGCCGCCGAGGCCCGTGCCCTTGGGCTTGCCGTCGCCGAGGCCCGGGCCGTCGTCCTCAACCGTCAGGAGGGCCCGGCCGGTTTCGTCGGGGCACAGGATAACGCGAATCTCGCCACCCTCCTCCGCCGCATAGGCATATTTCACGGCGTTGGTGACCAGCTCGGTGACGATCACCCCAAGCGACACGGCCTGATCGGTCGAGACCCGCATCGGCTGGGCCTGCAGGATGATGTTGGGCGACGACGCGTCCGATCCCAGAGACTTGGTCAGCTCGCCCACGAGGCCGTCGAGATAGGCCTGCATGTCCACCGTCTCCATGTCGCCGGAGGTGTAGAGGCGGCGGTGGACATGGGCGACGGCTTCGATCCGGGCCTGGGCTTCGCGCAACGCATCGCGGGCGCCCTCGTCGGCCATGTGGCGCAGCTGAAGCGACATGAAGGTCGAAACGAGTTGCAGCGAGTTGCCGACCCGGTGATTGACCTCGCGCAGCATGGCCTCGGCGCGGTCGCGGGCCAGGCGGACCTGCTCCTGTGCTTCCTCGTTCTCGCGCTCCAGCCGGCGGCGGAACAGGGCGTCTTCGAGCGCCGAACGCAGCAGGGCGGTGAAGTCCTCGGACACGTCCTTGATAACATAGTCGGAAGCCCCGGCGCGCAGGGCGGCGACGGCGATGCGGCCTTCCTGGGCCCCCGTCACGTAGACGACCGGGGGCGGCGCGGGGCGATGCAGAATGTCAGGCAGGACGTCGATGCCGTCGCGGCCGGGCATGTAGTGGTCGAGCGCGCAGATATCGAACTCGCCGCCGTCGAGCGCCGCCACCCCCTCGTCGCCGTCGGCGGCCAAGGTGACCTCATAGCCGTGACGGCCGAGTTCCTTCTGCACGAGCCGCGACAGGCCGCGGTCGTCGTCGATGTAGAGCAGCCGGATGGGCGGCTTTTCAGGCGTCATTCGATCTCGGGAGCCTGCATGACCGACAGGAACAGACCCAGCTGGCGGATGGCGCCGGCGAAGCTCTCATAGTCCACGGGCTTGGTGATGTAGACGTTGCAGCCCAGGTCGTAGCAGCGCTGGATCTCGGTCTTGTCGTCGGTGGTCGTCAGGACCACGACGGGCGCGCGCTTCAGGCGGTCATCCGACTTCACTTCGGCCAGGATGTCGGTGCCGCTCATGTCCGGAAGGTTCAGATCCAGCAGGATCAGCATCGGGCCGTTGGCCTTCACCTCTTCCGAGAACAGGTAGTCCAGCGCCGGCTGGCCGTGGTCGAAGTGCACGATCTCGTTGGAGATGTTGGCTCGACGGATGTTCTTCTCGATCAGTTTGGCGTGGCCGTGATCGTCCTCGACCATCACGATTTTTACGGGTGCGCTCACTGGGTGTCTCCGGCCTCGTCGAGGACAAGGCGTTTGGGGAATTTCAGGCGGAATGTCGAGCCTTCGCCGAGCTCGGATTCGACGTCGATGGAGCCGCCGAGACGGCGAACGCTGTTCCGGACGAAGGCCAGGCCCAGTCCCTCCCCCGGACGATCCTGACGGCCCGAGCGGCGGAACAGTTCGAAGATGCGTTCATGGTCCTTGGGCGCGATGCCGCGACCGTGGTCGGCGATGGCGATCTCGACCCAGCCGCCGGGCAGATCGTGTCCCGAGACCTCGATCCGGTTGGGGCGCGCGGCGTCCGAATATTTGACCGCGTTCTCGATCAGATTGCCGATGATCTGTTCGATCGACAGCCGGTCGCTTTCGAAGGTCGTCATCTCGCCGACGACGAACTCGGTCTCGGTTTCGTCGAGCTGGTGGCGGATGGCGTCGGCGGCGGCCTTGGCCATCTCGCCGACGTCGAGAGTTTCGGGGACCAGACTGCGACGGCCCTCGCGCGACAGCTTCAGGATGGCGTTGATCAACCGGTCCATCTTCTCGGTCGAAGCGCGGATGAAGCCGACGGCCTCGGGCAGGTCCTCGCGGACGGCGGCGATGACCTCCTTGTCGACCTCACGGACCTGTTCGGCCTCGGTGATGGCGCGGTCTATGGTCTTGCCGACCTGCTCCAGCTCGGCGGTGTAGCCCATGACGTTGACGAGCGGCGAGCGCAGGTCGTGGCTGACGATATAGGCGAACCGCTGCACCTCCTCGTTGGCGCGGGTCAGGGCGGCGGTGCGGGACTTGATGGTGTCTTCCAGCCCGGCGTTGACGCGGGCGAGGTCGGCGCGGGCCTCGGCCAAATCGAGCAGATAGCGGCGGATCAGAATGACGATGATCCCGCCCAGCACGAGGATCAGCGCCCCGGCCACGGCGTTGACGATGATGGTGAAAACGGCCGAGCCCTCGGAGTTCGCCTGCTGCTGCGAAAGCCGGGCGCCCAACTGGGAATCGAGCGTCGAAATCTCGCTGTCGAGTTGCTCCATCAGGGTCTTGCCCCGCCCGGAGCGAACCTGATCGAGCGCCTGCTGGGTTTGCCCCCGCCGCGACAGATCGATGATGGCGCCCATCTCCAGGAATTTGTCGCGCGAAAGTCGGGTCAGGGCCTCCGCCGAGGCCTGGCCCACGTCGTCGTCGCCGGCCAACTGGCGCAGCCGGCCCAACAGCTCGGGCGCGGCCTCCGCGCTCTGGTCATAGGTCAGCAGGAAGCTGGTCTGACCGGTCAGGAGATAGCCGCGCTGGGCCGTCTCCGCGTCCTTGATGTTCAGCAGCACGCCCCGGGCAGCGCGACGCAACTGCCACGTCGCATCGACCTCGTTGTTGAACGACGCCGTGCGCTGGATCAGGACGAAGGTCGAGATGTTGACCAGCAACAGAAGGGTGATCGCCGCCGCCAGCAGCAGGAAGACCGAACGGCCGAGCGTGCCTTCCTTGAGGAACCGGCCGAACGACGAGAGGGTTTGGGGAACAGCCGACAACATGAGGGCCGAAGCTTTAGCGGCGCGCGTTCGTGTGTCCAGTGAAGTCATTGGCGGTGCAACCTGTGCAGTGTCAAAGTGTTCCTTCGGCAAGCTGTGCCGTTTCGGGAGTGGACTCGATGTTCTGGTGGTGGTGGATCGCACCGACGGCCGTCGCCATCCTGGGCGGGTTGATCCTGATCGCGGGCCTGACCTCGCTGTTCCGGGGCAGGTTCTTCGGCGGCCTGTTCGGCACATTGGGCGGCGCGGCCCTGTTGGCGGCGGCCCTGGGCGCGGCCCTGCTGGGCCAGAACGTCCAGACCTATTCGCGCCTGACCTACGAGCGGCCGATCGCAAGCCTGTCGATCCGTCAGTTGGCGCCTCAGTATTTCGAGGTCGTGGTGGCCCAGCCGGCCCAGGGCGAACTGCCCGCGCGCACGGCCGTCTATCCGGTCAACGGCGATGAATGGCGGATGGAGGCCCAGGTCCTGAAATGGAAGCCGTGGGCCAATGTGGTCGGCCTCGATTCGCAGTACCGGCTGGATCGCCTGTCAGGCCGCTACCAGAACATCGAACAGGAGCGCACCGGCGCCCGCAGCGTCCACGCCCTCAACGGCGGCGATGTGAAGACGGGACCGCTGGCCTTCGTGCCGTGGAACCTGAATGTCTGGGACGCGGCGCGGAAATATCGTCGCTACATCGACGCCGTAGACACCCTCTACGGCTCGGCCGCCTATATGCCGATGGCCAACGGTGCGACCTATGAGGTCTGGATCACCCAGTCGGGCCTGATCGCCCGCCCGACCAATGACGCGGCCAGGGCGGCCTCGGCGGGCGGCTTCGTGCGGGTGAACTAACGACTTTCACTTCTCCTCCCTGTCGCGCAGCGATGGGGAGGTGGCGCGGCGCTTCTTCAGCGCCGTGACGGAGGGGGCGACACGGCGCTGGATCGTTCATCGACGACCTTGCCGAGAAACGTCATCACACCGTCGAGATGATCGCGCACGTCGACAGCGGCGATCCGCACGACACGGATGCCTTTGCCAGCCAGCCATGTCGTTCGATTTTGGTCATGCTGTGATCGGTCTGGGTCCAGATGCGTCTGGCCATCGACCTCGATCGCCAGCTTCGCCGCCGCGCAGTAGAAGTCGAGAATGTAAGGGCCGATCGGGTGCTGACGACGGAACCGGTGACCGCGCAGGGCCTGCCTTTTTAGAGCGGTCCAGAGACGCGCTTCAGGCGGCGTCAGCCCTGAGCGAAATCGGCGCGCTCGCTGATAGCTCTCGAAATCAGCCACGGGGTCGCCCCCTCCGTCTCTCCGCTACGCTCCGAGCCACCCCCCCATGCTGCGCACGGGGAGGAGAATTTCTACACCGATCCCAACGTCCTCAGCCGCGCCTTCGGGTGCACCTCGTTCTGGCTCATCACCACGGTCTGACCGCGGAAGCGTTCGATGATGGAGCGGACGTAGGGGCGGATCTGCGGACCGGTCAGCAGGACCGCGCTCTCGCCCGACATGGCGGCGCGTTCGAACACGTCGCGGACGTTGCGGATGAAGTCCTGGAGCCGTGAGGGGGCCATGGCCAGCTGCTTGTCCTCGCCCTGACCGACCAGGGCTTCGGCGAAGGCGGCCTCCCAGTCGGGCGACAGGGTGATGATCGGCAGGGCCCCGTCGTCGGCCTTGTGCTGCCAGCACAGCTGACGCGCCAGGCGGGTGCGGACATGTTCGACCAGGGTCGTGACCGACGACGAATGCGGCGCGGCCTCGGCCAGACCCTCGAGAATGGCGCCGAGATCCCGGATCGAGACCTTCTCGCGCAGCAGGGCCTGAAGCACCCGCTGCAGCGTCGTGACCGTGACCACCGACGGCACCAGTTCCTCGACCAGCTTCTTCTCTTCCGGACCCAGTTCCTTCAGCAGCTTCTGCACCTCGGCATAGGTCAGCAGGTCCGCCATGTTCTCCTTGAGGATCTCGGTCAAGTGGGTGGTCAACACCGTTGAGGGATCGACGATGGTGTAGCCCCGGAAGGTGGCCTCTTCGCGAAGGCTCTCGTCGATCCAGGTCGCGGGCAGGCCGAAGGCGGGTTCCTTGGTGTGCTCACCGGGCAGTTCGACCTGGCGCCCGGCCGGGTCCATGGCCATCAGCGACCCCAGACGAACCTCGCCCGCGCCGGCCTCCATCTCCTTGATGCGGATCGCATAGCCCTGGGTCGGCAGGCGCATGTTGTCGAGAATGCGCACCGACGGCATGACGAAGCCGAACTCCTGGGCCATGGCGCGACGCAGGGCGCGGACCTGGTCGGTCAGGCGACGGCCCTCCAGATCGTTGATCAGGGTCAGCAGCGAATAGCCGAGCTCGATCTTGACCTCGTCGATGGTCAGGGCCGTGCCGATGGGTTCTTCCGTGTCGTCCTTGGGCTTGCCGGCGTTGGCGACGGCGGCGAGTTCGGCCTCGGTCGGCTGGGGCTTCAGCTTCGCTCGTCCGTGGTGCCAGGCCATGTAGCCGCAGCCGATGGCCAGACCGGCGAAAGGCAGGATCGGCATGCCGGGGATCAGGGCCAGAAGCGCCGAGGCGGCCGCGACCATGCCCAGGCTGACGGGGTTGGTGGCCAGTTGCTGGACCAGGGCCTTGTCGGCCGAACCCTCGACGCCCGCCTTGGACACCAGGAAGCCGGCGGCGATCGAGATGATGATGGCCGGAACCTGGGTCACCAGGCCGTCGCCAATGGTCAGCTGGATATAGGTGTTGGCGGCCTCGCCGATCGGCAGCCCGTGCTGAAGCGTGCCGATCAGGATGCCGCCGATGGCGTTGATGGCGACGATGATCAGGCCGGCGACGGCGTCGCCGCGCACGAACTTGGAGGCGCCGTCCATGGCCCCGAAGAAGGTCGATTCCTGCTCCAGCTCCTTGCGGCGCAGCTTGGCCTGGTCCTCGGTGATCAGGCCGGACGACAGATCGGCGTCGATGGCCATCTGCTTGCCCGGCATGGAGTCCAGGGTGAAGCGGGCGCTGACTTCGGCGATCCGGGTCGAACCCTTGGTGATGACCACGAAGTTCACCACCAGGATGATGGCGAAGATGATGATGCCGATGATGAAACTGCCGCCCATCATCAGGGCGCCGAAGGCGTTGATGACCTGACCGGCCGCGTCGTGGCCCTCGTGACCGTGGGTCAGGACCAGGCGCGTCGAGGCCAGGTTCAGGCCCAGCCTGAAAAGGGTCGAGATCAGCAGCACCGTCGGGAAGATGGCGAAATCCAGCGGACGCTTCATCATCAGCGCCGTCATCAGGATCAGCACCGACGAGACGAGGCTGATGGCCAGCAGCAGGTCCAGCAGGAACTTCGGCACCGGCAGGATCAGCAGCAGGATGACGCCGATGACGCCGACGGCCATCCCGACCTCGCCGCGCATCAGCCAGCCGCGAATGTCGCCGCCGGTCGGACGGGCCATGCCGTCTTTCATCATGACGGGCGTGTCGGTCATGCGCATCCGAGGGCGGCGATGGCCATACGGGTGGTCTCGGCGATGACGGCGGCGTTCTGGGCGTCGGTCGTCTCACGCGTGGCGTGGTAGTAGGCGGCGACGATGATCGGCTCGCCCGAGGACGGATACAGGATGCCGATGTCGTTGGTCGGGCCGTAGCCGCCCGTGCCGGTCTTGTGCGCCACGCGCCAACCGGTCGGAACCCCTGCCTTGATGCGATCGACGCCGGTCGGCGAGGAGAACATCCAGCCCAGCAGCATGGCCTTGGAGTCTGCCGTCAGGGGCGAGGCCGGGTCAACGAACAGGCGGTGGATGTTGGCGGCCGACTGGGCCGGGGTGATCGTATCCTTGTCGCCGTCAAGGCGGTTCATCTCGGGCTCGAAGCGATCGACGCGTGTCGAGGCGTCGCCGATGCCGCGATAGAAGGCCTGCATGGGTTCGATGCCGCCCAACGCTTTCAGCAGCAGATTGGCGGCAGGGTTGTCGGAGACCTCGACGATAGCCTTCATCAACTGCTCGACGGTCAGGGTCGAGCCGATGGCGGGCTCGGTGACCGGAGCGTGGTCGAGCATATCGGCGCGGGTGATCGGGATGGCGCGGTCGAGCTGTTCCTGACCGGCCTGGACGCGCAGCAGGGTCGCGGCGGACAGGTACATCTTGAAGGTCGAGCAATACACGAACCGTTCGTCGCCGCGCGCGGTCAGCTGACGGCCCGTGCCGAGGTCGTGAGCGAAGAAGCCTATCCGGCCGCCGTGCGCCCGTTCCAGCGCCGACAGGTCGAACGCTTCCGGCATCGGCGGTGCGACGGGCGCGGCGACAGACGGATTTCGTGAGCAGGCAGCGATCCCCAGCGCACCAGCACCGACGAGAATGGCGCGACGATCAAATCCTCCCCCATCGGGGGAGGTGGCGCGGCGCATCTTCGCGCCGTGACGGAGGGGGCTCGACGCGAGCGACGGAGTCTGGGGCCGACCCCCCCCCCCCCCGATGGGGGAGGATTTGCCGGAGCGGTCGGTCACGCCGCGTTCGAGCCGTAGGCGGTCGTGGCGATGCCGGTCTGGGGCGCCATGATCTGGGTGCCTTCGTCGGCGTATTCGTTGAGCTTGTTGCGCAGGGTCCGGATCGAGATGCCAAGGATGTTGGCCGCGTGCGTCCGGTTGCCCAGGCAGTGGGTCAGGGTGTCCAGGATCAGGGTCTTTTCCATCTGCGCGACGGTCTGGCCGACATAGGCGCGCGAAACGGCGTCGGCGGTCTGGGCGGCGCGGGCGGCGGGTCCGGCGTCCACAGCTCCGGTCAAGGGTTGACCGTCCGGCAGGCGGATCGCCTCGACGTCGATTTCGGGTCCGACCGCCAGCAGCACGGCGCGGTGCATGGCGTTTTCCAGCTCACGGACGTTGCCGGCCCAGCGATGGCCGACGAGGGCGCGCTTGGCGTCGAGCGAGATCGGTCGCACCGGCACGCCGTTGGCGGCGGCGTACTTCTTGACGAAGTGGTCGGCCAGGACGGCGATGTCGCCCGGGCGCTCGCGCAGGGCCGGCAGGCGCAAGTTGACGACGTTCAGGCGGTACAGCAGGTCCTCGCGGAACACGCCCTCGGCCACGGCCTTGGCCAGGTCGCGGTTGGAGGTGGCGATGATACGGATATTGACCGGCACGGGCTTGGTGCCGCCGACGCGGTCGATGACCCGCTCCTGGATCGCACGCAGCAGCTTGGCCTGAAGCCGGGCGTCCATCTCACTAATTTCGTCCAGCAAAAGCGTGCCGCCGTCGGCCTCCTCGAACTTGCCGATCCGGCGCGCGACGGCGCCGGTGAAGGCGCCCTTCTCGTGCCCGAACAGCTCGGATTCCAGCAGGTTGTCCGGGATGGCGGCGCAGTTGACGCTGATGAACGGACGCTCGGCGCGCTTGGAGTTGGTGTGTAGGTAACGGGCCATCACCTCCTTGCCGACGCCGCTTTCGCCGGTGATCAGGATGGAGGCTTCCGAGCGGGCGACCTGATCGGCCAGCTGGGTCACGGCCTTCATCGCCGGATCGGCCGAGATCATCGGTCGGTCGTCGTCGGCCACGGCGGCCAGAACGGCGGCGATCAGGTCGGCGTCGGGCGGAAGCGGGATGAACTCCTTGGCCCCGGCGCGGATGGCGGCGGCGGCCTTCTCGGCATCATTGTCGACGCCGCACGCCACGACCGGCACGAAGATCCGCTCGGCGTCGTTGGCCGCGATCAGGGCCCCGATGTCGAGGTTGTAGTCGACCATGAGCAGGTCGGCGCCCTGCCCGCGCCGGAGCTGTTCCGTCGCCTGATCCGCGCGTTCGACGTGGCTGACCTTGGCGCCGTGCGCCATGGCCATCTTCACCGCCGCCGCGAGCTGGCCCGAGAGCCGTCCGACCACCAGAAGCCGCATGGGTCTTCTCCCTTAATCCGTACCGGAACCGGCGCGCCCTAGGCGGCCGAGTCCTCTGTCTTGATGATTTCCGTCATGGTCACGCCCAGGCGATCCTCGACGACGACGACCTCCCCGCGAGCGACCAGACGGTTGTTGACGAAGATGTCGATGGCCTCGCCGACCTTGCGGTCGAGCTCGAGCACCGAGCCGCGATTGAGCTTCAACAGCTGGGCCACCGTCATATGGGCCTTGCCCAGGACGGCGGAGATGTTCACCGGCACGTCGAACACGGTCGACAGATCGGCGGCGGACTTGTCCCCAACCTCGTCAATCGTGGCCAGGGCTGTGGAGTCCGGGAACTCCTCCAGGGCGAGATCGTCGGCCATCAGAATTCACTTCCGTGGATGAGGGGTTCGGCGTGCCCGGCTTCGGAGGCCAGGGCGGAGGTCAGGGCCGTCGCGATTCGGTCCGCGGCGGCGGCGGGATCGAAGTCGGCGCGCCCGTCGGCCCACTCCAGCTGGAAGGCGGCGAGCGGCAGGGACAGGTCCTCGCGGAAGGCGACCGCCCCGGTGAAGCCCGCGTCGATGCAGATCGCCTGGATCTTCGCCTGTACGGCCGGCTCCAAACCCGAGGCGCGGATCACCAGGCGCGGCGTGCCGTCGATCTCTTGGCCCAGAGTCTCCAGCGCCGATTGCAGCGGCCCGATCGGCAAACGCTCCAGGGCGGCGGCGGCGATGACGCGCGCGGCGGCCAGGGCCAGGCCGGCCGACTGTTCACGGTGGGTCTGGGCGACGTGGGTCAGGGCGGGGATGGCCTGGGCCATGGCCTGGCCGATGGCGGCGACGCCCATGGCCTCGATGCTGGCGGCTTCGGCCAGGGCGGCCTCGCGGGCCTCGAACCGGGCCTGGGCGACCAGGGCCTCGACCTCGGAGGGCATGTAGGCGCGCTTGGTCGGACGGAAGGTCGAGGCGCGCAGCACCTCGCCCGACCCGTCGAACTCGGTGTCGAAGGCGAAGGGGCGGGCGTTGAGGGGAGCGTGATCGGTCATGTCAGTAGATCAGCTCGTCGTCGCCGGAGGCCCCGGCCAGCATGATCTCGCCGCGCGCCGCCAGATCCTTGGCGACCTGCACCATGGCCATCTGGGCGGTATCGACGTCCTTCAGACGCACCGGCCCCATGGATTCCATATCCTCGCGCATGATCTTGGACGCGCGCTCGGACATGTTGGTGAAGAACATCTCGCGCAGGGTCTCCGACGCCCCCTTGAGCGCCAGCCCCAGCGAATCCTTCTCGACCGACCGCAGCAGGGTCTGGACCCCGCCCGGGTCGAGCTTGTTCAGGTCCTCGAAGACGAACATCAGGGCGCGGATGCGTTCGGCGCTCTCGCGGTTCCGCTCTTCCAGGGCGCCGATGAAGCGGGCCTCGGTCTGACGGTCGAACGAGTTGAAGATGTCGGCCATCGCCTCGTGGCTGTCGCGCTTCGAGGTGCGGGCCAGGTTCGACATGAACTCGGTGCGCAGGGTCTGTTCGATCTTGTCGAGGATCTCGCGCTGCACCGGCTCCATGCGCAGCATCCGCTGGACGCATTCCAGGGCGAAGTCCTCGGGCAGGGCCGTCAGCACGCGCGCCGCGTGGTCGGGCTTCACCTTCGACAGGACAACGGCGACGGTCTGGGGGTATTCGTTCTTCAGATAGTTGGCCAGGACGGCCTCGTTCACATTGCCGAGCTTGTCCCACATGGTCCGGCCGGCCGGGCCGCGGATCTCCTCCATCAGCCCTTCGACGCGGTCGGCGGGCATGAAGGAGTTCAACAGGCGCTGGGTCTGTTCGAACGAGCCCATGACCGCGCCCGAGCCGGACATGCCGGAGACGAACTCGACCAGCAGCTCCTCGACGACCTGGGCCGAGACGGTGCCCAGGGACGCCATGGCCTGGGAGATTTCCTTGACCTCGTCGTCGTCCAGCCCCTGCCACAGCCGGGTGTGCTCCTCGCCGAGCGACAGCAGGATGACCGCCGCCTTCTCAGGTCCGGACAGCTTCTTGGCGTCGTCGACGGAGGCCTTCTTGGTGATCATCCGGGCGGCCATCAGCCCTCGTGCACCCAGCTGCGCAGGATGGAGGTCGATTCATCCGGATGCTTCTCGACGAAGTCCGCGACCTTCTTGACCGAGGACGCCTTCACCTGGCCCTCGATGCGGGCGATGTCGAGCCGCTGGTCCATGTCGGAGGGACCCGTCAACTGGCCGCCCGCGCCGCCGACGATACTGGTCTGCAGCGAGGTGACGGGCACGCCGCCGGCGCCGGCCAGGGCGGGCATGCCGCCCCCGCCGCCGCTCGCCGACTTCAGCAGCGGGCGCAGGACGAAGAAGATCAGCAGCAGGCCGGTGATCAGCAGGACCAGCAGCTCCACGCCACGCATGATGTCGTTCTTGTCGAAGTTGAACAGCGGCGAACCGCCGTCCGTGCCGCCTGCCGTGACCAGGGCGTCGCGGTTGAAACGGACGTTGGTCACCCGCACTTGGTCGCCACGCGACTGATCGTAGCCCATGGCCGCCTTCACCAGATCCTCGATCTGGGTGATCTCCTCGGCCGTGCGCGGGGCGTAGGTCGGCTCGCCGCCGGCCTCGGTGGCGGGCGTCAGCTTGCCGTCGACGGCGACCGCGACGGACAGCTTGCGCACCTCGCCCGGTTCCTTGGTCGTGGTCGTGGTGGTGTTGGAGATTTCGTAGTTGGTGGTCTCGCCGTTGGCGGTCTCGGTCGAGCCGGCCGGTGTGGTCGTGGGCGCTTCGCCGCCGGGAATATTGTTCGTGGCCGTGGCCCCGCCGTCCGGCGTGCCCTCGGTGTCCCGCGACTCGGTCCCGTTGGTCGAGGTCGAGCGGACGACCTGGCCGTCGGGATCGTATTTCTGCTCCTGGGTGGTGGAGCGGGTCATGTCGATGTCGGCGGTGACCTGGACCCGCGCGGCGCCCGGGCCGACGACGCCCTCGACCAGATCCTTGATCCGGGACTGAAGCTGGGCCTCGGTATTGGTCTTGGCGGCTTCGGCGGTGGCGGACGAGAAGCCTTCCTCGTCGTCGGCGGCGGCCAGGGTCTGGTTGGTCTCGTCGACGACGGTGACCTTGCCCGGCTTCAGGTTCGGCACGGACGAGGCGACGACGTTGCGGATGGCGCGGACCTGATCGGCGCTGAGGGCGCGACCGCCCAGACCCACGACGACGGCGGCGGTCGGCTGGGCCGCGTCCTGGGCGAACAGTTCGCGGCGCGGCATGGCGATCTGGACGCGGGCCGACGAGATTCCCCGCATCGACATGATGGTGCGGGCCAGTTCGCCCTGCAGGGCGCGCTGTTCCGAAATCTGCTGCTGGAACTCGGTCTGGCCCAGCACCGACTGGCTGTCGAACAGCTCGTAGCCGACCGACCCCGAGCTCACGAGCCCCTTGCCGGCCAGCATCAGGCGGGCCGTGCCGACGTCGTCGCGGTTGACCATGATGGTCGAGCCGTCGCCGCGGGTCGAATATTTGATGCCCGCCTGGTCCAGCGAGGCGGTGATCTCGCCGGCTTCGCGCAGGTCGAGGTTGGAATACAGAAGCGCGTCCGGCGCCTGGCCGACGCGCAGCATCAGGGCCACGAGCACGGCGGCGACGCCGGCTCCGACGCCGAGGACCATGGCGAGCCGCCCGATCCCAAATCTCTGCAACGCCGCCGTGAAGCCGCCCACGCGTCCCCGCCCAAAATACTATCGCGAGGGAGCCGACTGCCCTCGCTAGGCAGAAACTGCCGCCCGCGTGGTTAACGGCGGTTTAAGTGACGGGATGAACGGGCGGATTTCTCTCCGAAAGCAGGGACTATCTCCTTCGTTCGTCATTCCGGGCGTAGCCCCCGGGTCCGAGCTCCGCTCGGCCCGAGGACAGGCTACGCGGAGACCCGGAACAGGGCGGCGCCGCAGCGAAGCGAAGGATGGTTCAGCTCGCTGTGTGCGTGACAGTTTCGCGCTCGCGCGCGCCGCCTTGTTCCGGGTCTGCGGTGCAAGCGCGCCTTCGCCCGGAATGACGAAGAAACGGTAATCGGATCCGAAGCGAGGGTATGGGATTTTATTCTTGATCGCTCCTTGCGCCGATCGACGGCGCTCACCACATCGGGTGTCGGTCTTTGAAAATCTAACATCCGCTGGGTCCGTCATCTCGCGGACTGACGAAAGCGCAGAACACCCTCACGGCAAACCTTTGATTTTACTAGATACGGCCCTGAACTTCGTCCGTTTCGTCTGTTTCGTCTGTGTGTTTTTCGTCCGGACGGACAGACGAAAAGGAGCGCGGACCTCCAGGTCCGCCCTTCGACGCGACAAGAGCGGACCTGGAGGTCCGCGCTCCAGAAGCCTCAGCGCAGGGCCGCCGCCACCGATCCCGCCCCGGACGGCAAGGCCGCATCCGGATCACGAAGGATGGCCTCGACGTCGCGGAACACGACCTCGGCCTGCCAGTCGCGATTCAACAGATGCCAGCCCTCCGGATACCAGGCCGTGCGCAGGTTCGGCGGATCGCCGGCCCGGATCAGGGCGCGACGCATCGGCCCCTGTTCGATGACCTCGTCGTGGGCGCCGTACATCAGGATGGTCGGCCCCCTCACCTGCCCCAGCTTGAGGGTGGCGCTCTCCATCAGGTCGACCAGACCGTAGAGGGAGTCGAACCGCGTCGAACGGATGAAGCCCGGATCGTTACCGTTGGCGATCAGTTCGATCAGGTTGTCGGTGGCCTGGTGGCTGCGCAGGGCCCAGTCCGGCGGCGAGATCGATCGGGACCCCATCAGCCGCGCGGCGGCCCACAGGCTGGCGCGGTTCTCCAGGGCCTGGCTCGACCAGCCCCAGACGGCTGGAGCCAACAGGATCAGCTGATCGGCGACGGGCGGCCGGTCCGAGGCGAAGGCCGAGATCGCGACGGCCCCGCCCATGCTCTCCCCCGCCACGGCGATGCGGGCGTTCGGATAGCGGGCGCGGACCAAGGCGACGACGGTGCGGAGGTCCTCGGCCATCCGTGCCTCACCGGCCCAGACGCCCCGCCCCGGCGCATCGCCGAAACCCCGCTGGTCATAGGCGTAGGTGGCGATCCCGTGCTCGGCCCAGTAGGGCCCGGCCAGGCGGAAACCGGCGGCGTGATCGTTCATGCCGTGCAGGCCGATGACGATCGCCTCGGGCTCCGCCGGCCCCCAGCGGAGGTAGGGCAGCCGTCCCCCGTCATCGACGACGAAGGCGTCGGCCTCCATGCGCGGGCCCGCGAACCCGGCGGGCGGCGTCAGCGGCGGCTGGACATAGGGGGTGGCGCAGGCGGCGAGGCCCAGCAGCATCACGGACAGGATCAGGGCGCGGATCATGAGCCGAGAATGCCGCGAACCCTCTGGCGAAGATACGGCAGGACCTCATCCTCGAACCACGGATTGCGCCGGAGCCAGCCGGTGTTCCGCCACGACGGATGCGGCATGGGCAGGATGGTCGGCGCGTAGTCCCGCCAGGCCTGGACCGTCTCGGTCATGTTGGCCTTGGCCCGGTCGCCCAGCGCCCAGACCTGGGCATAGCCGCCGACCAGCAGGGTCAGCTCCATTTCCGGCAGGGCCTCCAGCAGCCTGGGCCGCCACAACTCGGCGCATCGACGCGGCGGCGGATAGTCCCCGCCCTTGGGCGCCGTGCCCGGATAGCAGAACGCCTGGGCCGCGACCCCGATCCGGTGATCGGCGTAGAAGGTCTCGTAGTCCACGCCCATCCAGTCGCGCAGACGGTCGCCGGACGGATCGGTGAAAGGCAGCCCGCTCTCATGCACCCGCCGCCCGGGCGCCTGGCCGCAGATCAGCAGCCGGGTCTCCGGAAAGACCCGGACCACGGGGCGCGGCGTATGCGGAAGTTCGCCGAGACAGGCCCGGCAAGCGCGAATGTCCGAAAGGACGTCTTCGAGGTCAGGCGAAGTCGTCATCGACCTCGGGCTTGGGCGGCAGGGCGGCCAGGGCCGCTGCGGTCTCCGCTTCGGTCGGCAGGCGCAGGCGGGTCACGCCGCGGAAGTTCGATGGGTCCACGACCTTGCCCTTCTTGGTGATCGTCAGCTTGCCCTGACGCATCAGGCCCAGCGCCGTCGCACGGACCTTGGGCAGGACGCGCTGCCACTGTTCGGTCTGGATGTGTTTGGCCACGTCCGCCGGCTCCACGGACTTGCCGCCGACGCCCTTGGGGTCCGCTTTCGCCAGGGTTTCGAAAATTGCCGCTTCGATTGGATCGCTCATGGGGCCTATATGCTGCACTGCGAGAACGAAAAGAAGGCAGAGTTCCGATGGTAGCCAAGATCACGGTCAGCGAGGGCGAGTTCGCGGGTTGGCAAACCTACGACCTGCACGGCACCTTCGACCAGACGGTTGGCCCCTTCTACTTCAAGCCGGACCCGGACGGCCAGATGCGCTGCGCCTTCCGCGCCGAGCCCAAGCATATGAACGCCGGGCACCGGATGCATGGCGGCTGTCTGATGACCTTCGCCGACATCTCCCTGTTCCAGACCGCCTATCAGGAGATGGAGGGCAAGAACGGCGTGACGGTCCAGCTCGACTCGACCTTCATCGACGGCGCCCGCGTGGGCGAACTGGTCGAATCGACCGGAGAGGTCGTCCGCGCCGGCGGCTCGCTGATCTTCGTTCGCGGCCAGATCACAACGGGTGACCGCACATTGATGACCTATTCCGGCATCATCAAGAAGTTCACGCCGAGGGCCTAAACGCCGACCTTGGCGGCTGGCCGGGCGCGGCAGTCTTCCAGCCAGCGCGCCAGGTGCACGAGCTCCTCCGGCGGCCGGTATTTGACCACCCGCGCGAAATCGAGTCCGACCACGCCCACGATGTCGGCGATGGTGAAGCGGTCGAGGGCGATGAACGGATGGTCGGCCAGGTGCCGGTCGAGGGTGCGCATGAAGCGTTCGGCCGCGACGCGATTGTAGTCGGCGACCTGGGGCTGTTGCGCGGATTCCAGCGCGGCCATCGCCGGGTGGGTCAGGCGAACGTTCAGCATGATCGGGTTGGCGAGATAGAACTCGCAGCGGCGGGTCCACATCTCGACGATCGCCTGTTCGCGGGCGTCGACGCCGAACAGGTTGGGCTCCGGATACATGGACTCCAGATAGCGACCGATGGCGACCGATTCTGAGATGGTCGTGCCGTCGTCCAGCTCCAGCGCCGGGACGTGGGGAACGCCGACCTTGGCGCGGTATTCAGGCGTCTTGTGCTCGCCCGACATGATGTCGATGGGCACGATCTCGACGTCCTCGATGCCCTTCTCGGCCATGACCCAGCGGACGCGCCGGGGATTGGGGGCGCGGTGGCTATCGTAGAGTTTCATCGATGGCGTCTCCGGTTCAGCGGAATATGGAGGCCGGCATCAGCCCCACAACCGCCGCCGCCATCGCCGTGGCCAGGAATCCGGCGAACAGCGCCTTCCAGACCATGCCCAGCACCTCTTCGCGCCGCTCCGGAATCAGGACCGACAAGCCGGTGACGGTGATCCCGACCGAACCGATGTTGGCGAACCCGCACAGGGCATAGGTCAGCAACATCCGGGTGCGCTCGCTCATCTCGGCCGCCGGGACCTTGCCCAGTTCGATGAAGGCGACGAACTCGGTCAGGGTCAGTTTGACGCCCAACAGCCAGCCCGCCTTGCCGGCTTCCGACCAGTCGACGCCGATCAACCAGGCGAGGGGCATGAAGATCCAGCCCAGGATCCGCTCGACGGTCACATGATCACCGAACAGCCAGAAGCCGCCGACCATGATGTTGACCAGGGCGACCAGGGCCACGAACACGATCAGGACCGCCGAGATGTTGAGAACCACCATCAGGCCGTCCGCCGTGCCCTTCACGATGGCGTCGATGGCCGAGTCGTATTTCAGGGCCGAGCCGTAGTCGGCGACCTGACCGCCTTCGCCCGGCTTCTCGGGAATGATGATTCGGGCCAGGAGCACACCGGCAGGGGCCGAAACGATGGAGGCGACCAGGACGTGGCCGGCGGCGTTCGGCAGGCTGGCCGACAGGATGGTGGCGTAGGCGACCATGGTCGAACCGGCGACCGTGGCCAGGCCCACGACCATCATGAGGAAGATCTCGGACCGGGTCAGCTTGTCGAGATAGGCGCGGATGACGATCGGGCTCTCGATCATGCCGAGGAAGATGTTGGCCGCGACCGCCAGGGCCGAGGCCCCGCCCAGACCCATGGTGCGCTGGAACAGGATGCCAAAGCCGTGCGTCAGCCACTTCAGGATCTTCCAGTGCCACAGCAACGCCGACAGGGCCGAGATCACCAGGATCATCGGCAGGACGTTGAAGGCGAAGGTGAACAGGCCGCCAGGGTTGGTCACGGAATAGGGCTGGTCGCCGCCCGCGAGGTAGCCGAACACGAACTTGGCTCCCTCGGTCGTCGCCCGCGACAAGCCATCGACGGCGCCGGTGATGGCGGCCAGGACGACCTGCGAACCGGGAATGGCGAACAGGGCCAGGACCAGGGCCGCCTGCACGCCGATGGCGCCCAGCGTCAGCTTCCAGGGAAAGGCGCGCTTGTTCTCGGACAGCCCCCAACAGGCGGCGACGATGACGAACAGGCCCAGAAGGCTCTGCAGATTCAGGATGCTGAACATGGAAACGACGGTCTTCCCCACACCGGCGTCGCCGGGTCCGCTCCGGTTGAACGCCAGTGCGCGCCGGGCCGCAAGAGCAGCTGATCACGCCGCCGTGATTTCGCCGCCTTGGGAGCGCGTGATCACGAAACCGTGAACGGCACGGAACAGGGAGAAACGATGATGCGCAAGGGTCTGATGCTGGCCGCGGCCAGCCTGTTTGTCTTGTCCGCCTGTCAGCAGGCCCCCGAAGAGGGTCAGGAACGACTCGCCGAAGCGGCCAGCGCCGACGCCGCTGCTCCGGCCATCGAAGCCGCGGCCGTGCAGGCTCCGGTCATCGCCGCGCCGCCGTCGCCGATCGCTCAGATCGCCTATGCCTATCGCTATGCCTTGTCCCTGCCGCGCGATCGGGGGGCGGAGATGATGAGCCGGCACGAACTGGCCTGCGCTTCGGCGGGGCCGGGTTACTGCCAGGTGATCTCGGCCCAGGCGGATTGGATCGGGCGCGAGCCGGGCGGGCGGCTGGAACTGCGCGGCCAGCCGGAGTGGATCAACCGTTTCCGGGCGGGACTGGCGCTGGACGCCCAGAACGCAGGCGGCCGTCTCGACGAGGCGGCGACCGAGGGCGAGGACGTGACGCGCGGCATCGACACCGCCCAGACCGTCTCGGCGACGAGCGCGGCCCTGACCGAACGACTACGCGTCCTCCAGGCCCAGCGCGGCGGGACGGTGGCGCAGCGGCTGGAGGTCGAGCGCGAGATCGCCCGGCTACAGACGGAATACGACAGCAGGCAGATCGAGCTGCGCGAGTTGAACGACCGCGTACAGAGCGCGCGGCTGACGCTCGATTATCGTCAGGGCGGGGTCATGGCGGCGGACAATCCCATGCGGCCGGTGGCGCGGGCCCTGGCCGACGCCCTGGGCCTGTCGATGGGGGTGTTGGGCTTGCTGATCACCTTAGGGTCGGTGGCTCTGCCGGTTGCGGGGATCGCGGGCCTGACCTGGTGGGCGATCCGGCGGCGCAGGAAGCCCGCGACGGCCTGAGGCTTCAACGCAGAACGGCCCGGCGTCGCCGCCGGGCCGTTCGTTCGTCTGGATCGTGACCGACTATTTGATGCGGCGGACCAGCTTGCCGTAGTCGTCCATCAGGGTCAGCGACAGGTCGCCCGGCGTGAACGTGTATTCGCCGATCGACTGGACCGGGGTGACCTCGGCGGCCGAGCCGGTCAGGAAGCACTCGCTGAAGGTCGAGAGCTCTTCCGGGCGGATGTGGCGAACCACGACCTCGATGCCCTTGGCGCGGGCGATGTCGATCACCGTCTGGCGCGTGATGCCGTTCAGGATGTGCGTCACGTCAGGCGTGTGGATCACGCCGTCCTGGACGAAGAAGACGTTGGCCCCGGTCGCCTCGGCGACATAGCCGCGCCAGTCCAGCATCATGGCGTCGGCGAAGCCGCGCTTCTCGGCCGCGTTCTTGGACATGGTGCAGATCATGTAGAGGCCGGCGGCCTTGGCCGTCGTCGGGGCCGTCATCGGATCGGGGCGGCGCCATTTGGCCCACTCCAGCTTGATACCCTTCTTCTTGACCTCGGGGTCGAAATAGCTGGGCCAGTCCCACACGGCGATGGCGACGTGGGCCTTGTTGTTCAGGGCCGAGACGCTGACCTGTTCCGGGCCGAGGTAGGCGACGGGACGGATGTAGGCGTCCTCCATCCCCATCTTGACGCAGGTAGCCTTGCAGGCCTCGTCAATCTCGGCGACGCTGTAGGGCAGTTCGAAATCCAGCAGGTTCGCCGACCGGGCCAGGCGCTCGGAATGCTCTGTCAGCTTGAAGATTTCGCCGCCATACATACGCTCACCCTCGAACACCGACGAGCCGTAGTGAAGGGCATGGGTCAAAACGTGCGTTTTCGCTTCCCGCCAGGGAATGAATTCGCCATCCATCCAGATCCAGCCGTCACGATCGTCGAAAGGAATGAAGGCCATTGAACAACGTCTCCTGCGCAGATTTGCCGGTTAGAACGCCCGAAGCGCCGAAGGTCAACGCCATCCGCGCCGGAATGTTCGCATGAGCAGCAGCCGTTCAGGGCCCGTGGCGGGCGCTGGCGTCGGGCGCCACCTGCTGATCGTCGACGACGACGACCGGATTCGCGAGCTCCTGAAGGAGTATCTGGCGCGCGAAGGCTATCGCGTCACCGGGGCCGCGCACGCGGCCGCCGCCCGTCGCCTGATGGAGTTGATCGAGTTCGACCTGGTCGTGCTCGACGTCATGATGCCGGACGAGAGCGGGCTGGAGCTGACGACCTGGGTGCGGTCCAAGGCGCAGCTGTCGAAGACGCCGGTGCTGTTGCTGACCGCGCGCGGCGAGGCCTCGGACCGGATCGACGGCCTGTCGCGCGGCGCGGACGACTATATGTCCAAGCCCTTCGACCCGAAGGAACTGTCACTGCGGATCGACGCGATCCTGAGGCGGACGGGCGTGAAGCCGATTATGCCGCGCGAGATCAAGCTGGGCACGGCGATGTTCGATCTGGAGCGACTGGAGCTGACCCGTGACGGCGCGCCGATGCGGCTGACCGAGGCCGAGGCGCAACTGCTGAAGACCCTGGCCCTGAACGCCCATGCGCCGGTCGAGCGAATGGACCTGTCGCCCGACACCGCCGACATCACCGGTCGCGCGGTCGATGTGCAGGTGACGCGTCTGCGGCGCAAGCTGGAGGCCGACCCGAAGAACCCGCGCTATCTCCAGACCGTGCGCGGCGTCGGGTACATGCTGGCGCCCGACTGACATGAGGCTGCTGCCCTTCCCCGTGCTGGCGCGGTTTCTGAAGCGGCAGTTGCCGACGTCGCTGTGGGGGCGGTCCCTGCTGATTATCGTCCTGCCGATCCTGATCATGCAGGGGGCGGTGACCTGGGCCTTCTTCGACATGCACTGGCAAACGGTGACGGCGCGGCTGTCCGAGGGACTGGCGGGCGACGTGGCCTGGGCGGCGGAGAGCTATCGCGACGAGCCGACAGCGGCGAATCTGGCGGTGATCGCCGACCGGGGCGAGCGGTCGATGCAGTTGTCGATCGCGCTGCGACCCGGGACCACGCTTCCGGCCGAGCAGCGGCGCGGGCCGATCGGGGTGGTGGACAGGACGCTGGAGGCGGCGCTGGCGGGCCGGCTGGACCAGCCCTTCTGGTTCGATACGACCCGCTATCCGGCCTATGTCGACATCCAGGTGCAGCAGCCGCAGGGCGTGCTGCGGATCATCGCGCCGCGCGAGCGGGCGGTGGCGACCCAGGCGCATATCTTCGTGCTGTGGCTGATGCTGGCGACGGTGCTGCTGATGGGGGTAGCGATCCTGTTCATCCGCAATCAGGTCCGGGCCATCGAACGGCTGGCCGAGGCGGCGGAGGCGTTCGGACGGGGAGAAATGTCCCCCAGCTTCAAGCCGCATGGTGCGCGCGAGGTGCGGCAAGCGGCGGTCGCCTTCCTGGCCATGCGCGACCGGATTCAGCGGCACATCGAACAACGGACGGCGTTGCTGGCCTCGGTCAGCCACGACCTGAGGACGCCCCTGACGCGGTTGCGGCTGGAGCTGGCCCTGGCGCCGCAGTTCAAGCGTCAGAGCGCCATGAAGGGCGACCTCGACGAGATGGAGCACATGATCGACGAGTACCTGGCCTTCGCGAAGGGCGAGGCTGGAGAGGCTCCGCAGCCGGTCGACGTTTCGGCCCTGCTGAAGGCGGCGGGCGAGGATGTGAAGCGCGCCGGGGCCGAGGTGGAGATCACCGCGCCCGCTGACCTGACGGCCTCGCTGCGACCCTTGGCGTTCAAGCGGGCCCTGACCAATCTGGCGGGTAATGCGGCGGCGCACGGGGAGCATGTGCGGCTGTCGGCGCGCGCCCTGGCGTCGGGTGGGCTCGAAATCTCTGTCGAGGACGATGGGCCCGGCATCCCCGACGACATGCACGAGGAAGCCTTCCGGCCGTTCAGCCGGCTGGACGAGAGCCGCAACCAGAACCGCAAGGGGGTGGGCCTGGGCCTGGCCATCGCGCGAGACGTGGCGCGCGGTCATGGCGGGGACATCACCCTGGCGCGCAGCGACCTCGGCGGCCTCAGGGCCTTGATCCGGCTGCCCGGCTGAAGGCGTTTCGCGCGCGGCGGCGTCTATCCATTGCGGACGGCTGCGCGAGGATTGCGGAGACCGACCCCGTGGCCCATCTTCCCTAGTGACAGGGATTTCCCGGAGATCGTCATGCGCAGCTTCGCCTTTCTCGCCCCCCTCGCCCTCGTGGCGGCCCTCGCGGCGCCCGCCTTGGCCCAGACGCCGCAGGTCACGGTGACCGTCGGCGGCGATCTGACCGAGCAGGTCGAAAACCTGGGTCAACGCGACGTGGACCAGCAGCTGGAGCGGCTGCAGGGCGTGGTCGAACGTCGGCTGGCCCGGGCCGGCGCGCTGGACGGCGCCCGGATCAATCTCGTGATCACCGATCTCAAGCCGAACCGTCCGACCTGGCAGCAGGCGGCCGACAAGCCCGGTCTGTCGATCATGGACAGTATCTCGATCGGCGGCGCCACCATCGAGGGCGAGGTGATCACCGCATCCGGCGAGCGCCTGCCCGTCCGTTACTCGCGCTATTCGCCGTCGCTGGCCGACGTGCGTGGCTTCACGACCTGGCAGGACGCGGACCGCGCCTATGGCCGTCTGGCGGAGAACCTGGTCTCGGGCCGACTGGTCTCGCGCTAGGTCTTCG
>Ga0247737_1000021_pt1 | contig 40233 bp, 35 predicted proteins | sample UWRJL028104C2_FD_180937 | JGI IMG/M metagenome (GOLD analysis project Ga0247737, IMG submission 180937) | Plant litter microbial communities from Arlington Agricultural Research Station in Wisconsin, United States - UWRJ-L028-104C-2 | ecosystem: Environmental > Terrestrial > Plant litter >...
GCCGACTGCTCGGGCGCGCCAGTCGCTAGCAACAACTGCCTCATCTGCCGGTAGCCCGCCCTCGGCAACGAGAGCCTGCGCCCGGTCGAACACGCGTTTGGTCAGGCCGTCGCAGATGCGTCGCTGATCATCCATTTTTTCGAGCCAGCTCGCGGTGTTCTCGCCCACCGTCAGGTCGGCGGTCATCGCCTCGACGAGTTCTCGCATCGCCCAGCTCTGGGTTCGAAATTCCGTTGCGAGCGCCTGATCCGCCGGATCGGCGCTGGCAATGAGATAGTCGATCCATGCAACGAAATGCGGAATATGCTGCATCGAAAACCCTCGTCGGCAAGTCGGCGCCGCTTCTGCATGGGCAAATATAGTCGACGGACGCCGAGGGATTCCAGCGCGAATCGGGGCGATCGGGTCGCGCCCGTATGCGGTCCACCCGTAGCTCGGCGCGCGAGGCGCGCTCCGATGATTAGCCCAAATATATCCGGCCGCCGCCGGCCTTACGAAGCACGGGAAATGCTGTTGTAACTGCCCGAAATTCCCATTCTTTACCTGTCTCCGACGCCGCGATGGCGCGGTCCGAGCCAACGGAGACAGCCCCAAGTGACCCAGCCTTCGGCCATAGTTCACGCACGCGGGACCGCGATGCTGAAAAGCGCGCTCGGCCCGGCGATCGCGGCCTGGCTCGATGAGCCACAAGTCGCCGAGGTAATGCTCAATGCCGATGGCCGGCTCTGGGTCGATCGGCTGTCGACCGGCATGGCCGAGACGGACGAGCGGCTATCGGCGCCGCAGGCAGAGCGCATCATCCGACTGGTCGCGCACCATGTCGGCACGGAGGTCCATGCAGCCAACCCGCGTGTTTCGGCGGAGCTGCCGGAAAGCGGTGAGCGGTTCGAAGGACTGCTGCCGCCGGTCGTGACCGCGCCGGTCTTCTCGATCCGGCGACCGGCAAGCCTACCGCTGGCGCTCGTCGATTATGTCGCGGCCGGCACGATGACGGCAACGCAGGCGACCTATCTCGCTGGCGCGGTCAGGAACCACGACAACATCCTGGTCGCGGGAGGCACGTCGACCGGCAAGACCACGCTCACCAACGCGCTGCTGGCGGTCGCCGCGACCACCAATGATCGTATCGTCCTGATCGAGGATACACGCGAGTTGCGCTGCGATGCGGCCAACGTGCTGTACCTCCGAACGGCGCCGGGCATCACGATGGGCGACCTGGTGCGGTCGAGCCTGCGTCTACGTCCCGACCGCATTCCGGTCGGGGAAGTGCGCGGTGCCGAGGCGCTCGACCTGCTCAAAGCCTGGGGCACCGGCCATCCGGGCGGCATCGGTACTATCCATGCCGGCTCGGCAATCGGCGCGCTGCACCGACTCGAGCAACTCATCCTCGAAGCCGTGCCGAGCGTGCCCCGGCCGCTGATCGCCGAGACCATCAACGTCATTGCGGTCCTGTCCGGGCGCGGCGCGCAGCGCCGCCTGTCCGAACTCGCGCGCGTCCAGGGGCTCCGCCCCGACGGCACTTACGACCTCATCCCGCTCAGCAACCCCATCGGAGAATGATCATGCGTCTCGCCAAAGCCCGTCTGCTCGCCACGACCTCACGCGATCGCCTCTGCCTCGCGGCGCTTGGCGCATCCGTCATGCTGCTTCCCGGCCCGGCATATGCTGCCGGCTCCTCGATGCCTTGGGAGACGCCGCTTCAGTCGATCCTCGACTCCGTTCAGGGTCCGGTCGCCAAGGTCGTTGGCGTCATCATCATCGTGGTGACCGGCCTGACCCTCGCGTTCGGCGACAGCAGCGGTGGATTCCGCCGATTGGTCCAGATCGTGTTCGGCCTGTCGATCGCGTTCGCGGCGTCGAGCTTCTTCCTGTCCTTCTTCTCGTTCGGCGGCGGAGCCCTGGTCTGATGGATCAGGATTTACCTGGCTTCGTCGCGCCCGTTCATCGGGCGCTGGCGGAACCGATCCTGCTTGCCGGCGCACCGCGCGCGCTCGCCATCGTCAATGGCACGCTGGCCGCCGCCATCGGCATTGGTCTGCGTCTCTGGATCGTCGGGCTGGTGATGGCGGTCGCGGGCCACGGCCTCACCGTCATCGCCGCCCGCCGCGATCCGCAAATCCTCCCCGTTGCGCGACGCCATCTTGCGCTGCCGCACCGCTTCGAAAGCTGATCTCATGCTGTTCCTCGCCGAACACCGTTCCCGCGCCGCGCGCCTGTCCGATTATCTGCCTTGGGCGGCGATGGTCGCGCCCGGCATCGTTCTCAACAAGGACGGGAGCTTCCAGCGCACCGCGCGCTTCCGCGGTCCCGATCTCGACAGCGCCACGCAGGCCGAGCTGATTGCCACGTCCTCCCGGCTCAACTCGGCGCTGAAGCGGCTCGGCACCGGCTGGGCTATCTATGTCGAAGCGCAGCGCAGACCATCGCCCGGCTATCCGGACTCGGACGGCTTCGCCGATCCGCTGTCGATGCTGATCGACGAAGAGCGCCGCGACATGTTCGATGGCGACGGCAACATCGCCGAGCCGAACCTGACCAGCGCCTATTACCTGACCCTGCAATGGTTGCCGCCGGCCGACGACACGTCTCGCGCGCGCAGTTGGTTTTATGAGGGTGGCGCCGAGGGCATTGCCGCGGCGGCCGACCACCTCTCTGACTTCGAGCGCGATACCGGACGCGTGCTCGATCTGATCGGCGGCGTGATGCCCGAAGCCGCATGGCTCGGCGACACCGATACGCTGACCTATCTCCACTCGTGCATTTCTACCCATGACCAACGCATCGCCTTGCCGGCCGTGCCGATGCATCTCGACGCATTGCTGGCCGATCAGGCGCTTATCGGTGGCCTCGCGCCCGAACTGGGTGGCAAGCATTTGCGCTCGCTGACCGTCACCGGGTTTCCGGCGGTGACGGTGCCCGGCATGCTCGACGAGCTTAACCGGCTCGGCTTCGCCTATCGCTGGACGACGCGCGCGATCTGCCTCGACAAGGTGGCGGCGCAGCGGATGCTGGTCCGCATCCGCCGGCTGTGGTTCGCCAAGCGCAAGAGCCTCGTCGCGATCATCAAGGAGGTGATGACCAACGAGGCGAGCGTCCTGATGGACACGGACGCCACGAACAAGTCGGCCGAGGCCGATCAGGCACTCCAGGATCTCGGCGCCGATCTCGCCGGCTTCGCCTATGTCACGACGAGCATCACGGTGTTGGCCGACACCCCGCGCGACGCCGATCTCCGCCTCGCCGCGATCGAGAAGATCGTGCGCGGCCGCGACTTCGCCTGCATCGCCGAAGGGCTGAACGGGATCGAGGCGTGGCTCGGCTCGCTGCCCGGCAACGCCTACGCCAATGTGCGCCAGCCGCCGGTCTCGACATTGAACCTCGCCCATATGATGCCGGTGTCGGCGGTCTGGGCCGGTCCGGACCGTGACGCGCACTTCGCAGCGCCACCACTGTTCCATGCCCGGACCGAAGGCTCGACCCCGTTTCGGTTCTCCCTTCACGTCGGCGATGTCGGCCATTGTCTGGTCGTCGGTCCGACCGGTGCCGGCAAGAGCGTGCTGCTGGCGCTGATCGCGCTCCAGTTCCGGCGCTACGATCGGGCACAGCTCTTCGCGTTCGATCATGGCGGGTCGATCCGCGCGGCAACGCTCGGCATCGGCGGTGAATGGCACGATCTCGGCGGCGGCTTGTCGGGCGACGCGCCAGCGATCGCGCTTCAACCGCTCGCGCGCATCGACCAGCCCGAGGAACGCGCCTGGGCAGCCGACTGGCTCGCCGCGATCCTGGCGCGCGAGGGCTTCGCGATCACGCCCGAGGTGAAGGAGCATCTCTGGACCGCGCTTGGCAGCCTTGCCGATGCGGCCGTCGAGCAACGCACGCTCTCCGGTCTGGCGGTGCTGATCCAGGCATCGGGTCTGAAGCGCGCGCTGGCGCCCTATACGCTCGCCGGTCCCTACGGGCGCCTGCTCGATGGCGACCATGAAGGGTTTGGTACGAGCGATGCGCAGGCGTTTGAGACAGAAGGCCTGATCGGAACCGTCGCAGCGCCTGCGGTGCTCGCCTATCTGTTTCACCGGATCGGCCGGCGGTTGGACGGCCGGCCGACGCTGATCCTGATCGATGAGGGCTGGCTTGCGCTCGACGATCCGATGTTCGGCCGCCAGCTCAAGGAATGGCTGAAGACGCTGCGCAAGAAGAATGCGAGCGTGGTGTTCGCCACCCAAAGCCTCGCCGATATCGAAGGGTCGGCGATTGCGCCGGCGATCATCGAGAGCTGCCCGACGCGCATCTTCCTCGCCAACGAGCGCGCACTCGAGCCGCAGATCGGCGGCATCTATCGCCGCTTCGGACTCAATGACCGTCAGATCGAGATTATCGCCTCGGCGACGCCCAAGCGCGATTATTATTGCCAGTCGGCGCTTGGCAACCGGCTGTTCGATCTGGGGCTGGGGCCACTCGCGCTCGCCTTCACCGCCGCCTCCTCACGCACCGACATGGCCGCGATGACAGCACTCCATGCCGAGCATGGCGCCGACGGCTTCGCCGCTGCGTGGGCACGTCATCGCGGTCTCGATTGGGCGGCCGATCTGCTCCGTCCCGCAACCATTCTCACCCCCGAATCCGAGGAGATATTGTCATGATCCGAAGCCGTTTGGTGTCGCTTGTCACCGGCGTCACGGCGCTCGCGCTCGTCACCGCGACGCCGGCCGCCGCTCAGTTCAGCGGGATCGTCTATGATCCCAGCAACTATGCCCAGAATGTGCTGACCGCGGCACGCTCACTTCAGCAGATCAACAACCAGATCACGCAAATTCAGAACCAGGCGCAGAGTCTGATCAATCAGGCGCGCAACCTCACCAATCTGCCGACAAACCTGCTCGCACCCATTCAGCAGGATATCGATCGCACCCGTGCACTGATCGGCCAGGCGCAGCAGATCGCCTACAAGGTCCAGAATATCGATCAGGCGTTCAGCCAGCGTTACCCGTCGGGAACGCTTGCCGGCACGAGCAACGCGAGCCTTGTCAACAACGCCCAGACGCGCTGGACCGATGCGCTCGCCGCCTATCAGGACACGCTGCGCACCGGGGCGACGGTCGTGGGGAATATCGACGGCACGCGCGATCAGACCGGCACCTTGCTGACCGCGAGCCAAAGCGCGACCGGCGCGCTGCAGGCGGCGCAAGCCGGCAATCAGCTGATCGCGCTCGAGACCCGCCAGCTCGCCGACCTGACCGCGATGCTTGCCGCGCAAGCGCGCGCGCAGAGCATCCAGGCCGCGCGCGCCGCCTCCGATGAGGCGCAGGGCCGCGAACAGACGCGACGCTTCCTCGCTCCCGGCACCGGCTATTCAGCACAAAGCGTGACGCTGTTCCATGGCTGAGGCGCGCGAGCAGGAGAGCGCAGTCGGGGAGCCCGGCCGACGCGCGCCCTCCTTCTGGGCGGGCCGCACTCCGCGTGGCCTCGCTTATGCCGCACTCACGCTGGTCGGCGGCAGCGTCGCGGTCTTGGCGCTGCATGGCGAACAAGCCACCGGCGCGCATTACCGCGCGGTCGATGCGGCGGCGGAGGCGCCACAGGCTGCGGACGATCCGCTGATGGGCGAGCTGGTCCGCTGCCGGGCCTTGCCGCCGCAGGCGAGCGACCTGGCTTGCGAACGGGCCTGGGACGAGAATCGCCGACGCTTCTTTGGGGAGACGCGGGCAACCCGCGTGCCGGGCGATCCGCAGCCGCAATACGGACCGATCGCGCCACCCGTGAGCACGGTCGTTGCCAACCCGCCATCGTCACCGACGACGAAAGACCATTGAGCCATGGAAACCACCGGGGTCATCGACCGCTTCCTCGACCTGTTCGCGCGCTACATCGACTCAGGCTTCGGCCTGATCCGTGGCGATGTCGGATTTCTCGCCAGCACGCTGATCGTCATCGACGTGACCCTGGCATTCCTGTTCTACACCTGGGGCGACGGCGACGATATCCTTGCTCGGCTGGTCAAGAAGACGCTGCATGTTGGCTTCTTCGCTTTCCTGCTCACCAACTGGAACGGCCTCGCCAAGATCATCTATCTGAGCTTTTCCGGGCTCGGGCTGAAGACGGCAGGCGCCGGCAATGCCGAGGACCTGCTCCACCCCGGCAAGATTGCGCAGATCGGGCTCGATGCCGGTAAGCCGTTGCTCGACCAGGCGGCGACGCTGGTGGGGCCGGTCGGACTGTTCACCAATTTCGTGCAGATCTCGGTGCTGCTGCTCGCTTGGGCGATCGTCTTGATCGCCTTCTTCATCATCGCGATCCAGATTTTCGTGACGCTGCTGGAGTTCAAGCTCGTCACGCTCGCCGGCTTCGTGCTCGTGCCGTTCGGCCTGTTCGGCCGCACCGCCTATCTCGCGGAGCGCGTGCTCGGCAACATCGTCTCGACCGGCGTGAAGGTGCTGGTGCTGGCCATCATCATCGGCATTGGCACCACGATCTTCCGCGATTTCGTGGTGGATTTCGGCGGCGCGCCGCCGACGCTCGAACAGGTCGCCTCGATCGCGCTCGCCAGCCTCACGTTGCTTGGCCTCGCCATCTTTGGCCCCGGCATCGCCAATGGCATCGTCTCCGGCGGTCCGCAGCTTGGCGCGGGCGCCGCGATCGGCACCGGCGTTGCCGCGGCCGGCCTCGGCGTTGCCGCCGGCGCTGGTCTCGCGAGTGCCGCCGGGCTCGCCGCGAAAGGCGGCTCGGCCGCTGCCGCAACGCTCTCCCGATCCGCTGCTTCCCCCGGCGGTGGGTCGTCCGGAGGTGGACCAGCGTCTTCTGGCGCTCCCCTCGGTCCCTCCGGCGGTGCGCCGTCCGCCCCTGGCGGCGCACCGGGAAGCGGGAGCGGCGGCGCCGGTGGTGGGGCTGCGCCTGCCGCATCGGGCGCGCCGGCTTGGGCCAAGCGCCTGCGTCGCCAACAGGCGATGACCCAGGGCGCGAGCATGGCCGCCCATAGCCTTCGCGCTGCCGACAGCGGCGGCGGCGCCACCCACGTCTCCTTATCCGAGGAAAAATGATATGAACCCGTTCCGCCGCAGCTCGCCGCGTTACAGTCGCGAGCCCCAGCCAGAGACTCCCTATCAGCGCGCCGGCCAGGCATGGGACGACCGTATCGGGTCAGCCCGCGTCCAGGCGCGAAGCTGGCGCTACATGGCGTTCGGCGCGACCGCGCTGCTGGCGCTGAGCATCACCGACAATCTACGGCTGCGCTTCGGCAGCCACATCGTGCCCTATGTGGTCGAGGTTGATAAGGTTGGCGCCGCGCGCGGCGTCGCACCGGCATTGAGCAATTATCAGCCCACCGACCCGCAGATCGCGTGGCACCTTGCGCGCTTCATCGAGAATGTCCGCTCGCGTCCAGCCGATCCGATCGTCCTTCGGCAGAACCTGGAAAGTGCTTACGCCTTCACCAGCGAACAGGGCGCGGCGGTGCTCAATGACTATGCCCGCGCCGCTGACCCGTTCGCGCATCTCACCGATACCCAGGTCGCGGTCGATGTCAGGAACGTCGTGCGTGCGTCTGCCGACAGCTTCCGGATTGCGTGGGACGAACGGCGATACGATCACGGGGCGCTGTCCGGCACCACCCATTGGACGGCGATCATGACCATCGTCGTGCGCACGCCGACCGATGAGGCGACGCTCAGCCGCAACCCGCTCGGACTCTACGTCCACAGCATCAACTGGTCCCAGAACCTCGGAGAATGATCATGCGCGCCTTATTGCTCGCCACCGCTCTGCTTGTGCCCGTCGCGGGGTCCGCCCAGAGCCGATCGACATCGCAGCCGGTCGCAGCCGCTACAGATGCAGCCCGGATTAGCCCGCGCCCGTCTGGCTGGCAGGGCGCGACCCAATTGTTCGTCTATGCGCCGGGTGGCCTTTATGTCGTCACGACCGCTGTCGGCCAGGTGACCGACATCATGCTGCAGGATGGCGAGACGCTGTCCGACACCGGCGCGGTCGCAGCCGGTGACACCGTCAGGTGGGTAATCGGCGAGGCCGCGAGCGGCGAAGGTGCCAGCCGCCGCACCCATATCCTGGTGAAGCCCACCGATCCGGGCCTGGCTACCAACCTCGTCATCAACACGAACAAGCGGACCTACCATGTCGAACTTCGCTCGACGCCGGCGATCTATATGGCGAGCGTCGGCTGGTCCTATCCTCAAGATGAGTTGATCGCGATCCAGCATGCCCGCGACGCCGAGGTCGCCAAGGCCGACACACAGGTGCAAGCCACCATCGATCCGGCCCGGCTCGACTTCGCCTATCGGCTGTCGGGCCCAGACGTTGCGTGGAAGCCGGCCCAGGTGTTCGATGACGGCGCCAAGACCTATGTGCTGATGCCCGCCGGCATCGCGCAAAGCGAGCTGCCGCCGCTGTTCCTGCTCGGCGACAAGAACAAGGCCGAACTGGTCAACTACCGCGTGTCCGGCCGTTACCTGATCGTAGACCGGCTGTTCGCGGTTGCCGAGCTCCGGCTCGGCACCAGGAAGCAGCAGATCGTGCGCATCACGCGCCTCGCAAGCCGGGAGCGGCGCTCGTGAGCGGGGCCGAACCCGACGCGATCGAACCGGCCGGGCCGCCGATCGAGCCGCGTCTCGCCACCCGCGCCAAGCCGCCGACGCCGAGGCGATTGTCGCGCCGGGTGCTGGCGCTGTCGGCAGGCGTCGGCGCGATCGCGGTGGCGGGCGCGGTGGGCGTCGCGCTGACCTCCAGCAGCCACCATAGCGGCGATCCCGAGCCGGTGGCGGTCAACAATCGTCAGATGAGTGATGCGCTCGCCAGCGCGCCGAAGGATTATAGTGCGGCGAAACTCGCTGACGCTGAAAAGCTGCCGCCGCCGGGTCCCGTAACGTATGGCCCGGCATCGAACGCTCCATCGGCAACCGCGGCACCGCAGGCAGCCGATCGCAATGCCGCGCTTCAACAGCGGCGCCAGCGTCAGGATAGCGCTCGCTCGAGCAAACTGTTCGCGAACGACAGCAGCCGCGCGGCACCAACTGTGGACACAATCGGCCCAGCACCCGCTCCTGCCGGACAGACAGGCGCCGCGCCGCCAGCCACCGCAAGCGCTGATGCACAGGATAGGAAGGCCGCGTTCGTGGCGGGCGCGAGGGCTGCGCCGACCGTGAACAGCGGACGGCTCGTTCCCGTCGCCGGGCGCTACACCTTACAGGCCGGCTCAACGATCGCGGCCGCGCTGATCACCGGGCTTTCCTCCGACCTTCCCGGCGAGGTGGTGGCGCAGGTCACCGAAGATGTGTTCGACAGCGTGAGCGGCCAGATCCGGCTCATCCCGCAGGGCTCCCGCCTGATCGGGAGTTATGATGCACATGTGACGTTCGGCCAGTCGCGCGCGCTCGTGGTCTGGACGCGGCTGATCTTGCCGGACGGGCGTAGCCTCGACCTCGATCGTCTGATCGGCACCGATGGTGCCGGACAATCCGGCTTCGCGGACCGGGTCAATCATCGCACCGGCAAGTTGCTGGAAGCCGGGCTGCTCTCGTCGCTGTTTGGACTCGGCAGCAACCTTGCCACGTCGGGCACCGGGAACAATAACGATATCGCCTTTGCCATTCGCGATAGCGCCGGCCAATCGGTCGAGCGAGCGGGCGACAAGATCGTTGGCCGCCAGCTCGACGTGCAGCCAACCATCACGATCCGGCCGGGCGCGCGCGTTCGCGTACTGGTCAGTCGCGACCTTGTCCTTGCACCGTGGCCGGAGCGCGGAAGCTAGGGTCGATCGGGGATCTCGCCGTGACGGCGCAAATGCACGAGCAAGCGGTGGCGCAAGGGGTTGCTGTCGCCTGCCGGCCACAGCGCCTCGACCGTCGCACTCGCATCGCGACCGCGGATCGGCAGGAACACGAGGTCGGGGTGGAGCACTATGGCGGATTCGAAGACGATCGCGGCCCCCATGCCGAGACCGACCATTGCGAGGATCGCTTCGCGAGATACAGCATGTTGCTCGCAATCGAGCGTTCGACCGCCGATGCGCGATATCACGGCGCGGTACACGCTATTTTCACCCTGCCAGGTACGCATCAGAAGCTTGAGCGACGCGATGTCCGTCCAACCGAGGGAAGTGCGCCCGGCAAGCGAGTGAAGTACGGGCAGTGCGAGAAATAACCGCTCCTCCCAGAGCGGCAATCGTTCGATCGTGTCTGCGGTCTGACGCGGCATGAAGGAGGCGACCATGACGTCGATCGTGCGGTCGTTGAGCTGACGGTGAAGATCGCCCGGTAATCCCTCTATCATCTGAAATTGCACGTTCGGGTTTTCCGCGCAGAATGCGCGCAATCCGTCGCGCAGCGGGCCGGCGGTAATCCCGAGATAGAAGCCAATGCGGAGCTCGCCTGTTCGGCTTTGCGCGGTCTCGATGGCGCGACGCATCTGGGTGTCGATGGTGGCGAGCAGGTCGATCGCATAGGGCTCGACCGAACGGCCAATCGGCGTGAGCGCGAGCCCGCTACCTCGGTTTCGAACGAACAGGTCGCCGCCGAACACTTCTTCCAGGCGCGCGATCGTCTGGCTGACGGCCGATTGGCTACAGCCGAGCAGGCGCGCGGCGCCGGTGAAGCTGCGGGCCTCCACCACCTTGAGAAAGGTTTCGAGCTGATGGAGTTCCGGTCGGAGCGCCCGCTGCGGCTTGGCTCGCGCAACCGGATCAAACCGCATCGGTCACACCGGCGGGCCGGCCTAGCTGATATCTTTCTGAGACCAGGCGAGATCCCCGCCGTTGCGGCGGCGGCGCTGGCAGTGCCGCCACGTACCTGCGACGAGCACGAGCAACATTGGATAGCTCCACATTGCGAGCATCAGGGCATAGGTCACACGGATCATCTCCAGGTTCAGCAGGCGCGCCAGGTGCACGCCCACGCTGTCGAGTTGAAGTGCGGCCAAGGCCATAGGCCAGGCGCGGTCGGCCTTCGCTGCCACGGACACCAGGACGACTAGCAATAGCGTATCGACAACGAGGACGCCGATTTCGACCCGAGCGAAGCGCGACGGCAGCGGCCCATAGCTGGCGAGGGTTGCCAGATAGGCCAGGGCCATTGCTCCGGCGGCAATCCTTTCCGGGGCACCGCCTCGCCACAGCGCATAGGCGCACGTGACGAGGAGCAGCGCGTCGAACAACAGAATGCGCATCACCACGAGGTGATCGCTTGGGCAGCAGCACCATCGCGACGATGGCTCAAGCGGCACGCACGATCGGCACAACCTCGGCGGGATCCGCTGCAAAGGCAGTTTTGGGACATGGCGAGCCATCCCCGAACATGCGCTCGAGGCCCAAATCCTTGACCAAGGCCGGTGTTAGTGAATGGGCTTCGATGAAGAGCTTTCGCGCCGCGACATTTGCGCCAAGCGCTGCCACGAGTTTTTCGAGCATGTCCTGGCCAGCCGAGATCGGCAGGCGCGCCTCTTGCCGCACTCGCAGCATTTCGGCGATCAATGTTGCCGCATCGGCTGCGGCCTGATCGGTCTGAACCTCGGCGGTACGAAACAAGGGCTGGATCATCTCGAATGCCTGTTTCCGTTGGCTGAGCATCGTTGGTCTCCTCGCCCGCGCGTCATGACGAGGTGCGCGGGATCATCGTTGGCGGGAATCGGAGAGGTCGATGTGCCGGGTCTGGATAAGGCGGGTGATCACGTCCGACACCTCAATCAAGGCGCCGGTGGCCGCGGCGGCGCCAAACGCCAACGCGATTATGATCGCCAGCCGGGTCAGAAAGCCCAGACGGTAACGATTCTTCCGAACGGCGACCGTCTCGTCAGGCGGTGTCGCATCTCCACTCTTGTGGGATTTCAGCTCCGGATCGATCCCGATTGGCTGGGTCCCAACTCGATTGGGATGCTCTTGGTTGGCTAAAATGCGGGCAGCGTCCATAGTGCGCGCGACACCGAGCGCGCGACGCGCTGCTCGCATATGGTCGTTTGCAGTATGCGGCGAAATTCCCAAGGCCCTGGCAATCTGCTTGGCATCGTAGTTCTGAAAGACGAGCCGCAAAACTTCCTTTTGCCGCTCCGACAAACGGCTTGTGCGAAGTTCGCTCATTTACCGATAATTCGGCTTAGACACATGGCCATTACCGAGTTGGCCACCTCCAACAACTCGGCGGTACTGGCGCTGCTGCGCGCCTGCGCCGTCATTGGGTGAAAGGAGCGGAATCAGGGTTGCCTGCTACTAAGCGGTCGAATGAACAAGAGCGCAGCGGCGACTGCCGCCGATCCTACGCCCCCTTCAGGACGCGTCGTCTGTGTGCTCTTCTTGACGGGCTTAGGTGTCGAAGCCGTCGATCCTGTTCGATCCTCTGTAGGGAGCGAAAACTGTGTTGGCTCGGATTTCGACATAATTTACTTTCTGGTGCCGGTCTCGGCCCAAGCGATACGGCCGCAGCAGGAATTTCGTAGTCGAAACACGTCCCGTCAAAGACCGATTTCCAGCTGCGCTATTCTGGCGGGTTATGTTGCTCCGAAACGCGAGGGGCGTCGCGTCTCGGTGCCTCGTGCGTCAACTCAGTCCGCTCTAAAAGTCGGAGGCCATCGCCGCCGACACGTCTGCAGCTGTCGCGCGCATACAATCTGCGAATGCGTCCACCAACGTCGCATTCTTACTGTCGGAGCTTCGACCAAGTTGGAATTTGAAGGGGATGGCCGGCTCAAACGGGCGCACGGCTAGCCGGTCCTCCAAGCCGCTAATCATTGCCGGATGCACGAGCGAGACCCCGAAACCTGCCGCCACAAACTCGCAGACTGTTAGAGCAGCGGTGGCAGACAGGACCACCCTCGGACGTATTGCGAACTGCTCCAACATGAGGTCGATGAGATTACTCATGAAAATATGTTCTTCGAAGTTGACGAACTCGACCTCGCTCAAATCTGCCGGTTTGATTTTGTGCTTCTTCGCTAGCGGGTGCCCAAGGGGCATGATGCACACCAGGGAATGCTCCAGTATGGGCTCTACGACGACGTGCGGATTGTCGACCTGGCCGTTTATAAGGCCGATATCGAGTTTGCGCGCAATGATACCGTCCACGATCCAATGGGAGCTGAGCTGGTGAAACGAGCAGAATACGCTCGGATTTCGCGCGACGAACATTGCGGTCGCACGTTGAATGAGCGATCCCGACAAGGCTGGTAAGACGCCGATCACCAACCGGCCCCTCTCCTCACGATGTAAGGCGTCGATCGCACTTTCGACCTGGCGGACACCGGTGAAAATCCGCTCGATCTCGTCGTGGAGTCGCAGCGCATGCGCCGTTGGGACAAGGCGCTTCTTTACGCGCTCGAAGAGGCGGATGCCGCTATCAAGTTCAAGATGAGAAATCAGCTTGCTCATCGCAGGTTGCGAGATGTTGAGCATCTCGGCGCCCCGACTGACGGTGCCAGTCTGGATCACCGCACGGAAAGCTTCGATCTGGCGCAGATTGATGTGCCGGCGCACTTCATAGCCTCGCAGAATGGGAGAGACAAACCGAAGGCCTATATGAATAGCGCTGGTGGCGGAAGCGCAATGTGGACATCGACGAAATCGACAGGATTGCGTTATCGGTTTGGGTCCGCCATTCAGCGGCGCGCCGCTTGAGCTCGCGATCGCCCTACGCGCGCTTGCCCTGCGGGAAGGGCCTTCGAGCTCCAACTCCAAGACTGTCGGGTGTCCGCAAACAGCCGCAGAACATAACTTTAGCGAATAACAAACTCATATCTCGGTCTTTGAGTTACAATTTTGTGTCCGATAGCCTCCCCTCCGAGACGCGTAAACGTCGTGTCTAGGGATAAAACAAGGGGAAGATTATGCTCGAGACCGACCGCCACCGTAAGAGAAGAGTTCTCTTAAGAACGGTTTCACTAGTTGCGGTATTGGGGATGGGCGTGATTTCCCCGGCTTTAGCTCAGGACACGCAGGCTCCAACCGCTCAACCGTTGCCACAATCTAGCACCGCCACAACTCCGACCACGGCTAATCGGCCATCGGAGGCCGTGTCCCCGGAGGATATTCTGAAGGACATCACGGTGACCGGCCGCCGGTCGCTTGCCGGTGGCAACATGATCGCTCAGCGCGAGCCGGAGACGACAAGCAGCGTCGACGCACACGCGATTAACCAGCGCATGGCGCTCGCCGGCCCGCTGCAGATCATTGCTAGCGTTCCCGGCGTTGCAACCGGTCAATCCGATCCTTACGGATTGGCGCAGCGTTCCTTCATCTACCTGCGTGGCCTGCCGGCGACGGAACTTGGTTGGATCGTAGAAGGCGTTCCTGCGGTCGATCAGGCCTTCTTCCTCCCCTATTCTGAGACGTTCGTTGATCCCGAGAATCTCGCCGGCATCACGGTTATTCCTGGGTCGTCGCGTATCACCGACCCTGTGCAAAATGGTCTTGGTGGCGAGATCGTCCTCACTGCTCGTAACCCCGCGGACGAGTTCGGAGGACGGGTGGCCTACAGTCACGGCTCCTACGATGCGAACCGCGCTTTTGCTCGGATCGACACCGGAGAGCTCGGCGCTTCAGGCGTCAAGGCGTTCGTGTCGGGCTCCTACACAAGCGGGGGAACTTTCAACCTACCTGGACTCAGCAACCGCATCCACGTGGACAGCAAGATCGAGAAGGACTTTGCCGGTTCGGGTAAAAGCACGCTCTTCATATCTTACAGCGATTGGAAGAGCGTGCGGTCGAACACCGTGACGCTTGCGCAATTCCGCGCGGATGAGGCGAGCGGCGATTTCACCGTAGGCAACTATCAGCCGACGTTCGTTCCGGGCCTCACGACGAACTACTACAAGCTGAATATCTATCGTCGCAAAAACATCCTGATCTCATGGGACAATGAGGTCGATATCAACGATCGGCTTTCGGTTCACGTGGTGCCCTATTATCACTGGACGCGGTCGAACAGCCCAGGCCAGACTTCGATCAATCCGAACAGCCTTTTCAACGGCGTGAACCCGGTTCAAATCAACACGGCGGGGTTCCTGGTTGTCAACGGCACGATTCCGGCCATGTCGAACAGCTACCAAAGCGAGTTCGATGCTGGCGTGAATGCCTATGCAAAATATGACGTGACCGGAAGCAATCAGCTTCTGATCGGCTACTGGCACGACTACTGGCATCTGACTGCGCAAAATAACCTCACGCCGGTAGATGCCTTCGGCAATCCACCTAACGTATGGGCACAGGCACCGCTCTATTCGACGACCGGGGCCGTCGTTTCCGGCCTCAACTACAAGATGCACACGAACGTCGATGTGATTTCGATTGGCGATCAGCAGAAGCTGCTTGATGACAAGCTGACGATCGACATCGGTGTGCGATATTTCCGGGAGACCCTGGATGGGATTAACCTCGCGCCGGGTCCCCAAGGCAACTTCGGCGCGACATTTCACAAGTTTCTACCGCGCGCGACGATTTCGTACGACCTGACGCCGAACATGCAGGTTTATGGCAACGTCATCACGAGTGTGCGACCGCCCGTCCCAATCAATATCTATCCTAACACCTACAACGTCGCCACCGGCAGGATCGCCCAGCTTGCCGCGGGGAATACACCACCGGAGACGGCAGTAGGCGAGGAACTTGGCTACAGATTCCACAACAACATCGTCACAGCGGACATCGCAGTTTTCAACAAATCGATCAAGAATCGGCAGATAACAGCGAGCGCCACTCTGAACGGGGCTGGTGTCTCAACCACGCTGATCGCCGGCAACGAGACCGTTCGCGGAGTCTCGGCCGAGCTTGCCCTTGCACCGATATTCGGCTTCTCGCCGTACGTGAACGGCCAGTACCTCGATGCGAAGACCAAGCAGAATTTCTTCAACGGCGTCGACTTCCTTCCGACCGATGGAAAGGTGGTGCCCGCCAGCCCAAAATATACGGCGACGCTCGGCCTGAATTACGTCAACGGCAAGTTCTTCGGAAACGTACTCTATCGGTACACTTCGTCACAATTCGCAACGCTGATGAACGATCAGAAGATGCCATCCTATGGCATCATTGATCTCGGAATTGGCTACAACCTCCCTAGCTTCATGGGCAAGGATTCGTCCATCCGCCTGAACATGACAAATATCGCGAACAACCCTTACCTCGGGGTGCTTTCGGCTGCCACACCGAACGCCGTTGCGACGAAGGGTATCAATGGCACCACGTTCGCCGCCGCGACGCCACTCTACACGCTGAGCTCGCCGCGATCGATCTTGGTTACCGTGGCACTGGGTTTCTAGTCGCCCTGTCCGGCGCGCGACGATGAGAAGCGCAACGGTTGGTCCAACAGGGCGCGCGAGGTTGGCTCGCGAGCCCAATTCTTGAATAATTCCGGAAGAGTCACAGTCGCATGGCTATAGGGTTTATCGGGTGCGGGACAATTACGGCCGCGATTGTAAGTGGTCTCGGTGCTGCCGATCACAACGAAAAGATCATCATATCGCCCCGCAATGCTGCGAATGCGGCAAGGCTGGCGTCGCGGTTTGCCAATGTCGAGATTGGTCGGTCAAATCAGTGTGTCGTCGATGCTGCCGATCTGGTCGTACTCGCGGTGCGCCCGAAGGTCATGGAAGATGTCCTGGCCGAGCTACGATTTCGACCCGAGAACCGCCTCTTGAGCCTCGTCGCCGGAACATCTCTTGCCCGCTTGAAGCAGCTTGCGGAACCCTGTCAGCATATTGTGCGGGCAGTGCCAATTCCGCCCGTCGCGCTCTGCGCAGGGCCGACGGCGATATATCCGCACGATGAGGCGATCGTTCACCTGTTTGATAGACTCGGCACTTCTATCGTGCTCGACGACGAGGATCAGTTCGACTTGTTCACGGTCAGCACGGCGACGATGTCTGCCCACTTTGCTTTCACTGGTGTCGTGACAAGCTGGATGGAAAGACGCGGCGTCGCCGCAGACAAGGCGCGCCACTTTATGAATATGATGATGCGGGGTCTGGCTGACGCCGCCAGCGCCGCTTCTGGAGCATCCTTCGCAGAACTCGCCGACGAATATCAAACGCGGGGCGGTCTGAACGAGCAGGTTCGGACGCATCTGGAAGAGAATGGACACTATGCTGCCTTCGCCGACGCGCTTGATGCGATCGAAACCCGACTGGAACGGGCGCGGTGAAGCGTCCGCGCGCCGTCGACGCATGTTTGACCGCTCGTTTCGTCCTTAAACTTTGATCATATAATCGCTGCGTCGCGCGCTGATGGAGACACAATGAAAGCCGTATATTTCGACGAGTTTGGCAAAACCCCCGAGATCGCGACGTTGTCCGATCCCACCCCCTCGCCATCTGGCGTGGTTGTAGAAGTCGGGGCCTCGGGACTGTGCCGGAGCGACTGGCATGGCTGGATGGGCCACGATAGCGACGTGAAACTCCCCCACGTTCCGGGACATGAGCTCGCCGGTCGGATCGTGGCCGTGGGTGAGGGAGTTCGCAACTGGACGATCGGCGACCGCGTGACTGTCCCGTTCGTCGCGGGCTGTGGTCGATGCGAGGAGTGCGGCGCTGGCCAGCAGCAGGTGTGCCGCAGTCAATTCCAGCCTGGCTTCACCGCTTGGGGATCATTTGCAGAATACGTCGCGCTCGACTTCGCCGACGTAAATTTGGTCGCCATTCCGGACGGGATCGATGACGCGACGGCCGCCAGTTTGGGCTGTCGCTTTGCAACATCCTTTCGCGCGATCGTAGATCAGGCGCGGGTGACGCCGGGCGAATGGCTTGCCGTGCATGGTTGCGGCGGCGTCGGTCTATCAGCAATCGCGATCGGCGCAGCGCTGGGCGCGCGGATTATCGCGGTCGACATTGCGCCTGATCGTTTGGACGCAGCGAAGGAGCTGGGAGCTGAGTTCGTCGTCAACGCCAGCTCCGCCCCCGACGTGATCGCGCATATTCGGCACATCAGCGGCGGCGGCGCGCATGTGTCCATCGACGCACTTGGAAGCCGTATTACCTGCTGGAATTCGATTGCTTGTCTGCGTCGTCAGGGCAGACATGTTCAGGTCGGCCTCATGCTCGGTGCGCAGGTCGATCCGCCGATCCCGATGGGGCTTGTGATCGCGCACGAGCTGCGAATCTATGGGAGCCACGGCATGCAAGCCCATCGATATCTGGATATGCTGAATTTGATCCGCTCCGGCCGTGTGGACCCGGCGCGCATGATCGGCCAGCGCATCAAGCTCAGGGAAGCGCCCGAGGCGCTTGCCTCGATGGATCGCTTTACGGGATCGGGAATGACAATGATCACGCAATTTCGTTGAAGATCCCGTGTCATAGGGTCGGAACCCGCCGCACATAACTTTGCGGAATGAGCAGCGCATCTTTCGGACTTTGACGGGCAGCACCGTTGGTCACAGCTTCCATCAGATTGGCAGGCTGACAATACCGACCAAAGAGGGATGAGGTGGGCAAAGACACGTTTTTGGCGGCTGTGGGCGGGCTTGAGACGCTTCTGCGGGAATCGGCGCAAATGCGGGACGCCGAATTTCAGGATCGGCGCAAGGAAGTCCTCCAAATCCGTCGAACCATTGCTGATCAGAATGCCAAGATTGCTGCCTTGGGTGAGACGGCGTTCAATGACCCGGAACAACGTCAGGCCTTTCAAAGTGCTTTTTCGAAACTCCGGTCCGCGATTTCCCTTCACATGGCCTCTTGGCCCGTAGTGTCGATCGAGGTCGCCGATCCTGGGTATCAAGCCTCTCTCATCAAGCAGCGCGACGCATATCGTCATTTCATCGCCTGGGCCCGGAGCGTCTGACACGACGCAGCGCGGGCGTCAGTAAACGGATTTTTATGCGCGCATTCCATTCGTCAGCCGCTATCGACCATGATCCGTCCACCTTCTTGCGATATGGAAAGCCTATTCCACATCCGGAATCGATCGCGCGCTACGAGATTTTGATCGGCGCAACGGCGAGCGTCGCGGATCTAGTTGAAACACCCGATCATGGCATAGCTCCGATTCTTGACGTCCACGCAGCGGACTATGTCGATTTGCTGCAATCAGGTTTTGCGCAGGCTGTCGCGAGCCAAGGCTTAATCGAAGAAGTCATGCCGACGCAGTTCGCCCCTTGGTCGCCACATCGCCGGCCCGTTGGGATCGCTGGCCGTCTCGGCTATCATATGACCGATACGTCAACGATTCTGCGCGAAGGGTCATGGCGCGCCGTGTACGGTGCTGCTCAGGCAGCGATCGCGGGTGCCGACGCGCTTGCGGCTTTCCTGCGCGGCTTCGAGGAGGCGGCGAGGCTCAAATGACGGCTAACGCGAGAGGCCGTGGCCGTTCGTCATAACCTGGCGAATGCGATGCATCGTCAACGCCGTGAACGCCACCACGAACGGCACGCTCGCGCCGGTCACCACCGCCGAGGATATGCCGAGGCGGTGCTCGCCAATACCTTCGACGATATAGTGGACAAGGCCCACGACATAATAGCTGATGGCGGCAACGGAGAGCCCCTCGACTGTCTGTTGCAGACGCAGCTGGATTTGGGTCCGGCGGTTCATCGACGCAAGCAAATCCCGGCTCTGACGGTTCATCGCCGTATCGATCCGCGTGCGGATGAGGCCATTCGTCCATGATGCCTGCTCCTGCAGGCCCTCGAGGCGCTGCGTCGCGGTCTCGCAGGTTCTGACTGCCGGCCACAATCGTCTCTCATTGAACTCACGCAGGCTAGCGGAGCCCGGCAGCCGCTGGACGCCGAGATTTTCAAGGCGATCGGTCACGATATTGGCATAGGCGCGGGTCGCACCCAGCCGGTAGCGGGTGTCCGCGGCAAGCCGCGCGAGCTTCGCTGACACGGATGATATCTCGTGCAGAAGGGCTTCATCGTCGTCTTGGCCCTCAGCGATCCGCCGAGACAACTCGGCGAGATGTCCTTCCGCCTCACGGAGTTCCTTGCCGAGCGATTGCGCGATCGGGAGGCCCAGTAAGGCCATCTTCCGATAGTTGCCGAGCTCGAGCAGTTGTTGGACCAAGCGCGACGGGTCGTCGCCACGCAGGTCGTTGTCCTTGATGAGCAGGCGGCCGAAACCGTCGGCCGCTTTGCGGAAGTCGGTCCAGACCCGCGCCTTGCCGTCGAACACATCGCAGCAAACGACGTCATCCGTGCTGAAGAGTCGCCCGATGAGCGCCGGCTCCGGTTCGGGCGTGGGACCGGCCAGGATGGCGACCTTAGTCGCTCGGAAGGTGAGACCGGGCAGGCTTTCAAGCCAGCCATCGGGGAGCTCGGACAATTCGAATTTGTCGAACGGCTCGTCAAAGGGATCCTGGCGCACGAAGGTGTACGTACTAAACTCGCTATGCTCTTCCCAAACGACCTGAAGAGCGTCGATGGCGAGGGTCGCATGCTTGGTACGCGCCGGCGCGGCCCTTCCCAGGCGCCGAAACAAGTCAACGACATGGCCGAACGCCGTCGTTCCGTTCGCTTCCTCCCGGTTCAAGACAAGCCAGTGGAGAGCCCGCGCGGGCGCCGAGAAACGCGGCAGTCGCCGAAGGTGCATCTCCTGCGTCAGCGAACTCCGAAGCGGATGGTCTGTGCCAGACGACTGCGACACCACGACTCCTGTAGTGCGCCTAGGCGGTCGGATAAGTGTCGAGCACCGGTTCCAACTCGGTGACAAGATCGCCTAACCAAGGCTCGAAGTGACGCCAATGATCGACGGCATCGGAGAAGATGGGCTGGCGTACCTGTTCAGAGCTTGCGGTGCGAACCGCGCGGTCGTTCTCCCAGAAGGACAGGCAGGCGGGCTCGAACGGCAGGTCGAGAAACCCGAGGAGCTTGCGGACCTCAGCCTCGCTATCGCTAACCATCCGCTCATAGATAATGCGGTGGACCAGTCCGGGTAGAGCCTGATCGAAATGGCCGGTCAACGAGACATAATCACTGTAATACCGGGCGAGATCGACCAAATCGTAAGAGAAGGCCTGCCCGCGAGCGAAATGCTGCTTCCACATCGAGAGGCAGCAGCCGATCGGGTGGCGGCGCGTATCGATAATATGAGCGTTTGGCAGGATCGTGCGGATTAAACCGATGTGCGCCCAATTGTTCGGCATCTTGTCGATGAAGAACCGCCGACCTAATTTGCGGTGCACGCGGGTCCGCTCGATATATTCCGCCCCGAGAGCTTGGAGTTGCGCATCTGTGAGCGTTGCTATGATATCGGGGTATGGCACACCCTCTTTCTTCGCGCGCGTTGTCAGCCGACCTGCGATTTCCATCATGTCGGGCAGCTCCATCGTGCCTTCGACCTGGCTGTGTGACGACAGGATCTGCTCGACAAGCGTCGACCCGGAACGTGGCATGCCGAGAATGAAAATGGGATCGCTTGCAGGATGGCCGTTTACGCCATTCAGGACCGTGGGTGTGAAGAAGCGCTGTGACGCTACGACCTCAGCTTGAATGTCGTTAGCATCATAGGGCAGTGCCTTGCGGCGGATTGCGTTGCCGTTTTTCCAATGATCGAAGGCAGCGCCGTAATCGCCAGCATCCTCGCAGGCCTTCCCGAGCGCAAAATGAAGATGCAGGCGATCGTCATCGTTCTTCGAGTTCGGAAGCGCGACCTCCATCGTTGCAATATCGCCCGGCGCAAATCGGAACGTCTTAAGATTGGCGAGGCTCCACCACACCTCTCCCAGAGTAACCTCCTCCTCGATCGCGCGGCGGTAAGCTGCGATGCCTTCCTTCTGGTGGCCTAGCGTCTTGAGCACATGGCCGTAGCTCATCCAGGTTTTCGCCTGACGAGGATATTTGGCGAGGATGTCCTCATAGACCGATCGCGCAGCCTCCTGATCGCCAATCCTGACGAGCAAACTCGCTTTCAGCATCTGAATCGAGGGATCGTCTGGTTCAGCGGCAAGCAAAACATCCGCCTCGGCCAACGCTTCGACGGGGCGATTTTCCCGTTGCAGGTTGCGCGCGAGAAGCTCACGCGCGCCTCGAAAGTCGGGGGCGATCTCTAGCGCCCGGCGGAGAAGCTTTTCGGCATCCTGAAATCGATCAATTCGCGTAGCCAGCTCAGCCATCATGCGGATCGTTGCCGCCTCGGTCGGGAAATCCCGTAAGCGCAGGCGCAGGATTTGCTCCGCGTCCGATAATCGGTCTTCCGACAGGGCTAGCGCCGCCTCGAGACACTCCTCATCACGCGGCGCAACCAGGAGAGATGTGCGTCGGGCTTTGGCCGAGCCATCGACATCGCCGAGCGCTCCCAGGACGTCTGCGTAGAGCGACCAACTACCCGCATCGTTGACGCGCTCGCCAACGGCAGCTTCAAGGTCCCAGGATGCCTCGCTGTAGTTTCCTCTGGCGATGCTCAGCAACGCTCGCTCACGCAGAGCTGGCGCCTTGGTTCCATGCAGGGCAATGAGACTTACGATAGTCGCGTCAGCCTCGTCGAGCTCACCCAGGGTTCTCAATGCTCGTGCGCGGAGGAGGATCGCGTCGCTATAGTCGGGCGCGACTTTCAGAATTTCGCTGCACTGGTCGATCGCGGCGGCAGGCGCTTTAAGGAGGAGAAAGGAAGCCTGCCTCAGCGCCTGACCGATCGTGCCGCTATCCATATCCACATCGACGCTCGCTTCGATTATGCCGTCTCGCTGACTCTACCATGAAAATTGCCATGGCAACGGTGGTCAATATCATGCTGACCGTCCGATAGCGTAAAGCAAAGGGGGTTCGCACAGCGAACCCCTCCCCGTTGGCCTTAAAACCGCTGTCCGACTTTGATGCCGAACTGCTGCGGCTTGATCGGATAGTCTCGCGCGTTTCGCAGACAGGTAACTAGTACGCACTGCTGGTTTCTGCTGAGGATACCGCGCTTGTCGAACATGTTCTGAATGAAGAACTCGAACGTCATGTTGTTCGTCAACTTGCCGCCGAAAGCTCCATCGAATGTCGTGAAGCCATCATTGATGCCGAGAATATTTTGATCCCGGGTGCGGAGCAAGTTAGTCGAGTTCGTCTGATTAAGCATGGAGATCTGCGCGTACAGATCGGTGGCACCAGCTCTGAAGTCGTAGCGAGCGGTAGTAGTCTGCTTGAACTTGGGCTGCAGCGGCAGCCGCGTGCCGGCCGGCGCGTTGATACCGAGATCGCAGCGAAGGACGCCGTTAGGAAGATTGCAGAAGGGTGTCGTCAACTTGGCATCGTTGTACGCGCCGGCGGCGGTCAGCGAGAAACCATGGAGACGAGCCGTGAGGTCATATTCCATGCCATTCACGCGCGCATTTCCTGCGTTGACGTAGCTGCCGACGCCGTTGGCGCCTGGCAGGTTATACTGGATGCCTTTCCAAACCTCGTGATAGGCAGCGACGTTCAGCCGCAACTTACGATCAAACCAGCTTGTCTTGAAGCCGACCTCATAGTTATCGAGCGTGTCCGGGTCATACGGCGCAAACCCTACCGGACGATTGGCGCCACCCGGTCGGAAGCCAGTCGAGTATGTCGCGTAGACCATCTTATCAGGAGTAACCTGCCAGCTGAGGCTGACCTTGTGCGTTTCTCCAGAACCCTTCGCGAGTTTGTCAATGTTCACGCAGGACGTGTTGTACGTGCTGCCACAATTAAGCTTGCGAACAGAACCCGCCGAACCGGAAAAGCCGAAAAGCGTACTGCGGTAGTTGAAACCGCGAATGCCGCCGGTCAGCGTCAAGTTATTAAGGATCTTGAAGTCCGCTTGCGCAAACACGGCCTCGTCCCGATCAGTACGGCGGAAATCGTTCAAGAAGAAAGAGTCGCCAGTGACTGCCTGCGTCGGCCCCTGCTGAGATGCAGCCAAGCCCGGGATCAGGTACTGGGCAAGTGCATCGATAGTCTGACGCTGATAGAAGAGACCACCGGTAACCTGGAAACGACGGCCGCTGGGCGAGCTGATCCGCACCTCGTGCGTCTGCTTCGTAATGCGATTATCCCGAAGGACCGACATTGCCGGGTTGACCGGAACCCCAGTCTGGCTCTGGAAATACGTATAGTTGGGCGTAGAATCGTAGGCGACCGTGTAATAGGAATAGTCCTGCAACGCCGCAATGTGACGACGAAGATATCCACCGGAATACAATAGACTCCAGTCGCCAATCTTGCCCTCGACGGTCAGAGAGGCCTGGTACCACTTGTCATTGGTGTAGCCGATCTGAGCGTCATGCACCTTCAGATCGCCGGCTTTGGGATCGAACAGGAAAGTCCCGTTCGTATGCTGCTCTTGCGCCACCAAGCCAGGTGTGATCGTCCAGTCGTCGTTGAGCTCAATCCCCAGTGCGATGCGGCCACCATAGGTGGTGGAATCGTTGAAGTTGTTCTTCACGGCCGCGGAATTATCGAATGTCGCGGGTGACGTCACGGTAGCGCCGGCTACGGTATGAGGGCGCTGATACGTCCGGCTGACAAGGGTATTGTCAATATAGCCGCCGTCCTTCTCGTAAAAACCGACGATCCGAACGGCTGTCCGGTCGTTGAGCGGGACGTTGACGAAGCCCTCGGCAGTCCCGCCGGCTTGGCCCTTGCCGAACTTGTTGAGCTGCAGGTCGTAGCCACCCGAAACCTTCGAAGGATCTGGCTTGTTGGTAATGATGCGAAGCGTGCCGGCAAGCGAGCTCGCACCGAATAGCGTCCCCTGGGGACCGGAAAGGGCTTCGACGCGCGCTACGTCATAGATGTGCACGTCGAGCAGATTGCCGACCGAGGTAACCGGAATGTCGTCGAGATAAACACCGGCAGTGGGCAGCGCACCTGCAGGGTTTCCGTCCTTGCCCGAGACGATGCCGCGGAAGAAAAGTTGCGAACTGCCCGGCCCGAGCGTTTGGAAAGCGACGCTCGGCAGCAGCTTCTGATAGTCGTCGAACGACTGAACATTGTGTTGCGCCAGCGTCTCCGGGCTGAGAGCCTGCATGCTGATCGGGACTCGTTGAATACTTTCCGAACGCCTTTGCGCCGTCACGACGATATCACCCTGGACGTTTGCGTCGGGCGTGGCAGCGGCCGCTGGTGCGGTGGCTGGCTGTGTTGAAGTTGTCGCGGTTGCTGAAGGGGGGGCGTCTTGGGCAGCTGCCCGTCCTGCGGGTACCAGCATCGTGGTGCTCAGGATCGCTAAGGTGATCGACTTCGATCTCCGCATGGTCAGCATAAAGATTCCCCCTTTAGTTGTTTTATGACACTTCGCTTTCATGATTGAGCCAAGGCCTTGCCGTCAAAGTCGAAAAAACGGGGGTGTCATTCTGCAGGGTTATAGTCTCCAACTTGCGGTAGATGATTTGATGTTTTCGGCAAAGGACCGGTGAGGGGCAGCCCATATCTGAGAGGAGCCGCAAGCTTCGAAGCCACCATGCGTCGCCTGCGGGCATATTGGTCGGATAGGCGCAAACGAAGCTGCCATGCAGGGACTTGGTGGCTGCAGCACGAAGACCGGGCTAACCAAGACTACTCTGCCGCTGGTGGCCACCAAGGAGAACGTCAGTAATTAACTCTCGGCTTGTTCGGCTAGACTCCGGCAGTGGTTTGCCTCAATCGTGCTTCACCGCCGGTTCGACGATCGTGATCAGGATGAGCAGTCCCAGCAGAGACGCACCTGCAAGAAAGGCGAACAGCGCAGGCCAGGACGCGGCATCCAGGATCATCCCGGCGATAAGCGGAAAGAGTGCGGCGCCGATCGCAGCGCCGGTGTTGGTGACACCATAAGCGACGGGATAGACATCCCGTGTCGTTAGACTCATTGGATAAACCGAGAAATGCGGATAACCGAGGCCCACGACAAACCCCGTGACGAGTAGGAGCGCGCCGGTCACGATCGCACTCGGAGGCGAGAAGATCAGGCAGACGATCGCAAAAGACGTGCAGAGCGCGCCCGCCATCATGAGCGGCTTGCGACGCATTCCAAGTATATTGTCCGAGAGCCACCCTCCCGAAAAGTTTCCGAGAACGGCCCCGGCGAACGGCGTCATCGTCACGATACCGACGGTGCCGACCGACAGGTGCTTGGCTTCGAGAAGATAGGAGGGGATCCAGGCGAGGAATACGTTGAAAATCCCGACGATGAAAATGCCTGCGATCGTTACACCCATGATATCCCAGGATCGGAAGACTCCGCCGGTTGTGGTGATCAGGGCCACGGGCCGATAACGGATCAGGCTGTCGAGCCAGCTTGGCACAGTGGCAGCGCGGTGCGGGCGGCGAGCGTGTGGCACGGGCGCCGTCGAAGCGATGTGGTCGAGTTCGGAAGCGGACACCCACCGTGACTGCTCCGGCTTGCTGCGGACTAGCAAAAACCAGAAGAATGCAGCAACAAGGACCGGGATGGCGAACGTCTGGAAGATCGATCGCCATCCCCATGCCTGAAGGATCAGTGTGCTGATGGGCGGGCAGATTACCGGCCCCATCTTCGAGATCCCCCAATAATAACCGGTGGCAGTCCCACGCTCACGGACCGAAAACCAATTATTCAGTGCCGTTATACAACAAACCGAAACTCCCGCCTCAGCGACGCCGAGCAGCGATCGATAAAGCTTGATGTCGAAAGTCGATTTGCTGTCGCCGATCAAATAAGAAGCCAGGGCTGTGAATATCAGCGCGACGGTCATCACCCCGCGCGGCCCGATTTTGCGCGTCAAAAAACTGACCGGGATTTGGGCGATCGCGAAAGCGACGAACATAAGCGTTGCGAACAAACCCGCCTGAGTGTTGTCGATCCGAAACTCGCTTTTGATCGACGGAAGCGCAATTCCAAGATTCGCTCGATCGACCGCTACCAACATATAGATGATAGAGATCAGACCGAGGATGACCCAGCGGAAATACGACCGCTGTGGTCGTCGTTCGTTGTTCATCCGAGGCGCAGCCTGAATACTTTCTCGTTCTGTTATTGCCATCAGCTGCGCTCGCTTCCTGAATCAAGTTAATCCAGCGACCCCACCGCCATGAAGGGAAGCGGACGCGCGCGCACCAGACCGAAATCGATGACGCGGTCCCATGAGCAATTCCTCAAGCGGCTTTCGGGCGACTGTTCGCCCGACTTTCTGCAAGTGCGGCTCGGGTGCGATCGACGCCGTAGTCACGTTCGGCGTTAGCCACGGAGATAATCCCATCGCGTAGATCGCGCCCGATATCGTTGATCGGTCGCTCATCTGCAGGACCAAACCCGCCGCCGCCGGGAGTCTCGAGGCGAACACTGTCGCCCGCGCGCAGAGCCAGTTCCCCGATCTTCGTGGGCAGCTTTTCTTGGTCATCGCGCCCCGGATTGCGGACCATCGTGCAAAGACCACCGGTCCCGCCGCCTGCGATACCGTCAGCACCGTGGAGATAGGCGTCGGCCACGACGTGAATGACCGTACCCTCGTGGATCGTGCGAACCTGTCTAGCAATGCCAAGTCCGCCGCGATGGCGGCCGGCGCCGCCGGAATCTTCGACGAGCGCATATTCCTCGCAAATCAAAGGGTAGCTGGCCTCAAGCGCTTCGGTCGGCATGTTCAGGCTGTTTGTGACGTGAACGTGGATTGCGTCCATACCGTCACCATCGTTGCGCGCACCGCTGCCACCGCCGAGTGTCTCGCCGACCACATAATAGCTGCCGTCGGGGCGCGTCCCGGCAAACCCAAGCGCCGGAAGCAGGTTATGGCTGCCGGCGACCTGACGATCGACGGGCAGAAGTTCGCGGAAAGCACCGAACACGGCGCCGGCAATTTTCTGACAGGTCGTGCTACGAACGCCGCACGCGGCCGGATATTTCGGATTGGCGATCGAGCCCTCGGGAGCCGAGATCGTCACCGCCGAAAACATGCCGCTGTTCGCCATCAAATCAGGATCGAGCAATGCCTTGACGCAGTAGTAGATGGTGGCGCGCAGTGCACTGGCCGGGACATTGAGCGCGCCCGCTGATTGCGGGCCTGTTCCCTCAAGGTCGATATGGAGCGCGTTCCCACCGACTGTAACGGTAGCGACGATAGGAACGGGATCCCCGCCTGTCCCATCGTCGTCGAGCCAAGTTCGGAAAGTGTGGCTCCCCGCCGCCAACGCAGCCACCCGACGCCGGAGGCGCTCGGACGTGTAGGAAAACACGTCTTCTATCGCCGTCTGAGCCTTGCCGACTCCCATTCGGACGAACAATGCTCGGGTCATATCGCCGCCCCGGACATTGACCGCGATCTGGACTTTCAGGTCGAGACGACGCTCGTCGGGAAGGCGCGAATTCGTGGCGAGAAGGTTGAGAAGATCTTCATCGACCTGGCCGGCACGGGCGATCTTGATGACGGGGATTCGGATCCCCTCTTCGAAGATCGAGTGAGACTGTGCCGAGATCGACCCCGGGACGGTGCCGCCGATGTCGGTGTGATGGCCTATATTGGCGACGAAGGCGACCACGACACCTTCAACGAACACCGGCGTGATGACCGAGATGTCGGGCAGATGAGTGCCGCCAGCGAGATAGGGATCGTTACAGATGAAGGCGTCGCCCTCGATCATGTCTTCGACCTTGTAGCGCTGCAAAACCGCTTCCACCGAGCCGAGCAGCGAGCCGAGGTGAAGCGGAATATGCGTGCCCTGCGCGATTAGGCGCCCCTGGGGATCGAAGATGCCGACTGAAAAGTCGCGGCGCTCTTTGATCTGCGCCGAAAAGGAGGAGCGCATCATATCGCCGGCCATGCTCTCGGTGATGGAAAGCATGCGGTTCGAGAAAATCTCCATTCCGATCGCGTCGAACTGACGACTGCCGCTCGGAATGCTGGTGGATTCAATGTCAGCCATGAGCGCTCTTTCTCAATTCGCGATGATGATGTTGCCGAAAGCGTCGATTTCGGCATTCTGTCCGGCAAGAACCACGGTCGTCGAGCTCATTTCCTCGATGATGGCGGGCCCCGGAATCGATTGACCGACCGGCAAGTCGGCGCGCCGATAGATAGGCGTGGCAAGCCACCCCTCCTCCGGTCCGAAATAGACCTGACGTTCATCGACCTTGGCGCCGTCGACTGTGTCGCCGCCTTGATAAGTGCCCTCAATCGTTTTCGGGACGTGCCCGACCGCGCGTAAGCGGCAGCTGACGATGAATACGGGTTGCTCGGGGTTGTCGTAGCCGTAGGTAGCCTTGTGCGCCTTGGCGAAGCGAGCGAGGAAATCATCGAGCCCGTTATCGTCGATGGAATCGAGCGGCACTCGGATCTCGTGACTCTGACCCGCATAGTGAGCGTCGATCGCGAGCTCAAAGCGGCGCAAAGAGGGGTCAACCTTTTCGATCTCGAGCCAGCGATCGCCCTCCGCGAGAATTTCGCGCAAGGCGGTGCAGGCAGACACCCATGTTTCTTGAGTAGCAGGTGCGAGCTGCATACGCACGAAATCGAGGCTGACGTCGGACAGAAGCGCGCCGCGCGCACACATCGTGCCAGGTTCCTGAGGGACGACGATCTTGGCGATGCCAGCTTCGCGCGCGACGTCAGCGGAGTGAAGTGGCCCAGCGCCACCAAACGAGAATAGGGCTAGCTCGCCCAGGTCGTGGCCTTGTTCGGTTGTGACGGACCGGATCGCACGGCTCATATTGGCGGCCGCAAGCTGCACGATGCCGTAGGCAGCTTCCTCGCCCGAGATACCGAGCGGTCCCGCAATCCGCTCCTGGATTACCTTGAGAGCCGCCGCGCGATCGACCTTCATGCGTCCGTCGAGCAGGGTCACTGGGTTCAGTCGATTGAGGCAAATATTGGCATCGGTCAGAGTTGGTTCGGCGCCACCACGCATATAGGCGACGGGGCCGGGAAACGCGCCGGCGCTACGCGGTCCGACCTTCAGGGCGTCCGCGTCATCGATATAAGCGATGCTTCCGCCACCAGCCCCGATCACGTGGATATCGATCATCGGCAGCTTGACTGGATACCCTGCAACTTCGCGGCCCGAAGTGAGTTTGGGTTGCCCGCCGACGATGAGCGACACGTCGGTGCTGGTACCGCCGACATCGAACGTCACGATATTTGGGATACCTGCCGCTGCGCCGACCATTGCGGCGCCAATGACGCCCGCAGCGGGACCGGACAGGCACGTCATCACCGGCAGACGCTTAGCGGTCTCGATCGAAAGCAGACCGCCGTTCGAGTGGATGGTCATCGGCGACACCGGGATGCCGAGTTTCTGAATCTCACCGTCGAGGCGGTCAAAGTAGGTGGCCATCTTCGGGCCAACGTAGGCATTCAGAACTGCGGTTGACGTGCGCTCGAACTCCCGAAACTCGGGCAAAACCTTGGACGAGAGGCTGACGTAGATATTGGGTAGTTTCCGTGCGATCACGCGCGCAGCTGCTTCCTCATGGGCCGGGTTGCGATAGGCGTGGATGAATGAGACCGCGACGGCCTCCGCATCGGTCTCCGCGATCTCATCGCAGAGCGCCTCCAGCTCGGTCTCATCGAGCGGACGTAGCGCTTCTCCCTGCGCGTTCAGGCGCTCGTTCAGCTCGCGACGTTGGTAACGCTCGACCAGGGGATCGGGCTTGCGTACGGCAACGTCGTAGAGGTCGGGACGAGTCTGCCGACCGATCGCCAAAACATCGCGGAAGCCCTTTGTCGTGATGAGGGCTGTCGGGACACCCCGCCGTTCGATGATCATGTTGGTGGCGACCGTAGTACCGTGACCAATATACGAAACGTCTGCCGGCGCGATCTTGAAGGTGTCCAGGATTTGCGAGATGCCATCGACGATGGCGACCGAGGGGTCGGCCGGCGTCGACGAAACCTTGTGGAAGAAGGTCTCACCACTGGATCCGTTCGTAACGGTAAAATCCGTGAACGTACCGCCGACATCGACACCAATTCGAAACATCAATCGCCTTCCCATTGACCGGGTGTACCCGCGCGCGGCGCGACTCCCCGGGACACTCTCCGAGAGTGAAGTGTGCGTGATTTAGATAATTCGATCAAAGACCAATAACGACAGACTTTATTCTACACGGTTATACATCGTGAGGCGCCGCGATGATGCACCGGCCTAATCGCAGCGCGCGTCAGTGCCTCGTCCTAGGCCTCAACCCACGGCAGAGGTGCTTCGCGGTTCGCCATTCAAAAACCGTGCGGGCGACAAGCCACTGATATCGATGTCCGTGCGTCCATCGAGGAGCAGATCCGCAGCGGCGACGCCGAGTACGGGAACGAGTTGGAAGCCATGGCCGCAGAACCCAAATTGATGCATCAGCCCCGGAGCATTCGGAGAGAGACCGGCGATCGCGACATAATCACTCGTCTTCGCCTCGAGACCTGCCCATGTCCGCACGATCCGCAGCCTTCCAACCGATGGAAAAATGGCAAGCGCGGCAGCAGCAGACTTGGCTAGCCGCTGCATGTCGATTTCCGTGCTTTCGTTTTCCAGATCGGCCCTGCCCTGCTGGCCGCCGCCGATGAGCAAGGTTCCCTGATTGGTCTGCTTGAAGGAAAGCACCCTGCCGGCAGCGCCTACCGTCGGCCGAACGAATGGTGCGATCCGCTCGGTCACGATCATCATCGACGCCTTGGTCTCAAGCGGGATGAAATCGCCTGCCATCGCCGCGATTTGACCAGCCCAGGCGCCGGCCGCATTGACCAGTAGGGGTGCTTCGAAAGTACGGGCGCCGTTGCGGACGTGCCACGTACTGCCTTTGCGCTCGAGCTGGGTCACGCCGACGCCTTCAAGCACCGTCACGCCGGCGTTGCGCACTGCTCTGAGATAAGCGGCAAGCGTCTTGTGGGGGTCGGCGGCGCCGTCCTTACGGGCGTAGATGCCCCCAAGGACGTGAGGTGCGATTGCTGGCACCAATTCACGCAGAGCGTTGGCGCCGATCATCTCCTCGTTGGTAAAACCGTCACGCCTCAGGACATCGACTTTAGCGCGAAGGTCTTCCAGCTCTGCGTCGGTTTCGGCGATAAGAAGCTGGCCGTTCGCATGGAAACCGCAGTCGTCGCCGACCAGGCCTTCCATATTGTGCCACATGTCCATTGCGACCAGCGCGGCCGGCATTTCCTCGCGCGCCCGGCCAAGCGTTCGAACCCCGGCGGCCGATGCCCCGGACGAATGTCGGCCGATACGGGATCGCTCTAACAGGATCACACTCACGCCGCGGCGAGCCAATTGCAGCGCGGAGGAAAGCCCGTGGAGACCGCCGCCGATTACCAGCGCGTCTGCGATATCGCTCATCCGTCGGTGTCCAGTGCCGCGAGTTCGCCGATTGTAAGGGGTTTGAGCGGTGGCCGAATCCTCAGAAATCCGATTTCGTTCGGTGCGCCCCCGTGGATCTCCTCAATGAGCCGGGTCAGACTGAGCCCGCATTGGCGGCCTTGGCATGGCCCCATTCCGGCGCGCGTCGCGCTTTTGAGGCCGTCCGGGCCGAGGTGCGGCCGCCCGCGTAGCTGATCACGCAGCGCACCCGCCGTAACCTCTTCGCATCGGCATATAATCGTCCGGTCATCGACGCTCCCCTCGCTAGCGGGGTATAGCGAGTCGATAAGTCGCCTGAATCCTGCAGCAGACTTCAGCTTGCGCCGAAGAGGTTTCGACACCCGATCGGCGTTGCTAGCGGTGATTTTCCCAGCAGCGAGCGCTACGCCGGTCGCAGCAACCTTCGCGGAAGAAATCGCTGCACGGGCGCCCGCAATGCTAGCGCCGTCACCGGCCACGAAGATCGAAGGATTGGAAGTTTGTCCGAAACGATCGACAATCGGCTCGAAACATCGCTGTTGCGTGTTCCAGCGGTGATCGCATCTCGCCGCTAGCGTGTTGTGGATGCCCGGGACGACGCCGTCATGAACAAAAAGGAGCTTGGCATCGATATCTCCGGATATTCCGCTTCGCGTCTGAAAATGGACGCTTTCCAAACACTCTGATCCGACTGCCTCTAGCGATACAACGTCTGAGATAGTCCGGATTTTGCGGAGCTCGATTTTCCAGCCCAATCCACGCAACAGGTCTCGCCAGCCGTAACCCAAGGCCGCCGGCACCAGCCCCAGAGATGCGGCTTGCCGTCCGGCCGGAGTCAGATCGAGAATTCCGGCGATCTCCCCCCCGGCCGCGGTCAGCTGATGGGCGTAGAGCAAAAGCAGCGGACCCGACCCAGCAAGCCACACGGGATGGTCAGGGATTTGACGCGCGGTCTTGAGCAGGATTTGGGCAGCGCCGACGGTCATCACACCAGGCAGTTGCCATCCCGGAAACGGCATGGGCCGCTCCTGAGCACCGCCCGCCAAGAGCACAAAATCGGGTTCGAGCAACGTCGCCCGACCTTCTCGCGTGAGGAAGACGCGAGGACCCGGTTCAATCTGCCACACTTCGGTTAGGGGGAGGTAATTTCCTCCGGAGGCGCGAAAACGCGCAACCAGGTCCGTGCCCGACTGATCTTCGTCGCTATGCGGTTTCCGACTTTCGATTGCCGCAAAAATCCGACCGCCTGGAAGCGGCTGGTCATCCACGACCGTCACCGAGAGTCCATGCGAGAGCAATTCGATTGCAGCGGACATGCCTGCGGGTCCGGCACCAATAACGAGAATCTCGCTCATGCGGCGCCATCCTCGGAGACAACCGGCCGCCAAAGCTGACGACGAACGGTCATCCCCTCCACAGCCCGTACTAGGCAGCTCCGGGTCGATGTTTCACCATCGATCTCCACCAGGCATTCGAAGCAGGCACCCATCATGCAAAATGGCGCACGAGGAGCACCGCTTACAGGCGTGGTCCGGCTTGTGAAGGGCGGCGTCCTGAGCAAAATGGCTGCAACTGGCTCACCCTCCTCTACGGCAACGACGGCTTCATCGATGGTTATCGCGATCTGTCGGGGAGCGGCGCATTCTGGCTCTATCTTTCGGAACATCTGTTTTTTCGTGTTATTGAATGTGAGCCAGAAGTGTCCCTCGCCGTTCAAAACGTCAAAGTGCGATTTAAGCGACTGTCATTCTGGAAGGTTATGCTTTTCGGCCGAGCAGCTGTAAGAGGCCGTCAGCTCGGGAAGGCTAAAGCGTGATGTAAGTCATTGCATACATTGCAACCAGACTTATGACCGTGAACACAGCAACCAGCGGGGCGATGAAACGGACCCACTGAAGATAATCCACCTTGGAAGCTGCAAGAAACGCCAACAGTAGATCATTGGTCGGTGAGATCATGTTCGTCATGCCCGACCCGAGCAGCAATGCGGACACCGCAATCTGTCCACTGACGCCCGAGAGGTGGGCGGTTGGCACCATGATCGGCAAGCTGATTGCCGCTTTGCTTGTCACAGAAGGTATGATGATGCCGAACGCCATTTCGGCACCCATAAGACTCATGGCCACCGTTCCTCGCCCTTGACCGCTAATGTGATCTGCGATCGCCAACACGATTCCGTCGAGCACCTGGCTGCTTTGAAGGATTATGCCGATTGCGCTCGCAAGACCGATGAGCAAGCACGGCAATAGCATGCCTTTCATGCCGTCGAGCCATGCGTCTGCCGCGTCGCCTGGCCTCATGCCACCGACCGCAGCGAGCGTCACACCGAGAGCGAGGAAAGCGGATCCCATTTCCGGGCTGCGCCATCCCCACATCGCTGTCCCCGTCACGAAGGCGATGCCCCCGATGGCCAGCGTTATGAGAACACCCGTTTGCCGCAGCGTCAGGCGAACAGCATCCGGGACATGAAGAACCTTGGGTTGGCGACGGAGATATAGAAGAACGTACCCGATCCCCACGGCCGTAAGTACCAGATAGACGACAAGGCGTGGCAGGATTCCGCTAAAGATCGGAACGCCCGCAAGAGGCTGAGCCACACCAAGCGCGATCGGGTTTGTGACCGAACTGGCGTAGCCGATGAAATCGGACAGGGCGACGACCGCCGGCGCGAAAAGGTTTGGCAAGCCCAGACGTCGCGCGAGACCTAGAACCAGCGGTATCAAAGCCAAATAGGCCGAGCTGAAACCCAGAAATGCACTGCCCGCTGTGAGCAATAGCATCAGGCCGACGGTCAGAAGATACACATTCCCGGCCGTCAAGAAGAGGAGCCGATCAACCCCAGCGTCGATTGCTCCCGTTGCGCGCAGAATGCCGAACATGCCGCCAACAAACAGGACCATGAAAAATAATTCGGCCGACTTGGCCATCCCGGCCGGGATCGCGGCGAAGACAGACACAAATCCGGCAGCGCGGGCGGGAGTGTCCGTCGCTGTCGGCGCTTCTTTCGAGAAGAGCGCGGTCACCCCGCGGACTTTATCAACCGGCCGATAAGTGCCAGGGACCACCTCGGCCCCATTGCGGCGGAATTGACCGGCCGGAGCGATGTGCGTCAAAACGACCGCCATCAACATGATGCCCAGGACTATCAGGATCGGGTTGAGCTGACCGCGCGGTCGCTGACTCCCGACATCCTCACGCACTTTTGGCGATTGGGAACCCTCACCAAGAAGCGGGTCCGGCGTGGATTCGAGATGCGCCGCGAGCCCAGCCGTCGGCGGCACCTGCTGATTGCCCGGTTGATCCAACCTACCGCTCCACGATAATTCTTGCCACTTCCCACGCTACGCGGGCATGATCCATTCGTCCAAGTCGCAAATATGCGGTCTATATTCTGGGAGGTTATGCCGTGCCACGTCACATCAATCTACGGCAAATTGAGGCATTCAAAGCTGTTGTGGAATATGGAACGGTAAGCCGCGGCGCCGAAATTCTGAACATTTCCCAGCCCGCGATGAGCAAGTTGATCGCGCATCTGGAAGAAGACACTGGGTTAAAGCTGTTCGATCGCCTCAAAGGTCGATTGGCACCAACTGAGCGCGCAATGCGCCTGTACGATGAGATCGGGCGAATATTCGCAGGCGTTCGCCAGGTCGAGAATGCGGTCGATGCGATCCGTCGGGAGGAGCAAGGGCGCCTGTCCATCGGCGTCATACCGGCGTTTGCAGGGGCGTTCCTGCGTCGAGCAACGATGAAATTCTTGGAAAGTCATCCGAACGTATTCTGCTCGGTGCAAGCGGTTAGTTCCCAATGGATCGTTGAACGCCTTATTGCGCGAGAACTGGACGTCGGCCTCGTCGGCCCTGCGGTCGTCAACCCCTATGTGACGTTAGAGCCACTCATGCAGCATCCACTCGTCTGCATAATGCCGACCGATCATCCGCTCGCGGCCAAAAAGAAGATCACGCCTCGCGACTTAGACAAGACCAGATTCGTTGGGCTACAGGCGGACACTTACGTCGGTCGGCTTGCAGAAGATATGTTCGCACATGAAGGCATCGAGCCCAATATTGTTATGGTCGCGGACACAATGCCGATTCAATGTGAATTCGTTGCCGCTGGTCTGGGTGTTTCATTAGTGCACCCTCTTGTTGCCCACGGACTGCACAGAGAGCTCGCGGTTCGCAGATTTGAGCCGGAAATCATCTACAACTTCCAGCTGTGCAGGAGCGCCGACAATCGCAACGCTCACCTCGTTGAGGCATTTGCACAAGATCTCCGTTCGACGGCGACGGAAATCTCGCGTGCGATTATGCGGGACGGCTAGGCGCTCACAGCAAAGCGCCTAGCTCGCGTCCGCTGGTCAGCGAATAGGACTAATTTCCAACGGCGGCCGTGACGACGATCTCGACCAGAAGTTCCTCGCCCGCCATATCGCACTGGGCCGTCGCCCGCGTTGGCGATGCGCCCGCAGCCGTCCAGGCATTCCAGATCTCATTCATGCCCTGGAAGTCGCGCTTGATGTTCTTCAACCAGATTTGGGCCGTCAGAATGCGGCTTTTGTCCGTTCCGGCCGACGCCAGATATTTGTCGATCCTGGCGAGGGTCTGCTCGGTCTGCCCTTTGATGTCCTGAGTGTCATCCTCGGGAGTCATGCCTCCAACATACACCACGCCATTGTAGACCACGACGCGACTGCTGCGGGTCGTTGTTTCGATGCGGACGATGTCGTTCATAGGACTCCCTCGGATATCATTGGCAGAAACGCTCAGCGAGCAGGTGCTCAGCGACCGATCACTCTTTGACCAGGCCGTTGACGCGTGCGCAGCTAGCTGAGCTGGCCTCGGTGGGTCCAAGTCCGATGAAAGCCTATGTTATACGCCAGGGTTATAAAGGTCAGAGGTGGCTGCCGCTCATACCGTGCTGAGCAACAGGCTAGTTTCGCTGTTCGCGACGCCATCAATCATGCGGATCTCACGCAACACGCGGTCGAAGTCCGAAAGGCTCGTTGTGACAATGTCGGCGACCAGATCCCATTTGCCATTGGTTGTGTGAAGCGTCCGGATCTCGGCGATACCGCGAAGCCGCTGGATCACCTGCGTCGTCGATTTGCCGACCACCTCAACCATCATGACGGCTCGCACGGTGATATCGTCGTAGTCGTCGCGAACGCGGACTGTGAAGCCGAGCAGTGCGCCGGTTTCGAGCAGCCGATCCAGTCTGTTTTGCACTGTCCCGCGAGCAACGCCTAGCGCATTGGCCAGCTTGGCCAGCGGTGCCCGACCGTCGACCCGCAGATGCGCGATAATGCTGCGATCAAGATCATCAGGAATGAATTTTGCGACTGCCATTGGGACATCTTCATAAGGAGTGACTCTGCCGTTTTGCACAAAACGGGTGTAAGATCTTATCAAATTCTGTCTGATTTTAAAGCTGGGTTGCGATTTCGTAAGACATCGCGAGATCGTAGGATCGAGGGGCTTCACGCACTGCAAAGGATCCGCCATGCCTCCCGCTCCGTCTCAGCTCGCCTATATTCCGTTTGTCAGCGTCGAAAACATGATGCGCTTCGTCCACCATTTCGGAATTGAGAACGTCCTTCTCGAGCTGACCGATGCTGTCGAAGCAGACTATCGTCGTTGGGAATTGTTCGAGAAGACCCCTCGTCTTGCCTCGCACTCGAAGGACGGCGTGATTGAGTTGATGCCGACTTCGGACGGTGAGGCATTCAGCTTCAAATATGTGAACGGGCATCCGAGCAACACGGCGAAGGGCTTCCAGACGGTCGCGGCATTTGGTCTGCTGGCGCGCGTCGATAATGGCTATCCGCTCATGCTGACTGAGATGACGCTGCTAACCGCGCTCCGCACGGCAGCGACGTCAGCCATGGCAGCCCGTCACCTCGCGCCGAAGAACTCCAAAATCATGGCGATGATCGGCAATGGCGCGCAGGCCGAGTTCCAGGCGCTGGCGATGAAGGCCGTGATCGGTATCGAGGAGGTGCGCCTCTACGACATCGATTCGAGCGCGACCGAGAAAGTCGCCCGCAATCTCGCGAACAGTGGCCTACGCGTGATTTCATGCGCGAATTCGCAGGATGCGATCGAGGGTGCGCACATCATCACGACCTGCACCGCCGACAAGGCCTATGCGACGATCCTCTCCGACAATATGGTCGGCGCCGGTATCCACATCAACGCGATCGGCGGCGACTGCCCCGGCAAAACCGAGCTCCACAAGGATATCCTTACGCGCGCCGATACGTTCGTCGAGTTCGAACCGCAGACCCGGATCGAGGGCGAGATCCAACAGATGGATGCGAACTACCCGGTCACCGAGTTCTACAAAGTTCTCAACGGTGAGTCCGAGGGCCGCAAGGACGCGCGTCAGATCACGCTCTTCGATAGCGTCGGCTTCGCCACTGAGGATTTCTCGGCGCTCCGCTACATCTACGCCAAGCTGCAAGGGACCGATTTCTTCCAACAGATCGACATCCTCGCCGATCCCGACGATCCCCGCGATCTTTTCGGCATGCTCCAGCGGGCCGCCTGATCGGGCGCTTCGTACATCTCTTTCGCTGGGCCGGCGTTCCTCGAAACGTCGGCCCCTCTTTTGGGCGGCAAAGCCGGCATGCCCCGGTCCGTCTCCGCATCAACGATCAAGATACTTACGACCGAAAGATCAGCGGAAGACCGATGTGCCCGTTGCAAGTCACACGGAGGCGGAATGTACACGGTCCGATATCGTCACAGTATGAATCTTCTCGACATCACTTGGGCCGGTCTGATCACTCCCGCTGACATGATCCATTACATTGACGATTGCCGGCTCTGCTGGCGCCGTGAAGGTATACGCGATGGGTATCGCGAACGGATCGTGTTCAGCGACGATCAGCCACTTCCACAGGGCACGCTCGCGATCCACGCCGGCGCCTTTACCGGCTTCCCGGTGCCGTCCCGAACGGCCATGGTCACCAAAAGCGCCATCGCGCGCATGCAGATCCGGCGCACGATGCCCATGGCCAAACTCGAAATTTTCGATACGCCGGAGGCTGCGCTCAATTGGCTGACGGAAGCCGACTTCCCGCCTCGAAACAGCGGCTAGCGATCCTTCACGGTCTCCATAGCCACGAACGTCGACGTGCTCGCCACATGGGGAAGGCTCGAGATTTTCTCGCCCAGGACAAACCGGTAGCGTCGGACATCGGCGGTTCTGACTTTCAGCAGATAATCGAAACTGCTCGCGATCATATGGCATTCCTCGACCTCTGGAATCCGCCTGACCGCCGCGTTGAAATCCTCCAGAGCATTCTCACGCGTATCGGACAACTTCACCTCGGTGAATGCGATGTGATCGAGCCCCAGCTTCGCCGGGTCCAGCGCCGCGTGGAAACCGGTGATGACGCCGGTCTCGATCAACCGGCGCATGCGGACCTGGCAGGGTGTCTTTGATATTCCGACCTGACGCGCGAGATCGGTCACACTGATCCGCCCGTCTTCGGCCAGGATGGCCAGTATCTTCCTATCGAACGGATCCAGTTCGACCTCGGAAGCCCCAATTTCCATCAAATTCGCCTCCGCCAAGCTCCAAATCAAGTCAGATCAGAGCGCGATAGCTAGCATTTAGGTCAGACTGGCGAAAGCGCATAGGGTAGACTGCGGGCATGACCGAACAGCCACCATTCTCGAGCTTCGCTCCATCGATCCGCCAACCATCGCCGCTTCGCGAGGCAATCACGTCCGCCTATCGACGGGACGAAGCAGAGTGCCTTGCGCCGCTCTTGGCCGCTGCGACCCTGGATGGTGCAACGAAGCTCGCCATCCACGAGACCGCGCGAAATCTGGTGGCGACGTTACGCGCCAATCACAAGGGAACCGGTGTCGAGGGCCTGGTTCAGGAATATTCGCTGTCGAGCGACGAGGGGGTGGCCCTTATGTGCCTGGCCGAAGCGCTTCTTCGCATTCCTGACGCTGCCACCCGCGATGCGCTTATCCGCGACAAAATTGCCGAAGGCGATTGGGGCTCGCATCTGGGCGGCGGCAAGTCCCTCTTCGTCAACGCCGCGACGTGGGGTCTCGTCGTCACCGGCAAGCTCGTTGGCAGCGTCGACGATCGC
>Ga0247737_1000022_pt1 | contig 39424 bp, 32 predicted proteins | sample UWRJL028104C2_FD_180937 | JGI IMG/M metagenome (GOLD analysis project Ga0247737, IMG submission 180937) | Plant litter microbial communities from Arlington Agricultural Research Station in Wisconsin, United States - UWRJ-L028-104C-2 | ecosystem: Environmental > Terrestrial > Plant litter >...
GCTAGAGTCGGTTAATTTTTCTAGGGTCGAGCCGCCCACACAAGCTCCATTCAGAAAAAACCTCGTTACAGTCAACATTTGAAGCCAAGTCACGACAATATCTCCAGTACGTTTACTGTTCCATAGGAGTCGAAGAGCGAGCAAATTTCAGAAACTAACACACTCAGAAATGTCGACAAAGACCAAGAAGCCCGCTGGCAAGGCCACCAGATCCGCCATTGCTGACGTTGTCGCACGCGAGTACACCATCCACCTACACAAGAGAGTACGTTGGAATCTGCTGGAAAGAAAACTGCAACAGGAATGCTGATTTTATACACAGCTTCATGGCGTCACCTTCAAGAAGCGCGCACCAAGGGCCATCAAGGAGATCAAGAAGTTCGCAACACTGTCAATGGTACGAAGACCACACAATCACTAGATAAATCCAGTCTAGGAAAGGAAGAATAGGAGCTAATTTACGGTTATAGGGTACCACCGATGTCCGTCTCGATCCTCAGTTGAACAAGAAAGTCTGGGAAGCCGGTATCAAGGGTGTTCCATACAGACTCCGTGTCCGAATTTCGAGAAAGCGTAACGACGAGGAGGGTGCATCTGAGCGTCTCTATAGCTACGTCCAGGCTGTCAACGTCAAGAGCGCAAAGGGATTACAGACGGCTCTCGTTGAGGAATAAGCGAATTGTTCGTGGCATGGAATGGGTTTGGGTGGAGTTTATTGCATTACGCTGGGCTTAGCTTCTGAAATGAAAGTCGAGGTCTGCTTTTGATTTCCCCAATATACGGCTTTATGGATCTCCTTTCGTGAATAACTTAAAAGTTCGTGTGAGAACTGGAGCTGCAAGGGGCTGGGACACGTACAAGAGCATCAACAAGTGCTTTACACACGCAAACTGTATAGCATACATGAAAGACGATCACCAGGCATCTTACAGATCTAAGTCGCTTTTTCCGTTGTCTCTATAAAACGGCAGAGCTACATGTGAACATGTGTTGGTGAGAAGAGTTGACGCATGGTTTGGCCATAAGTTTGGTTGATGATGCTTGAGCTCTTATCATCCATCGAATTACTGAATGAGATCATGGCAAGTGCATTAGTAACTAAAATATGTACTTATCATGATGGCATTGAGTAACTCGGTAGAACATGAGTAGATATTGTAAACTGCACATCTCATCATGTATGCCTTTGTTCAGCCCAGGGATCACGGCAAATAAATAACGACGTTGAAAATAGAACAGCATACCTATTTCAGCATGTAGGTGAGCAGCCATCATCAATGGCACCTTTATTGTTGTATCATGCTTCTTTCTTTCTGTGGAGAATCTAGCTGAGTTATCACCTGCATCACTCACAACTTGCCAATTCCTCCACATAATTTCTACAATGGAGAAACCACACGGCATTTAATTCACCTGTATCACTCGCAGCTTGCTAATACTCATCAATTCAAAATGGAAAACAAACAGCACTACCTGAATGTTTGTATTCAAGTATCCTACACAAACTGAATAAATCAATATACAGCCCCATGTAATCCATTACTCCATCCCACATCCATGACAATGCCCGCCCGAGGAGACAAAATGACAATATGACCACACACCAGCTATGCAAACCCGTCAAACCCATTAGTTACGCCCCATTTGACGTCACAAAATACAAAAGTCAGTTCCGCATGGGAGATCATTCATCATCCACATCACGGTGTCGACCGAGAACCTTCTTTTTGAACTCCTCCATGTCCTTGTCCCAGAGGTCAGCTGCCTCGCCGTTCAATGGTGACGCACTGTCTTGCGTTAGTCATAGGTTATGAAGGCATGAGATACGAATGACCTACTTGTTAGGCTCACCGAGCAAGCTTTGCAAACTCAAGAGTACAGTTTGGATGTTATATGCCGCAGTCCATTTATCCTTTAAGATGTCTAAGCATATTCTGCCTGAGAAATCGACATTGGGGTGGTAGATGGGTGTCTTGAAGAGGACGGTTGGTGGAGCATAAGGGTAGTTCGATGGAAAGGCAAAGGAGAGCTTGAAGGTGAGGTTGGCATATGGAGTATCATCAGGTCCCTCGATGGTCGCAGTCCAGGATTGAAGATTTCCGTCGGCGGATGGGAAGGCAGATATGCCAGGAGCAGCGGAGGTCATAAGTTGCATCAACTCGGTTTGTAAGCTATGTTCTGTAAGCAATTGCAGTTGTCGCGGAAAGCTATGGAATAGAGACAAACCGTTTTGTAGTACTCTGGGCATCGTTTGGGCGACGAGATCCTCCGAGCTTAGCAGCCTGAGCTGGTGGAACAGTTCCTGGGGCAGAGTTTTGATTGTCCTCCATGGCGTAGTCCATAATGAAGTGCGAGGTCGATGGTATCAACGATGCGGTTTTAAGGTTGCGGCAAACAAAGAGGCTAGCTTCCAAAGTCTTTAGGAATGTATGAAGGCGAATATTTTAATGAACAGAGAAAACTCGAGGAATTCGATGGTTATTTTTGTAGGAGAACCAAATGTGGATCTAGAAGCTGGGTTGTACTCCGTAAGTAAATAAAGCTGAGGGTCTTCCAGTCCTAAAACCGTTGCCCACGCGACAACCGCGCACGAGGCTACCGTTTGGCCTTGTTGGTGGTGGGTCACCATCGGATATCGAGGACTTTACATTTACAGGCTAGGAGCCAATTAATGGATCATTTTCTTCTTTTCATAATTGGAGCAGTAATCCCGTTTGCTGTTGAGAACCAATCCCTTATGTTATCTGATTGACGTGAGGTTCAGACTTCATTTCATGAAGCTGCTAGTTCTAAATTCCGACCCCCTGGACCTTCTAATCGCTGCCGCGAACGAATGAAAAGAAACCACCCGCGAGACTTCAAACGTTCACGCGTTCATAACAATTTTATTGGGCATCGTTTAATTTTGGAAATAGACAGCGGGTGGATGTCTTAAGAACTTGATATGGTAAGTAGAATAAATTGAATATGATGTTCAGAGGAAAAGATGCTATCGCAGTCCTGCGGTGCGGACATTTTACTAACCATGGATTGCCCTATGCAGTCTCAGTTGGATCCTTTACCCCGCGACTTGCCTTTTCGAATTGTGTCAAAGACAATAGGCAGAGGTGCATATGCGTCGTGGGTCTTTAAAAAGTCTAGCCTACCAATATTTCACTAATACATACCTAGAATCAAGAAAGCAATTCCTCCCACTGAGTCGAATCCAGTATTTGCCGTCAAATTCATACACAAAGCCTATGCTGTAAAACATGGCCGGATATCAGCAAAACAGATTGCCATGGAGGTATCTTTGCATTCTCACATCGGTCAGCATCCAAATATAATAGAATGGTTCGCCACTGGCGAGGATGCGATCTGGAAATGGATCGCTATGGAGTATGCACAAGGAGGAGACTTGTTCGACAAAATCGAAGCAGATGTTGGAATTAGTGAAGACATTGCACACTTTTACTTTCTACAATTGATCAGTGGAGTGAGTTATATGCACTCAAAAGGAGTTGGGCATAGAGATATCAAGCCAGAAAATATACTGCTCTCAGATACTGGAAACTTAAAAATTGCGGACTTTGGGCTGGCAACACTTTTTGAATATCAAGGGAAACAGAAACTCAGCAGCACTATGTGTGGCAGTCCTCCATATATTGCCCCTGAGGTTATTACCAGTTCCAAGAGTGCTCAGACAAGAGGTGGAACTAAAGCTATTGGCTACGCTGCAAATATGGTGGATATTTGGTCTTGCGGCGTTGTCCTATTTGTACTACTTGTTGGGAATACCCCATGGGATGAGCCTACAAGTCAAAGTTGGGAGTTTCAGGAGTACATTCGTCAAGATGGAAGAAGTAGTGACGACTTATGGCAGAAGCTTCCTCTTAATGTCCTATCACTTTTACGAGGAATGATGAATGTAGATCCCGCGGAGCGTTTTACATTTGAAAAGATAAAACACCACCCGTGGTACACGAGACCAAATCCTCTGGCGACTCCAGATGGAAAGATGAAAGATCCAATAGCCCTTGCTACAAAGATGCTTGAGAATCTCAAAATTGACTTTAGCCAACTACCATCAGCCTCACAGAGAAATCCATCCCGTAGTCAGGATGGTATGGATGTTGACTCGGAGGAGGTATCACGATTCTCCTTCACACAACCAGAAACGCCTATTAATGATGTTATGTTCGACTGGGAAAGACCTCCTCGAGCTTATGCCTCGGGCTTCAGTGCAAGCCAGCCTACCACTATTAAGGACGGTGGCATATGTACGATGAACAATGGCGCAGCCGGACTCCCACATGCTCAGAATCTCCATGAACTTGCTGGTCTTTCAGATGAGCCCACAATGAGCCAGTTTAGTGCTGCTCCCCAAGTACCTTTGAGCCTGACGCAGTTCGCTAGACACTTTAACGACATCTTGCCGAACTACTCGCTCACACGGTTTTTTTCGCATGTTTCTTCTGAGCTGCTTCTTCACCTGCTAAGTGATGCGCTCACTAAGCTCAACGTTCCGATACCTTCGATACCGCAAATGCAAGGCCGCGACCATATAGCCTGGATTAAGGTCAGAACTGTGGATGGGCGACAATGTGCTTTGACAGGCGATATCGTGGTCGATTCTTACCGAACGGAAAATGCTGAACTACTGGAAGTTAGATTTGTGAAGGTCAAAGGCGATCCTCTGGAATGGAGACGCTTTTTTAAGAGCGTGGTCGTTTTGTGCAAAGAAGGTGTATATATTCCCGAAGGGCAGTAAGTTTCGAGATAAGAGTAGTCAGATGGTTGTCCTGTGATGGAGAGAGGCCAGATTGTAATGAAAGCGCAGCATGGAGCACCAGCATATTCGGGTTGAGTTGGGAATATCTAGAAGATTCGCTCGGGGAGCATCAACCTCTATGGCCACCAGTCAAGTTGCTCGGGTTTTTGTGCTCCTCAGGAGAAAGATGGGAAACTAGACGTAGATTTGTACCAAAGACTGCTGGGTGCTAGTCTAAGATAGCTTACAACATAGCAACCAGTAGTAGAACCTCACTACTCACTCTCCACTCCTCAGCCGGTGACTGTAAATCACTACGCATACATAATAAACCAATGTCACCAACTATTCATGATGAAGTAGAAGGACCGAGACTTGCACTGTCGATATCAACAAACGTCGACTCAGATGCCAACATCCAAGCGATCACGTGATGTCTTTTCAATATCCAGGAAACAGTATATGGGAAAACAAAAGGTCCGAGTTTAGATAATTAAGAGTCTGAGCACCTTATGATCATCGATCAACCCAAGAGTTACCGTTTGAAGCCTCCCGAGTAGACTCGACTTAAGGAGCGGGATGCGCTTTTTCGGTAATTTAAGCGGAGCTACTCAGGGGCAGATTCTGGAAAAGGTAAGGTTCCGCATTTGTTGCTTCTCGTTTGAAACTCTCAGTCCACTTTCAAGGGATCTCGGGTACTTACTAGCTACGCTATCTGTTTTGCATTGGTTCTGCGCCGCAATCCGCTTTTTCCATAAAGGGCTGAATGTCGTGGTATATGGGAAAGTGATAAGAACCTTCCTTATTTGTACAGCACCTAGCCGAGGCAGCAGGGTTGATTGTAAGGCTGCAATGGAAATTCAATAAAGTGCTTTGGGAACTCGTATCCTACGCAGTATAGAGGCTATGTAGAGAGGGGCCCAAGATGCGTCATTCCTGTATAAACCAATTGCAGAGTGGATAAATGGTACTTGCACGCTGAACAGTGGGGCGTTCAAGATAAATCTAGGTTACAGATGGCTACGGGACAATGTTGGAATTTGTGGCATGAGCCTGAATGATTGGTGTTCGTTCTTAAGAGATAAAGCACTTGGGAGGTATGGGGTTGAGGTATTGTTGGTTTGAAAACTTCTCACTTTGATCTATGATTACTTATACTTACTTTTTGCTCGTTGGTTCTATTCAATCATGCACATTACTACACTTTCCCACACAATGACTTGAGCAGGCAGTTCCACTATTTTATCCACCCCTCCCAGCTATATACTGTTGCTGAAATGCGTATTCCACTGGCCATCCTAATCTTCGCCAATCTGATAACCCTAGCCTTCTCCTCGGCATCCCCAGAGTATATCTCCCTCTCCCAGATAAATGAACCGTAAAACTAATCATTTCTCCAGGAAAACACAATCCGCATATGCAGAACTCATCTCCTACGCCGCTGTCCTGACCGCCGACCCCGCGTACATATCCCTCTATTCCGCCTTTGCCTCTAACCCCGCCGCCGCCTCATCGGTAATCGCCTTCCGCGCCAGCTATGAACAAGCTCTTGGTGCTGGATCAACTATCTCACCAGATTTCTTGCAGGGATTACCTACGGAAGCTCAGGGGGTGATTGGGAGTGCGTATATGGCCGAGGCGAGCATTATTAGGAAGCATGGACTGGATCTGAAAGTCCCGAAGAAGAGTGGTGGTGGGAGGGCTTTGAGAGAGGGAACTCTTGTTGGAATGGCGGCTGGGCTGGCGGGCTTCCTAGGGATAGTTCTGGCTTTGTAAAGAGGATGCTGTGGTGGGAAAATAGTCATAGTACGGCTACGGAAGATGTCTTTGAAAGCGAATACCCCATATATAGAGTATATATTATTGTTAATTGTGAGCTTTAAATCTAGCCTTGAACATCCACGAACTAACACAGTGATGGCTGTGCTGCAAAGCATTTCTCGTGGGTCCAGTCTATTGTTTTGCTCTATGCTAATAGAGAACAATACCGCAGACCTTTCATCGGCACGCGAATCAGAACAAGATGAAAACATGAGAAAAATAAAAGCCACTCGCTAATCGTTGTTTATTGTAAAACAAATTGGCCACTTTCCGGATCAAGCTTACGAAAATTATTATACTAAGAAAATGATCTCGTTAATCGCACCATGTCGCTTGAACTGTCGCAAGCCGTATTTTAGATTGTGTCAAGGACTTTGCAATAGCCAATTGCAAGACTTGACTAGATTTCTAAAGTAACAATATCTAGATGCTCCAATTTATCTTCCTCCATTCCACCCTCAAATCCTGAACTCAATGCGGAGAAATACTAGTTCCAACGAAAACCACAAGTACCGCAGCGTACGCAGCCGTAGCTCCAATAATATCCTTTGCTTCAAATTTGCCGGATTGGGTCGCCGGTGCTTGCAGGATCCGAGCCATAGTAGACCAAACCGCAAGTTGGGTTGCGAAGAGGAAGACCGAGATACAAGTTGTGACAACGCTAGCCGTTCTCCCTGGTACATAGACCATGATAATCAAAGGTACAATCAACATCAACCCACCCATAGTAGCAAAGGCGAATTGGCCGACTGCGTATTGAGCTATGGATACATATTCGCGTGTCCTTTGTAGTCTCACTTCTCGCTCTTGTTGACCAGCATTGAATATGAAGATTCCCAAGTCTTTGAGGTAAGTCCCAAGTCCTCTCTGGTTTGAAAATTCAGAAATCGAGCTCTGGCATGTAGAACTCATGAATTTGAAATTCTCGACTGCTTCCCCTGTATTTAGAATCAATCATAAACTTCTATGGAAAATAAGAACAAAAATGACATAGTCACTACTAACTATATTCATGAAGAGCTTTGTGGAGTTCGCTCTCCGATATACCACCTGGATCTCTTGATGCTTCCAATAGCGTCATTTGCCGATGCCGTATATTGCGAAGATGAAGTTCTTCAAAGTGCAACAGAGCCGGACCCGCATCTGGTGTAAATAATCTTCTAAACGGTCGTTGCTCAGCGCATGAATTAAGGACATTCTGGATAGTCTCAACTGTTGTTGTAGAGCTGAAGTTTTCTGGACAACCAGGTGTCAGCAAGTTTATCGTTAGACAAATAGTCTTGATCTAATATAAGAATGACGTACGGGTCCAGCCAGCCTCTTTCATTTCCTTTGTCACGGCTCTCCTCTGCACAGATGGTTGTGCAAATATTCTCGAAGCCATATTGCCCGTGTTTAAATTGATGTTACTTATGATGATTAATGAGATGCGGATAAATTAGGACTGAAGCCTTATTCTACTCAGCTGCTGATTCTACCATTGTCACTCAGGCATGACCGGCGCCACAAATCAAGGATTATCGGACCTCATCAATACCTTTGTGCGCCGACTTACCAAAACTTACTTTAAGCATCAGCAATACAACTCAATGGGTTCTCCTAAACCAGGTTGAATATGCCTCTAGTGTCACTATTTTTCGCTACCAAGACTTGCTTCTTTACACCACGACGGATAACAATCACGCGGTCGGATACTTATTGAGTGTGGGTGTGGCAAGCTGAGGTAACACAATTTGGGAAATATCTATGGTTTAAGTTGATTCGACTTGCTTATCAAACCTTGTACTAGCGGGATAAAGGATTTTGGTTGCATTCCAATTTCTACTGTTAAAGAACATATTCTTTCTGTTATGAATTGCTCACAAAGTCGGTTTTTATGAGTTTCTAGTTGCACTAACCGAGGGAGTCTCTTTAAACTTTTCTTCATGTAACTAACATTTCTGATCGTACGTTCACACGACTACAAATGCATAACCACGTGCGGAACGTGCTGGAACGGTGTAAAGTATTAGCTAGGCGCTCGATGAAAGAAATACAACATCTTCTTCGCCTTATTTTGAAGGTTGGATTCAAGTTCAAGTGTCTTTAGACTGCCTGGACCATAACAATCTATTGCTACACGAAGACGATAAAACTGTATAGCAAACAAACATTATTAGTGTGAAGACAGTGCTTACATTGAGTGGAATATCATGTATGCGATCCATCAACGCTTATAAATCTAATAGCCAAAGAGAAACCCTTCAATTTAATAGGTATTCGTTCCTCAGATCTGGAGAATAAACAGGAATTGTCATTGCAGGGAGACTTATACGAGAGCAAAGTCTCAGACCCCAGAGCTCTGAGAGCCCTGGAATAACGTATAATATATACTTGGCAACTAGAAACACTCAAATAAGATGAGTGTGACGGTATGAAGCTGAAAGGAAAAAAAGAAAGGTTGAAGTCCAAACTATGAAATGATACCCAGCTAGCAACACAAAAGAAAAAAAACTTGTCTTACACAAGCCGCATAGCTCTCATCATAGAAGTCCGAGGACTTTGACGATGTGGACTATTGTATCTCCTCGCAAAGTATTCCCTTAAATGTAAATTTTCGTGTCACGGCCAACTTGCCTCACAAAAATTGCGCCCTCCTCATCATCCCGCGGAATACCACACTGATTGCAACCTGCATGGCTGTGAATATTCTCCCTCATATGCCCTGATCCGTTTCGAGACCAGAGTTGATCTGCTCGATAATGATCAAGATTTGCCTTCATATTGCAAATCGGAAGAATGCCCGGTCCAATCCAATTATCGATAATAGCAGCAATGGTCTCAAATCCGTCTGTATGTCCACCCTTTATCCTAGCTCCAAAGCCGCACCGGATAAAAAGATAGCAGTGGATCAACTCGTGCATGAATGCGCACAAAACAAGGCGGCGATCGGTATTTGGGGTTTTGAGAAGCGGAGTCGACAAGATGATGAGAGTTTCGACACCACCTTTGCTGGGGTTTGCATATCTCAAGGCGGTACTTCCCACAAGCTCCATCTTGTACCGTTCTTGCGACGGGTGTGACCATTCCCAATTTACTCGACTAGTAAGAACTTCGTCGAAAAAAACGTAATTAACAGCCAACAAGATCCCATCAAGAGCATCATTATCCATAGGCTCCTTGCTATTGATTAAGCCGCGAAGGATTCGTTCGGGCTGCTCATCTGGAAAGGACTGTATTCGATCAAAATGGGTTTGGACTTGGCGAGCTGCTTCTTGGTCGCTCGTCCACAACGTATTGTCATGACATGGCTCAAATAAAATGTCTGAGATGATAGAGTTCCCTGATGGAGTGAATTCTATGACATAGGGTTTGGCATGACTGTGACGGAAAGATCCTGACCAGTTCGATGTTACTATTGGTATATGGGGTTGGCTTGGTATCCGCCGTTGTGGTGTGTAACGAGGAGAATCGGGTCGACGTTCATGATGTACAAATTCAGATTTCCGAGAATGCCAGTCGGGAGGACTGCGGTACTCGACAGCTTGTCTTTCATGGCCATTGCCCCGCCGATGTCTTGAGATTCTATTGTTCTCCTGCTGTCGTGATCGTGACCTGAGAGAAGCAGCCATGTAATGGACAAAAAGAATGTGGCAAGGCAACTAAGCCTAGATAACAGAACGATGACAAGAAATAAGTAATGAATCCTAATCTCAATAAACATGTTGGGAACACTTGGAGTGGTGACTTGCAAATACATGCATAGACCCACGAGAAAAGTGAGGCTGACGATATGCAGTTTCATACAGGGTTACAGAAAATCAGACAAAACAAAACAACCGAATCACAGAAAGATCAGATGTATTGTTTATGCACTTCCCTGAATTGCAGATTACCAACTGCTAGCCAGTCTGGATATCTTGCTTCGCTCAGGGTGTCCCAGGTCAATCGTTACCACACGCCAAACTGGTGTAACTCGGTCGCCACAAGACTCGATATGGACGGGAAATTAGCCCCGGCTTCTGTACATGCCATTCTACTTGTACATTTTGGCGGTACTAAGACGTGCAGGCCGAGGAACAACCCTTTTTCAAGTGCAAATCAAGCGAGTCAGTCGTACAATAGCGGTGAGGTCGAGGAACTATTCATATGTACCTTGGCGGCCAAGCCTTACCGCAATGATTGGCCATGGCTTGTCTGCACAAGAACAGACAACAAAGTTTATAGTTGGCCAAAGTTGCATCGCCAGGAAGAGCCACGGAGTTCTTTTCCAATTTTTAAGGCGGTCAACTGGTAGTGAAAGCGGTGGCGGGTGATATAATACTGCAAGAGATCTCCATTAAGATTTCCCCAAAGACTCCGTCTTCTGCATGACACCTTTGCCAAACCTGGGGCTCTGGATGGGTTGGTCCTTACAGTTACAACAAATCATGCTCAAAGCCGCTGCTAAAACTAGGTCACAGTACCACTGGTTCCTCGAACAGTCTATCTCCCTGTTGCTCAACCCATCAAAAATATACTCGTATATTTGGTATCCTGTCCTCTTCCACAACTGGTGTCGCCTTGTTGCAGTGTGACGATTGCATCGGACTCACATGGGGAACCCCTTTTGTCCGGCAAATATAGGGGTAGCCGCAGGTAGGCACTAATAAAGTAATCCGATATATCCCTAAGTGACAGCGGACTTACACCAGGGCCATCAGCTCATCTCACCAAGTGGAGTGCCATTTTTTGAAGTGTTTCTCGTGTATTGAGTAGCCAAGCGCCAATAAGGTACCATTGTAATTTCTAGCTCTAGCTAGATATGCTTGGGAGGATAATCAAATGCCAAGTTCCCCTCAGAACACAAGAATTCGATGCGTCAATGTACGGTGGCAAGCTCGTTGACAACATTTGCTCTCACTGGTTCTCAATACCACCAAACCCAAGGCCTAATCCTCGGACATATCTCACTTCATTGGCTTGATGTTCCAGAGCCCGTCGCATGGTATTTGAGTACACACGCTCCTCTCGCTCCCGATGAATTTCTTCTGCGGTCTTGACCGAGCTTTGAAAACTCTCGGCTGTAAACCCTGGCTTACTAGAGAAGTTCAAGAGCCCTATTTTTTCACCTGTCCATAGAACTAGATCGCCTTGATTTTCTAAGATCTTGATGACAATATCACCGGAACCACTGTCCATGTAACTATCACCTAAGCTCCCGAAAATGCCACGTGGGGCTTCAACGGAACCATGAGCAATATTCCAACGCCTTACTTCTGTAAAGCCGTCCCTTTCCAGCCATTTCAAGTTTCCGCCACCATCCGAGACAACGATTCTCGTCCCATGGGAGGCAACTGAGAGAAGCTTCGAGCTGGAGGACGTTTGTCGGTTTTTCATTACTGCATTACAGATAGTCCCAGCTGAAGAAACTGATGAATTTGTGGTAAGAAGTGGCTCGGGCGACAGGCCATACATTTCCAACGAGCCTTTGCTATTGTATTCTCCACACGCGATTAACGTATTACCTGGACGCTTTTTGTATTCGAGCACTTGTTCGACAGACAGTTCACCACGTCTGGCTAGGTCCTTCTCCATCGAAGAGAATGGGAAAGGGAGTGAAATAATACTCGATAGCCTTGCTCCCGAGTGAATATTGCCTCGTAATTTGGGGAAATACCGGCGGCTAGAAGAGAGAGAGAGAAAATCAGCATTCGACTACTTAAGCCAAGAGCTGTAGCTCCCAAATTTGAAATGTTGGGCTGGAATACGCTTACTCATAATTGAGAATACTGGGAAAGCGTCCTAGTAGAGAATTCAATGTTAGTGTGCCTCTTACTATAGTTTATTTGCATAATAAACAAAGTCTCACAATTACCCACTCTTGAAACATGCTTCATCATAGGACTTATGACATGTTTGAAGAGCACCTAACTCGGACTTTCTAGGGTTGGGAGAGTGTCCATTAACAATGTCAGTACGTACCAGCTACATAGATATCGCCATTGCCATTCCATTCATCACCGCCGCTTGGCATGTGAAGAATACTCAAAGGGCCAGGCTGGTAAAGGGGTGCATAATCTGGGCTTGGCTCTGGATTGAGCAAAGTTCTGAAGTCCGATGCTGTTGGTTTGCGTGGAAGAATTTGAGACTCCACTCTCTCAATTTTATCAAACGATTGGTGAGTACGTGTTGTCCTCGAATCATGAAGGTACAAGGAAAGATTAGTTCCAACAGTAAGAGGGACCGGGTGTTTCGCTTCGGACAGCGTCGTGATGGAGAAAGGGAACTTTTCTGATGCCACAGCTACCAGTCTATCCAAATCAATCTCAATTAGGCATGATTGCACAGCAACATAAGCTCTTTTTCTTGCAGAATCCACGGCGATGCACTCGGTTACTCCAGTGCCGATCATCTTAGACCGTTCTTCGCCTGGTACTTGAGAGTTCCTGTTCACAAATAAGAGTCCAGATTTACTTCTAGCTACTATGCTCCCCTTCCGGGAACGGATACCACTCAATTCCCATAGCACAATACTTCCATCATCGAGAGGGGCAACTATCAGGGAGTTTCCAGGTTCTGGCGTGTAAAGTGCCATCCCACGGGCTTCAAGATACTCCTTTTGCGTACTTTCACGGTTTCGAGGCTGCTCAAACCAACTAGTTGATATTGGGGCATTTCTCGCGATGTATTCATCGTACCAATTGACTTTCTCATCCAGAAAGCTGGGATCCCAATTTGCTCTTAGTCTTATTTTTTCATTCGACTGCACCTTCAAGTCCCTAGGTTCTCCCAAAGGTGGTAGTAATCTCGATTGTTCCTGACCGTTGTTCTCCGCCAATGCTCGGGCTAGATCGGTAAACCGTGTATCTTCAGCGGTAGCTGTGATAAGTCTTCGGCGGCGCAGTATTCTCTCTAGAAATGAGGAGGCTTGAAAGCTTTGCTCACGCCAGAGGCCATCATCGCGACATATATGTAGCAGCTTTTTGCTGACATATTGTAAATTAACGATTTCAAATGGAAGTAGAACTAAAAGATTTGTTAGATGTCACACTGAGTGAAAGAAGCTCATCCATACACTGAGTGATGTTCAGAATGATTTCAGAAGGGAGAATATCTAAGGTTGTAGGCATTGTAAATGTATTGCAGTTTCTCACAGTATCGATATCCGAACATACGGCAATCAGTGGGCCGAGGGTGAGTTGACGATGTAAACTCCCTTTTAATTACATAAGCAGGTCATCAGAGGCGCAAATCCAATTTGATGACAGATTACATATGCATCACATCTAGTCCACATCGAGTCAAACCTTTGTATCGCCTCTACTTACGCTATGAAACCTATGGAGTATACTCAACTTTCATGGATCCGGATTTCATTGATTATTATCACTAGTCAATCATGAGTCTTGGCCTCAAGTTAATAGTTTCAATTCATCTTAACTGAATCTTCCCAAATGGTTGTTTTACGAATTGCTTATTCATAAGCCTAGTTGCAAGACTATGCAATTGCTCTGAGCTAAGCTTTTTATGCTGACTTTTGTAAATCTGTCAAATATACCTAAGCCTAAATTCTCAAGCCAACAACACATTCCCAAGTAAAGCAATATGGGTCACGTGATACGAATGGTAATCTTTATGAAGTAAAATCACTTATTGTAACAAGGCTCTAAGTTAGCTTGATCATTCTCATGAACGTTTAGTTGTGTTGGCCTTTTACTTTGTTCGGGCTTTGATGATACAAGTATCTACGTGATTGGCATTCATCTCGCTTAAGCTGCCCAAATTAACCCCGAATAGAAAGGGGGAATGGATTTGGGGGGAGAGGACTCCAAGCAGCAGCTTTCATCACAGTCATAGGATACATATCGATCGTTGAGAGTATGTGTGAGATTAAGACAATTCCGTGATAGATTCTCCGATCGAAACCTGCTTTCAGTTTAGAGTAGCTGGCTCATGTATCATGCCGACTTACCTTTTCAAAAAGAGGCACTCTCCATGTCATTGTGCTTTTTGAAAGAAATATCTTGGCTCAAACGTCATTTCAACAGCTAAGCTTTGTACAAGACTCTCAGCAAATGCTTATTCAGGCTCTTTACGGGAACAACATAGGCTCGCTGTAAAATCAAAGGCTAGGAGGCATCTCCTTTTATTAAGTTCTGGTCTTCAAGTCCTCTCCCCTCTTGGTCTAACCTTACACAAGGAAAATCGTTGGGTCAAATGGCCTTCTTCATATCTCTTTATGAGTCCCTAACGAAGCGGGATCCTTTACGGAAACACAGGCTCTCTGATGCATATACGTTTCCTGCTCTGATTTCCCATTCAGGTCGTACCGAACAAGATCTGGACTATATTGCCCCAATAAATCAAAGGCGAGATAACACTGCAGAATATCTCACAGGCCTAGCTTCTATATTCTTCGCCACGTTGTCAGTACTCCTACTCATTGCCTACTTCTATACAGTTCCTACAGATCAACATTGTAAGCGACAAATTTCTACATGGTGTAAGTGATTCATGCCCCTGAGAATCTAAGATACCTTGATTCTAATGAAAGCGCACAGCGCCTGTACTTGATGCAGTTGAATTTGAAAATGGTGATTTCCTCAATAGGCCCGAGGAGCCGTCGATCTACAGAGGCACACCGACACACAATCTAGAATCAGAATGGGAAAAGCTATGGTTTTGTCAGTTTCTCTAATGCTTCTTCAGACCAGGATCTTAAATCTGACTGGATATAGATGGCACTGTTCCTATCCCAAAGGACAAGATGCATCTTATAAATCGTACTGCGGATCCAAAGTGGAGCGCTGATTCGAGTGGCTCTGACTATCGAGCTTTGATTGAAGTATTCCATCAACTACATTGTCTCGATGTAATCCGCCAATACACCTGGCGTGAATATTATCCAAAACACCCGGACACTGTCAGTGTCCCTTTCTTACTAACATCAGATAATGAAATGATGGCTCGGATGCACGTAGATCACTGTATAGAAGCGCTACGTCTGTCGCTAATGTGTCACGGAGATACGACCCCGTATCTTCTAAGAATTGATCCCCAGAGCCCCTCGGGCATTTCACCGGATTTTAGTATGCATCATAAATGCGTAAAATTTGAGCCGTTAGTGGACTATATGAGAAAACAGAAGTTTCAGGTTGAAAGTCATAACCCCCATTGATTTCGTGGTTGCTACTAATCTTGGGAGAGTTCGAATGATGGTTCATATAGTTGGAACTTATCAAAAATCCAAAATATATTTACGCAAGCTTCCATAGTTCATGAGATCGTAACATAGTCTGCTGTTTGTTGAGAATCTCCGTCGTTCAACCATATCCTTACTCAAGCTACTGCCCTCCGCTACACGTTCTACTTCAGCTTCTTGTGATATCATGCATTGATAATCTGACACGTTTCCCTCATAACAGTTTAGTTACGACGAAACCTAGCAGTACAAAGCAACTCAAACGATACCCATTATAGCTATGCTAGACTCGTATAAGGATTCAAATGGTTTGCTAGTATGGTGCCTAAACAAAACCTGATTAATGATTGAATACAAAAGTAAGCATGAATGTTAACAGGAATATTTGAGAGTACACAGAGGTATGGTAGGGTCTGTAATTAGATTGGTGGTTCCCGTTGTTGTTATGGTTTGACTATATGTTGAGTTTACAGGTCTGTGAATGCTTTGCTTGATCACATATACTTTCGCGACTTAAATGCTGGTTTGAGCACAATAGATCTTTTCAATATCTCTTGATCAAATCTCCAAAGGGTTGCAAAACTATGGGTACGGGATATGCTTATCGTATGTAGCTTCTCCTAAGTTATGTACCCGCAAGGCAAATAGCTCTTACTTACGATGCTGATTATGCTAGAGGACATGATTCAATTTTTTGAATCAGAATTTCAGTTGGAGTTTGAGATTTTGGCAACAAAAGTATTCTTTTCACCTTAAAGGGTTATATCTGACATCACACTCACAAACTTTTGTTTGAACAGAAGAATTTGTGACACCCATCCATGACTTAATTATTTAAATTTTACATTTTCTCCTAAGCCCATTGAGGATTGTCTGAACAGAGCTACAAAGAAACTTATTTTTTCAGGGAGAAAGTCCTGGAGGAATCACAGTCAAAGTAATCACCACGTCTAGTAGTTGAACTTCCACATCGAGTTGTTAGGTAGTCCCTTCCAATTCAGTGTCTTGGCGAGTGGCAGACAATGTTGCGAACAACAACAACATCATCAGCATAGGGCTGTACAAAGTACAACACAGGAATACCACACTAAACACAATCAGCAGTTCAGCTATAGTTAGCTACAGTGAGAAATTGTAATTGTAGAAGTTCTTCAATGGCATCAAAAGATACTTCTCGCATCATACAATACTTCATTCACTTCATGGTGAACTGTCATATTAACCACCCTTCTTGAACATTTAGCGTCGTTGAAAACATAATTACAAGCTATAATTTTCAAAAGGCAATTGATTATTCACTATAGCACAGGGCTGACAGTCAATGTGTCTGGAAACTTTGTGTATGGCTGAGCAATACTTCCTCTGTCCCCCTCCTCGCTTTACACTTCACTTCAGAGACCCACTACAAAACCACGGCAATTCTGCAGACATTGCCTTTGTTTCGGAAACAAAAACGCGTCAGTCTACCATATCGCAACTCTTCAACGCCATTGTATACTGACAGATTTCAAGGCTCGGATTTTCTCTCTTTGTATAAACTCCAACAGCAATTTGAATACCACAATGAACAGTAAACAACAAAAGTTTGATGGTGATGATGGTATCATTGACACTGCAGCTTTACACCACTTCCAACCTCATGATTATGGAGGTACAGATGGCTTTCGGTACACAAGAAACAATCCCGTTCAAAATCGACGTAAACCCTCTCCAAAGGCTCTCCTAAGAAACGCATCTCATGGCGCCGAACTACCTCCCAATGGTGCTAGTCGAAAAATGACACCAGCCAGAGCAGTTTTCAAGGATCTCACGACAGCCCATTCCAGCATCACATCTGGTGCCACCAGATCAACCAGATCAAAGCCATCATCCACCCACGACTTATCAGACATTGAAGATGAAAACTCTATCCCATTACAGGCGCTTGAGGTGGATCCATATAAAGTTGACTTCACTGTGGAATTACCTGTGTCTCTACCTGCTACGCTAGTAGGCGAGCCACTCACTCTGTTTTCAGATCAAAATGAGAACTGTAAGGTAACTCATGTACCAAGCGGCGAGGACTCAGCGACTCGATATGGCCGAGAAAGCTCGGAGTTAACTAAAACTTCAAAAACTCTTGATGACATTGATTTTAATTCTATTGCGAATCCGGAGAACTGGCCGTTCCGTAGGTCAAGGGGCCGAAAAACCAAGGTAGCTCCTGCCTCCGAACATCAGTATTGTGGCGATGGCCAGTCCGGCCCAATAGGCTCTGATAATCAGGACATTCCAAAGAAAACATTAACCATCAATGAAAGCTATAAGTTTCACAAGGCTTTAAACCCATTGGATGAACATATGCTCGGCCCAAACATTCCGACTTCCGGCGCAGTTACTAGTGTAGGGGTCGAGTCAAGCCTTCCTATGCAACTTCAAAGTTTCTGGCGTGGACCAAATCAACACGGTTATTCTCATGGATCCTCCTTGCCAGAAGTCGATACTATCGGTGACATAGTCGAATGCTATGCTAGTAGTAATGGCGACTTCAGCGAGCCTAGTTTGCCGCCTTTAAAGCAGAATAAGGGTAGTAGTCACCACCTGTCAAGTGGAGTGAGTCCAAATGCATCTGAAGGAAGCTCTCAGCCGAAACAGCAACAAAATATCACTTCACCACCAGACTGCAGCCTGCCACAAAGCCCGAAGTCTTCTACCTACAAACCAGTATTAACCAGCTCACAGGAAATGGGAACATCTCCGTCTTATGGAGATACTCATGATCTGTTGGACTTCAGTCACCAGGGCTCTCCAATTGTTCATCAACGCAAACTGTGGACGGTTTCGCAGTCCAATGCCATACCGCGGTCAGATGCTCTAACTGATCTGCGTTCAGATGCTGCCGACTCTCATTCAATAAACCTTGACCCATTCGACTCTGACCGTAACCCACGGATCATCATTTCTGAGAGTAATGGCATCAGTGATCAAAACAACCACAAGAGAGTCCCTTGTGAACTTGAGCGCGAGATTAGTAAAGCTTTACGACGTGCCAGCAAGAACAGCTGTTATAGCGATGGAAGCTTTGATACATATGTGAACCAACATGTAAACCAAGGGAGGATAGGCGTAGGTGCAATCAGTGTTGGTAAACTTCAAAGACTGAAAGTAGGGGAGAGTTTTCCGTCGCGACGTGGGACTGTCGAGTCATCTGTGCCTGACAATAGCTTCTACAATAGCGCTGCAGTTGCTTCTAAATGGGTCTCAAAAGAAGACCAACGAGAGGTCCGAATCCCCATTGTGCACAACGGTGCTACATCTGTCGTTCCGCCACTATCTCTGCTTTATTCACGTCCCCGTCTAAATTCATCATCGGGCCAAGGTGGTACCGCGACAACTGAAGGCGATTGGGAGACTGATTTTAACAGCGAGGCTGAATTAATTGAGTGTATGATCAAGAGAGCTGGAAGTAGCATTGCCAACTACTCTGATAGTGAAGCAGCAAGTTCTTCCATACCAGAAGTCGATGATTTTGGTTCGAGAGAGCGAATTTTACAGCATCCAGCCGACGATAATAATAGGCAGTACGCAGGTTATCGTGTGAGAAATCTGAAGGATACCAATCAGCCCATTATACTGCCTTCGCACCGAAACCATAGCATCAATGGCTACCTTGCCGAATCTTACCATAGCGTGCCATTAACCAGTCATCTGGACTACAAACCAACACCAATTCCAAGACCACACAGACATCCGTTCAACTCGTCACCACCTGAGATTATGGAACCCACCTCTCAGAATTCCGCTCGTGGCACGCGACGTGGTCAGGCTGGCCGCGAAATTAACCGATATCAATCTTCACCTTTAACTTTCCATACCACGATGGTCAGCGATATTACTGAAGCATCCAACGAATCACCATATCCCTCTAGACCTCCCGCGATTGCCGAAGGCTCCAGGCACAACAGCAGCTGGGAGGATACATCTATCACGACCAGCAGGCCATACGAAGCTACAACCCGCAAGGAAATTACCTCTTTTGGACTTGTCACCGATCTCGCCCAAGGAAAGCACGTTGAAGGCTACAATCCCGACGGAACTCGAGTTGCAGAGCCTGCGGAGGCAAGATATAAATCTTCTGGAATTCTAGATGGGCATTACGAGTATCAACTCGACGAATCTGTTGACGAGCCAAAATCAAAGCAACTGAGATATGAACCACGCAAGACCCGGTTTGCGAAGCGTCCCCCAGGTGGACTCTTGCGCGACATTCAAGCTCGAGCTAATGCAAAATTATGTAAGAAGTCTGATCGCCGCGTTTCAAAGAAGAGAGATTTCGTTCGGCCACACTCAATACCTGATGGAATGGAAACATTGCGACCTTTCGGAAGTTACAACTCGCAGGTGTTTACGTACAGGCAACCAACGGCACCTCCACGCCGTGAAAGTACGCTCGCCCTGTACCATCCTAACCAGTTTACCAGTGATCTGACTCATGTTTTCACACAAGAAGAGTTGGAAGCTAGACACGCAGCAAAGTCTCGACAGCCAGAGTTCCTTGGAAAGCCTTCTATTAGTCGGCCTCTGCAGTCTTTCACTGGCCTTTTTGGCCGTTCAAGCCAGGAGGGAGATTCTCGAAGACAAATTGCTGGCTACCCAAGACTGATTGGCGATGAAGAGGCATCCATAAGTGGTACTTTGTGTGAAAAGAAGGAAAACTTTGGACTTGTTATTTTGATCTTATGCAACATCCTCTTTCCAATGCTCTTCTTGTATGGCTGGGGATATTTAGATGCTATGATGTGGTGGTACACGAATGGCGAGGCCTCAAAATTCGGCAAGGGCCACAAGAGATGGGCGACACTGTTGGCAGGTCTCTGGCTCATTGCGCTTGTGTTGGGAATTGTGGGCGGTGTCTCGTACGCCATCGTCCGCCAATACACACGGTACTGATATCTGCGGCGTGCTTTTAAATAAGGAGAGATTGCCCCCTCAACTTGCTCATATTCGGTTGTTTTTAATTCAATGGCGTAAGGGTGTATTGGAGAGAGTACGGCGGCAAAGCCATGCATTTAAGCTGTGAGTCCAATAATACGAAAATAATTTATGACGACTTTGGCTACCAACGCCTTGGAAATGTGTAATATATGAAGCGTGGGATATGGTGGCTGATTATACTTCGAAGATGGATGGATGATGCGCTCACATATGGCTTTCTTCTGAGTTGCGATTGATCACTGGCACAGCATGTTTCTGCCCTTCTGACATAGCAATTATTGGCTATTTGCATCGTACCTAGGCATTTGCATTGTGGGAAAACGAAAGACAATTTGTAGATATTTTTTTTCTTTGCACTAGAATCTGGAACTCCTAGTTTCCTTCAACTGTAATGTAATAAGCATGCGCGAAAAGGTCTTTTCCGAAGAGTTACGAGAGAGAGGGTTTTGGTCAAGTTGACATCACTGTCCTTAATATATTGACCGTTGCGAAAAGATCAGTTTCCCTTCCGAGTTGATAGACCTGAGCTTTCATTTGTAAGGGCTTTTATATCTTGAATCTTTTGCAAAGCTTCTTTCCATAGTATTGTTGGTTGGAAATGTCGTCTAGGCGTCCTGTTCTAGCCTAGTGCATTCAAAAGGGGACCGACTTCTCGGCTTACAAGGATATTATTTTGACGCCATGCCAAGGAGCAGTTGTCGCCGACGAACGGTTGCAAACTGGACCTTAGCCTTGGAAGCTCACTTCACATTCACACCGACACCTACCTATTACCTAAATTCCTGCTGCCCCAACAGCGACGAGGCATGTTTTCCTCCTCAGTTCGGAGGGTAGGCTTCATAGCACCGCAGATTCCTATATCATCTCTTACGAATTCCGCCCCACGAGCAGCTGGGTCACAAGCCCTTTCATACCGATCCCACCAAAGACGATTATCTTCATCTAAACCCTCTAGCCCGGCCGATGGATCCAATGGTGTCGCTGCTGGTCAAAATGTACCCGCAGCTCCTTCGCAGAGGCTGAAGGAGAAGGTGAAGATGGGGGTGGAAAAGAAGGCTGGAGTGGAAAAGAAGGCGAATGCCGAAAAGAAGGCAGACGGCGAGTCGAAACCGCAGCGGAAAACCAAGCGGAAGGCAAAGAGTGCTATTACGAGCAGCACAATAGATGAGAGTAAAGAAGCCATTCAATCTCTGTCCAGGAACAAAGCTATGCAGAATCTTCCCAGCGTACCCAGTACGCACCATATCGCTCCATCTCGTAAGTAGCTCGTCCGCTGCCACTCATACAAGTAAATTTGCTAATGCTCTTAAAGAAATTGCTGCTGCCAACTTCTTCTCCCTCCACCGTCCTATCTCTATTACCATGAGTATTCCACAGCCGATTAGCGACGAAGCGTTTGCCACAATCTTCAAGTCTGGACCTAAGCCATCTGCAGATGTTTTGGCAACGTTGACAAATACGTTGCAAGACTTAGATGACGCGACAGGACAGATGAGAGACTTCCACTTAGGGCCTCAGCAGTCTCAGTGGAATTCTGAGACTGATGAGATTCGTGCTGCAATTACATCTGATTCATATCGGAAAGCAGAGACGAAGAATCTCGACGACCCTCCTAAACACGCAGCGATGGACTTTCCTCGCCACATTCTATCTGGTAAATACCAACCTTTTCACCCTCCGCCAGCTCCAGTACCACAAGATACCCCGGAATCACTCGCTGCTGGTGAGGAAGCCGCCGATTCTCAGGAGCCTCAACATCGGAGATATACTGCCGTGTTGACTATCGACGAATCTACAAATGCAAATGGCGAGGTTACATATGTAGCCCATAGCTCTCCACTACAGCAAGAAGAATCTATCATACTGCCAACTCGCTTCCTAGAACGCATGCAAATCCGCCAAGAGCGCTCAAGAGAGCGGGCAGAAGAGCGAGGGTTATGGGCTATTAGTGTAAAGAGACAACGGAAGCTGAAGATGAAGAAACACAAGTATAAGAAGCTTATGAGACGTACGCGAAATTTGAGGCGTAAGTTGGATCGGAACTAGATAGAGCGTTTTCGGATATCACGTACTGCATACGCATATGGCATTCTGAATCCTCTGGTTTTCTTACGGGTGCATCGGGTGCGTTTTTTTTTTAATTTATAGGAGGGAACGGGCATAATCCTCCGCATACATAGCACTGCTTTATCTGAGAATGGGTTATCAACTATATTCCAGTGTTTGCTCCTATTTATCCAAACATGGACTTCTCAAAGACCTCTCAAATCCTGATATGTCACTTCATCAATCTCCATATTTTAATGCCTATTCCGATGAGGAAGAACTCCCTCCATATTGGATTCCCTGTGGCTCCCTTCCTAGAACTTCAATAGAAGGAACATCGACGACGATGTTTACCTGTATATAATCACACTCACAATTCTGTTTGCCTAACAAGTTGAATTATAACATTTCTAGTAATCGATTGTAGAATTTAAATTAGTACCTTTTATTCTGAATAAACACTAAACCAACAAACTCATCTAATGCTTCCAGGCCAGAAAAGCCAGAAGAGCAACGCAGTATATATTATGCCTTTAGGATTCTCGCACCAATATTCTCAAGAACCATCTTGCTGCCTGCTGCCTGCTGCATACTTACTGTAACTTTCTGTCTACCATATGGCACATGACTTTCGGGTGCCTGTGGATTTTTCTTGTAAGGCTGGAGCTAACTAAAGGCAAAACTTCGGGCTTGGCAACAAAATACTGGATACTGCGTCCGCATTGCCGCCGGTGTCAACAACCATTTGCTTGAGCAAGTCCGCAGCTGAACTTCGAGGTAAGTCCTTCTATACTCATAGTCTGTCCAACATCTATGCATCTATGTATCTTGGGTTCTCAGCAATGAAACAAACTGCAGCGATAGCAATGGCTGACAAACTTCCTGCACAGCTGGTGCCAATAGAGGTTACTACGATCAGAGCTGTTCACAATAAAGATCCTCATTGACCCCTCCAACCTTCTCAATGTCTTCACAATACAACCATGGCATGCATGGCATGGGCAATAGCATTCATGAGGGAATACCTCAGATATCATCGCCAAGAGCAAACCAGGCGTGTCTAGTCTGCAGAAAGCAGAAGCGCAAATGTGATAAAGCTCTTCCAAATTGCTCTCTTTGCCAAAGAATGAATCGTAACTGCGATTATTCATCTGCTAGCTCTCCACACCCTACATCTGACGACTATCATTCACTTACGAAGGAGGTAGCCAACCTGAAGCAATTGCTACAAGGTGGAGGTGGGAATATTGGAGGAAATTCAATGTTTACTTCTTCAACTAACTACACAACACCGTCGAGCTCATTATCTGGACCAGAAGCCATGGCACAGCAAGCACAGAACTATGTTGCACCACAAACAGAATATCCATGGCAAGGCATACAAAATAGGTTCCCCGCCTTTGCTTTTCTCGATAGCGAGGCCTTCAAAGCTGGAGGTATCACGGTTCCGAAGCCTAATATTGAGATTCCTAGTGATGTACTTGAAGTCCTAGGGGATGGTGCTGCTGTGCAGGAGCTGTTGACAGAATATTTTTCGACCGTGCACAAGTGGATGCCGATTGTTTCGAAGAAGCGAATTGAAGTATATATGGAGAATCCTCTGTGGGTGATTGGTCCCGATACTGCCCTCCTTTTCCTTTGTATGAAGCTCGTCTGTTCTCGCCCTCAAGATAGTGTGGAAAGTTCTCAAAATCAGGTCTATATGTCTGCAAAACGCTTCCTGTCTCTGGTAGAAGCTACTGGTACTGTTTCACTACTTGTTCTCCAAGCTGCTCTTCTTGTAGTATGGTATGAGTATGGACAAGCAATATATCCGGCCGCCTATATGTCGGCTGGTTGGTGTAAGAGATATGCCATTCTACTTGGCATAAATGGCCATCCTGCTGCGTATGAGATGCTTGGCCATCCGGTATTACGCAACTATTATTCTACATTAGATATTGAGCTGATAAAGTACAGGAGACATGGACTGAACAAGAGGAACGGCGAAGGACATGGTGGGGTGTGATTATCGCCGATAGGTCCGTAGTTCCGAGATTTGGCCCTTTCTCTGATATTAACGACAATAGAGTTATCAAAGTCGGTAGTCAAGGACATATCTTAAACTCGCAAGAGCCACATAGTGACACTGTTCTCCCGTCAAACGATAATGCATGGGTAAGTCACCCCCGTACACAACCTACATAATACTAACCCTGACAGGATGAGGGCGATATGTCCAAGGTTGTGCAAAGATCTGTAGCTAGTCCAGTTGACCTCGCAGTCGGACCATTCCCTCGCCTATGCCAAGCCTACATCATGATGGGTAAAGTGTTCAACCACCATCACGGTGGATCTGCAACCTCCGAGTTTGAACATTTTCAAGTTGCTTCTCAGCTTTACAACGATAGCTCTACGCTTACCACTAAGATCATTGACGAGGCAGCTGATTACCCAGATTATCTTGCTATGGCAGCCGCTCTGGCACTAACCTTCAGTGCCGTCTATGCTCTCTGTAAACCTTATAGCAGCCCTACGAACGGCCAGAGCTTCAGCGGCGATGAGGCGGTAAAGATGCAAACGCAAGCCATCGACGGTCTTCATTTCGTGTCAAATAGTGTTGTAGATTTTACGGTTCATGTGAATAATGCAGCACCTTCGGCACATGATCTCGACCGTATCAGCCCCCTCGTTATGGATTCGTTGTATTCGGCTGCTTCATACCACGCGTGGCAAGTTCGAGAGAACAGTGACCACAATTCTCAGATGGCGTTGGATTCGATTCGACATTCATTGCAAAGGCTCGGGGCGAGGTGGCGCAACGCAGCCGAGTATTTGAGATTTCTTGAGGCTCAGGAGTTTCATTATGCCGTTCGGACCGGCGGCTGAGCAATTTGTTTTTTCAAAAATTTGGCGTGGTATTGCGAAATTGCCTTCATCCTATGATGGTACGATTTCGAAAATGGGTTTCTAACTTGGTACATCGGGCGTATATATCTTTGTGGTAGTGTCTCTTACAGGTTTCAAAAAGCATGATAGGCATGTATGTAGATGGAACTTTTCTTGGGAGCTTTCTCTTCCTCTTTTTTCGGGAGCATCAATCTTGCTCCTTATTTGCCGATTTATATCCTAAAGCTGAGACAATATTTTGAATATGAGATACCAATTTCCCATCTTCTTTTGGCACTACCAATTCACTCATCGAGTATATTTTGTAGCCCTATTATAGTTTGGGACGAGAACGCAAGCGATAATCAGATCCGGCTCTACACTCCTACACGAAGCAGCAAGATTTAGCAGGTCGAATATGGTGCCTATAATTCTGAAATATAGCGCGAACATTGAGACAAAAGACAATAATGGGATTCACGTCGCAACAAATCAAGGAGAGGAAATCCTTTTGTACTTGCTTCTATCTCTAGTAGACCGTCTAAAAGACTCCCCCGGGATTGCCCACTAATTAAGCATATCATAGAAACCAGATTTACATGCAATATGCAATTTCCAGAAGACTGCCTTACATTGCGCTGCAAAAAGTGAAGACAATATCGAGGCAATTGCCACCTTGATTGAAGCTGGATTAGATATCGTCTCGCAGGACTATAGACATCAGATACCTCTTCATATCGCAGCTTCCCATGCAGGAGATTCTTTTTGATCAAAGTTCGCAGTATACCAACATTTGATTTATTTAGGTGCAGATATATATATATATAAGAGAGATCTATCTGGGCAAACACCAGCGTCGTATCATGACACTGCTGTATATGAAGCACTTCATGTCGGCAAGTCGAATAATGGTGGTGATGTATGCTACACTATACAAATTTTTCGAATAGTGCACAGTTGTTTATCTTGCTGTTCTCCAGGTTAATGAGGTTCATTCATCATGTTTTCAGCTCTAGCAGGTGCAATAGCTTAGCCTACATCCTAGCACCACCGACCAAATTTCCCCCAGGCAGTTCAGTCTGCTGTATATTTTGAGAAGACCAAAGCCCGAACCTCGATACTTTGTCGCGGTATCACATCTTCTGGACACTCTGGATGATGGAATGAGGCATGGGGCGCGTCTTTATCTCAAATCAGTCCGATACTCCCTTACAATCTCGGAACTCGTTGTACTCACAAATAGCCTTAACATCTCTACTAGAATCAAAGTTTTTGAAAATCAAAACATCTTCCTTGCTCTGTTTGCTCATGTAGTAAAATCTCTGTTCCGGATTGTACTTCAGATACATCATCGAGCCGGTGTAATGTCTTCTGATATGATCTGCTTCTACAAGATCTTGGCCGGTCACCGTGCTGCCATCGCAGATTGCAAGCGGCCAGTCTTGGACGGAATCTATCAGAGGTCTCCAGACACTTCCACTTAGTTAGTAAGGTACACTTAGATACGGGGGATGAAAGAATGTGTACTTAATGATGCGGACTCGTCCTTGAAGCAGTAATTCGGCTTCATCGCCAAGCTGTAATTTGACTCGCTTTAATACTGCTGCTGGGCTTTGGTCTATACTAGTCATTTAGTAGACCTCAATTCTTGATTGAGAGGGCTAACCTATGTGGACATGCATGGCAGGTCTCAGCCAAGTGGTCAAGTCGTTCATATCGATAGTTTCACCTTCCACTTCCGGCGCGTTGATTCTTAGCTGCGAAAGGATCCGGTCAACTATAAACATCTAAAAATAAGGTTCGAGTAGTTGGCTTACCCTCCAGTCAAAGAAGAAAACTCTATCAATGTCTTTTATCTCTCTTTTCAGCAACAACTCCACCTCAGGTAAATAAACATCCTCTACCTGGCTTCTGTTGGCAAAGTCATTTAGAGAAGTACTACATCGTCGATAAATAAAGCCGTTCTGATCGAGAGTTGGTTCCTGGTTTGCAGGAAGTGATCGAAAATCCCGTACTGGCACATGAACATCGTGGAAGACAAGATTGGTATTGCGCTGATCGGGAGCGTCAACTGGGATGTTGAGGAAGATATGGAAGGGCTTCTCTGTTTCGTATAGAGATTGCCAAGAGAGAAATTTAAGACTGATCTCTAAAGCTGGGCGATCCTTTGTGTCATCGGCTGTCTCTGTGGATGCAGTCATGACTATATGAGTGCTATGGCTGAAAGAATATGGCCAAGGCTTGCTTGGTAGACGTGCTTATACAGATATCTGTCCGGCCATACATGTACCCTTTGATTTAATATCTTCAGTCTTGCAGGTGGGATGTTGTTTATAGCAGATCTGGTAATTAAGACTTTTATTTACAGAGTTGATCTAAACTCCAGGTCTTCTTCCTATTCGAGTGTCCCACCGAGCCCCACTGAACTGACTTGAGTGCCCCATCTCCCCGCGTGTTTCCCCCATAATTCTAGTTATAGTTACACGGCCCGTACCTTAAAAAAAGCGCGATGTGATTGTTAACATACGCTAGATATATTGAATTAACCAGTATTCGATTCATTAGCATTTGAGAGGCTCGAGCTTACACAGAAGATTGGGGGCTTTAAGCAGCAAGACTGCTTCCTTGAGTCCGAAAGGGGCAGTCTGGATCAGATTTGCCTCCAACATTCTTCTCGATCCTCACCAAATCTGGTCCATCGTCTAGTCGACAATCAACTTCTTCGCCTACGATTGCTCTCCATGGCTGTTGTCTCTTGTCAGCATTTGTCGCGGCCAGTGTCTCTTCTATCCAGCTAGGTTTCATCGGTGCTGGTGGTGAGGGAGTGGCAGATGACGTGTGCAACATGGTCCTTAGAGGATCCTCGATTTCACTTCCTGGTGAGGTGGAGGCTGTAGAATTAGCGGTGAATTATTGAAATTGGCAGTTTCAAACTTACCAGACATCTTGCTATGCGGGATTGGAAGTAGAAGAATGGTGAACGAAATTCAACGGTTGTAGAATTTCCTTGGGAGGTTTTACTAAAATGCCCAGCAAGGAAGGCGGCCAGAATACCCGACTTACAAGCTAATACAATACCTCGAAATGGGCGAGACGTACAAGGCTAGTCAATTGGCGTTCTGTTTCGCTCAGGTATACTAGATAGGATTGTTTTGTTTGGTGGCGTCAAAAATGCGTTATTTATTTTGTTTGTTGTAGTGTCGCCTTCAATTGAATGATGAAATTGGTGATACATGGGAGCTTTGGATGCTACGGGATGCACCTAACAAACTAAAGAATATATATTCTTACCACTTTCCTTTCTAGTTTGCCGCATCTTCTAGAAATTGCTTGGTATACAAGTAATCCTTGTATGCTGATGTTTAGGAGGATTTACATTATTTACATGACAGAATTTCTCACAATTCATCAAATCAAACGCACATCTGTCTTTGATTCCCACCCCACTGTTCCTTCCACATGCAATGTAGGGGTTTCAGTACACACTGCTCCACGTCTTTCTCGAAGGTCTTATCTCGAGAATCTAAACGCCGCAAAGTATGATGCGAGTCTTCAAAGTCATGCCGGAGACAAGCTTTCACCACGAGCTCATACGCTATACTTTCTGCTCTCCTTACTCTTCCTGTATCAAGAAGTCTACAGGCGGTCCAGTAATCTTGCGCATCTTGAGCTGAATTCTGATCTATCGTGGAGTCTCTCAGCTCGTAGAGTCTTTTCCCCAGTGCCAGCTCTATAAGTGCAAATCCAAGCCTCGTAAGGACTGGCTCACCGACTGCTAGCCATCCAGACCACAATTTGTTGCGCGTAGAGGTATCGTCTGAATTCGAGTAGAACTTCTGTGATATAAATAGTTGGGACCTGTCACCTGTGATACCGTCGTTTCCGGCCACTGAGAAGTCTTTCCAAGTCCAGCTGGAGTCAATCCATCCAGTGGAATGGTATTGGATAATTGCATAAGTAAGTCTTACAGCTAGGCCCATTCGATCGGACCTTTCAAGCCTTGACGTCAAGTCTTCCAAAGACACCACCTTGTGCGCCTCTGCAATCGACTCTCGCAACGAAGCGGCATTCAGACTATAGTACTTCTCTTCTGTTTTTAGCTTGCCTCTGCCATGCGTTGATACATTGGGTATCCTTTCACCAAAAGACTTCACAAAATTGCAAAGATCCGGTATTGTCTCATTTTCATCATCGATACATTCGCATATCGAGACAGCACAGTTCTCTCGTTGCTTGAGATTTGCAACATCAAGAGCAGTGGAAGGGATATCAGAAGCCTCAGATTGAAGATTCAAGGATGTGAATAACAATTGAAGAGTGCGTTGGGTTGTAGGCTGAGAATTATGGGATGTCAGGGTATAGGCTATGTTGGGCATCTCCAGACTTGCCATGTGAGGCTTTCTGCATCCGCACCGATAGCCATTTTCTATGGCTGCGTATATATGTCTCGCATCGCTGTTGTCGTAGTGAGGAATTTCGAATGGAGGTATCGGGTGTCGGAACGGCCCACTAGCACTTGGAACCACTTGATTTTCCACTAGCCGTCTAAGGTTGAGGTTATACTCCTTTAGCTCCGCCAATTGACTTTGTGTGGTTGAATCAGGCAAACAGACTCTTATATTACTGAAAGTAAATCGAAACTTGCTGTGTTGCTTCTCCTATAAACCACTTGTCAGCTCAATGCTATCCTTCGGTATATTCTCCTTCTTGTCAATGCACTCCAAGAGTCTCATTAATTTCTAGCCAGGCCTTTGACTTACAAATGATCGTGCCACACCCGGTAAACTCTTCTCCAAGGATCTCAATAGATCGCTCACCTCCTTGACAATAGAGAGGATATGCTCTATTGTTTTGTATCCGTGGCGGTCTTTCAACTTGGTGTAAAGGGCGGGGTCTCGCCAACAGGAACTTTCTCCGGGGTTGTCTAACAATCGTGCCAATTCTCTCTCTTCCACGTCTGGGCGAAGAAGTGTTATTAGAAAATTCTCGAACACCACCCGCTCTGTTTTTAGTCTCCGTATGATCTTGTCGAACCCGGTTCCATTCCCCTTGGCGACTTTGTACGTTTCGCAAGCTGTGAGCAGCACTGGGTAGAGACTTAGAGCTGCCGCAACCGCCCCAAAGACTTCAAATCCAGACATCTCAAGCCTCTAATGCAAGGTGTTTAATATCTTCACTATTATGATGGCATTTCTCAGAAGAAGCAAGGAAGTAAGGGGGAGAAAGATGGGGTGGAGGGCGTGGAGCCTGATAGCTATGTGGGATGAGTACCGCTCAGATTCCTTGGTAGCACATGAGATTGGTGGGACGAGAGATGGTAGTAGCTGCAACGCTGCGTTGCCTTCCTAGTTTATCATAGGTCTAAAGTTGCCATGTCTCTTAAAAGCTGGATGCATGATCTGCACCATTGAGCACTATTCAGCCGCAGCCCGGATTTGGTCACCCCTCATTTCCACACACATACAATATGGGAAGGATCTAATATCTCACACAGCCGAATTGCCCTTTCAATATTGCAATGGAGGGATCTCGTAACTATCACGTTGGTGGTTCACAGAAGAGTAATGCTCGTAGAAAGACTCCCATCGCCGCTGAATTCGAGGACTGTATCCAAGTGTTTCAGCAACTCTGTTCCTCCTTGGAGGCTGGCAGCACAGCCTGGGGTGGCTCAGATAGTGAGCTTGCTGGGCTGTTTGGCAGGTTGCGATCATGGGGAAATGAATCCGGTGCTTCGACTCGATCTCTTGATCACCGGCTAAGGAAAGCTTCAAGGTTACAGAACCAAGTGCTCGAGTTCTTAGGAGATCTTAAAGTTGACCTTGAAAGCGGTAAGCTGCATGACGTTCTTTGGTATCTCATTACAACTTTGGGAGCATTAATATGCTTATTTCATACCCAAGCGCCCACTCATAGAGTCATCAGTGTCCATTATTTTGAGTTTATAATTGAGCAATCTATTTGCTGCACAATTTGAATCAGAGCCAGGTCATGTTGCCGAACGGCTTGGAGCATCGTAAAGCTCCAACTGTCGGAAATTTTAAGAGTAGCTTCTTTCAATACAACATTTTAGTATCAAAGTCAAACTTAATCAACCCACTGTGTGGCAAGATAGATAGCTTGAGACTGAGATATTTGAGAGCTTCAATGAGGCACAAAATTAGTTGAAGTGGTTCTTAGATAGTGCAGCAAGTTCTAGTGTACTTGTATACTATTTCGCATTACACTCTACTATACTAACTAAAAGGATACCAGCTCTTCAGGTAGTTCAAAACACCTCTATTCTGTTCAGTCCGCCAGCAAGAGTTGCTGAGGACATTGAATATTTTGATATCATCCCTCGGACTGGAGCAGTGCAGACTCCTGGGATCGTCCCCGACAACTCGAAATCTGATATCGATGCACTGGCTCAAAATGCCGCCGATACTTTTGACTGTCTATGTGATCTTGTGCCACTCCTTCAAGATCCTATTCCTGAGGATACTTTTGAGAAGAATGCATCTCCTAGTGAAGCACAAAAAGATATCGAACAAGCGGAAAAAATGTTTCCAAAAGCTGGTAAAACCCTTTCGACAAGACTTGGTCAAGCAAACTGGAAGCGTCGACAGTACCAGCAAAAACTCACTTTAACTTTGGAACGTGAGCGTCGCCAAAAACCACAGAACGGACGCGAAATGCCACCAAAGGTCCATACATTCCGTCATCCTCCGGGTCATACACAGAAGTACCAATCTTCACCGGAAAAGTTACATGGTCCGACAGAATTCTTCCAGTTTGATATTTCAGGCCGTCGACAGATTACGGGTACCATGTCTGATATATCGAACACTGGCATGCTATCCAATACTGAATCAGTGTTTTCATCAAGAACTGACTATTTCGACCGCGGCTCTGTAGTGACCTCGATTGCAGCATCAGATGAGCGCCGGCACTCAACCAAACAAACACATTTGGTTGTCCCTAAACCTCCAATCCCCCTCAAATCCGGACAGGGATTTCTCTGCCCATATTGTTTACATGAGATACTGATCGGAGATGACATATTGTCTGAAAAAGACTGGAGTGATCATGTCTTTGTTGATTTGGAACCATATATATGCACTTGGGATAATTGTATACGAGCCGATAAAACGTTTGCTTCAAAAGATGCATGGTTTCAACATGAGCTAGATAATCATAGGCTAAGGAAAATATGGCTGTGCCAAACCTGTCGAAGAGAATTTGACCACCGTGAGGAACTCGAACAACACTTCCTTACAATTCACGACAGTACGTTAGAGGCTGACCAGCTTACTCTTATGGCATCAATGTGTGAAAGGTTTTCACAAACATCCTTAAGTAGCCCTTCATGCAAGCTGTGTGGCACAATTTGCCCAAAAGCCGAAGACTTAAAGGACCACACTGCTAGCCATATGGAGCAGTTGGCTTTGACTTCCATATATAGCGATGACGGCTTAGACGATGACATTACAGATAGTTTGGAGGATAATAGTCGGACATCAATCCCCGCTATCGAATTGAAAAAGGAAAGGTTGGAGGAATTCCTCCTTGAACAACGTCAAATGAGATTTGCATCCACGTTAGACTTTACACAAGTTGCCAACAATATCTCCACAGACTCTGACCCTGGCTTCATGGGAGATTCCGAGGATGAGGCTCCTAATAAGTTGGAGATATCTGCCCTGAACCCTCCGCAAGTTGGCCGAACTCAACGACCTGCTATAGTACGAAACGGAGCTTCATTTCTTACCAAGGTAGAAGATTTCCTGGATCACCATGTCGATCTAGAGACCATAGCAAGTACAATGCCAAGTCCATCAGAGGAGTATCGGAGTAGCATGTTTGCACTTGAGAATAAAGGTGAATCAATTACATCAAGAAATCTCTCGCACACAATCCGTATAACGACGCCTCCTCCAAATGAGCTTTTTGTTGGGCGTCAGTATGACTTAGCGAAAATGTACAAAGAGCTGTCGCTTTGCGGGCATACATGTATACTCAGTGGATCAGGTGGTCGCGGAAAATCTGCAACAGCAATTGAGTATTCCTATAGTTTTGAACAAGCTTACGATTATATATTCTGGGTGCAAGCTGAGACTCCTGTCGGCTGTGCAGATAGCTATGGCCGTATTGCATCTGCACTTGGCTTAGATGAAGGCGACATAGCTCCGGATCTTGACAGATTGGTAATGTTGACTCGAACCTTTCTAGAGAAATCCGACAAAAGATGGCTATTGGTCTTTGATAACGTGGTTGAGCTTGCAGATATTCAGCAATACCTCCCAAGCAATCCCTTACAAACTCGGGGCTCGATCCTTATCACTACCAGAGTAATGGAAGGGTGGCCTCTGAGAGCCCCTTCAAAGTATGCGAGGATTGAGCTGGGTGTTCTAAGTCTAGACGATAGTAGACTTCTCTTACTTTCTAATCCAAACACCACCAGTAGCGAATTACGCAAACATCCGGAGTACCATCTAGCGGGCGAGATAGCAAACTTTGCTGAGCGATTACCACTTGCATTGTCACACATTGCAGGGTATATACAGGTTTCAGGTTGCAGTTTAGGAGATTTCGTGGAACTCTGGTAAGTAAATCTTTACGAATGCCGCATGTATTCGAAGAAGCAATTTTGGACTCAATTTAGGAGCCAAGATTTTCTGAACTCTGAAACCACCACAAAGAGCTTATGACAGGCGAACTAACCTCGAACTATCTCTAGGAAAGAGAGGCAAAAGCATACCACCTTTCACCTACCCTCAACTGATGTTCTGACATCAACCGACAAGGCACTCGAGATTGTCTGGAATATCGGGCTGCGAGAAGTCACAATTGATGCCCGTGAATTGTTGAATATACTTGCCTTTCTCGATAGTGATACTATCCAAAAGGACCTTCTGGTTGGAGAGCACTCTGAAATATCTCTGGAGATCCTTCATTCGTCAGAGGCGTTTAGGTAACTTGAAATAACGTTGGGCTTTAGAAGTGCGGCTCACATCCCATAGGTACAAACGAATGACAAACGAACTCAGTCGACGGCGTTTAATAAGCATCAGAAATCGAGATGGGGAAGAAATACTCAGCATCCACCGCTCACTTCAAGCTAAGATATTACAAGACCTAGATAAGGATCCTAGACAACGAGAACGAGTGTACCAGCAAGCGTTCCTCCTTGTTCGTCAGCGCTTCCCTTTACCCTCACCAATCCAGGTTCCTGAACCTGAAAAGTGGCCTGCGTGTATCAAATATCTACGCCATGTCCTCAGTCTTCAAAAAGCATTTGCTGGAAATTTGATTGACATTTCTCCATCAGTTGAGCTCGCCAAGCTATTATCAGATGGTGGCATCGGCCTGTAAGTGCAATATTTTGAATTATCGCTCCCATACTCTTGCCAATGAAAATACTTCAATTTGCTCAATGCATTGTAGAATTTTCGCGGCGCAGAGTTGTAGCTTTGAGTTGTAGCTTTGAGTTAGGCAGTCAAAGTCTTTTAACACTTTAACCTCTACCTTAACTTGACTAATTCGATGATCAACAGATGGGAGAGAGGCATGACGGCTGAAGGTTTAGATCTACTACTCTCAGCAGAAGCTATCCTAAAGCAGCTTGACTGTGACGAGGACAAGCTCAAAGCCAATATCCATGTCATTATTGCTCTTCTCCTCCAAGACCAAGGCAGTGCATACTTTTCCGAGAGTAAGGAACGTATTTCAAAGGCTCTTGAAATACGTGAGATGGTCCGAAAAACCACTCCGACGGAAAATTACACTAAAAATGATGATATTCTTCTTCACAACGCAAAATCAGACTACGGCTGCGTCCTTCTACAGTACAATAGATATCAAGAAGCCGAGCCAATTTTTTCACAGTGTTTGGTGAAATATCGTGAATGGGGAAAGGATGAGGATATTCCATACGAGCATGCGAAATACAACCATCATATGGCGTTCTGCCAGATGGTTAAGGGAAATCTCGCAGAAGCAGTCAAGCTTGCCGAGCGAGGTGTCGAGTTCGTCACATTGGCAACAGGCAAAGGCGCCTCATGCAATAACTGGAAATTCGATATGGCTTGCGTCATATTACAGAGTGGTGATCTTGATCGCGCTTTGAAAATCCATAAAGAAGTCTTGAACGCCCGTCTAGAACATCATGGCAAATCAAGCTTCTTGACACTCCAAAGCTATTATGCCGTTGGCGCAATATATGTATATCTAGATGATCACAAGACTGCCGAGTAAGTAGCTTCCGGCCTGGGCGGAACAATACTGATCGAGTGATTTAGGTCTTATCTGCGAGAAGCTCTTGCGTTTGATAGTTCTCATCGTGACGCACATCCAGAAGCTGCAATTGCCCGTACCAAATTCCACCTGGCTCAGGTATTGCGCACTCAGCAAAAAGACCTAGAGCAAGCCAATGAACTTGAAGTGGCTTCAAGGGAGGTCTTGGGAAGGCTATTGGAGCTGAATCCTTTACAAGGAGTGGGCCCGGGTGATGAGTTGGCTTTATTTGATCATATTCAACCTGTGTTTGATGGTCGGTTTACTGGAAGGTCATTGCTGCAATATCTGAAGTGAACTGGCGTCTGTTGGGAGGCTTGAAAAATATGATGATGAAGAAGTGAAAATTCCACGTTCTCTAGAGCGACCGACTGTCAAGGTTTTGGAAGCCATAGCAGTCAGCAATCAAGAAGACTTCGATTCTTTTCTGAAGAAATCGGCTGGCCCTTGACTAGCAATATCATCTCTATCCTAAGCACATGTTGTAATACCTGAATGCATATGAGCATAAATCATAGACTCAGCCCCCGGTCACTTTCAGCCTTTCAATCTTGTTGTGCAATGACTGATAACCCCTTTTGAGAAACTGATGTGGATGGGAAGGAGTAGTCTGAAATTGAAGTGTTGCGTTACAAGATATTTTGCTTTTTGTAAACTTGCAGATGAACCATTCTAATAAAGATTTGACCGTACGAAGCAAGGCATGCATCTCTTTGATCCGCAATTTATTCCAACTGACCTATACACGTCGATCCCCAATAGCCTTTGGGAAATAAAGCATTCCTGAAATGTATCACGAAACTGGGCTTGCATTCCTTCCGTGTGACGTTGGATTTACGAACAGCCCCATCCTTGCCAAGCTGTTTAAAAGACCTCTGTGTTTACCATCATCACCTTATACAGCTTGACAAATACGCCATCAATAAAAATTCGGCAGGCAGAAGTGGAATAATATATACATTATAATCTCCTAGGATATACGGGAGAATAAAGGTATCCTATGGAAAATATTATCTATGAACTAGAGTGCTTGGCACTGGTTCTCCAGAGCAAGATAGCGAAGACCTGGAGTATTTTGCAGATTGGGCGAAGCTTTAATAAATAGCGCGAAATGAGTGGTGCGATTCAACCTAGCTATTTTGCTAGTTTTCTGTATATGAAGATATCCGAGAGATTGAGAGCTAGTCGAGATGAGCTGATTCCAAATTTTCGAGCTTCAACCACCAGGCACGTCATCAGGCCTCTCTTGGCAAATCCCACCAACGCCGAACATCAACCACCTCCGTTTTAAATCATCAATTGATTCTACCTTTAGTCCAAATACCTACGAATCCCAATCATGTTCGCGCAAAAAGCTTTTCGAGCGGCCCAGCCGTTGAAGACTGTAAATACATCTCTCTCTAAGCTCTGCGAAGCTACCCCACCTACGTTCCACTGCTAATATTCACTGCTAGCAATATCGTCGATATGCAACTGAGCCTTCGAGCGGCGGATCAAACGCCTTAATTTATGCCGCAGTAGCTGCTGCTGCAGGTGGAGCAGGATACTATTTCTACAGCCAAGGTGACAATGCCGCGAAGGTGAAGGGTGCTGCAAAGGATGCAGAGGCCAAAGCAAAGGGAGTCGTTGGAGGAAACTTCGGAAGCAGCGGTGCTAGTAAAGCATTCACTGGAGGTGACCAGGGCTTCATCAGCCTGAAGCTTGATAGCGTGGAGAATATCAACCATAACACGAAGAAGTTTCGATTCGAGCTCCCTGAGGCCGAACAAGTTAGTGGTTTGACAGTTGCTTCGGCACTTATCACCAAATACAAGGGCCCTGAGATGGAAAAGCCTGCCATCCGTCCCTACACACCTGTCAACGATGAATGTAAGAACTACACCCTCTTTTAATAACTTGTCATTGACAATTCTGTAGCTGAGACGGGTTACCTCGATCTTCTTGTTAAGAAATATCCAAATGGCGCTATGTCAACACACATGCATGATATGGAACCAGGTCAACGCCTTGACTTCAAAGGACCTATCCCCAAGTACCAATGGGCACCAAACAAGCACTCTCACATCGCCTTGATCGCTGGAGGTACCGGAATCACACCTATGTACCAACTTGCTCGTGCAATTTTCAACAACCCTGAAGATAAGACCAAGGTCACTCTAGTATTCGCCAATGTCACAGAGGAGGACATCTTGCTCAAGCGTGAGTTTGAGCATCTTGAGAATACCTACCCACAACGTTTCCGCGCTTTCTATGTTCTTAACAACCCACCCAAGGAATGGTCCGGAGGAAAGGGTTTCATCAACAAGGAGCTTCTGAAGACTGTTCTCCCAGAACCAAAGACTGAGAACATTAAGATCTTCGTTTGTGGTCCACCTCCTATGTACAAGGCTATTTCCGGCGCCAAGAAATCACCTTCAGACCAGGGAGAGCTCGACGGAAGTGTTTTGGAGCAACTCGGATACAGCAAGGATCAAGTGTACAAGTTCTAGAGGTTCTCCGTGGGCTTGGATATGTATGATAGCATAGACAGTGTGAAACGATAGATAACAGAATAGATTCTTGAACTGTGACAACCTTCTCTGCAAGAATCCAAATGAATGAAATCTTGGATTCTGATAGTGGACAAGTCTCTTATATATATTGAATACCCACCTGGTGTAATGAATTTCTCATCCAATCTTTACCCCCCCATATGCTCCAGCAAAGTCATCTTGATATTTTTGTAGCAACTACAGGAGACTGGTATTAATTAGTGCTGTGCAAATTAAGAAACAAGTCATGTTAGATCTTTGTAGAGAAAGGTGGATTGGTTGTATTACTATCTTAACAGGGTTCTGGTTTCTCTATATTATCCAATGTTGGACCAACGTTACCGGGCGATAAAACAATCAGTAGAAAGTAAAGTTGCAATGCAAATATTATTCCAAAGAGCCTTGGGTGTGTCATCCGGTACTAACGCCGACGTTGCTTTGTAGCCATATGGCACTACTCCGAGGCAAGAGTTATAATACGATTGCAATTAGTCTAAGAATCGGAACCTTGTAACCACACCTACTACAACGGCACCTTTAATTGCAAGCGAGCAGGAGGTGGTTTTCTGAGCAAACTAGCAATTCTAGACATAATTTCCAATTCAGCGATGGTCCTATTGGAGATGGGTAGGTATACGGATAATGCTCGATGAGTCTTCGTCGGTGCCCTCGGTCGTCGTATATGTATACTGCATCACAATTCTCTACAATGTACTGAAAGTAGACAGGTGCTCGGTGGTATACGATATCTCGTGTTGAATTATGAATGATATCAACATAACCACAACCATAGCTATTTTCACCTTATGGGCAGCAGCTTGGCAAGTGTTCAAACAGTAACAGAGATCCGTTCCCTATGCAAAAAGTGAAGCATTGGAGAGGGTAGGTGGTATATACTTGATTTTGCTCCATATCTGACTTTGCTCTGTTTGTCTCGGAACGTCATTACGTTTAATTATGTTGTATCACCATAAGGCGTTAGCATTTACCGAGTTTGTC
>Ga0247737_1000023_pt1 | contig 39264 bp, 48 predicted proteins | sample UWRJL028104C2_FD_180937 | JGI IMG/M metagenome (GOLD analysis project Ga0247737, IMG submission 180937) | Plant litter microbial communities from Arlington Agricultural Research Station in Wisconsin, United States - UWRJ-L028-104C-2 | ecosystem: Environmental > Terrestrial > Plant litter >...
CGCTGTCACCCCCGCGGGTCGACGTCGTCTATTACCTCCGCTATGGCGATCGGGTCAAGATCGGAACCTCGGCGAATCCACGCCAGCGCATCGCCTCCCTGCCGCACGACGAGGTGCTCGCGTTCGAGCCGGGAGACCGCTCCCTCGAGCACCGGCGGCACCTGCAGTTCGCACCCCACCGCATCCCGCGCACCGAGTGGTTCGAGGCCAACGACGAGCTGGCCAGGCTCGTCGAATCCCTGCGCCTAGGAAGTCCCGACCCGTGGGCGCGGTACGCCCGCTGGGTGAGCGAGGCCGTCGCGCTGCGCGGCAGGGCTGACTAAAACCCTGGCACCGCTAGCCGCCGATCAGTCCGACCGACACGATGCGGTCGTCGCCGTCGCGCGGCGACCCGCGCCCGTCGGTGTTGTTGGTCACGAACCAGAGCGAGCCGTCGGGACCTTCGAGGACCGAGCGGATGCGCCCGTACTCGCCCACGAAGTACTCCCGCGCCGTGGTCGGGTTCGCGACGGGGATGCCGCGGATGCGCTCGCCCTTCAGATTCGCGATGAAGACCGTGCCACCGATCACGGCGAGACCGCTCGGGCTGGCATCATCCGTTCTCCATTGCTGTACGGGATCGGTGAGGCCCGCTCCCCCGCCCTTGCCCTCGACGGTCGGCCAGCCGTAGTTCGCTCCCGGCTCGATCACGTTCAGTTCATCCCAGGTGTCCTGACCGAATTCGGCGGCGAACATGGTTCCATCGGCGGCCCAGCCCAGACCCTGCACATTGCGGTGGCCGTAGCTGTAGACCAGCGACCCGTCGAAGGGGTTGTCGGCTGGCACATCGCCGTCCACGGTCATCCGCAGGATCTTGCCCGAGAGCGCGTCGAGGTCCTGCGCCGAGCCGCGATCGGTCGCGTCGCCGACCGAGGCATAGAGCATGCCGTCCGGGCCGAAGGCGATGCGACCGCCGTTGTGCACGCTCTGCGCCGGCAGCCCGTCGAGGATCGTCGTCGCCCGCCCCAGGCGCAGGGCACCCGGCGAACCCTCGAGGGCGAAGCGCTGAATGCGATTGCCGTCCTCTCCGGTGGAGTAGACGTACAGGCGGTGCCGGTCATCAAGCGCGAGCCCGAGGAGTCCGCCTTCTCCGCCATGGGTGACTCCCGGCACGGTGCCGACCGTGCGCAGCGAGCCGTCGGCACGCAGTTGCAGGATGTCGCCGGAGTCGCGCTCGCTCACCAGAGCGCCGTCACCGTCCAGCATCACCGACCACGGGGCGTCGAGCCCGCTCGCGACCACGGTGCGCGCGTCGGCGGGCTGCACCTCGCCGGCGCCGAGCGCCGTGGGGCTGGGCACGGGCGAGGCGGTACCCGGCGGGTCGAATGCGCTGCCGCTGCAGCCGCTCAGGACGAGGCCGACGACCGCGGCGAGCGCCACAGCACTGCGGATGCGGGGCATGACTCCTCCAACCGGTCGACTACTCCCGGTCGACTACTCCCCATTCAAGCCCCGCAATCGGTGCAGCGCGCAGATGTGGAGGAGATGTGGAGGCGTGACCCGCGAAAGAGTACGGGTCACAGGCGTCGCTCATGGCGGAGTGGTTTCAACCGGTCCGGCGCATCCGTCGCCTCGGGGAACGTTGCGGTGAACCAGCCCTCGTACCCGAACAGGAACCCGAACACCCGATTGCGCACCTCGAGGGTCACCCGAAACACCCCGGCCGCCTCGTCATACCACTCGGTGAGATGGGCTCGACCGGAGAACAACAGGGGGAAGCGGAAGGCCGCCCGGTGCTCGTAGAACCTCTGTGCCTCCGAGGTCAGCAGGAGCGCGCCGTCATCCGTCACCGCCAGTGTGAGATCGACGGCAAGGTGCTGAAGGGTCCCGAGATAGTCGACGACGACGTCCCGGTCGGGGTCGAGCACCATGGTCGCGTCGAACCGGCTGCTGCGCGCACGTCCCGCCACCCGGTACTCGCGCACGAAGGTCACAGTCTCCCGACCGAACGGGTCCAGGTATGGGTAGTTCTCTATCCGAAACGGGACATCGACTCCGACGTCGGCGACCAGGATGTTCCGCAGCCTCCCGATGCGGAGGAATGGCACGGTCCACCACGGTCCGCGGCGGATCGTCGTCATGACGCCGTCGCCGACACAGGCGTAGCCGCCCTCGAGCGAGACTCCGAAGCGCTTCTGAAGCATCGGATGAAGGCGGCCGAAGTCATCCCCCAGAGCTCGAGCGAAAACCGGCCCGACCGAACCAGGTGCTACACGGGACAGAGCGGGACTCATGGTGCCTCCAGGTCGGCGAGCGTGCGGGGAGCGTCCGCGAGTGCGCCCCCGACAGGCACGCGGGTGATGCAGCGACTCGCCTTCGGACGCCCGCGCTTCCAGAATGCGATCACGGAGACCAGCGGCCAGCTCTCGGGCGGAACGCCCTCCTCCAGCCAGATGCGCAGGCGGTCGAACGACCACGCCGTCAACCACAGCACGACGGGCCGCAAAACCAGGTCGACACCGCGGCCGAACCCGGGGGTGTAGTCATACCCGGTGATGAAGCGGACCCCGTCGGACGTCGGGATGTAGCGCCAGTAGCCCCGACCTGCCCGAAGCGGCGAGAGTCGATCGTCGGTATCGAATCGCAGCGCCGACGTTCGCGTCCCATCGGCGCGGTGCTTCTCACCGATGGACATTCCGGACCCGACGATCACATGACCGGGCGCCGAGCGCTCGTACCGGAATCGATACCCGCCGTCATCCAGGCCGGCACTCCGTGTGATCCGGCTGAAACGTGCGTCCCACCGAGGGTGCTGCTCGGTATCCTGCGTTGCCTGCCACACCGACTCGATGTCCGTGCGGATCAGCACCTCGACATAGAGCCCCTTCGAGCTGACCATGGAACACCCCCAACGCCCGACACTATCGTGAGGATCCCTACAATCATTGCCATGCACTACCCCGCGGATCGCCTGTGACCGAAATCCTGCTGATCGGCGGACGGTCTGGTGCCGGCAAGACGTCGATCGCCCTCGCGGTTCACGAGATTCTCGCGCGCGACGGCATCCGCCATGCCGTCATCGAGGGCGACTATCTCGACCTCGCTCATCCGGCTCCCGCGCCCGGCTTCGCCGAAGGAAATCTGCGGATGCTGTGGTCCGCCTACGCCGCCGCCGGCTACGAGCGGCTGGTGTACTCGCAGACGATCAGTGTGCTGCACATGGCGGACATCCGTAATGCTGTCGACCCGGGAGCCCGCGTCACCGCGGTACTCCTCACTGCCACCGACGCGGAAATCGAACGCCGATTGCGCGGGCGGGAGGCAACGCCGGAGAGTCTGGCCGTGCACGTCGACCGAAGTCGCCGGATGGCATCGCGCCTCGAGTCGGATGCAGACGCCTGCGCCACCCGCGTCACGACGGACGGTCGATCCCTCAGCGATGTCGCCGACGCCGTCATCTCGCTCTCGGCGTGGACCTACAGCGTCAACTGACGCTCGATCACCCGGAGCGTATGCCCGTAGCCGACGATCTCGTGGGAGATCACCTCGACCACCGGACACAGCGCGACCAGCACGATCACCGCGACCAGGCCCTCGGTGTCTCCCGGACGGTCGAGCTGAAGGGGGCCCGAGCGACCGACGATCCAGCCGACGATCACCGCCGCACCGAGGGGTGCGATCGAGAGCGCGAACAGCGGCAGGTGCACCGCATCGAACGAGCGCATCAACACGCTCCAGAGCAGGAAGATCATCAGGATCATCACGCCCGTCGGTATGGCGAGTGCGAGCGCGATCTGGAAGATCGACAGGTCTTGCCGCTCCACCGCCTCTGCCGTGACCCGAAGCCCGGCGCCCACAGCGGCGATCGACCCGAAGATCGGAAGGTTCGCGTACCGCCACAGGAAGGTGCGCTGCGGCCAGCGCTCCAGCACGATGCGCGACGGCACCAGGAAGTACGCCCACCAGAAGCCGGTTGCGAGCACCAATCCGGACAGCATGATCACCACCGCGGCAAGCGACCAGCCACGCTCGGCGGTGAGCGCACCCACGGCGTGCACCGTCGCCGCGATGACCTCGCCGAGCACGATCAGGGTGAGCAGACCGTATCGCTCGGCGATGTGCCCGGCATTCCATGGAATGGGACCGAGCCGTCGCTCCGCCACGACCGGGATGATCATCTCTGCGAGTGCGAGGCCGACGAGGGCGGCGACCGTGAACCCGACCGGACCTGGGATGACGGTGGTGAGCAGCCATCCGACCTGGGCGAGGGAGATGGTGATGACACGCACGATCGCCAGTCGGCGGTGGCGCGGGTCGTCGTGGGCGGCGCGCAGCCACAGCGCGATGAGGGGAATGCGCATCACCACGTAGCCGATGACCATGGTGAGGTTGTTGGGACTCTCGCCCTCCGCCGTCGCCGCGAAGCTGGCGGGGATTCCGAAGATCAGGATGATCACCCCGAGCATCTGCACGAGCGTGGCGACCCGGTAGAGCGCGTCGTCGTTGTCGTAGGCCGAGGAGAACCAGGTGAAGTTCATCCAGGCCCAGCTCACCGCGAAGATCGCGAAGAGGTAGGCGCCGAGCCCTGAGACCACGTGCCCCTCCCCGACCGCGTGGGCGAGCTGTTCTGCGGCAGCACCGAATGCGATCACGTAGGTGAGGTCGTAGAGCAACTCGACCGGGGTCGTCGTTCGTCCCCGCTCGAAGGGGTTGCGTCCGGTCATCGGGCGGAGACGATGGCGAAGCTCGCCGCGAAGGCTCACGTCGAAATGCTCGGCATCCTGGCTCATGCGACCTCCCGCTCGTCACACAACCTATTACCGTCGCTATCGCCTGTCACCGACGGACAGGTGAATCGTCCGGCTACTTCGCCTCGCGGGCCGTGCGCGGGTCGATGGCGATCGGAGCCGCGCGACTCGACCGGGCGTGTGGGAAGGCCCGGCTCAACCGGCCGATCGTGCCGGAATGGGAGGCATCCGCCATCGACCTGCGCTGCTCGCGCTTCTCGAACTGCTGCTCGGCATCCTGCTCGATGTGCGTGTGCGCCTCGGCGAGCGTGCCCTTCAATTTGTCGAGCACCGGGCGCACCTTGGCGAGCGAGCGGATCGAGTTGGCGGTGTCGATGATCAGGATCCCGAGCAGCGTGAAGGCGAGTGCGATCGCGGCCGAATGCGGGAGCGAGCCCAGCAGCATCGCCGCCGCAGGATGGATCACGTAGAGGAGCAGCAGGCCGAGACCGCCGAACAGAAGGGAGTTCTGGAGGCAGATTCGGCCCTGCAGGTTGAATGGTCGTGCGCTGTAGTCCCAGAGCTTGATGTGGAAGACCTTATCGAGCACGAGGTGCGTGAAGAACTCGAGCGCGCTCGTGATGACCACGCTGGCGAGGAACACGAGGAAGGGATTGTCCACGTAGGGCTGCACCAGGAGCACGAGGGCGATCGCGCCGATCCCGTAGATCGGGAGAAAGGGGCCGGTGAGGAAGCCACGATTCTGCAGATGTCGCGTGCCCGCGAACACGAACGTGACCTCGGCGACCCAGCCGAGGAAGGCATACACCGCGAGGTAGAGGAGGAAGAGACTGAACGCGTACAACGTCATCCGTTCTGGTCACCGATTCGTGCGAAGGTCTGCGATCTCGATCGTCGCACGAGTACCGGTCTCCGCGCAGCATCGGCGGGCTGTGTCGCGGCGTGGAGAGTGGGTGGGATGGGGCGAGCTTCGTCGCCCCATCCCACCCCGCTGATCAGTCCTCGAGCGCTGCGTCGAGGGTGATGTCGACTCCGGTGAGCGCCTTGCTGATCGGGCAGCTCGCCTTGGCATCCGCCGCCGCCTGGGCGAAGCCCTCAGCGTCGAGCCCGGTGACCTCGCCGCGCACCGTGAGGGCGATGCCGGTGAGGTGGAAGCCGCCTGCCGGGTCGGGGCCGAGGGTGACGTCGGCCCGGACATCCAGTGCCTCGACGGTGCCACCGGCAGCGCCGATCAGGGCGGAGAGCTGCATCGCGTAGCACGACGAGTGGGCAGCGGCGAGCAATTCCTCCGGGCTGGTGGCGCCATTGGCGTCGTCGGCCGCGCGCTTGGGGAACGAGACGTCGAACGTCGCCAACTTCGAGCTGCTGAGCTCGACCTGGCCGGCTCCCTGCTCCAGAGAACCGTTCCAGGCGGTGCGAGCGGTACGTGTGGGCATTGCTTCTCCTTCTTTCAGGCCGCGGAGGGTGTGGAGCCGCGGACGTTGTGGGCGAGGTCGACGATCTGCTGTCGCAGCGCGATCAGGTCGTCGAGCTCGAGGCCTGTGGATTCGCCGATGCTCGCCGCGATCCCCGTGGCCGCGGTCTCGAGGTCCCGCCCTGCGGCGGTGAGGTGCACGAGCACCGAGCGCTCGTCGGAGGGCGACCGTCGACGCTCGACCAGGCCGGCCGCGTCGAGTCGCCGCAGAAGGGGCGAGAGGGTTCCGGAGTCCAGATCCAGCCGGTCGCCCAGAGCGGTGACGGAAAGCGGCTCCTCCTGCCAGAGCGCCATCAGCACAAGATATTGCGGGTAGGTGAGGCCGAGCGGGGCGAGCAGCTCGCGGTAGCGCGCGGTGAGTGCCCGCGAGGCGCTGTACAGCGCGAAACAGATCTGGTCCGTGACGCCCATCGCGGGGAGCCCCGGAGAGCGCTGCATCGAATCGGCCATGCCACGATGCTACATCAATTGTGCACAATTCAGTTGTGCGCCACTAGTCGAGCCGATCTCTTCGTCGGGCGAGGGCGGCCCTCTGGGCGCTGTTGCCCGACAATCGCATCGCCGCGTCATAGGCGGCCCGCGCCTCCTCCACCCGCCCCGATCTGCGCAACAGGTCTGCCCGGGTGGCGTGGAAAGCGTGATAGCCGCGCAGGCTCGACTCGAGTCGATCGACGATCGCCAACCCGACTGACGCTCCGTCGAGTTCGGCCACGGCGATGGCCCGGTTGAGTTCGACGACAGGCGACGGATCCACCGCGGCCAGATGATCGTAGAGCGCGACGATCTGGGACCACTCGGTAGCTCGCACATCGCCGGCCGAGGTGTGAACGGCGTTGATCGCCGCCAACAGTTGGTATCGGCCCGGCGCTACGCCGGAGGCGAGCCGGAGCCGTACCAGCCGATGACCCTCGGCAATCAGCACCGGATCCCACAATCGTCGATCCTGCTCGTCGAGCGTCACGAGCTCCCCCTCCGACGAGATCCGGGCAGGTGCCCGCGCCTCGGTCAGCAGCATCAGCGCCAGCAGACCGGTCGTCTCGCCATCGGCCGGAAGGAGAGTGCGGATGAGGCGGGTCAGTCGGATCGCTTCCGCCGTGAGTTCGTGGCGCAGCGGTGCGGAGTCGGGCGAGCTTGCCAGGTAGCCCTCGTTGAACACGAGGTATAGCACGGCGAGCACTCCCGAGATGCGGGCGGGGAGGTCATCCGTCACCGGCACGCGAAAGGGGATGCCGGCATCCGCGATCTTCGCCTTCGCGCGGGTGATGCGGCGCCCCATGGCGGAATCCTGCACCAAGAAGGCGCGAGCGATCTCGGGCACCGTGAGTCCACCGACCATGCGCAGCGTCAGCGCGACGCGGGCATCCATCGACAGGGCCGGGTGGCAGCAGGTGAAGATCAGCCGCAGCCGGTCATCGTCGACCACCCCGGCCGAGTGCGGGGCACTGTCGTCGACCATCAGCCGGGCCTCACGATGCTTCTCGTCACGCTTGCTCTCCCGCCGGATGCGGTCGATCGCCTTGCGGTTCGCGGTGGTGGTGAGCCACGCGCCCGGGTTGGGGGGCGCGCCATCGGTCGGCCAGCGTTCGACTGCGATGGCGAAGGCCTCCGCCGCGGCCTCTTCGGCGATGTCGAGGCTGCCGAACCGCCGGCTCAGCGACGCGACCACCCGGGCCCACTCGTCGCGGTGAGCCCGGGTGATCACATCGTCGGTCATTCCTCCCGCAGGAGGGCGCGCACCTCCAGTTTGCGGTTGCAGGCCTTCGACCCGTCCGCGGCGAGGGCGAGCACCGCGTCGAGATCGGCCGCCTCCATGATCCAGAGCCCGGCGACGTATTCCTTCGACTCCAGGAACGGTCCGTCAGTGAGCAAGGGCGCGTCGCCCCGGTTGTCGACGACCGTGGCGGAGCTCGGCGCCGCAAGACCCGCGGCGAAGACCCAGTGCCCATCGGCCTGGAGCCTGTCGTTGAATTCGTCGATCGCCGCGGCCTCTGCCGCGCTTGCCGAGTCGGTGCGGCCGGTCGCCTCGGCCTGTCCGTCGTCGATCACAGAAACCAGATACTGCATGTCAGCTCATCTCCTGAAGCTCGGGCGCCCCTCGCGGGCACCGCTCACCCTTGCAACGATCAACTCTGCCCCGATCCGACAGCGGACACGAAGAAAGTTTTCGACGCGGGATCTGTCATGCAGGTCTCGTGCAGGCGAAGAGGGAATGTGGTGGGCCCTACCGGGCTCGAACCGATGACATCCACGGTGTAAACGTGTATGTCGACTCCCGATGAATCGCTGATCTCATGAGAAATAAGGGATTTTGCGGGCCCGACATTTTGGACAGTTGCGGCAATTTGCGGTGGTGTGCGGACCTCTACCGACATTTCACCGACACGCAAGCCGCCAGCTTGAAGCCGACGCTCGATGGACCCAAGTGCATTCTGCTGACTGATTGTCGAAGAGGGCATCTTCTGGGTCCTCCGGGATTCGCATGACGAGCGCCTCACCGCCTCGGGCACGGATCGTGTCGATCGTGGCTCGCCCCCGCACATTCTGACTGAGGGAATAAGCCGCATCGACAAGCAGAACAGCGACGCGGCGATGGCCGAGGTCAAGTAGGTGATTGGCGGGAGAGCGCCCGCCCTCCACATCGTCGCAAAACACACTCGTGATTCGAGTGTCCGTCTCGCTCCGGCCTGCCACGACGATCGGCACCTGGTCGATGAACGGAACGACCTGCCCGACGGAAGCCGCGCCGACGCCAAAATGAGACCGTCGATCGTTTCGGTCGTCATCCACTCCTCGGTTCCCTCGAGCTTGACGGTCTCTTCCGTCTCCTGCCCTGCCGGGAACAGCGAATCCACCTTTGCGCTTTCATGCTCATCGCCGGTGCTCATACCCTTCCTGTGCCCTGCGAATCCCTATTAGTCCATGCATCGTCTTGTCCGTAAGCCGCGATGTTTCATTTCTCCCGGCACAGCATCGAGAACGGCGTCGTGCACGACGAGCGTCCCGCCCGATGCCTCAGATAGGGTGACTATCTTTCTCTAGTACTCACGGCTCGATGCCGTCGAGCGACACGTTTGTGCGAGGATCACACGGGTCACCTCTAACGGGTAGACCGCTCGCTCACTTTCTACTGTTCGGTTCTGCAAGTGGGCCGTTATCTGAAAGGAATGCCGTGACAAACAGTCGGGATTCTGTTACCTCGCCACCCGTCGGCTTTCAGTTCCGCGACAAGTGAACTTTTCGAGAAGTCCCCTATAACCGTCGAAAGAACCGAGTGGCGCGGGCAACAATCGCCAAAAGTTGGAGTCGTCCGTATAGTCGACAAAGGAACGTTCCCGGCCGGGACGAGATTGGGGATACCGTTATGGCAGCTCAGCCACGAACGAAGGCTCCCACGATCCTCGACATTGCTGCTGAGGCGGGTGTGTCAAAATCAGCGGTGTCGCGTGCTCTACGAGGTTCTGACGACGTAAGCCCGGAATCGCGGGCGAAAGTAGAGAGGGCCGCTAAGAAACTTGGCTATGTCGCGAACGCGATGGCACGAGGAATGCGCACCTCCAGTCACACCCTTGGCGTAGTTCTTCGGGATGTGAAACGGCCGTATTACGCGTGGCTCCAGGCTGCCATGCAGCAAGAGGCGGAGATCCGCGGATATCAGGTAGTCACCATGACCAGTGCGGGCGAGCTCGAGGTCGCGGACGCGATGCGCGCTTTACGGAACCTGATCTCGCTACAGGTTGATGGTCTCGTGATCGCGTCTGCCCGGTTGCCTTCAGAGGAAATCGTGCCCTTCATAGATCGAGTGCCGATCGTCGTAGCCGGCCGCAAGGAAACGAGCGTCGGAATCACTAGCGTATTTTGCGACGACGCGGATGGCGGGCGAATGCTCGCCGACCACTTGCTAGCACTGGGTCATCGACGCATAGCGGTGGTACTCGTTGACGAAGAGTATTCGTTGAGCCAGCAGGCACGCGGCATAGCGATGATTAGCGCGATCCGCAGGGCCGGCGCCGAGGCAGTTGTGTGGGACGCATCGTCAGACACGCGAACCGCAGAGGCAGTCGCCCTGCGGCTTAACGACACGAAGGTCACCGCAATCATGTGCCCGACAGATACCGCAGTGATGGATGTGCTCGAGGTGCTGAGACAGCGGGGCCTGTCGGCTCCAGCCGACTATGCGGTTACCGGGTACGACGGGTTTGGGCCGCTCGCTGCTCCATACCTGGGCCTAACAACGCTCCGACAGCCAGTCGAGGAGATCGGCCGGACCGCAGTCGATCTCCTCGTGGACAAGATCGAGGGCCGAAACGCTCACGACAGCCTTGTGTCACTGCGTGGCACGGTCCTAATCGGGCGAACGGCGACAGTTGCAGCTACGCAAGCGTCCGTCGCCCTCGTCGACTAATCAAGCCTTAGTCTTCGTCCTCGGTCGGCCACCATTTGCTCGAGGTAACCTTCGGGTCGAGACTGATCCGCTGAACCGCGAGCTGCAGTCCCTCCGTATCGCCGACGTGGGCGGCCGAGACTCCGGCGAGCAGCTTCATTTGCGAGCTCTTGCCGGGCCGAATATCGAGCGATCGCAGCGTGTACTCGGGTCGGTCGACGGCCTGCAGAACTAGCGCGCGAATTCGCTGTTCACTTTTGTCGGTGGTCACGACCTCAAGAACATAATCCGTCGCGGTTTCGCGGTCCTCAAGCCCGACGGGTAAGTCATGCTGCGTCCGGCGGTTAACCCATCTACTGATAGGGCGAAGCAACGTGTTGGTGGCAACTATCGCCACACAGCCGATTAAAGCAGTGAGCAGCATGCCAGCGCCGGCAAGGGAACCGATAGCCGCCGCACACCACAACGTCGCAGCCGTAGTAAGACCCCGAATGTTGAAACCGTCACGCAGGATCACTCCCGCCCCAAGGAACCCAATGCCCGACACGATTTGGGCGGCCACCCGAGTCGGATCTGCGTCAGCGCCCTCAATACCCACAGACCCCAGGATCACAAACAACGCAGCGCCAACAGAGACGAGAGCGTTCGTTCTAAGACCAGCACTACGGAGCCGCCACTGACGCTCAAGCCCGATCCCCGCCCCGAGGACAATAGCCACAAACATGCGAAAACTGAGATCTAGTAAGAGCATCGGGTTCAAATCAAGGTCAAACATCGCCACCTTTTTCCTATCGGGGCCATGAACAGTGCGTGAACGACCGGGAACGTTCCCGAGAATAGGGTGCAAAATTCCGATCGGCAACCCCTTGCTTTTCGCGGGGGTCGGCCAGCGGCTGCGGGCGGGCAATGCTGCGGTCAGCGAGGTAACGGTTGCCGTTCGCCATCGGCTCTGATACTTTCATCACCACCCGGGAACGTTCCCGCATTTCGCGGACAGGAGAAGCCATGGCGCTGCGCACACCTAGAACGGTCCCGTGGTCGAGGAGAGGCAGCAAAAACGGCATCGGCCCGTGGCTGCTTGTTCCCGCCGCGATCTTGCTAGTCGTCTTTTTGTTCCGCCCCCTCGCCCGCACAGTTCAGTTAAGCGGCTATGCAAGCGATATCATTGGCAACCCCACGAGATGGGTAGGCATCGACAACTATGTTGACCTCGTCTTGGATCCGGAGTTCGTACATACGGTATTCGTGTCGATCGCAATCGCGCTTCTCGGAATGGCTCTTGCCACCTTCTCCGCATTGCTCACCGTCATGTTGCTTCGGCGACGTTTACTGGCCGGCGGCCTCTTCAGCGTCATCTTCTCGCTACCTTTCGCCTACTCTGCAGCTTCAGCCAGCGTTATTTTCGCTGGACTGTTCGCACCTTCGGTCGGTGTACTGAATGTCATTCTTGGTGGGGTTGGGATCGATGGCCCCGAATGGCTGGCAAACCCAGTCGCCGCTGTGTGGGCGGTGTCTATCGCGACCGCTTGGTACCAGTTCGGGTTCGCCTTTCTGGTCCTCACGGCCGCCGTGAGAGATGTCCCGCCAGAAATCGTCGAAGCCGCACAGTTGGATGGCGCCGGGGCCTTGCGTCTTGCTGGCCGTGTCCTCATCCCCATGATGCGGCCAAGCATTTTGTTCCTCACAGTGACTCAGACAATCGATGGTCTCCAAACATTCGCGCAGATTCAGGTGCTCACCCGCGGAGGGCCAGCGAACGCCACCACTAACTTCGTCTACCGGCTCTACCAGCTCGCATTCGGAAACGGCACTCCGGACTTTGGACGTGCCTCGGTAATCGCGATCGTGCTCGTCGTAATCGTTGCCGCGATCACCGCCCTGCAGTTCCGCCTATTTGGAAGGGAGCGGAACGCATGAGCGCTCCCAATACGTCGATACGCCGCAAGACCAGAGCGCCTCGCCCCGGCACTGTGGTGCGCTTCATCGTCGTCATTGCGATAGCTGCGATCGTCTTCCTCCCCGTATACGTGTCGTTCCTTTCGGCGTTTATGCCCAATGGGGAGATCGTGCGAAACGGAATCTGGCCAAACGTGACGCGTTTCACCATGACCAACTTCATCAAGGCGGCGACCTCGACCCCACTCCCTCAGCAGTACCTCGTCAGCATCGCAGTGGTCACGCTGCAGACAATTGCCCAAATGATAACCGGCGCTCTCGCGGCTTATGCACTCGTGTTCCCGAGATGGCGCGGGCGCGGCATGGCATTCATCTTGGTCCTTATCACGCTAGCAATTCCCGGCGAGAGCATCGTCATCCCCAACTACGAGCTGGTAAGTCAGATCGGCCTCCGCAACACCATCCTCGGCGTCGTGATTCCCTACCTTGCGGCCGGGTACCCGATCTTCTTACTTCGCCAGGCCTTTGCCGCAATTCCGAGCGAAATTTGGGAAGCATCCCGGCTGGATGGCGCAGGCGACTTGAGAGCGCTCTTCGCGATAATCATGCCCGCCTGCCGACCACAGGTAACCACCGCGATCATCTGGTCTGCGCTGGCGGCCTGGAACGGCTACTTCTGGCCGCTGCTAATCACCGATACCGACGCAGCACGCACGGTGCAAGTCGGAATCGCTCAACTTCCGTCGTCGGACGCGACCAACCCGGCAGTCGTATTCGCCGGAGTAGTGCTCGTGGTGATACCCACCATGGTCCTCGTCATCGCCGCTCAACGTTTCTTGGTGAACGGCCTCGCTCGCGGCGTTCTCCGCTAGCACTTCTCTCCCAGCACCGTCCATCCATCCCGAAGGAATCCACCATGAAAAAGAACGTCCTGTCAATAGCCGCGACAGCGGTCCTGCTCTCTGGCCTCGCCGCCTGCAGCTCGACCACCTCGACCAGCGGTTCCACGTCCGAAGCTCCCGGACCCGATGCCCTCAAGAACGCCAAGGGCGTTACCACTATCACACTCTGGCACGGCATCACCGGCAGCAACGGCGACCAGCTGCAAAAGCTCATCGATCAGTTCAACGACAATAACAAGGGAAAGATCCGCGTTACTTCTACCTTCCAAGGAGCGTACGCTGACCTTCTTGCTAAATACACGGCGTCGCTACGGAGCAAGTCTGCGCCGACGGTCATGATTGCAGGCGACGTCGCGACTGGCTACATGACCGACGTGAAGCAGAGCATTCCCGCTGCTGACATGGCAAGGGCGAATCCGGGTGATCTCAAGCTCGATGATTTGGTCCCCGCCGCGAGCAGCTACTACGCCGTTAACGGCGTCCAGCAGGCAGTGCCCTTCAACGTCTCGACCCCGATGCTATGGGTGAACCGGGACCTGCTGCGTCAGGCCGGTATACCCGACTCGGCACCTCTAAAGACGCTCGATCAAGTCGTTTCAGCGGCGAAGACTGTGTACGCGAAAACTGGTGTCAACGGTTTCACGATGCCCGACGATGACTGGTACATCGAACAGTTAACTTCGAGTTCGGGCGAGAACTTTTGCACCCCCGACAATGGTCGCAAGGGCAAGGCGCCTACCGGAATTGCCATCAACAGGGGCACCGCAAAGGAAGCCATCAACAAGATAGCCGATCTCTATACCTCCGGGGCCGCGGTAGATGGAGACCCGCAGGGCAACGCGGCATACGACATCTTCGTCGCAGGGAAGGTCGCTTTCGACTTCTACAGTTCCGGCGTGAACAGCGGCTTCAAAAGCGACGCGAAGTTCGACTTTCAAGCACTCCCGTTCCCCACGAACGGACCAAAAGCTTCATCTGGCCCGATCATTGGCGGTTCTTCGCTGTGGCTCAGTTCCACCGCGAAACCAGCCGCCCAGGTTGCCGGATGGAAGCTCGAATCCTTCCTGGCTTCGGCGAAGTCGCAAGAGCAGTTCTCGCAGGCGACAGGTTACATCCCGGTCAACAAGAAGACACTCGAGTCCTCTAGCGAGAAGAAATTCCTTGCCGCAGACAAGAACGCACAGGCGTTCGTTGACCAGGTGACGAACACACCTGCAGTGACTCAGACCGCCGGGTGCGTCACCGGCGCGATGACCACAATCCGTACGGGCAACATAAATCAGTTGCAGGCCGCGTTCGCAGGGCAGAAGTCCGTCGATGAGGCCCTCAACCAGGCAGCATCTGACGCCAAGACTGCCCTGCAGCAATACAAGTCGCAGCTCGGCAACTAGCACTCAAAACCATAGTGGGAGCCGGGAGGCACACTCCCCCGGCTCCCACTCATCGCAGCACAGGCAGAAAGCAGCATCGTGAACGACGACATTCGCTACGGCATCTTTATGCGCCCTGACCCAGAAACGTGCTGGAATGTCACCCAGGTGACGTTCGCGGTAAAGCAACAGTTCGGACTGATATCCGCTGGCGCCTTCCCCCCACACGCGACACTAGTCGGCAACCTCGCCACCGACGCCAGCGCGTCCGAGATCATCACAAGGCTTGATCCAGTCTTCGACACCGTCCGCCCGTACGTTGTCTACAACCCTGGTACGAGCCGAGCGGGCAAAGGCACTCTGCAGTACGACATCAATTGGGATTCAAGCGGGAAGAGCATAAACGTGCCCCTCAACAAAGTCGCCCAGGATGTGAAGGCAGCTGTCCTCCCCCTTGCCCACCATGTTGAAGACTTTCTTGTTGTACCCGTGCGTGACTACCATTTCTCCGGGCACCTTGGGCTCGCGAGCCACGACCTAATCGTGGACGACCGCGCCTCCCAAGAAGTGGGCGAGTTCATCTCGGGGCTTCCACTTACCCCTCCCGCTGAGTTTGTTGCCCGCTGGTATTCCCTCTTCGAGTTCCGTTCGGACTGGACCGGACATTGGTGGAAGACCATGACCTGGCGCCACCTCCACTCTTGGGAGGCACGGTGAGCGGCCCCGAAACTCGACCGCAGGCGGTCGTTTTCGACCTGGGAGAGGTGCTTGCGACCCCACCCGATCTCTACGGGGCACTAGCAGATCGTGCCGAGCACAACCCCACTTCAGTGTCCAACGCATACTGGGCGCACCGCGACGCTTACGACCGCGGAGGTGACTCACAACAATTCTGGAGTGGCGTCCTCACCGACCTCGGCATCTCTCCCACGACCGCACTCGTGACCGACCTGACGCGCATAGACACTGAGGCCTGGACGACTATTCGCCCAGACGCCGAAGACTTGCTGGCGCGGCTCCATAGGGCTCGTGTCCGAATCGGGATTCTGTCGAATGCGACTGTCGATATGGCCGCATCCGCGCCAGCAACTGCCTGGGGCAAATACGTTCAGGATTGGTTCTTTTCCGGTCTTCTCAAGATCGCAAAGCCTGATCCGAAGATCTACCATTATGTGACTAGAGCACTCAGCGTACCTGCCAGAGCGATCGTTTTCATTGACGACAGGCAGGTCAATGTTGACGCGGCAATACAAGCGGGTTGGAATGCCCACCTGTGGACTAGCGGACCCGATACTGCTTCTCTCATGGAGGATCTAGGGCTTCTTCCGTCGTGAATTGGCGAAATTGTCCCAGCACTGGGAAGGCAACACCCCGACTCTCGGTTTACCTGGACTGCGACACCGGAATCGACGATGCCATTGCGATCGCCATATTGCTACAACAACCTCACGTCGACTTGCTCGGCATCGGTACCGTCGGTGGCAATGTGGACGCACCCACCGGGGCTTCAAACACGCTCGGGCTCCTAGCGTTAGCTGGGCGTGACGTGCCGGTGACCGTTGGCGCGATCAACCCGATCCTCGGCGGTTACCGGGGCGGACACCCTGCACTTCATGGTCCTGACGGCGTCGGCGGAGTGCCACTTCCTGGCCGCCGAGTAGCACGAAAAGAGTCTGCCCCGGAAATGCTGGTCCGCTTGGCTCTCGCATTCCCGGGGGACATACGTGCAATCGCTATCGGCCCGCTCACAAACTTTGCGCACGCGCTCGAGTTGGAGCCGAAACTCCCTCGCCTGCTGCACAGCATCACCATCATGGGCGGTGCGATCCACGAGGCCGGGAACGTAACCCCGTGGGCCGAGGCAAACTTCTGCATGGATCCGGAGGCCGCAGCGGCGGTTCTCGCCGCTGGGTTCAATACGACGCTGGTCCCTCTCGACGCCACCAACCACCATTCGTGGCGCAGACGTCAAATTAAAAGTCTTTCGAAGGCCGGGACCCCTCTCTCGAACGCTCTTGGCCGTATGGCGGACTTCTCGGCTCAAGCTGCCTTAGCCGCCGGCAGAAAACGACGAGCGCCGCTACATGACCCAATCGCCGTCGCGATCGCCGTCGGCCTCATCGAGCCCGACGGGACAGCCCCGATCCCCCTTGAGGTAGTCACAGAAGGGGGTGAACGTGGCCAGACGGCTGTAGCTCAAAACTCCAAGGTTGCACGAGTCGTTCTCCACGTCCCGGAGGACACCGCCGACACCATCCTTAACGCCACCTTGCCTGGAAGAGACCGCCGATGACAACGCACGTCACAGTTCTTGGCTCGGCGAATATCGACATCGTGATACGCGCACCTTCCATCCCCGCCCCAGGCGAAACAGTTTTGGCACGTGATTCCGAAAGGCACCACGGGGGCAAGGGTGCCAACCAGGCCGTCGCTGCTGCTAAGACGGGCGCAGTTACCGAACTAGTAGCAGCTTTCGGCAACGACACGTCAGGCGAGGTGTATCGGCAGAAACTCTCGGGATTCGGCGTGGGCACGAGCGCATGCGTGACAGTACCCGGCGCCCCTACAGGCACTGCTTTCGTAACCGTCGACGACCGCGGCGAGAACGCGATTGCAGTGGTCACCGGAGCTAACGCTTATCTAACCGCGGAGACCGCCATCGCAGCTATCGACTGGTCATCAAGTTGGCTCCTCACACAATTTGAGGTGCCGATTAGCACAGTCGCAGCCGTCCTTCTGGTAGCACGAGACCGCGGGGTGCGCACTGCGCTCAACGCGTCTCCGGCTTCCGCGGATATTTCTTCCATCGCCGCCCTCGCAGACCTCGTGATCGTGAACGAGCATGAGTTCATCGCGGTTGCGGATCACCCGAACGTATGTGTGACCCGCGGTGCGTCAGGAGCAATCTGGGGCGGAATCATCGCGCGGCCGCCGCAGACAGAGGTCGTCGATAGCACCGGTGCAGGCGACGTGTTCGCTGGCACGCTCGTCGGTCATCTCGCACTAGGCGTCGACTCGCACACGGCGCTGACTCGCGCGGTTGAATCCAGCGCATACGCAGTCCGGTACCTGGGCGCTCAAGGAGCGACCAAGTGACATCGCTCCCGTGGCTGATCGGCATCGACTTCCAGCAGGTATTCGAGCCGGGCGCTCCTTGGGGTGCGCCACTCTTCAATGAAGCCGTCTCCGGGATGCAAAAACTAATGCCCGCGTTTGTCGGACGAACAGTCCTGACCAAGTTTGTCGCGCCTCAGTCACCAGCCGGATCGTGGGTGCCCTACTACGATCGTCACACATTCGCTCTGGTCGAGCAGTCTCACCCCATGTGGGAACTCACTCCGCAACTCCTCAGCCAGGTGACTCTCGAAGAGAACCCGCCAAAAATCGAGACACGCACCACCTTCGGCAAGTGGGACAAACAGCTCCACTCAAGCGTCTATAACGCCGAATGGCTCGTGATCGCCGGCGTATCAACCGACTGCTGCGTGCTCGCCACTGCCTTGGCAGCCGCAGACGCCGGCCTTCACGTCACGGTCGTGTCTGACGCATGCGCAGCATCCACAGTCGAAAACCACAACCGAGCTTTGAGCGTTCTGGACGGTTTCGCCCCTCTAATTTCAGTTTGCACAGTAGACGCCGTACTAGCGCTGTGCGAAGCAGACGAATTCCTTAAAACCGACTGACTTGATGCACTCATCGATTGAGGCCGCAATAGTTTTTGGCGACTAGCCGAACTTGAAGCAGGTGGCGACACGGGATTAGATGGCCATATCCCAGCGTACAAAAGCCTGTGCCAAGGGTGTCTTGTTGAGTCCAGCGCCCTTAGCGCATCTTGTTGCTTCCCGCCGTTAGCTGATGAGTACCCGTTCTTGAATCGATCCGCGCCCGAGCAGACACCGGTCAGCTTTAGCGTCCGACATGGCGGCGGGCGTATATCACCAGTCGACGACCATCAGGTCGACAGCGTCTTGGGATCCTACGCGGGAACACCGCCCGTCCCGTCTTTGATGTCGAACTTCACCTTCGTGCGCGCTGGAACAGGCACCGGGAGAAAATCCTGGAAAAGGATCACCTAAACCTCCGGAAATTGGTTGGCCGAGCGAATGCAAGCGTCGCTCACATTGCGACCATACTCGACAATCAGACCGTTGGATCCGAGAGTGGCCAGGGCCCAGCTGCTTCCCCAGTGACGACACTTGCGACTGACTTGGCAGGCCGACATGGCGCGAATCAGCTCATTTCGGGGCTTGCGACATGCTGCCGGCAGCGAGCGCCGAGATGGGGAGCTCAAGAAAGACAACGCGAAAGAAGCTTGGGGGTCTTCGAGCGAAGTTGACGAAGCATTGTCGGCTTGGTTCCGGCCCGGAGACGACGAGCTTGACTGGGAAGCGAGAGCAATTCGGACCCTGACTCTCGAGAATCCGACGCCTACTCGCCGATAAGAGCTGCTAAGTCGAGCGTTTGCGCGTACTAGACGCCGCGTCGACACAGTGGTCTACCTCCCACTCCCTCATGCGACTGCCCCACCCGCACGAGCCCTAGCCGGCCTCGCTGCTGTGGCACCCGCAACTTTCACGAAGCACGAGGCGGTGCGGGATGGTGGTGTGGCGCTCGAACGTTCCCGCGGGATCAGTCAGCTTCCGTAGGCACTGTCGCGCCGTCACCTCGAACGGCACTTGCACCGAGGTCAAAGGCGGCGCCGTAAACGCGGATGCAGTGGTCCCGTCGAAGGCCACCATGGCAATATCAGAGGGCACGTTGAGCCCCAGAACCTGTGCGGCGCGCAATGCTCCGATCGCTTGAACATCGGACGAGACGAAGACTGCCGTCGGGTGATCGGGCCGTGCCAGCAATCTCATCGCCGCGTGGTAACCGCCCTCGCTAGAGAACTCGCCCCACTCAGCAAACTGATCCAGGTCTTCTCCGAAAGTGGCTTCGAGGGCCGCACGCCAGGTACTTTCGCGCTGCGTCGGGTCATCGAAACCACCGATGAAGCCGATGCGAGTGTGCCCATGCCACCGCAGGTGGTCGATTGCCATCATCGTGGCCCCGTAATAGTCCGTCGCCACTGTTGGCGTCTCTTGTTCGCCAAGGTGCCAGTTCATCGAGACGGTGCGGACTCCGGACGACGCCAGCAATTTGAGCGTCTCCTCCTTGCGAATCCCATAGGTGGCGATGCCATCGACTTCGCGAGCGAGAAGAGACTCCAGCTCAGGTGTCTCCTTGGCCCCATCCTGCCCAGTGTTCGCGACCATCGTGGCATATCCCGCCTGATAGGCGAGATCTTGGAAGATCCGAGCGAACTCCGAGTAATACGGATTGGTAATGTCCCACATCATCAGACCCAGCACGTACGTCTTCGACAGCTTCAGCGCCCGCGCTGAAGCGTTCGGCCGATAGTTCAACTGATCCATTGCCTTGAGCACGCGTTCGCGAGTTGCCTCCGCTACTGGCCTCGGTCCCCCATTGACCACGTAACTGACAACCGCAGTACTCACTCCAGCGAGAGCCGCGACATCCTGACGATTCGCTCTGATCACAATGCCACCTTAAGGAGGGAGTTGAGGATCTAGCGGCGATGCGCTAAAAAAGTTCTATCTACTCCAGTAGATCTGGATTAGTCTACTCCAGTAGACCTCGATGGAGAGAAGGATATGGATCGCCCAGAAGTTTTGGTACTAGGCGCAATCAACCAGGACGAGGTTGTGCACGTGAGCCAGCGCCCGGCACCAGGCGAGACGGTCATCACGAACTCGGCAGAGATCTTCCAGGGCGGCAAAGGGGCGAACCAGGCTTACGCGGCAGCGATGTCAGGTCTCCAGGTTGCCGTGAAGCTAGTCAGCGCTGTGGGAAATGACGCGGCCGGGCGAAACGCCTTAGCATCTTTGCGGGACGCAGGGGTCGAATGCTCCCTCGTGCGCACCGTCGTCCAGGTACCCACTGGCCGGGCCTACATTGCGGTGAGCGACGACGGGGAAAATTCCATCATCGTGGCGCTCGGTGCTAACGCCTTGGTCACCCCGAGTGCTCTGCCGTCGCTGATCACGGCTGATGTTGTCGTCGCGCAATCCGAGGTGGGTGCGGCGTCCGTCGCAGCACTAGCTCGAATTGCAACGGCTGCGGGTTCCCGTCTGATTCTGAACAACGGACCCGCCCTCGAGTTGGACGCGCTGACGCTGGCAGCTGCGGACCCGCTCATCGTCAACGAACACGAGGCAGCGGACATGATCGGCGGCGCGGAAAGCGACCCCATCGAACTGGCTGCACTGCTTCGAAGCGTTTCTGCTGCTCGCTCAGTGCTCGTGACGCTGGGCGCCCAGGGAAGCGTCATCGCCGACGCAGCCGGAATCCGACATCACGACTCTGTCAAAGCCGAGGCGGTCATCGACACCACTGGCGCTGGCGACACCTTCATCGGAACGTTCGCCGCGTGCGTGGCGGTCGGCGAAGACAACGACACTGCGATCATTCGCGGTGCACACGCGGCGGCAGAGGCCGTCACCTGGCGGGGTGCGCGACGCCGCATCCCCAGGCACACAAGCTCAGAGACGGCATCTTTCACCGGCCGTCGAGCCTGAGATCCTGCAATAAACCGAGAAGAGAAATGAGAGGGATATGCGTAAGCACCTGCGCTACATTGCTGTGGCCGTTGCTGCGGCATCAATGATCGGCCTTGCCGGCTGCTCGTCCAACGGAGGCGGCGATGGCGGCAAGACCACATTGACGATGCTGATGGCCGACCCGCAGAAAAACCTGCAACCGGCGATCGATGGTTTCGAGAAGAAGTACCCGAACATCAAAGTCAACTACGAATACGTCCCGTTCGACCAGTACAACAATCTGGTCGAACAGCGCATCGGGGGCAAGGACGCCGGCGTGGACGTCTTCGATGTGGACTCCGGGACCGTAGGCACTCTGGCGAACAAGGGCTATTTGGTTGACCTCACGAGCGATTTCGCCAAGGACGTCAAGAACAAGTCGCTCCCCGCCGAGTACGAGGCGAACACCTTCCAGGGAAAGCTCTGGTCGGTGCCGATGTGGGATTCCATGCAGTACCTGTACTACAACAAGGATCTACTGGCGAAGGCCGGGATCCCGGAGCCCTCACAGGACCCTAGCAAACGTCTGACCTACCAGCAGCTGTCCGAGGACGCCAAGAAGGCGCAGGAAGCCGGCGCGAAGTGGGGTCTCCTGTTCGACCAGATCAACCGCTACTACCAGCTGCAGGCGGTGATCGAGTCCGCTGGCGGTGGGTCCGGGGCAACTGGGAAGAACCTGCTGACAGCTGACATCGACAATAAGGGCTGGGTCGACGCCATGAGCTGGTACTCAACCCTGTTTTCCGACGGTCTCGCCCCGCGGGGCGTCGCCACCGAACAGCTGCCTCCGCTGTTCTCGTCCGGTCAGGCCGCTTACATAATTAGCGGACCGTGGCAGGCAGCGACGAACAAAGCTGACAAGGCCGCGGTGAAGTACGGGGTTGCCCCCACTCCCTTCTTCGAGGGAGGCAAGCCGGCCATGTCGACCGGATCGTGGAATCTCGGCCTGAACCCGGCGAGCAAGAATCAGGACGCGGCCAAGAAGCTGCTGCAGTACCTCTCGCTGGATGAGGAAGGAAACAGCCTCACCGCCAAGGTTCTGGGCATCTCCCCCACTAACAAGGTCGCATTCGACAAGTTCGTCGCAGGCCTGGACAGCCTCGATGGCACGAACACCGCAGGCATGTCCAAGCTCACCAACGAAGAACTGAACACCATAGCCGTCAACCGGCCCAACACCCCCGGCTTCACTCAGCTGGCGGATGTCACCGGGCGCGCCTTCGACGACATCCGCAACGGGCAGCCCGTGCAGAGCACGCTGTCAAGCGCTCAAAAAGAACTGCAGGGACTATGGGATCGACTCAAGTAATCACTGCCACCACAAACCGGGGGGCGGGCGTAATGCCCGCCTCCCGGCGGCGGCCGCCCCGGCTCCGCGGCTCTTGGCTCGCGGCGCTGCTCTTCATCGCACCGACCCTGGTGCTGCTGTTTGTCCTTCGCGTCATTCCGACCATCGAAGGCATCATCTCTAGCTTCCAAAAGTCGGTAAGCGCGCTTGCGCCGCCGTCCTGGGCGGGGCTCAACAACTACGTCGCCCTATTCGAGAACGGTGATTTTCTCAAAGTCCTCGGCATCACGGGTATCTTCATTGTCCTGATCGTGCCGTTCCAGATCGTCGTCGCTATCTTCGTGGCCCTCTTGCTGAACGAAACCTTCCGCGGCCGCGGCATCGTCCGCGCCTTCATTTTCCTGCCCGTTGCCGCTCCCGCGGCCGTGGCAACGGTCATTTGGGGAATTGCGTTCCAGCCGCAAGGACCCATCAACGCTGTTCTGGAGAGCGTCGGCATTCCCGGACAGCCCTTCCTCACCTCGCCGAGTCAAGCGCTAATCTCGATCATCATCCTCATGTCCTGGATCGGCATTGGGTATTGGACGCTGTTCCTTATCGCAGGGCTCCAGGACATCCCCGGTGAGCTCTACGAGGCGGCCGCCTTGGATGGCGCCGGTTGGTGGCGCTGCTTCTGGTCGGTCACCCTGCCCAACCTACGCAGAACCCTCGCATTCGTGATCGTCGCAGACACCGTTTCCAGTCTTATCGCGTTCGTTCCCGTCGCGATCCTCACCCGCGGCGGCCCCGCAGGCAGCACTCGACTGATCATGTTCGACGTCTATAACAACACGTTCGTGCTCGGTGACGTTCACCTCGGATCGGCCGAAGTCACCGTCCTCATCGCCATCCTGGTGACCATCACAGCCATCCAATTCCGACTTCTCGGGAAGGAGAAATAATGGCCCTCCCCAATCGCATCGGATCCACGCGTCCCCGACGTGCGATTGTCGCCGTCGCGGCGTGGATCAGCGGAATACTTTTCGCGCTCCCCCTGCTCTGGATGCTCTCCAGCAGCTTTCGTGAGAGCGGAGACATCTTCACCTCTCAATATCCCTTCAGCCCATTCATTCTGTGGCCCAGGACGTTCTCGTTCGATAACTACCTCACGGTGCTCAACGGGCCCTTCGGTTTGGCCGCTTTCAACTCCATCTTCGTCACCGCCGTGTCGGTGCTGGTAGGTCTGCTGCTTAGCTCGATGGCGGCTTTCGCCTTGGCCAAAATCCCGTTCCGCGGTGCAGGTGTGCTCTTCGTCATCATCGTGCTCAGCTTCCTGGTCCCGTTCGACGCGATCGCCGTCCCCTTGGCTAACCAGTTCCGTGACTGGGGGCTGACGAACTCGTACGCCGGACTCATCATTCCCGGCATCGCCAACGGACTCGCTGTATTCGCACTCCGGCAGTTCTTCCTCGGCATTCCTAGCGAACTTGCCGAAGCTGCTCGCGTGGATGGCTTGTCCTGGTGGGGGATTTTCTGGAAGATCTACTTGCCTTTGTCACGACCGGCTCTCATCGGAGCCGGCTTCACCCTCTTCCTGTTCCAGTGGGGCGCTTACCTGTGGCCGCTGCTGGTTGGAACCAACTCCTCCGTGATGCTCGGGCCGATCGCTCTCACCACCCTTGCCACTGCACAAAAGGTCGACTTCGGCGGCATCTTCGCCGGTGCGGTGATTCTCAGCCTGGTGCCGCTGATCCTGCTGCTGATCTTCCAGCGTCACTTCACCGCATCAATCGCTGCCACAGGCAGCAAGGGCTAATCGAAAGGAACCCATGAACCTCATCCTTGACACCGACATCGGGTCTGACGTCGACGACGCACTCGCCCTTGCCGTGATCATCGGTTCGCCCGAGCTTCACCTCGCGGGGATCTCGACCGTTTATGGCAACACTCAATTACGAGCCCAACTCGCACGTCGCTACCTCCGGATCGCACAGCAAAACACCAGCCTCCCCGTGGCCCCCGGTCTTGAAACGACCCGCAGCGGCGCCGAAATCTGGTGGGCCGGACACGAAGGAGGGTTGTTCGACGACCTAGACGACGAAGACGTGAACGGTGACGCGATCCATCTCCTCACCACGACAGCCGCCAGGCACGCCGGCGAGATCGACGTGCTTGCCATTGGTCCCCTGACCAACATCGCTGCCGCACTGGACGCCGATCCTGCCTTCGAAACGAACGTCCGGCGCCTAGTGATCATGGGAGGTGATTTCAGCGTCGAAAGCCGCCGCGCCGAACACAATATTCGCTGCGACATCGCCGCCGCCAAACGTGTGTTCTCTTCGCGCCTGCCCATCGTTATCGGCGGACTGGACCTCACCCTCAAAGTTAAGCTGAGCTACGAAGACGCCCAAACGATCGCGCGCTCCGGCCCCTATGGGGAGGTTCTCGCAGCCGAGATCGACGTGTGGTGGAAATACAACGACGCCCGCAACCGCGAGCAGTTCAACTCCCCGCACGACCCCATCCTCGCCCTTTGGATAGCCAAACCCAACCTCTTCCTCACGACTCAGGCTGACGTTCGCATCGACGACGAAGGGCACACCCTGGATACGGCCAACCCGGACGGCAACGTCACGATCCTCGACGTACTCCGGGCGGAAACCATCCAAGAAGAGATCGTGACACGAGTGGTTACGGCATCAAACCCGGTCGCCGCGAGCCAGCGAGGCGATGCTCGCTGATGACGCGCGCGTCAGTCACCTCCCTACGCGATGACCCGTCGGCCGAGGTGCTCATCATTGGCGGAGGAATCAACGGCATCGCAACTTTCCGCGAGCTCTCACTCCAGGGAGTGAAGGTCGCACTCGTTGAACGTGGCGACTTCGTCTCCGGCGCCTCATCGGCCTCATCCCACATGGTCCATGGCGGCGTCCGATATCTCGAGAATGGTGAATTTCGCCTCGTCAACGAGGCGGTCCACGAACGGAACCGCCTCCTGAAGAACGCGCCGCACTATGTGCGACCGCTCGAAACAACCATCCCCGTCTTTTCCACCTTTTCCGGGATCCTCGCGGCACCCTTGCGCTTCCTCACACACAAACAGCGCACCACGGTCGAGCGCGGCGCGGTGCTGATTAAGGTCGGCCTCAGCCTGTACGACTCCTTCTCCCGAGGTGGAGGCACTGTTCCACGGCACCGCTTCCTTAGACGAAAATACGCGCTGGAAGATATGCCCGAGCTCAATCCCGACCTCAAGTACACCGCCACCTATTACGACGCCTCTATGCATGATCCCGAACGGCTCGCTCTTGATGTGCTCCAGGACGGCATCCAGACAGGCTCAGCTCGTGCGACCAACTATGTCGAAGCGATTGGTTTCACCGGCGACGGCGTTCTACTTCAGGACAAAGTGACCGGAGAATCGTTCACGTTCTCCGCCAAGGTTGTGGTGAACACGACCGGACCCTGGACAGACCTCACGAACGAATCCCTCGGCCAACCATCGCGGTTCATGGGAGGCACCAAGGGCTCTCACATCGTTGTTAACAACCAGGACCTCTTGCGCGCGACGCGGGGACGAGAGTTGTTCTTCGAGAACGATGACGGACGGATCGTGCTGATCTACCCCATCAAGAATCGAGTCCTCATTGGGACCACAGACATCGAAGCTGACCCGCGGCGGCCTGCGGTGTGCACGGAAGAAGAAGTCGACTACTTCTTCAAACTGGTTCGCCACGTGCTGCCTAGGATTCAGCTGCACCAATCAGAGATCGTGTATCGATTCGCGGGCATCCGCCCACTACCCCGGCACGACGACGAATCGCCCGGCTTCGTTTCACGCGACTACCGCATCGAAGCCTCGACCCTCGGCGACGGAATCGACCTGCTGAGCCTGGTGGGAGGAAAGTGGACCACCTTCCGCGCCCTTGGCGAGCACCTTGCCGATGAGGTCTTAGGCAAACTGCAAAGACCTCGCACAGTCTCAACAGAGAGCCTCGCGATCGGCGGCGGCAAGCAGTTTCCGACAACAGCTGCGCACCGCTCAGGCTGGATCACGAAGCACGCCGAGTCGGTCGACACGCAGCGGGCAGAGGAACTTCTGGAACGCTACGGGACCAAAGCAGCTGCAGTCATCGCAACTCTGCCCAAATCGGACGCACCGCTCACCCACGCCCCGCAATACTCCACGGGCGAGATCCGCTACCTCGCATCAACCGAAAACGTGGTCCACCTCAGCGATCTGGTCTACCGCAGAACAAGCCTTGCCTTCGTCGGCGGACTCAGCGAACCGCTTCTCCAGGAGCTTTCCGTGATTGTCGGCACTGTCCTCGGTTGGGATCCCCAACAACAAGCAGCAGAAGTGGCTCTCGTCGCCGACGATCTCAGCCTCAACCACGAGGTCCAGTTGACCGCCACCTCTGCCGACGCCCCCCGAACGCACTCCGCACGCTAAGAAATCACGCACAACACCAGAAGTGAGCAGCATGTCCCAGCACGTCCTAGCCATCGACCAGGGAACAACGAGTTCCCGCGCGATCATTTTCGATCGCAAAGGGTCAATAGTGGCTTCGGCGCAACGCGAACACCGCCAGATCCTGCCCCATGCCGGATGGGTGGAACACGACCCCAAAGAGATCTGGAACAACGTTCAAACCGCGCTCGACCGCGCACTAAGCGATGCGGGACTCAGCCTGAACAACATCGCCGGCATCGGCCTTACAAACCAACGCGCCACCACCGTTGTTTGGAATAAGCGGACTGGTGAACCCATCTATAACGCCATCGTCTGGCAAGACACTCGCACCCAGCCCTTCGTAGAGCAACTGTCAGGCAGCCCTCTAGCCGAAGCAATCCAACAACGAACAGCTCTCCCCTTCGCAACACATCTCGCTGGACCAAAGATCACCTGGATCTTGCAGAACGTCGCAGGAGCCAGAAAATCAGCGGAAGCCGGCGACCTTCTCTTCGGCACCATCGACACCTGGCTGCTCTGGAACCTAACCGGAGGCCCCCACGGCGGAATTCACGCCACTGACGCCACCAACGCCAACCGTACCGGGTTCATGGACATCAGCACCTGCAGCTGGATCCCAGAAGCCCTCGCTGCATACGAAATCCCCGCCACCATGATGCCCGAGATTAGAAGCTCATCAGAGATCTACGGGTATGCCACCGCACTGGACAACTCAAGAGTGCCAGTGAGCGGAATTCTCGGCGACCAGCAGGCGGCCGCGTTCGGACAGGCATCCTTCAACGCCGGAGAATCCAAGAATACGTACGGCACCGGCAACTTCCTGCTCATCAACACCGGTAAAAACATCGTCCGCTCAAATCACGGCCTGCTCACCACCCTCGCCTACCAAGTGGCGGGGGAACCGGCCCACTATGCGCTCGAAGGTTCAATCGCCATCACGGGTTCGCTCGTTCAATGGCTTCGCGACAATCTGGGTGTAATTCAGAGCGCCGCTGATATCGAAGCACTAGCAGCTTCCGTGGCAGACAACGGAGGCGTTTACATCGTGCCAGCGTTCTCCGGCCTGTACGCACCCTACTGGCGGCCGAGCGCACGAGGCCTCATAATCGGGCTCACTGGATATGCAAATAAGGCACACCTTGCTCGCGCCGCACTCGAATCCATCGCGTTCCAAACAGCAGAAGTTATCGAAGCGGCCAATGCCGACTTCGGCTCACCCATAACCGAACTTAGAGTCGATGGCGGAATCGTCGCAAACGGCTCTCTCATGCAATTCCAGGCCGACATTCTTGGCGTCCCGGTCGTCCGCCCCGAGGTGACACAAACGACGGCGCTCGGGGCCGCTTACGCAGCCGGACTCGCCGTCGGCGTTTGGTCCGATCTAGACGAAATCGCGACCAATTGGCGCGAGGATGTTCGCTGGCTCCCACACATGACTCCAAGCCAGCGAACCACCCAGATGAGCCTGTGGAGACTGGCCGTTGCACGGTCATTCGACTGGGCTGATCACGTCGCAGAAATCAGCGCGGATCAGGTCTTAGCGCCCTCTCCGTTCGGCGCAGATAGCCCTCTTGTGACGTGAACTAATTCTTGGCTCGGCGGCGGCGGTTCTTCCTGCATGTGCTATCACGGCGGGCGACGGCTGCTCGGTACAGCCGATCGACCTCGCAAAGCTTGTCGGCGAACGGGTTTGGTCCGCGGTGTGATCGAGCTGCTCTCGGCAGCACGGCGAACCCCTCAACTCGGGCGCAATTGGCAGGGGATGACCCACGAAATTGTTCGGTGACCGAAGAGCGGCTTCATCTCCGGCGGTCACCTGCTTTGGCCTGCGCTCAGCCGTGTTTGGCAGCGTGCCCCGCGGGCGACACGTTGGTCGTAATCAAGCTCGATCGTCTTGCCCGGTCACTTCCCGACGCACGAAACATCTCGGGGCATGGCTGTCCCAGGTGGGACCGTGCACGACCCACTCGCCCCGGTCGGCGGTCGCTCTCCAACATACTCGCAATGGTGGCGGAGATCCAATAAGACCTCATCCGGGCCCGCACCCGCGAGGGCACGGCCTTCGCCCGGGCGAAGGACCGGGTCCGCGGTCGCAGCTCCGAGCTTTCCCCAGCTCAGGAGCAACACATCGTGCAGCTGCAAACGGCCCGTACTTACTCGATCTCTGAGCTATCGGATTTGTTCAGCGTGGGCCGAGCCACCAATCTACCGAGCGCTCGAACGCGCGGCAGGTAGGTTCTGGCTCGTATCTGGTGTGGTCGGCCGGGGCGGGCCGCTGGACACGGCGCTGGCTGACTTGAACGAACCCACGCATTACCAAACGTCTAGAACAGGAGATGGAATCAGAGCTCGACCAATCCGCAGTCAGGGCATACCCGTACGAAGTGATCACGTAATCTCCTCCCCACCGGTCTGTGATGGTGTCTCCGACGTCGATGTCCGCGGGCCAAAATCGTTGAGCCTCCGCCTCGAACTTGCGCGACGAGGGTCCAGTTCCGTCGGTCACAGGCACTGACTGCGACGACGGCCTGCGTGGCGCAGTGTGGCCAGGGCCTTGGGAGTCATCATCGGGACGAGCTGCTCGACCTGAACGATCTCTGGCATGTCTGGCTGCGGCTCGAGTCGACAGCAGTGCGGTGCTACCAATCGATGGCCATCATTTCCATGACGACAGACACCAGGTTCGAGTCGTCGAGGTGGTCGATGGGGCGGCGGCCGTCAGCGAATGCACGCGAGGGACTGCAGAGCCAGATTATAAAGCTATCTTCTGACCAGCGGCCGTCGCGCATTGCGGTGACGAGCTTTCTGATCACTGGGTGGATGGTGCCGTTCGCCTCGATCTGAAATCCGGGGTAACGGTAGGCGTTCAGCCGTCTCACTCGTAGCAGTTCACCTCTCTGATGAAGGGCTGAGACCTGGTGCCGGTTATGCGATTTCAGCCCAAGTGCCGCCGCAACTTCGGCGCTAGTCAGGAGCCCAAACTCGCCCTCGATCTCCCGCCATATAGCTTCGGTGGCCGAATGGACTCGTGTCGACCGTAGCGTGGGCGATTGTTGATTGGCGAGATCGATGATCCATCGTGGGGTCTTCCGGCGAACTGCGCGATCGGTGCGGACCCGAAGTCGTGCCGCTGCGATCTGAAGGCGCGGTGACGGCCGTCGTTTGCCGGCCGGCGGTCCGCCATAACCTCTCAGTGCAGCGCGAAGGGCGAACTCGACCGCCTGCTCGTCAGTCCCCACGCCGTACACGCGACGAACCTGCCTGAGCAGTGCTTGGTCGACGTCGACCGTGATTATCACTCGACCCACTCCATCTCCAACGTCTCAAGGTCGAGGATCGCCATGTTTCGTTCTTGCCGATCGCGGCCGAGAGAGATCACCCGGCGACCATCGGGAAGGGTGATGAAGTCGGGCGAGTGCATGTGGCCGTGAGCCAGCAACTTTGGCCGAAGAGCATCCCAGACCCGGGTGACGCGACCACGCGATAAAGCGGAATAGTCGAGCGCATCCAGGCTCCAGTTGAGGGGGTTGGAATCGAGCGCGCGTTGACTCGCGCGGGTTCCTCCGTCGACCGTCTCATGCGTGATCAGGACGTCTACCGGTCCTGCCGCGATCGCGCGGGCCACGTCCTCATCCGTGGGAATCTCAGTCTTAAACCACGTGGCCCCCGGGGTGCGGTACTCGAAATCGACGGATGCGGCACCACCGAAACTCATGAACTTTCGGCCGCCGAGCGTAAACCGGTAGCCGCGGGGCAACATAGTCACCACGTCACTGATCTGGACCGGCTCGTCTGGCGAGGCGTCGAACAATGCGTTCAGCCGATCCCAGTGTTCATGGTTCCCCGGTGTCACGAGGATGGTGCTGATCCCTGCGGTCTTCGCCCAGAAGTCCACGCCGGCGAGGAACCCTTTCTGTTCACGCCCAGGCCAGTAGCCGAAGTCACCCGCGTGGAGAATCTGTGTGACGTCGGGGGCGAATCGGTGCACGACCGGGATGGCTAATTGAACCCAGCCGAGATTGCCGTGCCAATCCCCTGCAAGCGCTACCCGAGATGGCTTGCGCTCGCCCGGGCCGTTCCCCGTGCCGGTGACCGATCCGGCAACGCGAGGCTCGCCGATGTCGAGCGAGGCTGGTGGCCGCGACGCCTTGCGGTTCACGGGATCCATTCTGTGGGGATAAGAGGAACGAACAAGATCTTGGTGACGTGCGGCGCGAAGTACACCTCGTCCCTGGCGCCATCATCGCTTCGTAGGTCCAGGTAGAGGAGGCGGCCTTCTACGCACTGGTGAATGCGGGAGATGGACCGCGGATGTGGAACGGGTCGGTTGAAGCGCGCGCTCACTGTCGAACCCGGTTCATCTAGTCCGTCTGGGGCGATTGGTGCCTCGACGATCAACCGACGTCCCATGTCCAGTGCGTACACACGATGCTCGGTGGAGACGAGAAACTTGCCGCGGAAAGAGTCGAGAACCCCGGGCAGGACGACAACCCGGTCGAAGATCGTGGGTTCTCGGTGTGTGAACGGGGCGACAAGCGGTCGGCAGGCGCGAGTGATCCTGCTCACTGCCTCCCTCCCCTGTGGAGTGTGAGGGATCCCGACCGGCGACCGGCCGGCATTCTGCCAGTCCTCCTCGCCTCGGGCCTGGGTCCTGCGGCGATGACCCGTCGCAGTCTGCCGCGGCGTGCTGCTGCGGGTGTGTTAGCCCCGCGTTTATTGTCTCCGGTGTCCACGATTCCGGTCCTTTTCTCGGCGGTCTTATCACCGCGACGATAAGGGCCGTTCGCCCACGACCAGTCAAGCGATGCCTTTTTTGTCACGGAGTCGGCGAATGGTGTGCGCTCGACTGTCGGGCGAATCGCTCAAACTGCAGGTGGTGACCGGTTTCGGGTCCGCCAGCCAATACCGTCTACGTCTCGGCGTACGGGCCCGGTGGCGTAATCCTTTCGTTCCATGGTCCGGATGGAACACATTCATTCCGAAAGGAGCGCGAGGTGCAGGCTTCATGGCCGGAAGATTTCGGGCTTATCGCTCGCCAGCGGCGTCTGGATAGGAAGATTTCGCAGGACGAGTTGGCCAGACGGGTCGGTGTGACCCGGCAGTGGCTTTCACGTTTCGAGTCGGCCAAAACAGACGTTTCCCTGGCCAAGGCACTTCTGGTTCTTCGTGAACTCGACCTTCGCGTGGGCGTCAGCCGGATGCGAGCGATCGAGCCGACATCCTCGCTCGCCAGCGTGGAGGGTCTTGCGGCGATGAGCGAAACGGAACGTGTCGACGTGATTACGCGGTCGATCGGATCGACGACCGGTGTTTCAGCGACAACCCGTGCGGCGTTGGAAACACTGGTCAAGAACCCTTCGTATGTTGAGGCGTTCGAACGCCTCGGACTCACTCGTCGCCCATCGAGCGCGACAGAGGCGAGCGCGAACGGCCAGCACGACTCGCAAACGTGATGGCGAATAAGGTCGGCTCATCCGGCCGGGGTATCCGATCCGGTGCCGGCCAGTACGGCGTGAAGTTGGTCGGCTCGCTGGCGGGAAAGGGTGCCGAGGCGAAGGGCGAGAAACTGGCGCCCCAGCCACCGGGCGAGGGCGAATTCTTCCGGGTCTTTGGAGTTCAGTCGCGGCAATGACCCCGTGGCCCGGCGATGACGTTCGCACGCCTGGAGGTTGCTGATCCATGTGCTGTGTTGTGGGTCCCATTGGAAACTCGGGGAGATGTCGAGGCGGATCAGTTGATAGGTGGAGAGGTGATCCCTTGTCCGGCGCTGGTATCGGGCCCACTCCCCCATCAGCCGCTCGCTGTCGGGGAGCGCATTCATGTTTCGCGTTTTCTCTCTCGGGCTGTGGCCGTGATCGCGCCAAAATTGCTCGTGACGGTGGAGTGCGCGAATCCATTTCAGCGCCCGCACGACCCCCTGCCGGACGGGTTCGATGGAGTGGTGGACGGTAGCGTCCTCAACTTGCTGGTGAAGCTCTGACCGCGCATCGGTGTCGGTGGTGGCTTTCCAGAGGCGTACCGCGCGTTCATAGAGCTCTACCGGCGTCGGGAACGCGAGCATGAGTGCCTTTCTGGGGCTGCGAGGATCGCGGCTCCCAGGGACACATGCGCGGACAGTTTCTAAATTTGCTCGTCACTTCGCTCTGGTTTTGTCGTTGACTCGGCACCCATGGCGCGTCGGCGCTGTCTACTGTGGTGCCACGCATCTCTCACCCCGCGAGGCCCGGTCCGGAGGACCCACATGAAAGCGTTCGGAAACGACACCGACATGCGCAGCTATACGAGCCGATCGTTGGGCGGATCCGTGGCGAGGTCGACACTGTGATGGCGCCGAATACATCACGCCCGCGGTACGTGCCGATCCTTGCGTTGCCGTACTGGGGAACGATCGGCCCGTTCGTCGAATCCGCGGTCGCGGAATGTATGCAGGTCGGCGAGCGGCGTGAGCGCGATCTGTTCGCTGCGGCCACACCGATGGTGCTGTAGACATGGCATCTTGGCGCTTCAGAACCAAGCGCCGTAACGTAATTAGCTGGGTCCAGCGAAATGCAGAATCGCTCTGAAGAGTCTGATCCCCTGCCCCTTTTGGCCCAAACCAACACGGCCTTGAAATTGCGCCCGATCATCTAGTTGCTTGGAACAACGCCTGCAATATCAACGGCGCTTATTCAAAAGTCATGGGCATGAATCTTCTTGGGAACGCGGTCTCGACCAGGTCGTGCGGAGCACTGTCGCTTTCTCGAGAGGATCCCACCAGACAGTTACGGACGGACCGCTGTTCAGGCCTGGCGCTCTGCTGTGCTGATGGCAGCAAACAACTCAAAAGTCTCGCTCGGCATTTCACCCAGCTGGAAGTAAAGGCTCATGAGCGATCGAGAGCGCAGCCGCCGTTTCGAATCCGCTGCCATTTCGCCCCATGCCAAAGGAGGTGTTGGCGCGTCGTGAAGTTCGCAGTCATCAAGCACAATCAAGGGAGGGGTGTTTGTTCTTCCAATCCATCGCCCAACGCGGCTTCGGGGCTGCGGCCCTGCGTACGTCAAATCAACCATGCTTTGTAGGTGTGCGGCAGTCGTCCACAGTCACCACGGCAGCATGGTGACCGCGTTGTGACGCAGAGGATCCTGCTCTCGAGAGTAGATCTCGAGCGTCTCCGGATTCCGATGCCCTGTCTGTCGCATCACCTCGTGGTGCGTGGCCCTGGCACGGAACGCCTCCGTCACGAAGCCCGATCGTAGCGAGTGCGCTCCGTACCGTTCCGGATCAATTCCCGCTCGCGCTAATCGACTGCGCAGCACGACGTGAATTGTGTCCCCACCCGTCTTCAGCCGTCCGATGCGACCACCTTTGATCATCGACGGGAACAACGGCCGACGAGGGTCAAGCGTGCGGCTGGTGAGCGTTGGTTCGCAACAGTGCTCTTCATCGCGCCCAGATTTCAGGAAGGAGCGCACTTCATCTGGTGAACTGTCGATGAGCTCAAGGATAGAAATCCAACGGCGGATTGCGCACGGAGTGCAGTATCGAGGATCGTCTGTGCGGGGCATGCCTTTTGTGTGGCCATGGGCCTCTTGGTCCGTCTTCGAACGAGTCACACGCACGTGAACGCCCTGTGAATTGAACTCGATATCGCCGAGGGTTAACGCAGCCAGCTCCTCGCGGCGAAAAGCCCCGGCGAAGCCGAGCAGGAGAATCAGCGTGTCCCGGCACCCTATGACGCCGGCTGGGTGCGATCTGCGGTCGATACAATCCAGCACGGCCTTGAGTTGGGCGAGCATGAGTGGCCTCATCTGGCGCGCGGGCCTGCCTTTTATCCGTGCATATCCGCGCAGCAGCTCCCTAAAGACGGCATTTTTCGTAGGTGATTCCTCCCCAGCGAACTCATGAATCTTGGCGATGGCTGCAACCGCTCGCTTCACCGTCGCATGGGCATATAGCCATTCCCCCGTCTCATCTCTGAGATCTGAGATTGCGATGAGCCACTCGATCGCGGTTTCTGGCGCCGCTGGAAGCGATAGGAGATTTCGCGAGGAGCACCAGCTAGCAAAGCGCCGCCAGTCTCCGTCGTATCCGCGACGCGAATTGAACGCTATTCCCTCGAGCCGAACCTGTGCGATCCGGTCGGCGAGCTCGGCGGCCACTACTAGCCCTCGGAGCTCGACCTGCTCGCTGCTGGAGCCGTTCCCTGTAATCGCAAAACTCGCCTTGCTGGTCATGTCGCACCCCTTCGAATCTTTTCCGCGACGAAGTGTGCCGTGGCTCCGTAAAAAGACATGTGGCAAGTTGGGACGCACGAGATCGTCTCCGCCGAAACCGACGAGTAACCAACTCAGCGCCCGCACTGGGCCGAAGGAACTTTGCTGGTTGGCCATCCCAGGTAATTCGGTGATTTGGAGTGAATCGCGAGACCGAAAACTCATCTCGGATGCGGTTGGTTACAACGGTTACACCGTAGTTACACTTCTGCGTAACGAGGTAAATCCTGATCAGAGCAGCTTTTCTGGCCTTCGTTACATCGTTACAAGATTTCCGGTACATACACCTATAGGAGGAAATAGGTCATATATAAAAAGATATATATGCCGATTTTGCTCGTGTAGTAGTAGTTGTAGTTTTTGTAACCTTGTAACAAAGAAGAAAAAAGGGTCTACAGCCCAATGAATCATTGGGATTTCTCGTTACAAATTGTTTGTAACGAGCTGTAACGGTTGTAACGAACTTATCCTCAGTTATGACCAATGCCTCATTTTGATTGTCTCATTCGACATTCCGCCGTAGGCATCACGATTGCTTGCCACATGTCTATGTGCGCGGGCATCAATCTCCGCAGTGAGGAGTTTGTCGGATGGGGTTCAGTTGGAGGACGTCGCGTGAGGCCAACATCTGGGTGTGTCAACATGACGACGAGCTGGGGACGCTACTGCCATATCTCAAGCCGGACGTGTCGCACACATCCGCTCGCAGCCGCCGTCTAGTCGGCTGCCGCACCTCTGCACGGCATGGGGAGTTCCGACCTCATCGCCCGCGTGGTTGTCGTTTATGGGTCCCTCAACCGTCGTTTGCCTCGCGACGAAGGGCCACCAAACATAGTTCTGATAAATTGGGATTTTTCGTTACAAATGAGGTGTAACGAACGGTAACGACTGTAACGAACCGGTCGTTCTGCCCTCATTCGGGGGTCGTTTTCCGGCCAATTTCCATGTCTGTCACTGACGTTGGGCGCCGAGGACGCCGAGTGCCGCGCGTGTGATCCGCATGAAGAAGGCACACCTCCCCACCAACATTCCCCTCGGCACCTCCCGCAAGCGCGGGTACCGCGCAGCGATCCTGACCGCTGTAGCCCTGACTAGGGTCACGGTTTTCGGCGTCACGGAGGCCACCGCGCAGGCAGAGGCGATCACCGCACTCACCTTCTCAGCGCACGCTCAGAGATCGTCAACAGCCTCGACCTCAAGAAGCGGCAGCTGCGAAGGCAGCGGCTGACGCCGCGGCTGCCGCAGCGCGAATTGCCGCGGCACACCGCGCGCCGGTGGCGTCCGCCCCTCGTCCCCCATCAGCGGCAGCAGCTCCCGCGGCCCCGAGCGGCGACGAGCTCGCCATCGCGCGGGGGTTGCCGCTCGAGCAGCAGGAAAGCCTGCGCCTCAGCGCACGTAAGCCGATCCGCTTGCGGCACGTATTGCGCTCGCACGCGTGACGAGAAGAGTTCGCGCGAGTTGTTCTAGTCGAGGACCCGACGCGGTCGGGTGATGATGCGTTCGGCGATGTCGTCGAGGTTGCGGATTGCGATCGGACGCAATTTCGCACCCTCAGCCAGGTATCGGCCCAGCCGTCGGTTCGTGTTCTCGTTAGAGCCACGCTTCCACAGGCCGCGTGGATCTCCAATGTAGACGTCCACCCCGAGATGCTCGGCCAACTCCTGATGCTGGGCCATTTCCTGCCCGCGGGTCTCTGCTGGTAGTGGCAATCGGCCTTTTGATCACTGACTCGAACTCGGCTCGTCTACATTGAATCGGTGCCTACGCCCACGCCCGATGTGTCGATATTGACCCCATTCACCCACGTTTGGGATTCGACTCTGGCGGCTGCGGTCGTAGCCGCCATCGCGACCGTCCTAGGTCTTGGCTGGGCAGTCGTCTCCTACTTCTTAACTCGGAAACAGCTGAACATTTCATCCGCGCGCAGTCAATGGCATGAGCGGTTTTCGTGGGCGATGGGCCTGGCCCGATCGAGGTCAGCAAAGGACCGCCGCCTCGGGATCCTTCTCATGGACGAGTTATCGGATGCACAATGGATTACCGACGAGGACCGAAATACAGTGGTTTCAATGATGGAGGAGCTGGAAGCGAATGGCTGACAAGTCATCAAGCAACTTCGAGCTCATCGAAGCACTAGCGCACGAGTCGGGGCGCAGCACGGCCGAGGTTATCGAGATATTCGAAGCACTGTTGGCAGTTGAGACGCCTGTCGTAAGGCGATGGCAAGAGCTACTTGCGCTCCTGACTGAAGCTGGTCATCGAGGCGACATATACCGAGCCGTGCACAACGCCTCCAGTACCGACATCGGATATGTCAGTTCCCTTGCAGCATCTCTCGGGCTCTTTGAGGTGGTCGGGAAGCGCCCTGACGGCACGCACTTCTACGCCGTTACGCCGCAATCAGCCCACTGGTACGTCCAGAGCGGTGAGGATTTCATTTCGTACGACGACGATCGATTGATGATCTCGAAAGGCTTGGACCACGCGCATGACGACGCCGAATCGCGTGCCGATCCAACCGAAGTACCGGGCGACTCGGAACTGCAGATAGAGGCTGAGACCGTCTCCCTAGCGCGAGAGCTTCGAATCAAGATGCTGCGCCAACTTGGGAGAGGCGACGAGGCCGACGAATTAGCACGCGCTCCCAAGCCCTTGCGCGTCCAAGAACCGATTTCGACCGCGAAAGACGCGGGACTCAATGAGCAGGAGCAGCGCGCGCTCGCACTCTACGCCTCAGGCCGCTCGATCCGCGAGGTCGCGGTCGACATGGACCTTACGGTGGAGGCGGTGGATTCGTACATCAACCAGGCGCGACTCAAGTACCGCAAGCTGGGGATCGACCTGGGCACAAAAATCCTGTTGCGCCGCCATGGCATCCGTGAGGGATGGCTGGCACCGGAATAGCAGGCAGCCAGTCGCCGCACGTCTCATGTATTCCCCGCTGAGCGACTGGCCGAGCCAGGTTTCTCGGAGGCGGTAGAAACAGCTCGGTCCCCGCGTTGCGCGAGCCTCCAATTCAAACCGTGTCAGCGGAGCGAAGACAGGTGTATGCGGCATCGAATCGTCGTCTCGAATGAGCGTCCACTCTGGACTTCCGCCGGACAGCCTCAACTTGTTGCCCCGTGTCCCTATGGCGAGAGCGGGCCAGATCAGGCTTGACGAGGATTCTGCTCCAGAATCTTCGACACTAACCATGCCGGAGTTTTTGGTTAACCGGCACCACACCAACATTGGACAGAATTGTTGACGGTGGCGAAAAAGGCTAATTGGCCAGACTCTTCGCTTTATCAGCAATTTTAGTGGTGGGCCCTACCGGGCTCGAACCGATGACATCCACGGTGTAAACGTGGCGCTCTACCAACTGAGCTAAAGGCCCGCGATCACGCCCTCGCGGGGCGCATCACGACTGCGTCAATGATACCGACTGGCGGCACCGGAGAAAAACTACGCGGCGACCGGGGTCAACTCGGCGAGAGCCGCACGGTAGGCCGCCATCGAGCGGGCCTCGCCGGGCGCGGTGATGAAGCTGGCACGGATGATGCCGGTGGTGTCGATGATGAACGACGCACGGTTGGCGTAGCCCTTCTCCGGCACGAACACGCCGTACTCCTTGGCGACGGCGCCGTGCGGCCAGAAGTCGGCCAGCACGTTGAAGTCGTACCCCTCGGCCTCGGCGAAGGCGCGCAGGGTGGCCTTCGAGTCGACGGAGATCCCGATGAGTTCGATGCTCTTGTCCTTGAACTGAGCCAGGTTGTCGCGAAGTTCGCAGAGCTCGCTGGTGCAGGTGCTCGAGAATGCGAGGGGGAAGAAGACGAGCACTACCGGCTTCTTGCCACGGAACTCACTCAGGCGAATGTGTTCGCCGAACTGGTTGGGCAAGTCGAAGTCGGGTGCCTGGATGTCGTTCTCCAGTGCCATGGTC
>Ga0247737_1000024_pt1 | contig 38389 bp, 38 predicted proteins | sample UWRJL028104C2_FD_180937 | JGI IMG/M metagenome (GOLD analysis project Ga0247737, IMG submission 180937) | Plant litter microbial communities from Arlington Agricultural Research Station in Wisconsin, United States - UWRJ-L028-104C-2 | ecosystem: Environmental > Terrestrial > Plant litter >...
GTGCACAACACCGACGAGCAGAACGTCTCGGAGGAGCAGATCGACAGCCAGCTCGCCGTGCTCAACGAGGACTTCCGTTCGGCCAACGCCGACCTCAAGAACGTGCCGCCGATCTGGCAGGGCCTGGTCGCCGACTCGCGCCTCGAGTTCCGCCGCGCGACCGTCGACCCGCTGGGCGGCCCGACCACCGGCGTCACCCGGCGGCGGACCGAGTCCCGTTCGTTCTCGGACGACGAAGCGGTCAAGTTCACCGCCCGGGGCGGCACCGACGCGTGGCCGGCTGACCGCTATCTCAACGTCTGGGTCTGCCAGCTCGGCGGTGGCCTGCTCGGTTACGCGCAATTTCCCGGCGGGCCGGCGGCCACCGACGGCGTGGTGATCACACACACCGGCTTCGGCACGACCGGCACGGCGGCTCCACCTTTCGACCTCGGGCGCACCACCACCCACGAGATCGGCCACTGGCTCAACCTCTTCCACATCGGCGGTGACGACGGCACCGGCTGCAGCGGCACCGATTTCGTGTCGGACACCCCCAACCAGGCCGGCCAGAATTTCGGCATGCCGGGCTTCCCGTCGATCACCTGCAACAACGGGCCGAACGGCGACATGTTCATGAACTACATGGACTACACCGACGACGCGGCGATGTTCATGTTCACCCACGGGCAGATCCTCCGGGTCGAGGCGTGCCTAGCCGGGCCGCGCCGGGGCCTGCTCACCGCGGCGGACAGCCCGCGGGTGGACAGCCCGCCGGTAGAGGGCACGCCGACCGATGAAACGCCGACCGATGAAACGCCGACCGATGAAACGCCGACCGATGACGCGGCGGCCGGTGTCGGGCGGGCGGGGGACTAGAGACTGTTCGGGGTGGGAGTCGAGGTGCGCCGTGGCTCCCACCCCAAACAGGTGCGAGACCCGCCGGGACGGCGGCCCGTCGCGGGCACACGCCCGCCGGCGACCGGCCGCCGCGCCGGTGCGTCACCACCGGAGGGCGTCGGCAGACGACGGCCGGCCCCAGGCGGCGGCGCGGGGTGGGGCCGGGCGCATGTGGCGTGCCCGGCCCCACTGTGCGTCAGGCGGAAGGTCCGGGGGCCGCCGGGGGAGCGGGATCGGCACCGACGGCCGGGCCGTCGGCGGAGGGGGCCGGCGCGGGGCGCCAGCGGCCGCCGGGCGGCAGCACGCCGAGGTATTCCAACCGGGCACGGATGCCGCCGTTGCTGCGCCCGAACTCGGCCATCAGGTCGCGGGAGCGGGCGCCGGACCGGTAGCGCTCGACGAGGCGCTCGTCGTCGGACGCCGCCCAGCGGGCGCCCTGGTTGGGGTGACGGTCACGCCGGTCGGGCGGCGCCTCGGCGGCGGCCGGGGCCGGGACCGCCGGCGGCTGGGTCATCGCGATCAGCCCGGCCAGGGTCGAGGTGAGCACGTCGGTGAGCGTGGGCAGGTCGGCGGGGGAGAGGCCGCCGCTGATCTCGCTCAGCACGTGACCGTCGCCGTCGCTGCTCACGATGCAGAGGTCGATGCGGTGGTCGTCGGTGGGGAAGGCGGTGACCTGGTAATCGACCTCGCCGAGGACGAGGCGGCGGTCGAGAGTGATCGGAGATGACTGGAGGGCGGTGTCATTCATGGGGGTGACATTAGGGCTACCCTCCGACAGTTTTCGGCGGTGGCGGGCGGGCGGCTTCAGGTGATCCGGGCGGCCAGCACGCGGACCCCCGGGCCGTCGATCTCGCCGAGCACCGACGCGCGTCCCGTCATCGCCATCATCAGGGCCTCGGCAGGCCCAGTGACCGGCACGCCGTCCCCGTAGGCCCAGTCCAGGTCGGTGCTTTCGAGGCGCAGCCCGGCCAGCCGCTTGCGCGGCGTGAAACCGATCGCCCGCCTGCCGGTCAGGAAGTCCAGCGAGATGCGCAGGTCGTCGAGGGCCAGCCGGTGCGGCAGGCCCAGCGGTCGCCGCATGTCCTGGCCGTGCACCTGCAGGTCGGTGAGCTGGCCGGGAGAGCCGACGATCGGCGGCCGGAACGGGTTCGTCGCGTGCCGGCGCAGCCCCTCGGCGAGCGCGGCCGGTGGACGCCGGGCGACCTCGGCCGCGAGCAGCGCGTTGGCCCGGTGGAGCCGGAACCGCCCGCGGACCAGCGCCGACAGGGTCGCGCGGCCAGGCGTGTCGACCGCGGCCAGCAGGTGTCCCGCGACCTGCCGCACGGTCCAGGCGCCGCAGAGGCTGGGTGTGTCGAGCTGGGTCGGAGTCAGCGACTCGACCAGGTCGGCGACCCGGCGACGCTGTTCGGCGATCGCCGCGCGGACGGCGTCCATCTCGATCCGTTGCATGGTGCCAACCCTACGAAGGCATGGTGCTTACCCTACGAAGGCACCTACGAAAAGGGTCAGACCCGGGCGAGCCACTTGCGGTAATGCGAGGCGAACGGTTGGTCGTCGCGGCCGAAAGCCGCGCGCAACTCGGCCGCCCCGGCGAGGGCCCCCTCGACGATCTCGGGCGGATAGCCCAGCTCGTGGCGGTGCTCGGCGAACTCGTCCTCGTCCTCCACCACGACCCGATGATCGCGGTACCGCACCACGTCGATGTCGAGGTCGATCACGGTGATCTCGGCCGGGCCGGTCCACCGCAGTGGGCTGATCACGTCGCAGTAGGCCTCGCGCACGTCGGGCGCGGCCAGGAACATCGCCATCCACCATTTGCCGGCGGGCAGGAGACGTACGGCATCGACCCTGGTCCGGCCCGAACGACGGCGACCGTAGTGATAGGTGACGACGGTGCCGCGCGGCGTGGCCAGCCAGGTGCCGTATTCGTCCTCGCCGAGCAGGCGTGCCGTCACCTGCCGGTGCGGCCGCCCGTCGAACTTGCGCAGCACCAGATCAACCGCATCCACGCGGCGAGGCTACATCGATCTCCATCGGGGCTACTTGCCCGGCCAGGCCGGATCGGCGGAGACACCCGATCTGCACCCGAGCGGCTTCTCAACCGGGCCCCGCGATCACCGATTCCTTCTGGTGCCGGCAGGGAGATCCCTTCCGGCGGGCGGGCCCAGACCGGTTTCCCCCCGGCGTTCCGGGCCCGCCCTGCCGAAGGCGGACAGCGGGTACCGCAGCCACGAACGGATCGGAGGCCGCATGCCGGCGGAGTTGCACATCGGCATGGACGCCGAGAAGACAGTCCTGGCCCCGTACGCCCTGAAGCTGCGCACCGGCCGCGCCACCCGGCAACGCTCCGGTTCGGTCACCGAGGTCGTGCCCATGCTCCCGAGCGGCGTTAGCCGCGAGACCCGCCTGACGTCCGCCGCCCGTCTCAGCCTCGCCTTGATCTTCGTCTCCGCTGTTCTCTTCGCCGTCGGCGTGCCTTGGTGGCTGCCGATCACCGCCTCCGCCGCGGTCGTGGCCGCCGGCTGGCGCCGCCAGGCCCGCGCCGCGCGGGCTGCCTTGTTCGAGGTGCCCGCCGGCGAGGGCGCCCACACGCTGGTCACCGAGGAGGAGCAGGCCGTGTTCAAGCGCGCCGTCGGCGTCTCGCGCCGCATCCGACGCACCTGGCCCGCGCTGCCCGGCATGATCGATCCCGAGCTGGCCGACCGGTCGCTCACCCGCGCTCTCGACGACCTCGGCGCGCTGCTGACCCGGCGCCAGGAGCTCCGCCGGCTCCGGACCGAGATCGAGGGCGTACGCCGTCAGGACGTCCCCGACGACAGCCCGGCCGTGCTGGCGCTGGCCGCGCAGCGGGATCGCGCCGACGGGCTGTGGCGGGAGACCGGCGAACAGGCCAACCGCATCCTGCACAGCCTGGACCGGACCGCGCTGGCCGGCGAGGCGTTCCTGCGCGAGAACCAGATCGGCGAGACCGCACGGCAGGCCGAGATCGTCCTGGCCGGCCTGGCCGCGGAGCAGACAGCGCCCGCCGCCGAGGCCGGTCCGGAGCTCGCCGACCGTACGGCCGCCGTGCTCACCGCTTATCGGGAGCTGGCGGCAGCGGCCAACGACGCGCCCGGAAAGTTCATCCGATCGAGTTACTCGACCGATATGGCGTAGGCCACTACGTTGTCACTCGATATGCGTACGCCGGTCGGTGCTTTCTCACTCGCCGTGCCCCGCGGCGGGCATCTGCCGGGCACAGTAACCGGCGGCCCACCGGCGGCGGTCCAGTTCGGACCGCGACACCCTCCCGGCGCTTCCACCGCCGATCGAGGAACGCCGGCGGTACGAACGGCCGATGAACGATCCACTGCACAGCTCGATAACCCTCGATCCGGGTGGTTCGGTGCCATAGCAGCTCCCCACGCCGTATCCAAGCGGGACACCCGTCGTTGGTTCCGGCAGATTCACCCTTTGCAAGTTGCGAAGAAAACTACGAGCATCGTGAGCAGGCGATCACACACGCTGTGCGACGGGTGCGGACGTAGGCGTTCCAGACTGCAGATGACACAAGGAGCTCGCCGGCGGGGGTCGTCGGGGAGCTGGGGGAGGCACCGTGGACGAGCTGCCGATCGGCCGCCGCGTCGCCTATTGGCGCGGCCGACGCAAGATGTCCCAGCAGGTCTTCGCTGACCGGCTGGGAAAGTCCAAGAGCTGGGTCGACAAGGTGGAGCGGGGAGTCCGCCGACTCGACAAGTTCTCCGTCGTCTACGAGATCGCCGACGTGCTCCAGGTCGACGTCCAGCTGCTGCTGGGCAAGGACGTGGAGCGCCGGCCGGAGACACAGAACTGCATCGACCAGGTGGAGGTCGAGGAGATCCGCGCTGCTCTGGAGCGTTATGACCAGATGAGCGCGTTCTTCCAAGCAGTGCCACATTCACCGCCGATCGCGGAGATGCGCAAGGCGGTCAGTCACGCGTGGCTGACCTATCAGCACGCGAAGTACGGCGTGCTGGCCCGGGCCCTGCCCAAGCTGTTGCGCGACGCTCAGGCGGCGGACAGTGCCTATGCGACCGGCGCCGACGCCAACGAGGCGGCCCACCTGCTGGGCCAGGTCTATCAGATCGCCTCGTCCGCGCTGCGCAAGGTCGGCGAGCACGAGTTGTCGTGGCTGGCGGCCGACCGTTCGATCGCCGTGTCGCAGCGGGCCGGTGACCAGCTGCTGGCCGGTCTGGCCAGCTTCCGGGTGGGCAGCGCGCTGCTCGCGCTCGGCCGGGTGCGGCCCGCGCTCGAGGTCAACGTCAACATAGCGAACCGGCTGGCGCCCTCGCACGAGCCCGGGCACCGGGAGGAGCGCCTCTCCGTCTACGGGATGCTGCTGCTCAACGGGGCGATGGCGGCGGCTCGCATCGGCGACAGCGCGACCGTTCGTGACCTGCTCTGCGGCGCCGAGCAGGCGTCGATCGAGCTGGGCGGCGACCGCAACCACTACTGGACCAGCTTCGGCCCCACCAACGTTCAGCTGCACCGCTGTGCCGCGGCCGTCGAGCTGGGCGACGGCCGCACCGCGGTCGACACGCACGAGAAGATGATCGACGTGGTCAGCTTCAACGCCATGCTGCCGGAGCGCCGGGCGCACCACTTCCTGGACATCGCCCGCGGCTACACGCAGATCGGCAACGTCGACAAGGCCAGCGAGATGCTGCTCGAGGGTGACCGGCTCGCCCCGTCCGAGATCCGCTGCCGCCCGCTCGCGCACGAGGTTCTTTCCGATGTGCTCCGCCGGACGCGGGGCACTCCGCCGGCTCCGATAGCGGAGTTGGCCGAGCAGATGGGAGTCGGGGTATGAGGTGGTCGGCGCGTGACGATCGGTAACCCCCCACGAGGTGTGCTGTACGTACTGGTCTGCGGTTCGCCCATGGCCCGTGACGTCGGCATTCTGGTCGGACTGGCCCAGCAGGAAGGCTGGGACGTCTGCGTGATCACGACGCCCGACGGGCGGAAGTTCGTCGACGTGGCCGCGCTCCAGAAACAGACCGGGCATCCGGTGCGCACCCACTACAAGAGCCCCGGCGACCCGGACGTGCTGCCCGGCGCCGACGCGATGATCGTCGCGCCGGCCACGGTCAACACGGTGAACAAATGGGCCGCCGGCATCACCGACACCCTGGTTCTCGGCCTGCTGGTCGAGGGCTACGGGTACGGCGTGCCCACCGCCGTCGTCCCGTACACGAATCGGGTCATGGCGTTGCACCCCGCGCTGCACGAGAGTCTCGCCAAGCTGCGGGACTGGGGTGTGCACGTGCTCTACGGCGAGGACGTCTGCCGACTCGGCAACCCGGGCCAGACCGACCGGTTCCGCAGCCAGTTCCCGTGGCGGCGTGCCCTGCAGGCGGTCAGCAACCCGGTGACGATGAGCAGCGGCAGCCGGTCGGAGCCGGGCTAGGCCTGTCCTGGCTGTTCGCCGCCCCCGGCCGGATAGAGTTGGCGGCCGTGACCGATACCGCCGCAGCACCCACCGTCCTCGACGTGGTGAACGCCCTCGACCAGCGCTATCCGCGCGAGTGGGCGGAATCGTGGGACCGGGTCGGGCTGGTGCTCGGCGATTACGAGCGTCCGGTCCGCCGGGTGCTCTGCGTCGTCGACTGCGTGCCCGAGACGGTCGACCAGGCGCTCGCCGAGCGGGCCGACCTGATCGTGGCCCATCACCCCCTGCTGCTCAAGCCGGTCTCGTCGATCGCGCCCGACACCTACAAGGGCCGCGTCATTCACCGGCTGATCCGGCAGGACGTGGCGCTCTACGTCGCGCACACGAACGCCGACGTGGCCAACCCGGGGGTCTCCGACGCGCTCGCCGCCCTCCTCGACCTGCGCGACCTGCGCCCCCTCGTGCCGGCCGCGGGTGCCGCCGCGGGTGCGGGCCGGGGCATCGGCCGCATCGGCGAGCTTCCCGATCCGATGGACCTGGCCGAGTTCACCGGCTTCGTGGCGACCCGCCTGCCGACCACCACGGCCGGGGTGCGAGCCGCCGGCGACCCGGGTCGAGTGCTGCGTACGGTGGCTGTCTGCGGGGGCGCGGGCGACTCGTTCCTGGCCGACGCGACCCGGGCGGGCGTCGACGCGTACCTTTGTGCCGATCTTCGCCATCACCCGGCGAGTGAACACCTCGCCGAGGACGGCCCAGCCCTGGTCGACGCCGCGCACTGGGCGACCGAGCGCCCCTGGCTCGACGACGTCGCGGCCTGGTTGCGCGAGGAGTTCGGCGCCGAAACCAACGTGTCTGATGTGGACACCGACCCCTGGACCGTGCACGCCAGGGACGTCCCCGAAAAGAAGGAGCCCCTGCTGTGAAGGCCTCGCCGGAAGCCCAGCGCCGTTTGCTCGACCTGCAAGCCGTCGACACCACCCTCGCCCAGCTCGCGCACCGGCGGAAGTCGCTGCCCGAGCTCGCCGAGATCGACGCCGTGGCGCGGGAGCTCTCCGCGCTGGAGGACGAACGCGTGCGGGCCCAGGTCGCCGTCGACGACCTCGACCGCGACATCAGCCGCTTCGAGAAGGACATCGAGCAGGTACGCCTGCGCAAGGACCGCGACCAGAAAAGGCTCGACGCCGGGGGCGCGCTGCGCGAGATCGAGGGCCTGCAACATGAGCTGGCCACGCTGAACCGGCGGCAGTCCGAGCTCGAGGACTCCGAGCTCGAGCTGATGGAGCAGAAGGAGTCGGCCGAGGCGGCCCTGGCCGAGGTGCGCAGCCGGCTGAGCGGAGCGGTCGAGCGGCGCGACGCGGCCGAGCGGCGGCGTGACGAGGCGTTGGCCGACATCACCAAGGAGCAGGAGTTCAAGACCTCGTCGCGCGGTCCGCTCTCGGCCGACCTGCCCAGCGACCTGGTCGCCCTCTACGACAAGATCCGGCTGGACTCGGGGCTGGGTGCCGCGCTGTTCCAGTCCGGGCGCTGCGGGGGCTGCCGCATCGAGCTGTACGGCGCCGACCTGGCCCGCGTCAAAGCAGCCGCGCCCGACGACGTGGTCCGTTGCGAGGAGTGCCGCCGCATCATGGTCCGCACCCGGGAGTCCGGCCTGTGAGAGTCTTCGTCGAGGCCGACGGCGGGTCCCGGGGAAATCCAGGACCGGCCGGGTACGGCTCGGTGGTGCTCGACATCGACGGCGAGGTGCTGCTCGAGCGCTCCGGCTCGCTCGGCGTGACCACGAACAACGTCGCCGAATACACAGGCCTGATCGAGGGGCTCAAGGGCGCGATCGAACTGGGTGCCACCGAGGTCGGCGTGCGGATGGACTCGAAGCTCGTGGTCGAGCAGATGTCGGGGCGCTGGCAGATCAAGAACGCGGGTCTGCGGCCGCTCGCGGCTGAAGCGGCCCAGCTCGTCGCGCGGGTGGGCAAGGTGACCTTCGAATGGATCCCGCGCGAGCGCAACAAGCTGGCCGACGCGCTGGCCAACCGCGCGATGGACAAGGCCGCCGGCAAGCCCGTGTCCGACATCCTCCCCGCACCGGCTCCGGCTCCGTCTCCCCGCTCCTGGGCGCCGCCCTCGCTCGACGACGCGACCCGGCTCATCCTGGTGCGGCATGGCGAGACCGCGCTGACTCAGCAGGGTCGTTACTCGGGCCGGGGTGACGTGCCCCTCTCCGACGAGGGTCAGGCGCAGGCGATGGCGGCGGGTGGCCGGGTGGCCGGCATCGCGCGTGACGTCACGGCGATCGTCAGCTCGCCGCTGAGCCGCTGCGTGCGTACGGCTGAATTGATCTCGGCCGAGGTCGGCGGCGTCCCGGTGACGATCGTCGACGACCTGATCGAGGTCGACTTCGGGGTCTGGGAGGGGTTGACCTTCGCCGAGGTACAGGAGGGCTGGCCGCGTGAGATGGCGGCGTGGCTCGACTCGACCGGCGTCGCGCCGCCGGGTGGCGAGTCGTTCCAGGCGGCGGCGAAGCGTGTGCGTGGGGCGATGGCGACGGTCCTGCAGTCGTACGCCGGTGGGGTGGTCGTCGTGGTTTCGCACGTCTCGCCGATCAAGCTGATCCTTCGGGACGCGCTGGCGGCCTCCGACGCCTTCCTGCATCGGCTCTACCTCGACGCGGCCGGCGTGTCCACGATGGATGTCTGGCCGGACGGCAACATCGCGGTGCGCTCGGTCAACGAAACAGCGCATCTCCGGTGACCCATTGATTCTCCGGGGCGAGACGTTTAGCTTCCTCGATTAGGAAACTTTGTTCAACGTTTCGCCCCCTGGAGGGCCCATGCGCGTTCGGACCCGCCGTCTCCTCGCCGCCGCGGTCGTCGCCGCAGTGGCATCGACGGCCGCAGTGACACCCGCTCAAGCAGGCGTCAAGCCCTACGTCAAGGTCGGATACTTCACGCAGTGGGGCATTTACGGCCGCGATTTCCAGCTGGCCAAGGTGCAGAACTCCGGCGCCGCGTCCCGGCTCACCCACATCAACTACGCGTTCGGCCCGGTCACCGCCGACGGTGTCTGCGCCTCGGCCGACCCGTGGGCCGACTGGCAGACCCCGTTCTCCGCCGAACTGAGCGTCGACGGTGTCGCCGACGTGGCCGGCCAGCCCATCTCGGGCAACCTGAACCAGATCGCCGAGCTCAAGGCCAAGAACCCTCGCCTGCGCGTCCTCATCTCGCTGGGCGGCTGGACCGGCTCGAAATACTTCTCCGACGCCGCCCGCACCGACGCGTCCCGCAAGAAACTCGTCTCCTCCTGCGTGGACCTCTGGATCAAGGGCAACCTGCCTGACCTACCCACCGGCGTGGCCGCGGGAATTCTTGACGGCATCGACCTCGACTGGGAGTGGCCCGGTTCCGCGGGCGAGGTCGGCAACATCATCCGCCCCGAGGACAAGCAGAACTTCACCCTGCTGACGGCCGAGTTCCGCGCCCAGCTCGACAAGCTGTCCAGGACGACGAAGAAGCACTACGACTTGACCGCGTTCCTGCCCGCCGCGCCCGCGAAGATCGACGCCGGCTTCGAGGGCAAGATCTTCAAGTACCTCGACTTCGCCACCGTCCAGGGCTACGACTTCCACGGCTCGTGGGAAAGCCGGACGAACCAGCAGTCGGCCCTACATGTCCCGAACGGCACGCCCGACAATCCGGACTTCTCCTCCGAGGTGGCGGTCAACTCCTGGCTGAAGGCGGGCGCACCCCGCCAGAAGCTCGTCCTGGGCCTGCCCTACTACAGCCAAGGCTGGACGGGCATCACCGCAGGCGGCAACGGGCTCTTCGCCGCGGCCACCGGCCCGGCGCCCGGGAAGTTCGCCGCCGGCACCGAGGATTACAAGGCGGTGAAGACGCTCTCCGGCTTCCGGACCTACCGAGACCTGAAGTCCGGCCACGCCTGGCTCTTCGACGGCACCACGTTCTGGACCTACGACGACCCGGCCGCGCTCCTGCAGAAGACCCTGTGGATCCGCACCAAGGGCCTCGGCGGCGCCATGATGTGGTCCCTCGACGGCGACGACACCAACGCTTCCCTCACCAAGGCCGTCGCGACGGGCCTCTGGACCCCCTGACCGCAGCCGGGGCGGCGCGTCGTCGACGTGCCGCCCCGGCCTGGGCGTTCGCTGGTCCGGGAGCTCCGTACCATCGAACCTTTTGGATGCCGCTCGGCGCAGTTTGTACGCCGTTCGGCGCATGATGATCGCTTGTGCTGCCCCTGCCTCGTTAGCGTGACTGTGATCGACTCCACAGTTACTAGGAGGTACGGCTGATGGCGGACCCCGAGACGCCGAAAGCGGTGCCCGCAGCCCGCAGCGATCGCAGCCGGTGGAACTGGCTGCTCCTGCCGTCCATCGTGCTGCCGGTTCTGACGCCCCTGTTCAACCATGACTCGCCCCGGTTGTGGGGCTTTCCCGCGTTCTACTGGCTGCAGTTCTCGTTCATCCTCGTCGGCGTGACCACCACGACGTTCGTCTACCGCATGACGAGGAGGTGACGCCATGCGCGACCACATCACCGAGATCGTCGTCTTCACGCTCCTCTTCCTGCTGGTCAGCGGCATGGGTTTCGTCGCGGCGCGCTGGCGGGCGCCCAAGGACATGGAGCACCTCGACGAGTGGGGTCTGGGGGGCCGCAGCTTCGGCGGGTGGATCACCTGGTTCCTCATCGGCGGGGACCTCTACACGGCGTACACCTTTGTCGCTGTACCCGCTCTGATCTTCGGCGCCGGCGCGGCCGGGTTCTTCGCCGTCCCGTACACGATCGTCATTTATCCGTTGTTCTTCCTGATCCTCATTCGGCTCTGGTCGGTGTCGCACCGGCACGGCTTCGTCACACCGGCCGACTTCGTGCGGACCCGGTTCGACTCGCCCACGCTGGCGCTGCTCGTCGCCATCACCGGCATCGTCGCGACCATGCCGTACATCGCCCTGCAGTTGATCGGCATCGAAGCGGTGCTCAAGACGATGGGCGTGACCGGCGACAGCACGCTCGCGAGGCACGCGCCGATCATCATCGCGTTCGCGATCCTCGCCGCGTACACCTATCAGTCGGGGTTGCGGGCGCCCGCCCTGATCGCCTTCGTCAAGGACACGCTGATCTACATCGTGATCCTGGTGGCGGTCATCTATCTGCCGACCAAGCTGGGCGGCTGGGGCAGCATCTTCGACGCGGCCGAGGCGAAGTTCAACGCCTCACCGAATCCGAACGACGGCATCACCCTGAACGCCAACAACCAGATCCAATACATCACGTTGGCACTCGGTTCCGCGCTCGCGCTGTTCCTCTACCCGCACAGCATCACCGGCGTACTGGCCAGCAAGAACCGCAACGTGATCAAGCGGAACATGTCGGCGCTGCCGGCCTACAGTTTCCTGCTCGGTCTGCTCGCGCTTCTCGGGTACGCGGCCATCGCGTCCGGGGTGAAGCCGCTGCCCGGCGCCAAGGAGGGCACGCTCGACAGCAACACGGTCGTACCGCTGCTGTTCGACATGCAGTTCCCGGGCTGGTTCGCGGGCGTCGCCTTCGCCGCGATCGGCATCGGCGCGCTGGTCCCGGCCGCGATCATGTCGATCGCTGCGGCCAACCTGTTCACCCGCAACATCTACAAGGAGTACCTGAAGCGGGACGCGTCCCCGGCCGACGAGGCCAAGGTCTCCAAGATCACGTCGCTGGTGGTGAAGGTCGGGGCGGTCGCCTGCATCGTCTTCCTCGACCCGCAGTTCTCGATCGACCTGCAGTTGATCGGCGGCATCATCATCCTGCAGACGGCGCCGGCGGTGGCGCTGGGCCTGTTCACCCGCTGGCTGCATCGCGGCGGACTGATCGCCGGCTGGGTGGCCGGCATGGGCCTGTCGATGTGGATGCTGTGGCAGATCCCGAACGCGGCGACCGGAAAGGCACACTTCGGTGGCTCGGCGTTCCCGCTCTCCGACCTCGGCTTCGACACCGCCCGGACGATCTACGTCGGCTTCCTAACCGTCCTGGTCAACCTGCTGGTGGCGGTCGTCGCGACGCTGATCCTGCGGGCCGCGAAAACCCCGGACGGCGTGGACGGCACCACCAAGGCCGACTACTTCGCCGACGAGGGTGACCCGCGCGTCGACCAGGACGTGGCCGCCGCGGTGGACCACCCGTCCTCCACATAGTCCTGACCCGCTCCCGGGTCATGCAGACGCCGCGCCCCCGCCAGGGCGCGGCGTTCTGCTTGAATGCTTCGGTGACACGGGACTGGATCGCCTGGCATGCGGAGTACGACGTACCGGGCTCGCCCCTGGCTCGTCGGCTCGAGGTGGTGCGGGGGTATTTGCGTCCGCTGCTCGACCGCCCCCGCCGAGTGATCAGCATGTGCGCCGGCGACGGGCGGGACGTGCTGCCGCTGCTGCCCGCAGGGTCCCGGGCGGTGCTGGTCGAATGGGATCCGGATCTCGCCGAGCGGGCCCGCCGCGTGGCCGGCGAGGGCGTCACGGTCCTGACCGGGGACGCCGGCACAACCGATCCCTACATTTCGGTGGCGCCCGCCGAAGTTCTGCTTGCATGCGGCGTCTTCGGCAATATCTCGTCCGAGGACACGCGCCGGACGATCGCGGCGTTGCCCAGTCTGCTCGCCCCGGGCGGCACAGTGGTCTGGACCCGGGCGGGCTCGTCCGACGTCCGAGACCTCTTCGCGTCGAACGGCTTCACCGAACTGGCCTTCACCGCACCGTCCGACGCCCGCTTCCGCGTCGGCGTGCACCGGCTGACCCGCGACCCCGACCCGTACGTCTCAGGCGGTCGGCTCTTCGCCTTCCGCTAGGAAGCGACACAACGGATGTCCAGCAGCACAGAGAAGCGACCCAGCTCAGCCCCGTCCGGCGCGTCCAGCGGCACACCTCACCACTGCTTACGTCTCCGAAGCAGCATCGTGCCCACCCCCGCTACGACGAAAGACCGGGAATGGGGACGGCCCATGTCCTTGTCGATCATGATCTTGGTGCCGTCGTTGACCGCGATGCCGGCCGATTCCTGGCCGCGATGTTGCAGCGCGAACAGGCCGAGGCAGGTCAGGTGAACTGCGGGCTGCCGCGGATCTCGGACGCCGAAAACGCCGCAGGCCTCTTTCGGGCGACGTCGAGAGCCCGCGCCCGCGCCTGGCCCGAAGCATCCACCGTCGGCCGGCCTTCGAACAATCACAGCGCGATCCCGGGGCGGGGCGACTACGAAGTCGACCGCCACCCCGGTCGCGACCGCACCGACCCGGACGAGCCGCCGCCAGTTCGGCGGCGGCGATCCAGGTGTTCTTGACCGCTGCGTGCAGCGCCGCCGTGGCGATCGTTCGCGGATAGGAGACCTCAGCCATCCCGCGACCGTGACGCGGCGGGGCAACGTGCTCGGGCGGCCCGGTCTTACCCCGGCCAGGTGTATTCGGTGGCCACCCCGCCGCGTACCTCGACGGTGGTCAACGACTCTGTGGCGTTCCGCCAGATCAGGTAGGAGCCCGCCGGCAGCGCGTCGATGACCACGCAGTAGAGGACTTGACCGCTCACCTCGCGGGCCCGGACGGCCGCATGCGTACGGTCGCCGGGCGCCCGAACCGGGCTGACCTCGATCTCGTGGCCGTTCCAGCGGTCGTCGGTGTGAATGATCAGCGCACCGATGCCGGTCCCGAGGGTGAGCATTACCGTTCCCGGGCCGGACGGCGCGAGGGTGTGGTGGCTCATGACGGGTTGTTGAAGCCGTCGAAGGGAGTGCCCAGGAAGGGGAACTTCTTGAGCGGTTTGGCCCCCGAGTTCTTGATGCTCAGGCCCTGCTCCACCAGGCCGGCCGCGGCGTCCGGCTTGAAGGCGGCGTCGACCAGCGGCACGGTGGCCCCGGCGATGGCGCGCAGCGAGATGGAGACGACGTCGTCGGCGATGCGCCGGCCGTTGGGGAAGCCGGCCACGTCGCCGCCGAGCACGCCGAACTTGTTCTCCTTGGCGGCCGGGGGGATGGCCGTGTTCAGGCGCAGCATGTCGGCCTGGAGCTCGCCGGTGTTGTTCTGGAAGCCGTCGATCAGGCCGTCCGGAATTCCGGTGAGCAGAATCGCGAGCAGGTCGGCGCGGGGTTTCCCGGCCTTGTTGAGCGCGGCCAGGTTGTCGAACAGGCCCGGGTAGAGCACCGGCAGCAGAGCGCCCAGCTCCGGCGTGGCGACGAACTCGGCGAACCGCTTGTCCTCGCTCGGCGGCAGGCTGTTCCACTTGTCCTTCTCAGCCATCGGCACGATGACCTCGTTGAACAGTGGATTGCCGAGCCGGGACACCTGCACCTGCGGGCCGACCACCACGTCATCCGACTTGCCGTCGCCGTTGCGAACCTGGACCTGGCGACGGCTCGCCGAGGTCCACACACCGATGACCGCCCCGGCGTCGCGGCCGCGGACGCTCTTCTTGCCGTCGCGGCGTACCAGGTGCTTCGGGATCTGAATGGCGATGCTGTGCACATTGGTCTTGTCGGTGGCGTTGACCGCCTTGCCGGCGTAGTTGAACAGGTTCTGGCCCACCAGGTGCTTGTCCTGGAACGGGCGCAGGGTGCCCAGGTCGAAAATGGCGCCCAGGTCGACGAAGAAGGCGTCGGCGCGCTGACCGGCGAAGACCTTCTCACCGGTCTTCAGCTTGTGCACGGCGTCGGCGGCGAGGCCGTCGTAGTCCGGGATCGAGACCTTGCCGACATTGCACGGCGGGCAGGGCAGCTTGTTCGCCAGCACCTTGCTCTTGCCGCCCCGCTCGACCTTCGTCACCGAGTAGAACTGCCGGCGATTCCAGTTCTCGCTGTCCAGCGACTCGATCGGGCCGGTGTTGTAGAGGAAGGTCTTGTTGTTCCGCAGCTCGGTGCGGAACCGGAACTGGTAGGTGACGTCGGGATGCGCGTCGCCGTCCGCGTCGATGTGGATCTCGTAGACGACGTCGTCGCCGAACTCGAAGAAGTTCGGGCCGCTCGCCGGAAGCTGAAGAGGCACGTAGTTGGCGATCAGCGTCACGGTGTCGGGGTCGTCCGGGCTGACGAAGGCGTATAGATCGGAACTGTCGGCCACCGGGTCCTTGCTGATCTCCGGCGCCTCGCGATGTGATGACATGTCGATACCTCTCGCGTCAGCGGCCGGCGGCTTTGATCAAGCTCGCGACGAGCTTCTTGTCGGTGATTGTCTTCAGTTTCTCGCCGGCGAAAACATCGATGGTGCCCTTCCGGGCGTCGCGAATCGAGACGACCAGCGGGGCGCCGTCACCCTTCGTCTCGGTCTCGGATTCCCCGGCGAGGCTCAACCCCGCGACCGAGACGGCCGACACGCCGACGCCGGTGGCGGCGAGGGCGAGGACCCGCCGCCGAGACAGCCACGGACGTCCCGGGCCGCGATAGCGAGTGCGACTCATGCTTGACCTTTCGTCGTGCGAAAAGGGCCGAAAACCAGACTGTTCATGTCGACGCCCGTCAGTACGGGACCCAGCCGCGCACGGTTCAAACGGATTCACAGTTCGTCCGGAGCACCCCTACGGATCAGCCGGTTCGGGCGTGGCAGACGCGGCCGCCCATGCGCGGGACGGCCTCGTCGAACATGTGCGGCGTGCCGCCGTCGCCGGATTCTTTTCTTGAGGAAGATTTCGGACTGAACGACACGGGCTAAATGTCGGATTTGTGGAGACCAGCTGAAGATACTGGCGAAATGACCACGTGTGCGACCTGGACCGAGGCGGATTACCCGCGGATGGGGTGGCACGACTGCCGGATCCACGCGGTGAGCCTGGCCGAGCACAGTGACGACGGCGCCCTGCCGCAGGTGCGGTTGATGATCGACCTCGACTACATCGTGCGCTGGGACGAGCCGGGCGCCCCGGGCGGCCACCTCACCTTCTGGATCGCGCCGGCGACCCTCGTCTTCGAACGGGCCTGGGGGATCCACGGCGAGTTCGGGCCGCTCTACGAGCAGCTGGAGATCGCCGACATCCACCGGCTGGACCCGACCGACGAGCACCCGGAGCCGTCGTGGCACGTCGAGGGGCTGAACTTCGGCTTCCACCTGCGCGCGACCGGGTTTCGTCAGTATCTGCGGAGCGCGCCGGTCCCCCTGCGCCGGAAGGGTTTGACCTCGGCGGAACGCGGCGGAATCAGCTTCGGGGAGAGCTCGTACCAGCCAGCTTGAAGTGGCGGATCGCCAGCTCGGCGACCTCCGCGGGGCCGAGCTCAAGAAAGAGGACCCGCCCGCCGCGCTTCACGAACGGTTCGGCATAGCGGGCCACGGCCTCTGCGTCCTCAACCTGGTCAAAGGCCCAGACGTACGTGAAGAGGAGCCCCGGCAAGTCACTGGCGGCGACTTCTTCCAGTACGGCCGTACGGAACCCTCGACCAGCCGGCGGAAAGGTGGCGTGCCGAAATCGAACAAGCGCACCACGGGCTCGATGCTGAGGTGGTTGTGGAACACCCGCAGACCGGTGCGCGCGGCGATCGCCCGACCGACGGTCATCTTGCCCACGGCCGGCGGCCCGATCACGAAGAGCAGAAGCGGTGTCGAGTCGGTCATGCGCGGCAGCGTATGCGGCCCGTTTAGTCCAGCGTGCGGTGTTTCCCGGGGCGCGTCGATCCGCCGATCGAGTCGACTCGTAGAATGACGGTGCGACGGACGAGTAGGCCAGGCGGTCGCGTCGGTGCCCTTCGGGGTGCCGCCGAGGAACGTCCGGACTCCGCAGAGCAGGGTGGTTGTTAACGGCAACCCGGGGCGACCCGCGGGACAGTGCCACAGAAAACAAACCGCCGGCCCCCTGGGGCAGGTAAGGGTGAAACGGTGAGGTAAGAGCTCACCAGCACCCCGGGCGACCGGGGTGGCTAGGTAAACCCCACCCGGAGCAAGGCCAAGCAAGGCCCCCGCCGCGAGGCGGTGGCCGGCGCAGGCGTTCGAGGGCTGCTCGCCCGAGCCTGCGGGTAGGCCGCAAGAGCCGCCCGGCAACGGTCGGCCGAGATGGATGACCGCCCACGGCGACTCAGGTCGCTGGGACAAAATCCGGCGTACCGGCCCACTCGTCCGTCGCCCCCAGGGCGCGACCATACGGCGGCACGCTGACCTGGTCTTATCCTTGGAGATGCCCTGGCGGTAGCCAGACGTCCCCTGGGCAGGCGAGGAGGATGACTCCGAACTCCGCATCATCGCGGAGCGTGTTTCAGACCCGCTCGGACGGCCACTCTGGGAGCCTGCTCGCCCGGCTTATCAGTTGCACGACTCACCAGGCGTCGTTGACAACTGCCAGGAAACCTTGTTGATGGGTACGTCGGCCTCGTTCAAGAACGATGTCAATGCCGCTGCCAAAGCTTCGAGCTTGTCGTCTTCGATGAAGGCGTAGCCACTCTCGGACAAGCAGTCGGCGACCTGATGGGCGATGCGGTGCATCGGATCGCAGCTCTGAATGATCTGCATGATGACCTCCCGAAACGTCGTCCGGCTCGCGGGTGGAAGGCTGGCCGCGACGAGGGGCCGGCGGACATCGCGTGGCCGGTGCCGCAGAAGCTGCGCACCCAAGAGGGACAGTGCCATATGGTTGTCTAGTAGACAACCCCCCGATTGGCAAGTAGACAACCTCTGCCATCGGAGGATCGGCGTCGATGGACGAGATCATGGCTGCTGCTGAGATCGCCGACTACCTCGGCGTCACGCGGCAGCGTGTGGCCGTGTTGGTTGATCGAGCCGACTTTCCGGCACCGGTCGCGCATCTGTCGGTAGGACGGATCTGGCGTACGTCCGATGTACGGCAGTGGGCGGCCCAGCGGCCGAACCGGATCCAAGAGGACGAGCAGAAGTAGTCGGGCGCCGCGCGGTATCTGATCTTCTTGGGTCCCAGCATGCCAATCGTGCGGGGTCACTTGCCTTCCGCTCGAACCTAGGCCGCCGAGCCTTGCGATCAGGGGGCCGTTCGGCAATCGCCAGCGGCACGAAGCGCCCTCGACCGGCGGCATGGCCCGGGAGTTCCACGGCCGCAAATCTTCCTGTGGCCCGAAGGTAGCTCGTCTCGACTCCCAACGGGCAAGGATCTGGCAGAGAAGCTGCTCGCCGGGCGCGGTCGGTCTGAGGCTGTTCCGCTCGCACGCCAGTAGGCAATCGCCACATGAAGCGGGCGGCCGCGGTGTGCCGATCTCCGTTTCGGCTGGAGTCATGGCGCGGAGGCTGGAAGGACACCGAGATCAGGGGAGGCTCGCCATGACCGCCGACCGCAACCGGGTTGCCGATCGCCTTGTCGAGGCGCTGGAGAAGCAGGGGGTGGAGCGCGTCTTCGGCGTGCCCGGGGCGAAGGTCGACGCCGTGTTCGACGCGCTGCTGGACAGCGGGATCGTCACCGTCGTGTGTCGGCATGAGCAGAACGCGGCGTTCATCGCGGGGGCACACGGGCGGCTCACCGGCAACCCGGGGGTTGTCGTGGTCACCTCGGGGCCGGGTACCACCAACCTGGCGACCGGGTTGCTGACCGCTAACACCGAGCAGGACCCCGTGGTCGCGATCTGCGGGGCTGTGCCGCGGACCGACCGGTTGAAGCGGACTCACCAGTCGATGGACGCGGCCGCGATGCTCAAGACCGTCACCAAGTACACGGCCGAGGTGACCGACCCGGACGACGTGGTCGAGGCGGTCGCCAACGCTTTCCGGGCGGCGACCACCGAGCCGAAGGGGGCCGCCGCCGTGGTCGTCCCGAGTGACGTGCTCGCCGCTATCAACGAGCACCAACTGCCCCGGCACACCTGGGCGCCGGAGGCAGGACGGGCGCCCGACTTCGCGATTCAGCAGGCGGCCGAGCTGATCCGGGCCGCGGAGAAGCCGGTGCTGCTGGTCGGTATGCGGGCCGCCGACCCGGATTCGGTGGCGGCGATTCGTGCGCTTGTCCGGGCCACTGGTCTTCCGGTCGTGGAGACCTTCCAGGCTGCGGGGACCGTGTCGGTCGAGCTCGAGGATCAGTACGCCGGGCGGGTCGGCCTGTTCCGCAACCAGCCGGGCGACATCCTGGTCTCGAAGGCCGACGTGCTGGTCACGATCGGCTACGACGCTGTGGAGTATGACCCCCGGCTGTGGAACCTGGGCGGCCCGCGCACCATTGTGCACCTCGACTCCCTCGCCGCGTACCTCGACAACCACTACTACCCGGACGTGGAGCTGCGCGGCACCGTCGCCGGCACCGTCGCCGCGCTCACCCCGCTGCTGTCCCGGGTGTCGGCCGGCCCGGCGCTGAAAGCCGACCTGGCCGAGGCCCGCCGCGGGCTCGCCGCCATCGACGACGCTGCCCGGGGCGCGTCGCACGGCACGAACGGTCTCAACCCGGCGCGGGTGGTGCTGCTGCTGCGCGATCTGTTGCCCGAGGAGACCACGGTGACCTGCGACATCGGCTCGGTCTACATCTACATGGCCCGGCATTTCCGGGTGCATGAGCCGCGCCAGTTGCTCTTCAGCAACGGCCAGCAGACGCTCGGGGTCGCGCTGCCGTGGGCGATGGCGGCGACCCTCGTACGTCCGGGCACTCCGGTTGTCTCGGTCTCCGGCGACGGCGGCTTTCTCTTCTCGGCGCAGGAGCTGGAGACCGCCAACCGGCTCGGCCTGAACTTCGTGCACATCATCCTGCGGGACAACACGTACAACATGATCGCTTTCCAGGAGGAGCTCAAGTACGGCCGTACGTCGGGGGTGCAGCTCGGCGACTACGGCACCCCGGAGTTGGCGGCCGCGTTCGGCGCGCAGGGGTTCCGGCCTACCACCGAGGACGGGTTCATCGAGGCGGTCCGTAACGCGCTCGCGGCCGACGGCCGGTCCATCATCGACGTGCCGGTCGACTACAGCCACAACACCGACCTCGGCGCGATCCTGCCGGCGGGGGCGTTCGAATGACGATGCTCGACCACCTCCGCGAGCACCACGACCGCGGGATGTTCCAGAGCTCGACCGTGAGTAAGTAGGAGAAGCCGTACCCCGGGCTCCTGCCGGCGATCAGGCGAGGTCGGCCGATCAGGCGAGGTCGGCCGATCAGGCGAGGTCGGCGATCGCCTCGGCCGAGGCGGGCAAGCCGGGCTGAGACGAGGACACCCAGCGGCGGGGTACGCGCGTACCGATGCCGGTGAGGATCTCGTGCGGGCTGGTTCCGGCCCAGCGGGCCCAGTCGCCGACGGTCGGTTCGCCGGACGTGCCGGGCCCGAACACGGTCACGGTGTCGCCGGCGCGGACGTGCAGGGCTCCGACGTCGACGACGATCTGGTCCATCGCGATCCGGCCGACCACCGGGCAGCGGACGCCGTGCACGCTGATCTCGGCCTGGCCTGCGGCGCCGCGTGGGATGCCGTCCGCGAAGCCGACCGGCACCAGGGCCAGGTTCGTCTCCCGGTCGGTGATGTGGTCGGGCCCGTACGAGACACCGCTGCCGGCCGGGACGCGTTTGGTCAGGACCACCGTCGCCTGCAAGGTCATGGCCGGGCGGAGGCCGAAACTGCGGCCGGGCACGGGTTCGACGCCGTAGAGCGCGATCCCGGTCCGGACGAGGTCGAAGTGCGTATCGGGGAGCTGCAGGACGGCGGCGGAGTTCGCGAGGTGGGTCAGCGGCGCGGTGAGGCCACCGTCGGCGGCCAGCGCGCGGGCGCCGGCGAACGCGTCCAGCTGCCGGTGCAGCCCGGGGTCGGTGGGGTCCTCGGCCTGCGCCAGGTGCGACCAGATCCCCCGTACGCTGATCCGCTGTCGACCTTGAAGTTTGGCGGCCACCGTCACGAGGTGCTGCCACTCGTCGGCCGTGGCGCCGCCGCGGGACAGGCCGGTGTCCGCCTTGAGGTGCACGAACGCCGTACGGCCGGTGCGTTCGGCTGTCTCCGCCAGCGTCTCCAGGGCGGCCGGCGAGCTGACCGACACGTCGACGTCGAGTTCCAGCGCCCGGTCGAGGGCTTCCGACGGCGAGTAGAGCCAGAGAAGCAGCGGAGCGGTGATGCCGTCCGCGCGCAGGGCCAGCGCCTCCGGCAGGGATGTCACGCCGAGCCAGGAGGCGCCGTTGGCCAGCGCGGTCCGGGCGACCGCGGTCGCGCCGTGGCCGAAAGCGTTGGCCTTGACGACAGCCATGAGTTGCACGCCGGCCGCTGCCCGGGTGAGCAGCCGGGTGTTGTGGGCGACCGCGCCGAGGTCGACGATCGCCTCCGCGAGCCCGGTCATCGGCCGGCCAGGGCCGTGTTCAGCAGGTGGTCCAGCAGGCCGGAGTAGGAGATGCCGACCGCCTGCCAGATCCGCGGGAACTGCGACAGCTCGGTCAGGCCCGGCATGGTGTTCACCTCGTTGAGGACCGGAACCGTCCGGCTGCCGACCCGGGTGAGGAAGAAGTCCGCGCGCAGCAGGCCGGCGCAGCCGAGAGCCTCGAAAACTCGGCGAGCGGTTCTCGTCAGCAGACCGGCGTCCACCGGATCGAGACCTGCCGGGATCACGAACTCGGCCGCGCCGGCCTGGTACTTGGCCTCGAAATCGAAGAACTGGCTGCCGGCGCCGACGTTGATCTCCAACGGCGGTCCGGCGATCACCCGGCCGCCGGGCTGCTGCAGCAGGCCGATGTCGATCTCGCGGCCGGGGACCGCGGCCTCGACCAGCACCTTGCTGTCCCACTCCCGCGCGGCGGCGATCGCCCCGTCCAGGTCGGCCCAGTCGTCGACCCGGGAGACGCCCACGCTGGAACCGCCGCGGGCCGGTTTGACGAAGACCGGCAGACCCAGCCGTACGCGGTCGGACGTGCTCACCTCGGTTTCGCCTGCCCGCAGCACGACGGAGTCGGCCACCGCGATGCCCTCGGCGGCGACGATCTTCTTGGTGAACTCCTTGTCCATCGCCGTCGCGCTGGCCAGGACACCACTGCCGACGTACGGCACACCGGCCAGCTCGATCAGGCCCTGGACCGTGCCGTCCTCGCCGTACCGGCCGTGCAGGCAGGGGAAGACGACATCCACCGACTGGAGGGCCTCGATCACCGAGAGCATGCCGGGCAACGAGGGCCCGGCCCGGCCGGCCCGGCCGTCCTGCCATTCGCCGTCGCGGGAGATGCTGAGGGGTACCACCTCGTAGCGGGCCGGGTCGAGGAACCGCACCACGCTTTCCGCGGAGCGGCGGGAAACGTCATGTTCGCTGTTGCGGCCTCCGGAGATGACCGCGACTCGGGTCTGTCGAATCTGCACGCGGCCATGATCGGCGCTCGCGGGTCAGCGGCCCGTCAGGGCGATACTTATGGAACCTTGACGAGTCAGGTCAGGTCGGCCGGGTTGGTGTTGGCGCCGCAGAGGAGGACCACGACGCGTTCGCCGGCGGCGGGGAGGTAGGCGCCCGAGGTCAGGGCCGCGTAGGCGGCGGCGGTACCGTGTTCGACGGCCAGGCGGTAGTCGTCCCACAGCCGGCGGCGGGCGTCAACGATGGCCTTGTCGTCCACCAGGATCGCTGGGGTGCGGGCAGCCCGGGCCAGGTCGAAGGCGAGCTGACCGGCCCGGCGGGCGCCCAGGGAGTCGGCGGCCACGCCGGAGACCGGGACGTCGACGGGGGCGCCGGCCCGCAGGGCTTCGTGCAGGGCCGCGGCGGTGATCGGCTCGACCGCCACGACTCGGACCGCGGGGGGCAGGGCGGCGATCACGCCGGCGATCAGACCGCCGCCGCCGACCGCTACCAGCACAGTGTCGAAGCCGGCGGGGAGCTGGTCCTGCAGTTCCAGGGCCAGTGTGCCGTTGCCGGCGACCATGTGCGGGTTGTCGTAGGCGTGGCAGAACAGGGCGCCGGAGGCGTCGGCACTCAGCCGGGCCGCGTGGTAAGCCTCGGCGTACTCGGTGCCGGCCTGGACCACCCGCGCGCCCAGCCTGCCGAGCTTGGCGACCTTGACCGCCGGAGCGGTCACGGGGACGAAGACCTCGGCCGGGATGCCGAGTTCCCGGGCCGCCCACGCCGCCGCCAGTCCCGCGTTTCCGCCGGAGGCCGCGACGATCCCGGCCTCGGGCAGGGGGCCGGCCGCCAGGATCTGGTTGAACATGCCGCGGGTCTTGAACGAACCGGCGTGCTGGGTCTGTTCGAGCTTGAACCAGAGCTCGCCGTCGGCCCGCAGCACGGGGGTCTTCCGCACCCGGCCGTCGAGGCGCTGTGCCGCCGCCCGTACGTCGTCGCTGGAAACAATCATCACCTTGGAACTTTAGGCGATTTTCCAGCTCATGCGCCGCGACGTCACGGGCGAGCGTTCACCCACGAGACGCGCCAGGTCGAGTAATCGGCTCGAGAAGCCCCACTCGTTGTCGAACCAGCCCCGTACTTTCACCCCGCCGTCGGCCGTGGTCTGGGTGCCGGAGGGGTCGAAGAGGCAGGACGCGGGATTGTTCTTCACGTCGATCGAGACGGTGGGGTCAGGATCGTACGCCAGCACCCGCCGCAGCGGGCCCGCCGCCGCCCCGGCCATCGCCCGGTTGACGTCCTCGACGCTCACCGGGTGCTCGGTGAGGCCGGAGAGCTCGGCCAGCGAGCCGACCGGGGTGGGCACGCAGTAGTAGCTGTACCGGATCTCGCCGATCTCGGGCAGCGCCACCCGGACGAGATCACCGACCACGTAGTTGTGCGGGATGATGCTCTCGGCCGTCGCCCGGCCCAGCCGAGGGTCCTCGCGGGACGTGCCCGTCATCGAGTCCTGCGCCTTCTGCCAGCCCTGGGTGGCCAGCACCACCGAGGTGTTCACGGCCCGCAGCCCGAACCGGTCGAGCAGCACCTTGGCCATCACGGTGAGGGCGTTCACCCCGCACGAACCGGGGGAGACGACGTCGTGCTTCGTCGGTTCGTACGTGTCGTGGTTGGCGCCGAAGATCAGGAACGCGTCGGGATGGTCGGCCGAGGCACTGATCACGACCTTGCGGGCGCCGCCGTGGGTGATGTGGGTGCGGGCGAGGGCGCCGCCCCGGAAGCGCCCGGTCGCCTCGATGACGACGTCCACCCCGGCGTCCGCCCACGGAATGCGTTCCGGGCGTTCATGGTGGAACGCCCGGATCGCATGGTCATTGACGACAAGGTGATCGGCGTGGGTGGTCACGGTGCCGGGAAATGTTCCCCGAATACTGTCCCGGCGCAGCCCGTAGGCCATTTTCTCGGTGGAGGCAAGGTCGTTTACGGCGGCGATCGATATTCCGAGATCCGGGGTCGTGGCGACTATCCGCGCGAGACTGCGGCCTATCCGTCCGAATCCGTTGATGCCGATCGTGACGCTCATGGGAAGGCTCCTCGGCCGCTCGATCGATGCTGGCACTCGCGACGGGGGCCGCACGGATACCCCATGTCATGCCCCCGACACTAGGAGTTGTGCAACTTGCACGTCAACGGAGGGCGTGTCACACCGTGGCGGGCTCCATGCCGGACATCGACCGCCCCGGTCGTCGCCCCGGCCATCGACCTGCCGATCCTTCGAAATGGTCTGCCCGGCCGTCCGCGCCTTTCGGATGGGTGCTGCGTATTCCGGCCAGTCGATGTCCTGGTGAAACTATTCCGATCCCGAGAATTCCAGCCGGGTAATCCTGCCACGGTATTCCGAAATCGATCAGCGAGCGGCGGAAATCACCCGGGTGAGTGCCGCGTGCAACGACGGCGACTTGTCGATCGGCGGGCCCCATCGCGTGACGGATCGGGCGATGGCTCCGAGGGCGGCGAGCAGGATGCCGGTGAGCCAGAGTTCGTCCCGAAGATCCGGATGCCCTGCGGGGCCTCTCGGCATCGCGGTCGCCGCGCTGCGCCGGCCCAGCGCCGCGCGGCGGGACCGTCTCGCCCTCATCGACGAGAAGGTCGGATAGACCGAAACGGTCCCATGATTGCTTTTCGTCCGTAAAGCTGCATATGGAGAGCGGGCCGAAAGGGGGGAGCGGCGGTGGCAGAGGAACAACCGGCCGAGTCGGTACTGCGGTTCCGGCGGTTCGCGCTGGCCGTCTGCGTGATCGGCGTGTTCGTCCAGCTCGGGCTGACCGCCTACTACCTCGGCATGGGCCACCGGGCGCAGCCGCACGACGTGCCGGTCGGGCTGGTCTCGTCTGCCGCCGAGCGTGCCGAGGTGGCCGGGCTGCTCACCGAGCGCGGCTACTTCCGGGTCACCGACTACGCCACGGCCGACGACCTCGAGATCGCGATCAAACGCCGGGACGTGTACGGGGGAGTCGACATCACCGGTTCCCCGCCACACCTCTATGTCGCCTCCGCCGCCGGTCCCGCCGCCGCGAACCTGCTGCGCACCACGTTCACCACGGTCGTCCAACAGCAGACCGCCGCGACCCTGGCCAAGCTCGACCGCATCACGATCGCGCGCGCCCGGCAGCTCACCGCCCCGCCGCCGATCACCGACGTGGTCCCGCTGCCCGACCAGGACGTCAACGGTGTCTCGCTCGGCTTCCTCACCCAGGCGCTCGCGCTCGGCGGCACGGTCGCCTCGATCGGCCTCGGCCGCCTCATCCCGCGCACCCGGCGCTCCTGGCGCCGCGGCATCGCGCACGTCAGCACCCTTGCCGTCTACGCCGTCGCCTCGGGCGCCGCCGTGATCTGGTCGATGGGCTGGTTCGGGGTGGGCCTGACCGCCGACCGCGGCGAGATGCTCGCCATCTTCTCGCTGATCTCGCTGGCCATCACCGCCTCCACAGCCGGCGCGGTGGCTGTCTTCGGGGCGCCCGGCGCATTGCTCGGGGCCCTGTACTTCACGCTCGGCACGGTCATCTCCGGTGCCAGCATCCTGCCGGAGTTCCTGCCCACGGTCGGCCGGATCCTCGGGGTCAACCTGCCCACCGGTGCCGGGGTGCAGGCCGTGCGTGACAGCCTCTACTTCCCGGCCGCCGAGATCGGGGGGCACCTGATCGTGCTCGTCCTGTACGCCGGCCTCGGGATCGCGGTCGTGCTCGTCACCAACCTGCTGCCCCACCGCAAGGACACGACGTCCGAGGTCGAGCTCGACCTGGCCCACCGGCTCGAGGGTGCCGAGCGGCGGGAGCCGGTCAAACTCACCTGAGCCGCGCCCTCAGGTTTCCGTGCGGGTGCCGAACAGGAACTTCGTGGGGATCGAGAGGGTGAGTACGCGGATCGCGGATATCCAGAGCCGCCTGATCGCGATGCAGACGCAACAGGCCGGCAAGAACGCGCAGGCGCAGTCGGCCACGCCGGCGTCCTCGGCCGAGGACGGGACTTTCGCGAGCTACCTGGAGAACGCCGTCGCCGCGGCGCCCACCGCGAACAAGTCGTACACGCTGAACAGCAAGGGCATCCCGACCGACCTGGCCGCCTACGGGAACGGGAGGATCCCGGCGAACGCGCTGGAGAAGGTCGGCGACACCCGGCACAAACTCTGGGCGCCGGCCGCCCAGTCGCTGAACCAGATGATCAACGACGCCAAGAAGGACGGCGTGCACATCGGTATCACCGACACCTACCGTCCCTACGCCGAGCAGGTCGATGTCGCCCGGCGCAAGGGCCTTTACTCCCAGGGCGGCCTGGCGGCCAAGCCCGGCACCAGCGAGCACGGCTGGGGCATGGCCACCGACCTCGACCTGAACTCGAAGGCGCTGTCCTGGCTGAAGCAGAACGGCGAGAAGTACGGTTTCGAGATGAACGTGCCCCGGGAGAACTGGCACTGGGCGTACAAACCGAAGTCGTTGTGATCAGACCCGGGCGATGAGCTCGCCGTGCAGCAGGGACATCCAGCCGTCGGGGTCGGCGGCCCAGCGGCGCCAGGCTTGCGAGATGCGGCTCAGGTCGTCCCGGGTCGCCGCGCCGGTGCGCTCGGCGGTGGCGGCCATCGCCGACTGCAGTACCCGATCGGCCCACATGCCGCCCCACCACTCGCGGTCGGCCGGCGTCGCGAAGCACCACGTGCTCGACGTCGCTGACACGTCGGTCAGACCGGCCGCGTGCGCCCAGGCCAGCAACCGCCGCCCGGCGTCCGGTTCGCCGCCGTTGCCGCGGGCCACCCGCTCGTAGAGCGCCAGCCAATCGTCGAGCTCGGGCAGTCTCGGATACCAGGCGAAGGCCGCGTAGTCGCTGTCGCGTACGGCGATCAACCCGCCCGGCCTGGTGACCCGGCGTAGTTCGCGCAGCGCGGCCACCGGATCGCCCAGATGCTGGAGCACCTGGTGGGCGTGGACCACGTCGAACGTGTCGTCGGCGAAGTCGAGCCGGTGCGCGTCGCCGACGACGAAGTCGACGGTGGTCAGGCCGCGCCGGGCGATCTCGGCCCGCGCCAGGTTCAGCGCGTCCTCGGTCACCTCCAGGGCGGTGACCCTCGCGGGAGTGACAAGGCTCGCCAGGTCACCGGTGATGGTGCCGGGACCGCAACCGACGTCGAGGACCGAGACGCCGGAGGAAAGGTGCGGCAGGAGGTATTCCGCCGAATTCTCTGCGGTGCGCCACCGATGCGAGCGCAAGACCGATTCGTGATGACCATGGGTGTACGTCGCCATGCCCCCGACGGTATGCCCGGCGTCCTTCAATGTGGGACCATTCTCCCATATTGTGGAACGATCATCGTTAACCGATTTCTCGGGGCGCAGATCAAGCCGTACTTTTGTCACATGAGGATCGGCATTGTGGGCGCGACGGGACAGGTGGGCAGCGTCATGCGGCGCATCCTGGCCGAGCGCACCTTCCCCGTTGACCAGCTCCGGCTCTTCGCGTCCCCCCGCAGCGCGGGCCGCACCCTCCCGTGGGGCGACGGCGAGGTGACCGTCGAGGACGCGACGACCGCCGACTTCAGCGGTCTCGACATCGTCCTGTTCTCGGCCGGCAAGGGCAGCTCCAAAGAGCTCGCCCCGCGCGTGGCCGCGGCCGGCGCCGTGGTCATCGACAACTCGTCCGCCTGGCGCATGGACCCCGAGGTCCCGCTGGTCGTCAGCGAGGTCAACCCCGCCGCCGCGCGCAACCGTCCCAAGGGCATCATCGCCAACCCGAACTGCACGACGATGGCCGCGATGCCGGTGCTACGCCCGCTGCACGACGAGGCCGGGTTGGTCGCTCTGGTCGCCACCACCTACCAGGCCGTCTCCGGTGCCGGGCTGGCCGGCGTGAGCGAGCTCGACGAGCAGATCAAGAAGGTCGCCGACCGCGCCACCGAGCTCACCCACGACGGCTCGGCCGTGGAGTTCCCCACGCCGCGTTCCTTCGCCAAGCCGATCGCGTTCAACGTGCTGCCGCTGGCCGGCTCGATCGTCGACGACGGCCGCGACGAGACCGACGAGGAGCACAAGCTTCGCAACGAGAGCCGCAAAATTCTCGATCTCCCGGCGCTGCTCGTTTCGGGCACCTGCGTCCGCGTCCCGGTCTTCACCGGACACTCGCTGCAGATCAATGCCCGGTTCGCCCGGCCGATCTCGCCGGCCCGGGCTCGGGAACTGCTCGCGGCCGCGCCCGGTGTCGAGCTGGTCGACGTGCCGACCCCGCTCGACGCGGCCGGCCGTGACCCGTCGTTCGTGGGTCGCATTCGCGCCGACGAGACAGTCGAGAACGGCCTCGCGCTCTTCGTCTCGAACGACAACCTGCGCAAGGGCGCGGCTCTCAATGCCGTTCAGGTGGCCGAGTTGGTCGCCGCCGAGCTGTAGATGTCACGTACCTCAGAACCGCCCCGGTCATCCGGCCGGGGCGGTTTTTGTGGTGGTGTCCGCAAACTCCAATGTGGAAATCTGGGACATTTTGGCCGAATCGGTGGCGGATGGTCGGTTTGAGGTGCAGAGTGATTGCATGAACGACAGTGGGCCCGGCGGCGGCGGCTACTTCTGGTGCCTTCGTGACCATCGGGTGGAGACCGGCGACGACATGTGTCCCGCCCAATATCGCCTCGGCCCCTATGCCACGGCTGACGAAGCTTCGCGGGCTCTCGATACGGTCGAGAAGCGCAACGCCGAGTGGGAAGCCGAGGATGCCCGTTGGAACGGGGAGGCCGGCTGACATCGGCGCCGGTCGAGTGAGTCAGGCCGACTGAATTCGTTCTCAATCGTTGCAGTCTCCGGGCGGAGACGAGCCCGCAGCCATTCGCGCAGTCATTCGCAAGGAGGAACACCCTGATGGCCGCTGCCAAAAAGGCGCCTAGTTCTGCCACCAGAGCGGACAAAACCCGCAAATCGCGTACGTCAGCGTCTGCTCCGGGGCAGGTCTCGCCTCGGCGGACCACGGCGGCCCTCGGACAGGGCTCGGCCGTGAGTACGACGACCATCGGCAGCGCGGCGACTCCGGCCGAATCCGCAGCGGGCGCACGGGGTGGCGCCAAGCGCGCGACTGCTCTCGCGGCCAGGACGACCACCGCACGTAAGACCGCGAGCGGTGCGGGAACGGCTGTCGGGGCGGCTAAGGTTCCGGCCGGCCGCGCCGTTGCCACCAAGACGGCAGCTACCAAGGCTGGTGCGATGAAGACTCCGAGCAAGACCCGGACTGCGGCTGCGGCGAAGAGTGCCGGCACCAGGACGACGACGGCCCGTGCGGCGGCGAAGTCCACCGCGGCCGACTCCGCCGGTGCGGCGAAGGCGGCTACGGCTGGCTCTGCTGCGGCGCGGAAGGCGACGGCTACTGCCAACAAGGCGGCGGCGACTGCTAACAAGACGACGGCGACTGCCAACAAGGCGGCGGCTTCGACGGCCAAGGCCGGATACAACCGGAGTGCCACGGCGTCGGCCAACAAGGCGGCAGCGGGCAGCGCCAAGGCCGGTACCAACCGGAGCACCGCCGCGTCCGCGAACCGGGCCGCGGCCACGGCAGCGAAGTCGGGGGCCGAGTCGACCGCGGCGGCCAAGAGGGCCGCTACGGCCGCGAAGGGCACTGCCACGAAGAAGGCCACGGCGACCAAGTCCGCGGCCGCGAAGGCCACCGCGACCAAGGCCGCCGGCATCACGCCGGCCGCGAAGGGGGAGCCCGCTTCCACGGCCGCGGCGACGAAGGCACCGCCCGCCAAGAAGGCCACCGCGAACAAGACGGCGAGCAAGGGGCCGGCTGCCAAGAAGACGACCGCGACCAAGAGCACCGCCACCAAGGCACGCCCGGTCACGAAGGCGTCGCCCGCGGCGGGCTCCACGTCCACCACCAGGTCCGCCGCTCGCCGGCCCGCGGCGCCGGGGTCGCTCGGCCGTACGGCGGCCGAAGCAACTCCGACCCGCCCGGCGACCGGTTCGGGCTCGCGCTCGGCCGTGGCCAAGGTGGCGGGCCTGAGCCCGGTGGCGTCCCGAGGCGGCAACAAGCCCGTGGCCACCCCGACGGCAAGGCGCAGCGCGGCCAACGAGGCCGACGCCATCCGCAGCCGCGCCGCGCGGTCCGTGAACGCCCCGCGAGCGGGCGTCACGGCCAAGAACTCGTCGACGAACGCCTCGCGAGTCGCCCGGGCCAACTCCGCGGCCGCCGCCCGTAAGGCCGCACTCGGCAACACCCCGGCCGCGGACGTGGTGGACGCACCGACCGTCTCGGCCCGCAAGACGGCAGCCCGCCGCACCCGCTAGTCCCGGACACGATCGAAGGCCGCGCCGCCCGGCGCGGCCTTCGGCGTTTCTCTTCCGCCTCGGCCGGGTGGGGAACTGGTAGGAATGAGCCGTGCCGATCAGACGGGTTTGGGCGCCGCGCATCGACTTCGGTCCGCTGCGGCAGGAGTTGCGGCTGCCGGCCGAGTTTCCGGCCGAGGCACTGGCCGAGGCCGAGGCGGCTGCCGCGGCACCACCGCCACCGGCGACCGACCGCACCGACGTGCCGTTCGTGACCATCGACCCCGCCTCGTCGCAGGATCTCGACCAGGCGATGCACTTGAGCCGGCGGCCCGGCGGCGGCTACCGAGTGCTTTACGCGATCGCCGATGTCGCCTCCTACGTACGGGCGGGTGGGCCGCTCGAGGCCGAGTCCTGGGCGCGCGGGCAGACGATCTACCTACCCGACGGCCGGATCCCGTTGCACCCGCCGGTGCTCAGCGAGGGCGCGGTCAGCCTCTTCCCCGATGTGGAGCGGGCCGCGGTGGTGTGGACGGTCGACGTCGACGCCGACGGCGCGATCGTCTCCGCAGAGGTCGAGCGAGCTCGGGTGCGCAGCCGGGCCAAGCTCAGCTACGAAGTCGTGCAGCAGCAGGTCGACGCGGGCGCCACGCCCGAGCCGCTCGCTCTGTTGCCCGAGTTGGGTGCCCTGCTCGCCGCGCGGGCCGCCGACCGGGGCGCGGTCAATCTGCCGCTGCCCGAGCAAGAGGTCGAGCCGCACGACGGGGGCTGGCGGCTCGTGCTGCGAGCACCGTTGGCGATCGAGGAGCACAACGCGCAGATCTCCTTGCTGACCGGCATGGCCGCCGCCGATCTGATGCTGCGCGGCGGGGTCGGGCTGTTGCGCACGATGCCTGCGCCCAAGGCCGAGGCGGTCGCGAAACTGCGGGCCGCGGCGAAGTCGCTGGGCGTCCTCTGGCCGGCCGGTGCGCAGGTCGGAGCCGTGGTGGCCGCGGTCGACCCGGCCAGTCCGCGCGGCGCCGCGTTCCTCGACCAGGCGGCCGATCTGTTGCGCGGCGCGGCCTACACACCGTTCGACGGGGCGCCGCCCGAGCAGACCGGGCACGGCGGGGTGGGTGCGCCCTATGCACACGTCACGGCGCCGCTGCGCCGGCTGGCCGACCGCTATGCGACGGAGGTCTGCCTGGCTGTCGTCGCGGGCGAGACGATTCCCGAGTGGGCGCGGGTGGCTCTGCCCCGACTGCCGAAGGCGATGTCCGAGTCCGACCGGCTGGCCGGTTCGGCCAACCGGGCGGCGATCGACCTGGCCGAGGCGGTGCTGCTCGAGGGCCGGGTGGGCGAGCTGTTCGAGGCCGGCGTCGTCGACCTGGACGATCCGTCGAAGGGGCGTCCACCCGGCGGCACGGTCGCGCTCGACGAGCCCGCGGTCCGGGCGCACTGCCAGGGGACGTTGCCGCTGGGCGTTCGCATCCAGGCCCGCCTGACGGTGGCCGACCCGGTGACCCGCAAGGTCCAGTTCGAACAGCCCTGATTCATCCGGTGCTGGTGATGATGCGGGTGACCAGGTCGCGGCGTTGCGCCCGGTCGACCAGGCCGCTGATCGAGGACTCGTCCGGGCCCAGGTGGCGGCCCAGCTTCTGCATCGGCCGGACGGACTCCTATATCAAATAGTGTTAAAAGGTGTGCTCGGACGACGGGAACTCGCCGCCGCGGACCTCGGCGGCGAACTGGCGGGTCGCCTCGGAGAGGGCTCCGGCGAGGTCGGCGTACTGCTTCACGAAGCGCGGCATGCGGCCCGTGCGCAGGCCGGCCATGTCCTGCCAGACCAGCACCTGGGCGTCAGTGTCGGGGCCGGCGCCGATGCCCACCGTGGGGATCACGAGTTCCTTGGTGATGGTCTTGGCGACCTCGCCGGGGACCATCTCGAGCACCACGGCGAACGCGCCCGCGTCGGCGACCGCGCGGGCGTCGGCCAGTACCTCGGCGCCCTCGTTATCGCGGCCCTGCACGCGGTAGCCGCCCAGCGTGTGCTCGCTCTGCGGGGTGAAGCCGACGTGGCCCATGACCGGGATGCCGGCCCCGGTCAGCGCCGCGATCTGGGGTGCGACGCGGCGACCGCCCTCGAGCTTGACGGCGTGCGCACCGGATTCCTTCATGAACCGAACGGCGGTGCGCAGGGCCTGGGTGGGGCCCTCCTCGTAGCTGCCGAAGGGCAGGTCGGCGACGATCAGCGCGGTCTTGGTGGCCCGGACGACGGCGCGGACCAGCGGCAGCAGCTCGTCGACGGTGATCGGCAGGGTGCTCTCGTGGCCGAACACGTTGTTGGCCGCCGAGTCGCCGACCAGCAGCACGGGGACGCCGTTCTGGTCGAAGATCGAGGCGGTGTATTGGTCGTAGGAGGTCAGCATCGGCCAGCGGTCGCCGCGGCTCTTGGCGGCGATCAGGTCGCGGGTGCGCACCCGGCGGGTGGGTGGGCCACCGTACAGGGTGGGGATGTCCGACATGGCGTTCTCCTTCCCTCGAGGCCGCTCGTCTGCGGTCCCCGGGTCTGGACGAAATCGTCCCACTCGGGGCAGCGGGCCGGTCAGGGGTGAGTGGGAGTTGTCACATCCCTACACTTCCCTCGGGACTGGCCTTTTATCGCTACCCGGGACATCTTCACGGGGCCGTGCCAGCGTAATGTCGGCGTAACCCTGCAAGGCAAGACTGGCTCGTCAGGGCACTACTACTAGGGGTGAACGTGGACCGACAACAGGAGTTCGTGCTTCGCACGCTCGAGGAGCGCGACATCCGTTTTGTCCGGCTCTGGTTCACCGACGTGCTCGGCACGCTGAAGAGCGTGTCGGTCGCCCCGGCCGAGCTCGAGTCCGCCTTCGAGGAGGGCATCGGCATCGACGGCTCGGCGATCGAGGGCTTCGCCCGGGTCTTCGAGTCCGACATGGTCGCGATGCCCGACCCGACCACTTTCCAGGTCTTCCCGTTCGAGGGCGGCGCCAGCGGCGAGAGCGCGCGCATGTTCTGCGACATCCTGCTGCCCGACGGCAGCGCCGCCTGGGCCGACCCGCGCCACGTGCTGCGGCGCATGCTGGCCAAGGCCGCCGAGAAGGGCTTCACCTTCTACACCCACCCCGAGGTCGAGTTCTTCCTGATCCAGGACGGTCCGCTCGACGGCTCGGTGCCGATCCCGGTCGACACGGGCGGCTACTTCGACCACACCACCCACGCCGTGGCCCGCGACTTCCGCCGCCAGGCCGTGCTCGCGCTCGAGCGGATCGGCATCTCGGTCGAGTTCAGCCACCACGAGGTCGCCCCGGGTCAGCAAGAGATCGACCTGCGCTACGCCGACGCGCTGACCACGGCCGACAACATCATGACCTTCCGGCACGTGGTCAAGGAGGTGGCGCTCTCCCAGGGGGTGCGCTCCACCTTCATGCCGAAGCCCTACACCGACCAGCCCGGCAGCGGCATGCACACGCACCTGTCGCTGTTCGAGGGCGAGCGCAACGCGTTCTACGACGGCGACGACCCGATGAAGCTCTCCAAGACGGCTCGGGCGTTCATCGCCGGCTTGCTGGTGCACGCCCGGGAGTACACCGCCGTCACCAACCAATATGTGAACTCGTACAAGCGGCTCTTCCCGCTGCAGTTGGCCAACACGATCACCGAGTCGCCGGCGTTCGTCAGCTGGGGCCACCTGAACCGTTCGGCGCTCGTGCGGGTGCCCGCGTTCGGCAAGCCCAACTCGGCCCGCGTCGAGGTCCGCTCGATCGACTCCGCCACGAACCCCTACCTGGCCTTCGCCGTCATGCTCGGCGCCGGTCTCAAGGGTATCGAGGAGGGCTACGAGCTGCCCCCGGGCGCCGAGGACGACGTCTGGTCGCTCTCCCCGGCCGAGCGCAAGGCCGCCGGCTACGAGGCGCTGCCGGAAAATCTTTCCGAGGCGATCGACGTGATGAGCAGGTCGGAACTGGTCGCCGAGGTGCTGGGCGAGCACGTCTTCGACTTCTTCCTGCGCAACAAGACGGCCGAGTGGGAGCAGTACAGGCACGAGGTGACGCCCTACGAAAGGCAGCGTTATCTGGGTGCGCTGTAACAACATAGAGCCGTTCTTGTACGGTCACTGCTGACGTCGCGCGACAAGGGAGTAGCCGTGCTCGAAGATCTGCTCGAGGGTGCTGGGCGCAGCATCGTGTTCGGAATCGTCGGCATCGGATTGATGGCCATCGGCTATCTGCTTATCGACCTACTCACCCCGGGCAAGCTGCGCGATCTGATCTTCGTGGAGCGCAACCCGAACGCCGCACTGCTGCTGGCGGCCAACCAACTCGGTATCGCCGCGATCGTCTTCACGGCGATCTTCACGAGCTACGACTCGTTCGGACAGGGGCTCGCCTCGACGGTGCTCTTCGGCCTCATCGGCATCGCCACCATGGGCCTGGCGTTCCTGGTTCTCGACTGGATGACCCCCGGCAAGCTCGGCGAGGTCATCTGCACGCCGGAATGGCACGGCGGCGCTCTGGTGAGCTCGGCGTCCCATTTCGGTGCCGCGCTCATCGTTTGTGCGTCCATTTCGTAAACCCGTCGAGATCCGGTCGTCGAGCGCCTGATCGCCGAGCCGGGCACCCCGGACGTGGCGCTCAGCTACGCCGCCGACAACACTGCCGCCCGGCGTCTCTGCCGAACGCTGGACTTTCCCGAGACCGGCGAGACGGAAGGGACGGACCTGGTGGCCCGGTGGACGCCCGCGTGACGCCGACGCCGGCCAGCGTCACCAGCACCAGCGCGACGACGGCGACCGTTCCCAGGCGCTGATCCAGCACGAGCAGCCCGGCGATCGCGGCGGCGGCCGGGTTGAGACTGGCCAGGATCCCGAAGACCCGGGTGGGGATCCGGCGCAGGGCGAGCAGCTCCAACACGTATGGGAAAATGGTCTGCAGCAGCGCCACCGACGATGCGCCGATCAGCAGCGCGGGCCGCTCGACCACGACACTCGCCCCGCGCACGCCGAACGGCAGAGCGACCAGCGCCGCGACCGTCAGCGCGACCGGCAGTCCACCCACGCCCGGCACGAGCCGGCCCACCCGCGCGGTGAGCAGGATATAGCCGGCCCCGCAGACGCCCGCCAGCGCCGCGAGCACCAGCCCGCCGAGCGGCACGGACGCTCCCGGATGCCACCACAGCAGCGCCACCCCGCTCCCGGCCAGAACTGCCCAGACCAGGTCGAGCAGCCGCCGCGTCTGCACCAGCGCGACCGTGAGCGGTCCGAGAAACGACACGGTGACGACCACGCCGAGCGGAACTGTGCGCAGCGCCAGCGCCGACAGCAGATTCAACCCGGCCACCGCCACCCCGAGCAGCCCCGCCGCCCGCCACGCCGCCGCCGGCCAGTTGCGCAGACCCGGGCGCGTGGCCAGGGACAGGACCAGCGCCGCGATCGAAGCCCGCAACAGCACCACGCCGGTCGCACTCAGCTCGTCGAAGAGCGTGCGCCCGATCGCCGAGCCGAACTGGATCGACGCGACCGAGAGCAGCACCAGCAGGGGCGCACCGGCCATGTCGTACCCCCGGTCCAGGTTGCCTGCCGTGAACGCTATCGAGACCGGCCCCGCGTGACTTCCCCGGTCCACGGGAGGGGATAGCCTCGTGAGCGTGGCGACTGCACTTGTCATCGAGAACGATCCGACCGACGACCTGCGCCGCCTGGGCGAGTGGCTGACCGAGGCGGGGCTGGAGCTCACCGTCGTGCGGCCGTTCGCCGGTGACGAGCTGCCCGAGAGCCTCGACGGTTACCTCGCGCTTGTCGTGATGGGCGGTGACCAGAGCGCCTTTCCCGACGCCGACGGTGTTCCCGGAGCGCCCTGGTTCCCGGCTCTCGAGGGGCTGCTGCGCAAGGCTGTTCGCCACCGCGTGCCCACGCTTGGCGTCTGCCTCGGCGGCCAGTTGCTCGCGAGCGCCCACGGCGGTCTGGTCGAGCGCAGCACCAGCGGGCCCGAGATCGGCCCGGGTCTGGTCGGCAAGCGCGACGCGGCCGACACCGACCCGCTCTTCAAGTTTGTGCCGCTGCTGCCCGATGTCGTCCAGTGGCACCGTGACGAGATCACCGAACTGCCGCTGCGGTCGGTGCTGCTGGCCGCGTCCAGCCGCTTCCCGCATCAGGCTTTCCGCCTCGGCGACCGGGCCTGGGGTCTGCAGTTCCACATCGAGTGCGACGCCGAGATGATCGAGCAGTGGGCCGCGAGCGACCGGGCCACCCTCGACGAGATGGGCTACGACTCCGAGGCCGTCGTCTATGCCACCGCCGACGTGCTGGCCGACGTCGAAGAGGTGTGGCAGCCGTTCGCCGCCCGCTTCGCCTCGCTCGCCCTGGGCACCCTGCCCGACGCCGACATCCCGAACTCTGGCTTCGGCCGCACTCTTCCGCTGCTGGGGCACTGACCGTGACCCGGCCCAGCCGACTCGCCCGGTACGGCTTCGCCGACAACGGCCTCCGCGCGGCCGACCTGCTCGGGCCGACGGGTCTGCGGCTGTGGGACGCCGAGGTGCAGGCGCCCAGCACCCCCGAGGCCGCGGAGCTGCTCGGCTCGTTGTCCCGGGCCGCCGACCCCAACCTGGCCCTGCGCCAGCTGCACCGGCTGGTCGAGGCCACCGCGCGGGCCGCCGAGCGCGGCAACGGCGGCCGGGTCACCGGGCCGGGCGGCGCGATCAGCACCAACGCGGCGACCGAGGAGCTGTTCCGTGCCCTCGCTCAGGACCTGGGCCTGCGTCGTCGTCTGATCGCCGTGCTGGGCGCCTCGTCCGCGCTCGGCGACCATCTCGTGGCCAATCCGGGCGACTGGCAGGTGCTGGCCACCGGACGGACGGGCCTGCCACCCAGCGCCGAGGGCCACCTCGAGGTCGAGGGCGACGCACCGACCGTGCCCGCGCTGCGCCGGGCCTACCGCATCTCCCTGCTGCGCATCGCCGCCGCCGATCTCACCGGGGGGCGCGGGCTCGAACCGACGATGGCGGCACTCTCCCGGCTGGCCGACGAGACGCTTGCCGCGGCGTACGCCATCGGGGTCGCCGGTCTGCCCCCGGGAACCGCCGAACCGAGCCTGGCCGTGGTCGCGATGGGCAAGTGCGGGGGCAACGAGCTCAACTACGTGTCCGACGTGGACGTCATCTTCGTCGCCGACTCCGACGAGGACCTGAACGCCGGCACGATCGTCGCCGCCCGGCTCATCGAGATCTGCGGCATGGTCGCCTGGCCGGTCGACGCCGCGCTGCGTCCCGAGGGCAGCCGCGGCCCGCTGGTCCGCACGCTCGCCAGCCACCAGGCCTATTACCGGCGCTGGGCCCGCACGTGGGAGTTCCAGGCGCTGCTCAAGGCCCGTCCCGCCGCCGGTGACCTGGCCCTGGGCCGGCGCTGGATCGACGACCTGGCCCCGCTGGTCTGGCACGCGGCCGAGCGGCCCGAGGCGGTCCCCGACGTCCGCGACATGCGCCGCAAGATCATCGAGAATGTGCCGTCCGATCTGGTCGATCGTGAGATCAAGCGGGGGCCGGGCGGCCTGCGGGACATCGAGTTCGCCGTGCAGCTCCTGCAGCTCGTGCACGGCCGTGTCGACGAGACGCTGCGCGAGCCCGGCACTCTTCCGGCGCTGCG
>Ga0247737_1000025_pt1 | contig 38233 bp, 39 predicted proteins | sample UWRJL028104C2_FD_180937 | JGI IMG/M metagenome (GOLD analysis project Ga0247737, IMG submission 180937) | Plant litter microbial communities from Arlington Agricultural Research Station in Wisconsin, United States - UWRJ-L028-104C-2 | ecosystem: Environmental > Terrestrial > Plant litter >...
CGTCACTCATGAATCTGTTCTTCCTGTTGCAGACCGGAGACCGGTCATCCCTTGACGGCGCCGGTGAGGCCGCCGACGATGCGTCGTTCGAAGATGGTGAAGAAGATGAGAGCGGGGATCATCGACAGGGAGGTGAAGGCGAGCACCCGTGCCGTATCGACCGAGTACTGCGACGAGAAGGCCTGCACGCCGAGGGGCAGCGTGTAGTTGGCCTGGTCGCTCAGAATGAACAGCGGAAGGATGTAGCTGTTCCAGCTGCCGATGAAGGCGAGGATGCCGACGGTCACCACCCCGGGAACAGCGAGCGGCACCACCATCCTGAAGAAGAAGCCGAGGCGACTGGCGCCGTCGATCGACGCGGCCTCCTCGATCTCGTCCGGGATGGCCTTGAGGAACGGCACCAGGATGATCACCGTCGTCGGCAGCGCGAACGCGATCTGGGGCAGGATGACGCCGGCCAGGCTGTTCACCAGACCGAGGTCCTTCACCAGGATGTACAGCGGGGTGATAGCCACCGTGATGGGGAACATCAGGCCCGCGGCGAACAGCGAGTAGATCGCACCGCGACCGCGGAAGTGGTACCGCGCGAGCACGAAGCTCACCATCAGCCCGAGCACGACGACCCCGATGGTGGTCGCGAGTCCGGCGATCACCGAGTTGCCGAACTGCTGCCAGAAGGTCGGGCTCTTCAGCACGTCGGCGTAGTTGCCGAACTGCCACTGCAGCGGCAGTCCGGCCGGATCGACCGTGATCTCCGAGTTCGTGCGGAACCCGCCGAGCACGATGTACAGCACGGGCGCGATGCTCACCGCGACGAACAGCAGCGCAATGAAGTAGGTGATCGGGTGACCCCAGTTGATCGGGGTGCGCTGGCCGTTCGCGTCTCGTCGGCGCCGGTCGGTCGATTTCGGCAGACGGTATGTCGTCGTCGACATCACTTGTGTCCTTCGGTGAGGGCGCCCGCAGTGTCGCGACGCAACACGAAGCGCTGATAGATGAGTGCGATGGTCAGCGAGATGATGAAGATCACGACGGCCACGGCATTGCCGTAGCCGTAATTTCCCGCGTTGCGGCCCTGCCCGACCATGTACGTCGCCATCGTCGAGGTACCGGCCGTCGACGCCACGTACTGACCCCAGATGATGTAGACGAGGTCGAACAGTTGCAGCGATCCGATGATGGACAGGAACGCCCAGATGCGGATGGTGGGGCCGAGCAGCGGGAGCGTGATGCGGCGCTGGATCTGCCAGTACGACGCCCCATCGATCGCCGCGGCCTCGAACAGTTCCTCGGGGATGCTCTGGAGCCCCGCGAGGAACAGGATGACCGCGAACCCGATGTACTTCCACGAGATGATCAGCATCAGCGACCAGATCGCGATCTTCGGGTCGGACAACCAGTCGGTCTTCAGCGCACCGAGTCCGATGTTCCCGAGCAACCCGTTGACGGCGCCGTTGGTCTGGAGCATGAGGCTCCAGCCGGTGCCGACGATCACCTCGGAGATCACGTATGGCACGAAGATGAGCACGCGGATGATCGATCGTCCGCGGATCTTCTGGTTGAGCAGCAGGGCGAGCACGATCGCCAGGGGGCCCTGTAGCACGAGGGAGAGCACCAGGATCACCGCGTTGTGCGCGAGCACCTCGTGGAACGCCTTGTCCGCGAAGATCAGGGCGTAGTTGCCGAAGCCGACGAAGTCGGTCGGGACGCCGTACCCCTTCCAGCGGTAGAAGCCGTAGTAGGCCGCGAGGCCCACGGGAAGGATGACGAACGCGAGAAAGATGATGATGGCAGGACCGCTGAGCACCGCGATCTCGAATCGCTGGCCCCAGCGCTTCGATCGCCGCACGGGTCGCACGCCGGCCGGGGGCGACACGCGACGCGTGCCACCCCCAGCCACCGAGAGGCCCTCAGGCGACCGCTGGTCCGCCAGCGTCTTTTCGCCTAGGGAGTTGGTCATCTCGAGCGCTATCCCTTGGCCGCAGCGTCTTTGACACCCGTGAGGATGTCGCTGGCGTTGCCCTTGCCCGCGAGCAGATCGACCACACCGGTGTTCAGCGCGTTTCCGACGTTCTGACCGTAGTTGGTGTCGAGGTACTGCGACACGTAGGGCGCGTCGTTGTAGGCCGCGATGACCGATTTGAGGTAGCTCTCCGTGACGATGGCCTGCGCCGCCGTGTTCACGGGCGGAGCGTTGAACGCCTTGTAGTACTCCTCCTGCACCGGCTGGGTGACGATGTAGTTGAGGAACTCACCACACGCCTCCTTGGGGGCCTTCGCCGAGCAGGAGTATCCGTCGACGCCACCCATGATGGCGGCGGGGTCGCCCTTGCCACCGGCGACGGTCGGGAAGGGGAACCAGCCGAGGTCGGGAAGCGGCTTCTTGTCGGGGGTCAGCGATGCGATGACTCCGGGATCCCAGGCTCCCATCAGCTCCATCGCCGCCTTGTGGTTGGCGATCAGGCCGGCGGAGCTTCCCGCGCCCTGCTGTGCCGAGGTGGTGAGGAATCCGGGGTTGAACGGGTCGGTCTTGTTGAGCGCGGCGACGTCTTCACCGGCCTTGGTCCAGCACGGGTCGTCGAACTTCAGGGAGGCTGCTGCCTCGTTCAGGGTCTTCTCGCTGCAGGCACGGAGGGCGAAGTTGTAGAACCAGTGCGCGGCGGGCCAGGCGTCTTTGGCGCCAACGGCGATCGGCGCGATGCCGGCAGCCTTGAGCTTGTCGACGGCTTCGTTCAGCTCGTCGATCGTCTTCGGCGTGTCGGTGATTCCGGCCTGCGCGAAGAGGTCCTTGCTGTAGTAGATGCCTTCCGGCAGCACGTCGACCGGCATCGCGTAGGTCTTGCCGTCGATCTGCTCGGCGGAGAAGGCGCCCTTTCCGACCGCGGACTTCGTCTCGGAGCTGACGAGATCGTCGAGGGCGAGCACCTGGCCGGCATCCACCATCGCCTTCATCTTTCCGCCACCGCGCTGGAGGAAGATGTCGGGCGCGCTACCGGAGTTCAGAGCGGTCTGGAGCTTGCCGTCCAGGTCTTCGTTCTGAATCGACTGCACCTTGATGGTGATGTTCTTGTGCGTCTTCTCGAAGTCGGCGACGGTCTTCTTCCAGAAGGCCTGACCGGGTCCGGTGGTCGAGTTCTGCCACATGGTCATCGTGACCTTGCCGTCGCTCGAGGAGCCGCCTCCGCCTGCCGAGCAACCGGTGGCGAGGAGGACTGTGCCCAGGCCAAGGGCGAGAACGGCCGCGCCCCGCAATTTCCGCATCATTGTGGAGTCTCCTTCTGTCGTCATTGACGTGACGACAGTTTTGCCGTCGCCTTGAAATGTGCCAGGTCTGAAAGGGGATGTCAAACGATATCGATAACGTTTTCCATATCGATGTCGAAATCGTTCTCGACGCCGCGGAATCGGGCATCGTCGGCACCGACGGTCCTGTATCGTTTCGACGATGAGCACGTCGACGGATCTCGTTCCGCAGCAGCGGGTGACGATCCACGACGTCGCACGCGTCGCGGGAGTATCCGTCGCCACGGTCTCCAAGGTGATCAACGGGCGCTACGGGGTTGCCCCCGCCACCTTCACACGGGTGATGGGCGTCGTCTCCGAGCTCGGCTACGAGAGCTCCCTGGTCGCGAGCAGCCTTCGACGCAGCCGCACCAACGTGATCGGAATCCTGGTCGCCGAATTCGAACCGTTCTCCACCGAGCTGCTGAAGGCGATCGCCGCGGCGGCCTACGGGTCCGGCTACGAGCTGCTCGCCTACTCCGGTCCCATCGCCGATGAGAATCGGGTCGGCTGGGAGCTTCGGTCGCTGTCCCGTCTCGCCGGCACCCTCATCGACGGCGCCATCATCGTCACCCCGACGGTGCAACTGAATTCCCCATCGATCCCCGTGGTGGCGATCGATCCGCACACCGGCGAGGGCGGCCCGTCGACGATCGGCTCCGACAACGTCGCCGGTGCCAAGATCGCGACGGAGCACCTCATCTCGCTCGGGCACCGCAGGATCGCCCATATCCGCGGTCGCACCGACCTCGAATCGGCGAACCTCCGTGAGACCGGGTACCGCGAGTCGCTCGCCGAGAACGGCATCCCGTTCGACCCCGACCTTCTGCGTGACGGCAACTATCGGGCGCCGCAGACGGATGACGCGGCACGCGAACTATTGACACGGGCCGACCGGCCGACCGCGATCTTCGCGGCCAACGATCTCTCGGCTATCCGGGTGCTCGACATCGCGGCCGAGCTCGGAATCCGGGTACCGGAAGAGCTGTCGGTGATCGGCTTCGACAACATCCCCGAGGCAGCCGCCGCGACGCCACAGCTCACGACGGTGGCACAGCCGCTGCGCGAACTGGGAGCGCAGGCGTTCGAGATGCTGCTCGACCTGCTTCGCGGCAGCGATACCGTGCGCCACGTGCACCTGCCCGCCACCCTGGTGGTGCGGGCCAGCACCGGCCCGGTACCGCGCGACGCTACTTCGGTGCGCTGATGTCGGGCGCCTCGAGCCGCACCCTGTCCGCGGACTCGTCATCGGGCTCGAGCTGGCTGTCGCGCTCGGCCTGCACCCGCTTGAGATAGTTGGCGGTCTCCCGCTCCACCTTCTCCGCATCCCAGCCGAGCTCCTCGCCCATCAGCCGAGCGGCGACGGGCGCAGCGGAGACGCCACGGTCCCAGGCCTCGATCGAGATGCGGGTACGCCGTGCGAGTACGTCTTCGAGGTGCAGCGCACCCTCGAAGCGAGCCGCGTAGACGACCTCCGCCTCGAGGTAGTCGTCGGCACCGGGAAGCGGCTCACCGAGCGACGGGGTCTCGCGGATGAGGTCGAGCAGTTCATCGGTCAGCACGCCGTAGCGGTTCAGCAGGTGCTCGATCCGCACCTTGTGCACCCCGAAGGCTCGAGCGATCTTGGCGCGCTTGTTCCACGCGGCCTGGTATCCCTCAGCACCGAGCAGGGCGATGTCGGCGGTCACGCTCTTCGGGATCTTTCCGTCGAGAGCGTCGACGGCGGCGTCGATCGCGTCCTTCGCCATGATGCGATACGTCGTCCACTTGCCGCCGGCGATCACGACCAGCCCGGGAACGCTGTGCGCGACCAGGTGTTCGCGCGAGAGCTTGGAGGTCTGCTCCGACTCCCCGGCCAGCAGCGGCCGCAACCCGGCGTAGACGCCCTCGACATCGTCACGGGTGAGCGGCACGGTCAGCACCTGGTTGACGTGCTCGAGGATGTAGTCGATGTCGGCTGCCGTGGCGGCCGGATGCGCCTTGTCGAGGTGCCAGTCGGTGTCGGTGGTACCGACCAGCCAATGCCGACCCCACGGGATGACGAACAGCACGCTCTTCTCCGTGCGCAGGATCAGTCCCACCTTCGACTGGAACCGGTCCCGCGGCACGACCAGGTGCACGCCCTTGGAGGCCCGCACCTTGAACTGGCCGCGCTCGCCCACCATCGACTGGGTGTCATCCGTCCACACGCCGGTGGCGTTCACCACCTGCTTGGCGCGGATGTCGAAGCGCTCACCGGTCTCCAGGTCGTGGGCGTGCACGCCGACGACGCGCTCCCCCACCTTGATGAATCCCTCGACCCTCACCCGAGATGCCACGTGTGCGCCGTAGAACGATGCGGTGCGCGCCAGGGTGGAGACGTAGCGCGCGTCGTCGACCTGGGCGTCGTAGTAGGTGATGCCGCCGATCATCGAGTCGCCCGCCAGGCTCGGTGCCGCCTTCATCACCTGGGTCTTGCTGAGGTGGCGGTGGTGCGGCACCCCGGGGGGACGCCCACCGGAGTAGCTGAAGATATCGTACAGCAGCATTCCGGCACCGATGTAGAGGCGCTCGAACACGCGCTTCTTCAGCGGGTACAGAAAGCGCACCGGCTTGACCAGGTGCGGGGCGAGACGCTGCAGCAGCAGTCCACGCTCGATCAGTGCCTCGCGCACGAGACGGAAATCGAGCTGCTCGAGATAGCGGATGCCGCCGTGCACGAGCTTGGATGACCGGCTCGACGTGCCGCTGGCCCAGTCCCGCGCCTCGACCATGCCGACACGCAGCCCGCGCGTCACCGCGTCGAGCGCCGCGCCGGTGCCGACGATGCCGCCACCGATGACGAGGATGTCCACCTCCCTGGCCCGCATCGACGCGATCGCTGCCGCGCGTTCTTCCGGCCCGAGCTTCGATGATCTGGTGACGGACTTCTGGGTGGCCATGCTGCCTTCCGGAGGGGAGTAGTTACTTGGTGTACGGCGCGATGACCACATCGACCCGCTGGAACTCCTTGAGGTCGGAGTATCCGGTGGTGGCCATCGATCGACGCAGCGCACCGACCAGGTTGACGGTGCCGTCGGCGACCGTCGAGGGTCCGTACAGGATCTGCTCGAGGGGGGCGAGCGACCCGACCTCGACACGGTTGCCCCTCGGCAGTTCGGAGTGGTGCGCCTCCGTGCCCCAGTGGTAACCGCCACCGGGAGCCTCGGTGGCCCGAGCCAGCGTGGAACCGAGCATGACGGCATCCGCCCCCACCGAGAAGGCCTTGGCGATGTCGCCGCTGGTGCCGAGGCCACCGTCGGCGATGACGTGCACGTAGCGGCCGCCCGACTCGTCCATGTAGTCACGGCGAGCGCCGGCAACATCCGCCACCGCCGTCGCCATCGGAGCGTGGATGCCGAGGCTCGCGCGCGTGGTGGAGGCGGCACCCCCACCGAAGCCGACCAGCACACCGGCCGCGCCCGTGCGCATGAGGTGCAGGGCGGGCGTGTAGCCGGATGCGCCGCCCACGATCACCGGCACGTCGAGCTCGTAGATGAACTTCTTGAGGTTGAGCGGCTCCTGGTTCTTGGAGACGTGCTCCGCGCTCACCGTGGTGCCGCGGATGACGAACAGGTCGACGCCGGCGGCGACGACGGTCTCGTACAGCTCCTGCGTGCGCTGCGGCGAGAGGGCACCGGCGACGGTCACGCCTGCCGCGCGGATCTCGGCCAGACGGGCGGTGACCAGCTCCGGCTTGATGGGCTCCGAGTAGATCGCCTGCATGCGCTGCGTGGCCTGGTCGGCGGGCAGCGAGCGAATCTCATCGAGCAGCGGCTGCGGGTCTTCGTAACGCGTCCACAGGCCCTCGAGGTCGAGCACGCCCAGACCACCGAGTTCGCCCATCCGGATGGCGGTGGCCGGCGAGACGACCGAGTCCATCGGCGCCGCGAGGATCGGGATGCGGAACTGGTATGCGTCGATGCTCCAGCTGACGGAAACGTCTTGCGGGTCGCGGGTGCGGCGGTTCGGCACGATCGCGATGTCGTCGAAGGCGTACGCCCGACGAGCGCGCTTAGCGCGCCCAATTTCGATGTCACTCACTCGATCTAGCCTACCCGTGGCAGGGAATGCCCCGACCCGGGCGTCCTATCGGGTGTAGTTGGGCGCCTCGACGGTCATCTGGATGTCGTGCGGGTGCGACTCCTTGAGACCGGCGGCGGTGATCCGCACGAACTTGCCCTTCTGCTTCAGCTCGGCGATGGTGCGTGCGCCGGTGTAGAACATCGACTGGCGCAGCCCGCCGAGCAGCTGGTACGAGACCGCGGAGAGCGGGCCGCGGTACGGCACCTGCCCCTCGATGCCCTCGGGGATGAGCTTGTCGTCGGAGGGCACGTCGGCCTGGAAGTAGCGGTCTTTCGAGTAGGAGGTGCGCTCCCCGCGGCTCTGCAGCGCGCCGAGCGAGCCCATGCCCCGATACTTCTTGAACTGCTTGCCGTTGACCAGCACGAGGTCGCCGGGGCTCTCGGCGCAGCCGGCGAGAAGCGAGCCGAGCATCACGGTGTCGGCCCCCGCGACGAGCGCCTTGGCGATGTCGCCCGAGTATTGCAGACCGCCGTCGGCGATCACCGGGATGCCGGTCTCGCGGGCGGCGAGGGATGCCTCGTACACGGCGGTGACCTGCGGCACCCCGACTCCTGCGACCACGCGAGTGGTGCAGATCGAGCCCGGACCGACGCCCACCTTGATCGCGTCTGCGCCGGCATCCACCAGCGCCTGGGCGCCCTCGCGGGTCGCGACGTTGCCGCCGATGACATCGACGTGGCTGGCGACCGGGTCGCTCTTGAGGCGGCGGATCATGTCGATGACGCCGCGGGAGTCACCGTTGGCGGTGTCGACCACCAGCGCGTCGACACCGGCGTCGATGAGCGCCATCGCGCGCTCCCAGCCGTCGCCGAAGAAGCCGATAGCGGCGCCGACACGCAGACGACCGTTGTCGTCCTTCGTGGCGTTCGGATACTTCTCCGACTTGTCGAAGTCTTTGACGGTGATGAGGCCGCGCAGCTTGCCATCGCGGTCGATGAGGGGAAGCTTCTCGATCTTGTGCTGCGCGAAGATGGCGACCGCGTCATCCGGATCGATTCCCTCGGGAGCCGTGATGAGCGGGGAACGCGTCATGACGTCGCGCACGTAGGTCGTCGCCTTCTCGAACGGGGAGACGAAGCGCATGTCACGGTTGGTGATGATGCCGACGAGTTTTCCGTCGGGCTCGACGACCGGGAGGCCGGAGACACGGAACTGGCCGCAGAGGGCGTCGACCTCGGCCACCGTCGCGTCGGGCGAGGTGGTGACCGGATTGGTGATCATCCCGGATTCGCTGCGCTTGACCAGATCGACCTGCTCGGCCTGGTCGGCGATGGAGAGGTTGCGGTGCAGAACGCCGAAGCCGCCCTGGCGGGCCATCGCGATCGCCATGCGCGACTCGGTGACGGTGTCCATCGCGGCGGAGAGCAACGGGGCGGCGACGGTGATGCGCCGACTGAGCCGAGCCGTGGTGTCTGCCTCGCTGGGGATGACGTCGGTGTGACCCGGCAGGAGCATCACGTCGTCATAGGTGAGTCCGATGAAACCGAAGGGGTCCGGCTGGTCCATTAAATCCCCAAAATTCTCAAGAGGCGGCGTGCGAAAAGGACCGGATTGCGGCACTGAACTCCGGTACTCAATCTTAACCGTTTCGTCCGCTGGCTATTCCACTGTGCATAATTGCCCGAGACCGAACGGTGTTCTCTGTGAAACACGGGGGACACAATCGGTCTATAGCGTCAATGCAGACGGAGCGGCCATCGCTGCCTTCCCGACTCCCCCTGGTTCCCGGAGGTCCCCATGGTGAAAGCGCTCAGAGCTAGGCCCGCCCTGTTGCGGGTCGTTCTCGCGCTCCTCGCGTTCGCACTCGCTGCGGCCGTATTCATGTTCGCCGCACCCTCGGCGGGCGCCGCACCGGCGCCCGGAGCGGTGCCGGCGGCCGATACCCCGCCCGCTCCCGCGGACTCTCCGCAGAGCATCGGCATCTGGGTGCGCGTCGCGGCAGACAAGAGCAACGTCCCCAACATCACCGTGAAGGTGACCGGCAAGGGCGTGACGCAGACCGTGGTCACCGGCGCCGACGGCAAGATCAGCGTTCCTCTGGCGAAGCCCGGAACCTTCACCATCGAGCTGGACACCGCTTCGCTCCCCGAGGGTCTCAAGGTGCTCGGCGACAACCCCCGCGACGTGACGGTGAGCACGGGAAACCAGGGCGTCCCCGGGTACTTCCTGCTCGGTACCGGCGATAGCAGCGTCGTCCCCTCCGCGACGGCCAGCCCGGGTGCGGGCAGCTCCAGCGACTCCGGCAGCACATCGAGCGAGTCGCTCGCCGATCGCGTGCTCCCCCGCATCGCCACCGGCCTCATCTTCGGTCTGCTGATCGCGCTCGCCTCCATCGGCGTCTCGCTCATCTACGGCACCACCGGGCTCAACAACTTCGCGCACGGCGAGCTGGTGACCTTCGGCGCCCTGACCGGGTACGTCGTATCGGGCATTCTGCACATGCCGGGGTGGCTCGGCATCGCCTCCGCCCTCGTGCTCGGCGGGGTGTTCGGCTACGTCCAAGACCTCGGGCTGTGGCAGCCGCTCCGAAAGAAGGGCATCGGGCTCATCCCGCTGATGATCGTCAGCATCGGCCTGTCGCTCGCGCTGCGCTACATCTTCCAGTTCATCTTCGGGCCGGATCTGCTGATCACCCCGAACAACCAGACCGCGGTGGTCAACATCGGCCCCATCCACCTCCGCGGCACCGACATCAGCAGCCCGATCATCTGCATCGTCGTGCTGCTGCTGGTCGCATTCGCCCTCCTGCGCACCCGCATCGGCAAGGCGACCCGCGCGGTGGCCGACAACCGGTCCCTCGCCGCGGCGACCGGAATCAACGTCGAGCGGGTCATCCGTATCGTCTGGGTCGCCGGCGGCGCGCTGGCCGGCCTCTCCGGTGCGCTCATCGGCTACTACCAGCCCGTCAGCTGGCAGACCGGCGCGAGCATCCTCCTGCTGATCTTCGCCTCGGTCACCCTGGGTGGTCTCGGCACCGCATTCGGCGCCCTGGTCGGTTCGCTGGTGATCGGCCTCATCGTCGATCTCTCGCAGGCGTTCGGGGTGCCGTCGAACATGAAGTTCGTCGCGGCGCTGCTCGTGATGATCATCATCCTCATCTTCAGACCACAGGGAATCCTGGGTCGCAAGGACCGGATCGGTTAAGGGGCCACTCATGGACTGGAATTTCATCCCCCTGGCATTCGGCCAGATCGTCTCCCCGCTCACCATCGGCTACGCGCTCGCCGCTCTCGGTCTCGCCGTGCACTTCGGGTTCACCGGCCTGCTCAACTTCGGCCAGGCCGGATTCATGGCGGTGGGCGGCTACTTCTTCGCCATCACCACCGTGAAGTTCGACTGGCCGCTGTGGTCGGCGCTCATCGCCTGCGTGGTGGGCGCCGTGCTGTTCGCGCTGCTGCTCGGAATTCCGACGCTGCGACTGCGAGCCGACTATCTGAGCATCGTCACCATCGCCGCGGCGGAGATCGTGCGCTACACGGTGAAGACGCCGGCCATCAGCAAGTTCACCGGCGGCTCCGACGGTATCAATGGCTCCGGGCGCGACTTCTACGCGATGAACCCGATCCCCGAGGGCCAGTACGGCTTCGGGGTGCTGACCTACAACAACAACCAGCTGTGGTCGATCATCGTCGGCTGGACGGTGGTGCTCCTCGCCGCCCTCCTGGTCTGGCAGCTCATGCGCAGCCCGTGGGGCCGGGTGATCAAGGGCATCCGTGAAGATGAGGATGCCGTGCGCAGCCTGGGCAAGAACGTCACCTGGTACAAGATGCAGTCGCTCATCCTCGGTGGCGTGCTCGCTGCGCTCGGCACGGTGCTGATCATCATCCCGACGTCCCTGCAGCCCGACAACTACGGCACGCAGACCACCTTCTTCCTGTACACGATCGTTCTCCTCGGCGGCGCGACCACGGTGTTCGGCCCGATCCTCGGCTCGATCATCTTCTGGATCGTGCTCAACCTCGCCGATGGCGTGCTCAGCATCCTGGTGCTCAATCACCTGGTGCCGATCACCTCGATCCAGCAGGGCCCGATCCGGTTCATCATCGTCGGCATCGCACTCATGATCCTCGTGATCTTCCGCCCCCAGGGCATACTCGGCAAGAAGAGGGAGGCGCATTTCAGTGAGTGACATCACCGAGAAAGTTCAGTTGCAGATCGGGGAGCCCGTACCGGGCGTGAAGAAGGTCGACCCGATCCTGATCGCCGACAAGGTGCGCCGCACCTTCGGTGGCGTCAACGCGGTGGATATCGCACACGTGGAGATCCCCCGGAATGCCATCACGGCGCTGATCGGCCCGAACGGCGCCGGTAAGACCACCTTCTTCAACCTGCTCACCGGCTTCGACAAGCCCGACGCGGGAACCTGGTCGCTCGACGGCAAGTCCCTCGCCGGGGTGCCGGCCTACAAGGTCGCCCGCCGAGGAATGGTGCGTACCTTCCAGCTGACCAAGGCACTCAACCTGCTCACGGTGCTCGAGAACATGCGACTCGGGGCCGGCCACCAGGGCGGCGAGCACTTCCTGGAGGCCCTCGTCCCGGCCCTGTGGAAGAAGCGCGAGGAATACATCACGGCGCAGGCCATGGAGTTGCTCGCCCGCTTCAAGCTCGACACCAAGGCGGATGACTACGCGGCGAGCCTCTCCGGAGGTCAGCGCAAGCTGCTCGAGATGGCGCGGGCTCTCATGAGCGAACCGGAACTGGTGATGCTCGATGAGCCGATGGCCGGTGTCAACCCGGCGTTGACCCAGTCGCTGCTCGGCCACATCCTCAACCTCAAGAAGGACGGCATGACCGTGCTGTTCGTCGAGCACGACATGCACATGGTGCAGACCATCGCCGACTGGGTGATCGTCATGGCCGAGGGCAAGATCGTGGCCGAGGGCTACCCCGACGTCGTGATGCGCGACCAGGCGGTGATCGACGCCTACCTGGGTGCCCACCACGACACCGACCTCGGCAGCCTCACCGGCCAACTGGATGTCGCCAAAGACATCGGAGACACCCACCTGGCGGCGGAGATCGCCGAAGAGATCGCAGAAGAGGACGCGACCGATGACAAGCGATGACATCGTTCTTCAGACCAAGGATCTGGTGGCCGGCTACCTGCCCGGCGTCAACATCCTCAACGGCTGCAACGTACATGTCGGCCGGGGCGAACTGGTCGGCATCATCGGACCGAACGGCGCGGGTAAGTCCACGCTGCTGAAGGCGATCTTCGGTCAGGTCGGCATCCGCAGCGGCTCGATCATCCTCGGCGGCGAGGAGATCACCGGTCTCAAGGCCGACAAGCTGGTCACCAAGGGTGTCGGCATGGTGCCGCAGAACAACAACGTGTTCCCGAGCCTGACCATCGAGGAGAACCTCGAGATGGGCGTGTACCAGAAGCCGAAGATCTACCGCGAACGCATCGACTTCGTCACCAACCTCTTCCCGGAACTCGGCAAGCGCCTCAAGCAGCGCGCGGGGTCGCTCTCCGGCGGTGAGCGTCAGATGGTGGCCATGTCCCGCGCACTGATGATGGATCCCTCGGTGCTGCTGCTCGATGAGCCGAGCGCCGGTCTCTCCCCCGTTCGACAGGACGAGACCTTCATCAACGTGGCTCAGATCAACCGTGCGGGCGTCTCCGTGATGATCGTCGAGCAGAACGCCCGTCGTGCCCTCCAGATCTGCGACCGCGGGTATGTGCTCGACCAGGGCCGCGACGCCTACAGCGGCACCGGTCGCACCCTGATGAACGACCCCAAGGTGATCGAGCTCTACCTCGGCACCCTGGCGACGGACCACACGGCGACCACCTCGACCCCGACGGTCGGCGGTTAGCGCTCCGCCGCTGCAGCGGTAACGAGAAGGGCCCGGGGCATCGCCCCGGGCCTTTCTCGTGTCCCGCCACGGCATCCGCTCCCCACCCTCGCCGAGTTGCATGTTCGAGTGGTCTCAGACGCCGGATAACCACTCGAACATGCAACTCGCGGAGGGCAGCGGCGAGCGGATGTCGTGGCGGGGAACGCAGAACGGCCCCGGTCCGAAGACCGGGGCCGTTCCGTTCGAGAGAAGCGGATGCCTACTTGAGCAGGTCGCCGAACTCCTTGGTCTCGTACTCGGTCTTGTTACCGGTGACGTACTTGTAGATGGAGATGTACGCCTGCGACGGGTCACCGTTCTTGTCGAAGGAGACCGGCCCGGAGATGCCGTCGTAGTTGGCCTTCTTGCCGTCGTTGATCAGATCCGCGCACTCGGAGAAGGTCGTGCACTTCGTGCCGTCCTTCGACACCGAGACGAGGTTCTTCTGCAGGTCGGGGCCGGTCGTGCCCTTGGCCTGCAGCGCGGCGAGTGCGAGGAGCACCGTCGCGTCATAGGACTCGGGCGCGTAGCTGAAGACGGTCAACTTCTTGTTGCCCTCCTTCTTCACCAGCGCCTGGAGCTTCGACTGGAAGGCATCCGAGGCGTTCACACCGGGGTTGGTGAACTGCGCGCCGGCGATGTCCACGTCGGTGTAGTCCTCGGTGATGACGCCGTAGTTGCCGTCGGTGCCGTAGAACTTCGTGAAGTCGAAGTTGTTCTTCTTGAGCTCCGGCACGATCGCCTTGATCTGGTCGAACGAGATCACGATGAGTGCGTCGGGGTTCGTGGAGAGCACCTGGGTGACCTCGGACGCGAAGCTCGTGCCGTTCGGGTCGTATGGCTCGTTCTGGCCGACCGTCGCGCCGCCCGCCTCGAGGGCTTCCTTCACGTTGTCGTCCAGGCCCTGGCCGTAGGAGTCGTTCTGGTACAGGATCGACACGTTGGTCGCGCCGTCTTTGAGCACCTTCTGGCCGAGCACGCGGCCCTGCAGCACGTCGGACGGAGCGGTACGGAAGTAGTACCCGTCGTCGGCGTAGGTCGAGAACGCCGGCGAGGTGTTCGCCGGCGAGATCTGCACGACCTGCGCCTTGGTCACCTGGTCGATGAAGGAGAGCGAGACGCTGGACGAAGCGGCGCCGATGATGGCCGAGACCTTGTCTGCGAGCAGCGCGGTGGCCGAGTCGGTGGCGATGTTGGTCGAGGTGTCGCCGGAGTCCTTGTCGGTGACCGAGACCTTGATGCCCTTCTTCGCCGCGTTGATCTCCTCTGCTGCAAGGTGAACACCGGCGAACTCGGGCGGGCCGAGCACGGCGAGCGTGCCGGTCTGCGGAAGGATCGTTCCGATCTTCAGCGATAGGTCCTTGCTGTCGGACGAGTCGCCGGATCCGGACGCGCATCCGCTCAGGACGAGCGCGGTGGCGCCGAGGACGGCCAGGCCAGCCAGCGCACCCTTGACGGACTTCGAGCGCGAGGCCGTGGTGGCCTTAGCGAATGCTCTCATTGTGCTCCTTGATTGTGGAATGTGTTCACAACACAGCGGTGCCCGGGGGCCACGCCTTTGTCACAAGCTATTGCCCGTACGGTGCGGGCACAATACGACCGTGTTACAGCCCTGTAACACGGTCCAATCGTTACTTTCCGTTACCCGAGAGGAGGGCGTGGGGGCCACGCTGCACTCACTCCCCCGCGCTGCCGACGCGGGCGAAGCGGTTCTCCCCGTCATAGCGATAGACCCCGTAGTGCGCCGGGTGCGGGTCACCGGTCGCGTCGAACGCGATCGCTCCGGTGAGCCCGTCGTAGTCGATGCCGCGGTGGGAACGGAGCACCGTGAGGCATTCCGCATAGTTCGTGCACTTGATGCCACGGGATGATGCCCCCGGCAGCGCGGAGGCGATCGCGGCACCAGAGTCGCTCCCGGCGCTCTCCGCGGCGAGCGCCGCCAGCACCGTCGCGTCGTAGGCCTCCGCGGCATAGAGCGTGTTCGTGATCGACGGATCGACGGCCTTCAGCACGGCGGTGAAGGCGGCTCCGGCGTCAACACCCTCGAGCAGACCGTTCGCATTTTGCAGGGTGCCGTTGGGCAGCGCCTGCGAGAAGTCGGCCATGTTCGCGCTGGTGAGCCAGAGCTTCTCGTGCCCGAGGCCGGCGGCGGTGAGCGCAGTGATGGCGGCCTTGTTCTGGTCCATCGCGGCGAACGGACTGACCAGCACCACGGCATCCGGCGTCGTCGGCGCGACCGCCGCGGCCAGCGCCGCGAAGTCGGTCGTCGCGGCGGTGAAGGGCTGTGACGACACCAGCCCGCCGTCATGGGCGAGCAGACCGGTGGCGAGGGAGGAACGGATGTCGCGGCCCGTCGCATCGTCGAGATACACGATCGCGACGCGCGCCGTCGCTCCCCCGTTCGTCGCAGCCTTGGTCGCCGCCGCCGTGGAGAACAGCGCGGCGAGCACGGTGCCCTGGTCCGCGGCGCTCGGCACGGTGCGGAAGAAGTAGCCACCACGCAGCGCGGAGAGCCGCACCGAGGTGGCCGCCGGACTGATCAGCGGGATGCGTGCGGCGATGGACCTCGGGGAGAGCCGCTCGGCCAGCACCGACGAGGAGGGGCCGATGACGACATCCGTTCCCTTCGCCTGCAGCGCCGCGAAAGAAGTCTCGATCGTCGTGGTGGTGACGTCGCCCGAATCGGCATGAGCGACCTCGACGGGCTTGCCCAGCACGCCTCCGGCGGCGTTGATCGCGGCGACGGCCGCGTTCACCCCGTCCGCCTGGGCGGGCCCGAGGTAGGACGCACTGCCCGTGGACGGGAACAGGGTACCGATGCGCAGCACGCCGTCTCCCGTCGGGACGGTGGCGCTGGGTGCCGGCTGTGACGACGGTGACGACGGCGGTGGGGACGGCGGCGGCGGCGCTGTGCAGCCGGCGAGCAGCAGCACCAGGGCTGCGGCGAGCAGGGCACGGCGGACGGGCATCGGAATCCTTGGGCTGAGGTCGGGTGATCCGACCCTAGCCGCGCTTCAGACCAGGGGCGGCACGACGCGGCGAGCGCTGCGCCCTGCACGCACCAGGTCGACCGAGAGCAGGGCGAGCGCGAACCAGACCAGGGCGAAGCCGACCCAGCGCACGGTCGTGATCTCCTCGTGCAGCAGCGCCGCGCCGAGCACGAATTGCAGCAAAGGTGTGAGGTACTGCACGAAGCCGATGGTCACCAGCGGCAGACGACGGGATGCCGCGGCGAACAGCAGCAGCGGGATGGCGGTGGCCACACCGACGCCGATCAACAGCAGCACGTTCGCGGTGCCGGCCATGCCGAACGTGAGTCCGGCGGTGGCCCCGACGATGAGGAGCTGAGCGACAGCGACCGGGGTGAGCCACGCGGTCTCCAGGATGAGGCCGCTGAGGGCATCTACCCGCGGTCCGACCCGCTTCTTGATCAGCCCGTACAGCCCGAAGGAGAAGGCGAGGCTGAGCGCGATCCACGGGAAGGCGCCGTAGTTGACGGCGATCACCAGCACGGCGATCGCACTGATGCCGACGGCGGTCCACTGCAGGGGACGCAGCCGCTCGCGCAGGAAGATCACCCCGAGCAGCACCGTGACGATCGGGTTGATGAAGTAGCCGAGCGAGGTCTCGATCACGTGACCGGAGATGGTTCCGTAGACGAAGACCTGCCAGTTGACGTAGATGAACACCGCCGCGAGCGCCATGGTGCCGAGAAGCCTCGGCTGGCGCACGATCGCGATCAGCGCCGGCCAGGAGCGCGTGACCGTGACCAGCAGCGCACAGAACAGCAGGGAGAAGACGATGCGCCAGCCGACGATCTCGAAGGCGCCGGTCGGGGCGAGCAGCAGGAAGTAGACGGGGAGGAAACCCCAGAGCAGATAGGCGGCCACCGCGAAGACGATGCCCGATCTGGTCGCGCCGTGCGCGGTCGCGGGCGTCGAGGTCACCCGTCGAATCTACTGGGGCTGCGGCACCGTGACCGTATCGGCGGTTAACGATGAAGGCCCACCGGCGAACCGGTGGGCCTTCATGTGAAGCGGGAGTGGGTTAGCCGACGACCGCGAGCACGTCACGAGCCGACAGCACGAGGAAGTCGTCTCCGCCGTACTTGACCTCGGTTCCGCCGTACTTGGAGTAGATGACCTTGTCGCCCACGGCGATGTCGAGCGGAACGCGGTTGCCGTTGTCGTCGATGCGACCGGGGCCTACTGCGACGACCTCGCCCTCCTGGGGCTTCTCCTTCGCGGTGTCGGGGATGACCAGACCGGAAGCGGTGGTCTGCTCGGCCTCGACCTGCCGGATGACAATGCGATCTTCGAGCGGCTTGATGCTGACCGACACGGTTGACCTCTTCTTTCTGAACGTCACCGTGTTCATTTACACGGTGTCTATTTGCACAGTCTTGGGTTAGCACACTCACTGTGAGAGTGCCAGAACCACTGTACGGCGTGCGCTAGCACTCGTGCAAGGCGAGTGCCAGCCTGAGGCTGGCCTTGCTACGGTTGCCCGATGGATTCCACCGAGCTCGTCGAGCTGCTCTCGTCCGAGAGCCTGAACCTGCTCGACTCGCTCCCCCGGTGGAACGCGACGGATGACGTGCTCGCCTCGGTCAGCGCGCTGCGCAAGGCGGGCCACTCCCCCACGCTCGTCGCCGCCGTCCTGAGCCAGTCGAAGTTGCGCGCCAGGGCAGAGGCGAAGTTCGGGCCGTTCGCCTCACGCATGCTGTTCACCGAGGCGGGGCTGGAGCAGGCGACGCGACTGCAGGTCGCGGCGCTCCACGCGGGGCGGTTCCAGGCCGCGGGACTCACTTCCATCGCCGATCTGGGCAGCGGAATCGGTGGGGATGCGATGGCGATCGCCGCCCTCGACCTCGCCGTGACCGCGGTGGAGCTCGACGAGGTGACCGCGGCGATCGCCGCCTACAACCTCGCGCCGTTCGAAAATGCCACCGTGCTCAACGCCGATGTGACCGCCGTCGACACGAGCAACTTCGACGGGCTCTACCTCGACCCTGCGCGGCGCACCGCCGGGCACAGCAACACCTCGCGCATCACCGACCCGGCCGACTACTCGCCGACCCTGGGCTTCGCCTTCGGTCTGGCCGCGACGAAGCCCACCGGCATCAAGCTCGGCCCGGGAATCGATCGCGACCTCATTCCCGCCGACGCGGAAGCGCAGTGGGTGTCGGTCGACCGCGAAGTGGTCGAGCTCGGGCTGTGGTTCGGCGCCGTGGCGCGCCCCGGAATCCGTCGCTCGGCCCTCGTGATCGGCGCGCACGGCACGGCCGAGCTCAGCGCGCAAGCCGACAGCGAGGATGCCGAGACGGGCACCCTCGGGGAGTACCTGTACGAGCCCGACGGCGCCGTCATCCGTGCCCGCCTGATCGGCGATCTCGCCCGTCGACTCGACGCGCGGATGCTGAGCACCGGCATCGCCTACCTCACCGCCGACACCCTGATCGAGACACCCTTCGCGAGCGCCTTCCGGGTGACCGACGTGCTCGCCTACGACGAGCGGACCCTGCGCAGGGAACTCGCCCGCCGCGGCATCGGCAGCCTCGAGATCAAGAAGCGCGGTGTGGATGTCGACCCCGCTGCTCTGCGCCGCAAGCTGCAGCTGAAGGGCAGGGCCTCGGCAACCCTGTTCGTCACCCGCGTGGCGGGCAGACACAGCGCGCTGCTCGCCGAGCGGGTCTGACCCCGGGCCCGCAGCTCAGGACGAGTAGCCGCTGTAGCTGTCGGAGCTGACCCCCGCGGCGATGACGATCACGAAGAAGAAGATGATGAATCCGATGGCGATCAGCGCGAACAGTATGCCGACGTAGCCGGTGATGATGCCGGTCAACCAGAGACCCTTGGCGTAGGGCTGGCGCTTCACCGCCATGTGCCCGGTGATGACCGCGGCGACGCTGGCCAAGAGTCCGACACCGACGAACGACAGCACGAGGCCGGCGATGCCCGTGATCATCGACGCGAGCGAGAGCCCCTGCGGCGCTGCGGGGCTGGAATAGGCGGGCGCCGCACCGTAGGCGGGCGGTGCGGTGGGGGGCGCGACGTAGGGCGGGGGCGGCGGCGTCGCTCCGGCGGTGGTGTAGCCCGTCACCGGAGGAACCTCCGGAGGCGCGGTCTGGTCGGAGGTCGGGACCGGGATCGGCGGGACCTCACTCTCCGAAGGGGTGTTTTCTGACGCGGTATTCTCTGACGCGTTCGGCTGGTCGGTCACGACGGTATCTCCTCGATGCGGTGGCGGGCTGTGCGTGCTCCACCGTAGCGGAGCGCGGAAACGACGACAGGCCCACCTCCGGGGGAGGCAGGCCTGTCGCTGGTGGGGCAGCGCTGACGGGTCAGTAGTTGTAGCTGGAGTACCCGGCACTCAGCGCCAGCCCGGCGACGATCGAGAGCACGATCAACAGGATGTAGCCGATCGTGAGCACGTAGCCGATGATGGTGCCGGCCAGGGCCAGGCCGCGACCGGCCTCACCGGTGCGCTTGATCTGCGCCAGGGCGATGTGGCCGACGATGATTCCGCCGAGCGGCACCACGATGCCGAGCACGAGAGCGACGATCGCCAGCGTGTTGGTCTTCGCAACGGGGGCGGGCGCGCCGGAGTAGGCGGGCGGTGTTGCGGGAGGGGGAGGCGTGGTGCTCATGAGATCGGTGCTCCTTCTGGGTATGAGCCGAAGAGACCTCGGCGGTCCCCATGGTGGACCACCCTCCGAGTGCTGTCAATGCGCAGCGACGCGAGTCGTCATCAGCGTCTTACGCCTGGATGTCGGTCACCGGGAGGGTCGAGTCCGCTCCGAAGGCAAGGCCCGAGGGCCCGTGACCGGCCATGATCAGCTGCGATCCGAGGGCCGCGATCATCGCGCCGTTGTCGGTGCAGAGCGAGAGCGGCGGGATGCGCAGTTCGATGCCGGCGGCGGCGCACCGCTCCTCGGCAAGCTGACGGATGCGGGCGTTGGCGACGACGCCGCCGCCCAGCAGCAGACGCGGAACACCGAAATCCTGGCACGCCGCGATCGCCTTGCCGAGCAGCACGTCGGCGACCGCTTCGCGGAAGCTGGCCGCCACATCCGCGATGGGGATCGGCACGCCGGCATCCGTGCACTTCTCCGTATAGCGGGCCACGGCGGTCTTGAGACCCGAGAAGGAGAAGTCGTAGCGATGTTTCGCGGCATCCTTCTGCTGGGTCAGTCCGCGGGGGAAACGGATGGCCGTCGGGTCGCCGCCGATCGCCGCGCGGTCGATCTCGGGGCCGCCCGGGTAGGGCAGGCCGAGCAGGCGGGCGACCTTGTCGAAGGCCTCCCCCGCCGCGTCGTCGATGGTCTCGCCGAGCAGCTCGACGTCGGAGACCAGGTCGCGCACCAGCAGCAGAGAGGTATGGCCGCCGGAGACCAGCAGGGCGACGGTCGGGTACTCGAGCGGGCCGTCTGTGGATGATGCCGCCATCGGGCCGCCGAGCACGTCCGCCCCGACGTGGCCGACCAGGTGGTTGACCGCGTAGAGCGGGGTGTCGAGCGCGACCGACAGTGCCTTCGCCGCGCCGACGCCGACCATCAGTGCGCCGGCGAGGCCCGGGCCACTGGTGACGGCGATCGCGTCGAGGTCCTGCAGGGTGACGCCGGCCTCGGCGAGCGCCGCGGTGATGGCGGGGGTCATCGCCTCGAGATGGGCGCGGGCGGCGATCTCCGGCACGACGCCGCCGAAGCGGGCGTGCTCCTCCATCGACGACGCGATGACGTTGGCGAGCAGCGTGCTGCCGCGCACGATGCCGACGCCGGTCTCGTCGCAGCTGGTTTCGATGCCGAGCACCAGTGGCTCCGTGCTGTTCATTCCTGTCCCACTGCCGGGCGCAGCCGCGGCTTCTCGATCTCGAGGCGCATCACGTTCGCATCAACGCCATCCGGTTGGTAGTAGGCGACGCGCACGGCGATCTCCACGAAACCCAGGGTCTCGTACAGGTGCTGAGCATGCGGATTGTCTGCACGAACCTCGAGAAACAGTTCGCGCGCGCCCCGCCTGGTCGCCTCCGCGATGAGCGCCTGCATGAGGGTCCGTCCCAGTCCGGCTCGGCGAGCGGATGCCGCGACGGCGATGGTCTGGATGTCACCCTCCTGCGCACCCTCGGGCGCGAACAGGCCGGCATATCCATCAATGGGCACAGCGCCGTCAATGGGCACAGCGCCGTCGATGATCGCCGGTTCGTCGACCCTCTCGGCCACCAGGTAGTAGCAGTGCCGGCTGCGCAGGTCGCTGAGCATCGCGGTCGGCGTCCACGCATCCGTGCCGAAGGTGCTGGTCTCCAGCTGCATGATCGGATCGAGGTCTGCCTCGGTCGCGCGGCGCAGCTTCCAGGTCATCAGCTCACCCGCTTCGGCGTACCGGGAACCACGGCATCCGGCGCGCGCAGGTAGAGCGGCTCGCGGCCGGCGAACTCGCGGCCGTGCGTGTACAGCCCCTCCGCGAGCAGGCCGAGGGATGCCGCGGAGACCTCCTCCGCGTCCAGCCTCCGGTAGCTCGGGTAGTCGACGACCGTCTCGGGCACGTCGTCGGGGCGGGACAGCGCCGGCCCCTGCACCCGCACCGGGAGACCGAACTCGTCTGCCCCGGAGTATGCGGTCCAGTAGACCTCGCGGCGCCGGGCATCCGTCACCACCAGCAGGGGGCCCTCGCCCCCTGCGGCATAGTGGCCGAACGCGATGCCGTCGTGACTGACCACGCGCACCACCGGTTTTCCGGCGCCGAGCGCGAAGGCCTGTGCGGCTGCGATGCCGACGCGCAGCCCGGTGAACGGACCCGGCCCCATACCGGCGACGACACCGGACAGGGCGGTTACCGGCACACCGGACTGGTCGAGGCAGAGCCGGATGAGTTCGCCGACCACCTCGGCGTGCCGACGGGTGTCGGTTTCGCCGACCTCGGCGATCACCCCGCGGTCACGGTCGACGACGGCGACACTGGTGCCGGCGGAGGTATCGATGGCGAGGAGCATCAGGACAGCCTAAATCCGGATAGATCGAACCCGAGCCAGCGCTCCCCGTGCGGGGTGATCTCCACGATGCGCGGTTCCACGCCGTCCTCGGCAGACCCGGCACCCCGCGGCCGGGTGATCTGCAGGCCGAGCCAGTCCTCGGTGACACCGTCGAGCATTCCGGCCGCCCACTCGACCACCACGATCGAGCGCTCGAAATCGATGTCGAGGTCGTCGAGTTCGGCCGGGCTGCCCAGTCGGTAGGCATCGACGTGCACCAGGGGCGGACCGTCCGGGCGCGGGTGGGTGCGCGCGAGCACGAACGTCGGACTCGTCACCGCTCCGCGCACCCGCAACTGCTCGCCGAGACCGCGGGTGAAGGTGGTCTTACCCGCGCCGAGCTCGCCGTCGAGGGCGACCAGGTCGCCGGCGCGCAGCTGGCGTGCGATCGCGGCGCCGAGCTCGCCCATCTCCTCGGGCGTCGACACGGTGACGTTCACGGCAGGTAGGTCCGCTCGATGCGGCCGCCCAGCCGGGTGACGATCTCGTAGTTGATGGTGTCGGCGGCGGTCGCCCAGTCGCTGGCACTCGGAGCACCGGTCGCGGGATCCCCGATCAGCACGGCGCGATCCCCCACCCGCACATCGGCATCACCGACGTCGGCGACGACCTGATCCATGGCAATGCGCCCCGCGACCGGATAGGTGACGCCCCCGATCGAGACCGGGCCGCGCCCGGAGGCCTGCCGCGGGATGCCGTCGGCGTAGCCCAGTGGAACGAGGGCGAGGGTGGTCTCGTGCGGGGTGACGTAGTCGTGGCCGTACGAGATGCCGCTGCCCGCCGGCATCCGTTTCACACTGGCGACGCGGGTGCTGAGTTCGAGTGCCGGTCGCAGTCCCAGGTCGGCGGCGTCCCCGTCGTCGAACGGTGACAGCCCGTAGACTCCGATGCCCCAGCGCACCAGGTCGTAGCGCGCCTCGGGGAGACTGAGGCCGCCGGCGGTGGCAGCGAGGTGCAGCATCTCCGGCTCGAGTCCGGCGGCCCGGGCGACCTCGATCGCGTTCTCGAACGCGGCGACCTGGGCGAGATCGGCGGCAGGGCCGGCGTTGGCCAGGTGGCTCCAGATGCCGCGGACGACGAGGCGACCTGCGCGCTGGTGCTCGACCGCCAGCTCGACCATGGCGGGCCAGTCATCCGGTCCGGCGCCGTTGCGCCCGAGCCCCGTGTCGACCTTGAGCTGCACGAAGGCCGGCCCACCGACCGCCGCGATGCGATCGAGCTGCTCGGGGTAGCTCACCCCGATGTCGATCCCAGCCGCGACCGCCGTCGCGAAGTCCGCCCGCGGGTCGTGAAGCCAGCTGAGGATCGGAACACGGATGCCCGCCTCCCGCAGCTCGAGCGCCTCCTCGATCGAGACCACGCCCAGCCAATCGACGCCCTGGTCGACCGCAGTGCGGGCCACCGGTACGGCACCGTGCCCGTAGCCGCGGGACTTGACCACGGCCATCGACAGGCGGGTCGGCGCGGTGCTGCGCAGCACATCGAGATTGTGAGCGATGGCACCGAGGTCGATGCGGGCCTCGCGGAACGGGCGCTCGGTCATCCGTTTCCCTCCGCGACCACGTAGGCCATCGCCACGCCGGCATCGTGGCTCATCGACAGGTGGATGCGGGTGATGCCCCTTGCCGCGACGATACCGGCGAGCGCTCCGTAGACCTCGAATCCAGGGTTACGCAACCCGTCGGAGACCACGGCCATGTCGTGCCAGCGCACGCCGGTGGAGTCGCCGAGCGCCTTGATCAGCGCCTCCTTGGCCGCGAATCTGGCCGCCATCGAGCGCAGCGGGCGGCGGGCATCGCCGTCCAGCCGCTCGGCGTCGGCGAACAGCCGCGTCAGCAGCGCCGGGGTGCGATCGGCCGCGCGCTCGAACCTCGCGAGGTCGACCACGTCGATGCCGATGCCGACGATCATCTGTTCGTCTGGCTATTCGACCGTGACGGACTTGGCCAGGTTGCGCGGCTGGTCGACGTCGAGGCCCTTGGCCGCGGCGAGCTCCATCGCGAAGATCTGCAGCGGGGCTACCGCCAGCACCGGCTCGAACAGCGTCGAGGCCAACGGGATGCGGATGACCGTGTCGGCGAAGGGAAGCACCGAGACGTCGCCCTCCTCGGCGATCGCGAGGATGCGAGCGCCGCGGGCGCGGATCTCCTGGATGTTCGAGATCACCTTGGGGTGCAGCGAGTTCTCGCCGCGCGGGCTCGGAACCACCACGAAGACGGGCTGGCCCGGCTCGATCAGCGCGATCGGGCCGTGCTTGAGCTCGCCGGCGGCGAAGCCCTCGGCGTGGATGTACGCCAGCTCCTTGAGCTTGAGGGCACCCTCCAGCGCGATCGGGTAGCCGGCGTGGCGACCGAGGAAGATGACCGAGCGGGTGTCGACCATCCAGCCGGCGAGCTGGCTGATCGCGTCCTGCTGCTCGATGACGGTCTCGAGCTGGGCGGGGAGAGCGGCGAGCTCTGCCGTGAGACCGGCGACGGCCGCGGCATCCAGCTCACCGCGCACGGAGGCCAGGTGCAGGCCGAACAGGTAGATCGCGGCGATCTGTGCGACGAAGGCCTTGGTCGACGCGACGGCGACCTCCGGGCCGGCGTGCGTGTAGAGCACCGCGTCCGACTCACGCGGGATGGTCGAGCCCTGCGTGTTGCAGATCGACAGCGTTCGCGCGCCGAGTTCCTTGGCGTACTTGACAGCCATGAGCGTGTCCATGGTCTCGCCGGACTGGCTGATCGAGACCACCAGGGTGCGGTCGTCGACGATCGGGTCGCGGTAGCGGAACTCGTGCGACAGCTCGACCGTCACCGGGATCTTCGCCCACTTCTCGATGGCATACTGGCCGAGCATCGCGGCGTACGACGCGGTGCCGCAGCCGAGGAAGACGATGCGGTTGATGTCGGTGAGGATGTCCGGGCCGAGAGCGTCGAGCTCGGGCAGGTGCACCGCGCCGTCGGTGATGCGACCGATCAGGGTGTTCGCGATGGCGGTGGGTTCCTCGCTGATCTCCTTCGCCATGAAGCTCGACCAGCCGCCCTTCTCTGCGGCGCTGGCATCCCAGGCGATCTCGAACTCGCGGGTCTCGACCGGCAGACCGTCGAAGTCGGTAACGGTGACGGAGTCCTTGCGGATGGTGACGACTTGATCCTGGCCGATCTCCATCGCGCGGTGGGTGTACTCGACGAACGCGGCGACGTCGGAGCCGAGGAAGTTCTCGCCGTCCCCCAGGCCGATCACCAGAGGGGAGTTGCGGCGGGCGCCGACGACGACGCCGGGCTCGTCCTCGTGCAGCACCAGCAGGGTGAAGGCACCGTGCAGGCGGCCGACGACATTGCGCAGGGCGAGGGAGAGGTCGTGCGTCAGGCGGTACTCGTAGCCGACGAGGAGCGCGGCGACCTCGCTGTCGGTCTCGCTGGTGAAGACCGTTTCCGGGTGCTCGGCCAGCAGCTCGGCCTTCAGTTCGGAGAAGTTCTCGATGATCCCGTTGTGAATGAGGGCGAGCTTGCCGTCATCGCCCAGGTGCGGGTGCGCGTTCTCATCGTTGGGTCCGCCATGGGTCGCCCAACGGGTGTGGCCGATGCCGGTGGATCCGTTCTGCAGGTTCGACTCCTCGAGGTCGTCGATCAGCACCTGCAGCTTGCCCGCACGCTTGCGGGTGTGTAGGTCGCCCGCGGGGTCGATGACCGCGAGTCCGGCGGAGTCATACCCCCGGTACTCCAGGCGACGAAGCCCGCCCAGCAGAACCTCGACGCTCTGGTCTGCTCCGACATATCCCACGATTCCGCACATGGAGCCCGATTTTACGGTACTCAAGCTGTGGGAGCGGCGAGCGACGGCATCCGTCCGCGCCGGGTACCCTGGTGCCCTATGTCTGAACACGGTTCCGGCCACAGCGGTGGCGGCGGCAGCGCGACCCCCTTCGTCGAGATCGACCGGGCCGATTGGGCCGCCCTCGCCCCCACCACGGAGCTACCGCTGACCGCCACCGAGCTGGTCGAACTGCGCGGGCTGGGTGACCGACTCGACATGCGTGAGGTGAGCGAGGTGTACCTGCCGCTGAGCAAGCTGCTCAACCTCTACGCGGTCGGGGCACGCCGCCTGCACCACGACACCAGTCGCTTTCTGCACCGGGACGATATCCAGACCACACCGTTCGTGATCGGCGTCGCCGGCTCCGTCGCCGTCGGCAAGTCCACCGTCGCCCGTCTGCTGCGCGAACTGCTCTCCCGGTGGGAGGACACGCCCCGCGTCGAACTGGTCACCACCGACGGGTTCCTGCACAGCAACGCGGAGCTCGAGCGGCGCGGCATCATGGATCGCAAGGGATTTCCCGAGTCCTACGACCGCCGCGCGCTGCTGCGCTTCGTCACCAAGGTGAAGAGCGGCGCCGCCGAGGTCCGTGCGCCGTTCTACTCGCACCTGAGCTACGACATCGTGAAGGATGCCGAGATCGTCGTGCGCCGACCCGACATCCTCATCGTCGAGGGCCTCAATGTGCTGCAACCGCCGAGCGATGGGCACGGGCTCGCGGTGAGCGACCTGTTCGACTTCACCATCTACGTCGATGCCCGCACCGGCGACATCGCGAACTGGTACGAGGAGCGCTTTCTCGCCCTGCGCGAGGGAGCCTTCGCCAATCCGAAGTCGTACTTCCACCGGTTCGCCGGGCTGGAGCTCGACGAGGCGAAACGGCTGGCCCGGGGATACTGGTCGGAGATCAACGAACCGAACCTGCTGGAGAACGTGCTGCCGACCCGATCACGCGCCGACCTGGTGCTGCGCAAGGGCGCCGACCACACCGTGAACACCGTGCTGCTGCGCAAGCTGTAGCGCCGACTCCGCTGGTTGAGTAGCGCCTGAGCGTCCGCGCGAAGACGCGTATCGAAACCCGGGCATCACGTGGCTGGTTTCGATACGCGAACGCGCCAGAGCGCGTGCGCTACTCAACCGACGGAAGTTCTTACGCGACGGTGAGGCGCTCGCGCACGACCTCGGCGAGGGCCGCCGCGATCTCGTCGGCGACATCCTGATGCTCCGCCTCGACCATCACCCGCACGAGCGGTTCGGTTCCCGAGGGGCGCAGCAGCACGCGACCGGTCTCGCCGAGGCGCTCCTCGGCGGCGGTGACGGCGGTCGCGATGACCTCATCCGTCTTCAGGGCATGGTGGTCGACGCCGCGCACGTTGATCATGATCTGCGGGTAGACGGTCATCACCGAGGCGAGCTCGGCCAGCGACTTGCCGGTGCGCGCCATCTCTGCCACGAGCTGCAGGCCGGTGAGGATGCCGTCACCGGTCGTCGCGTGCTCGGTCATGATGACGTGGCCGGACTGTTCGCCGCCCAGGCTCAGACCGCGCTCGTTCAGTGTCTCGAGCACATAGCGGTCGCCCACCGCGGTCTGCAGCAGCGAGATGCCGTTCTCGGCCATCGCCATCTTGAGGCCCAGGTTGCTCATGACGGTCGCCACGAGGGTGTTGTCCTTGAGGTCGCCGCGTTCCTTCATCGCCACCGCGAGGATGGCCATGATCTGGTCGCCGTCGACGATGGTGCCCGCGGCATCCACCGCGAGACAGCGGTCGGCGTCGCCATCGTGCGCGATGCCGACATCGGCTCCGTGCTCGAGGACGGCCCTGGCCAGGTTGTCCAGGTGGGTCGATCCGACCCCGTCGTTGATGTTGTAGCCGTCGGGCTCTGCACCGATCAGGGTGACCTTCGCCCCAGCATCCGTGAACACCTCGGGCGAGATTCCAGCGGCGGCGCCGTTGGCGCAGTCGAGCACGACATGGATGCCGTCGAGCCGGTTCTTCAGCGTCGACAGCAGGTGCACGACGTAGCGGTCTTCGGCGTCGGCGAAGCGACGGATGCGGCCGACCTCGACTCCGGTCGGGGCCAGCTTGCGCTCGGCGAGAGCGCCTTCGATGCGGTCTTCGACCTCATCGGGAAGCTTGGTGCCACCGACGGCGAAGAACTTGATGCCGTTGTCGGGGGCCGGGTTGTGCGAGGCGGAGATCATCACGCCGAAGTCGGCGTCGAAGTCGGCCACCAGAAAGGCGAGCGCCGGGGTGGGGATGACGCCGGCGTCGTAGATGTCGACGCCGGAACTCGCGAGTCCCGCGGCCACGGCGGCGGAGATGAACTCGCCGGAGACGCGGGGATCACGCGCGACGACGGCGATCGGGCGACGGCCGGAGGCGCGCCGGCCATCGGCCATGCGTCCCTTGCCGAGAACGACGGCCGCGGCCTGAGCCAGCCCGAGGGCTAACTCGACCGTCAGGCCGTCGTTCGCAAGGCCCCGAACTCCGTCGGTACCGAAAAGGCGGGGCATAGCAGCCGAAGCGCTGGTTAGCGCTTCGAGAACTGAGGCGCCTTACGGGCCTTCTTGAGTCCGGCCTTCTTGCGCTCCTTGACACGAGCGTCACGGCTGAGGAAGCCGGCCTTCTTGAGCGAGGCGCGGTTGTTCTCTTCGTCGATCAGGTTGAGCGAGCGGGCGATACCGAGGCGCAGTGCGCCGGCCTGGCCGGAGGGGCCACCACCGGTGATGCGGGCGACGACGTCGTAGCTGCCGAGCAGGTCGAGCACCTTGAACGGGTCGTTGATCAGCTGCTGGTGCAGCTTGTTGGGGAAGTAGTCGGCGAGCTCACGGCCGTTGACCGTGAAGTTGCCGGAGCCGGGGACGATGCGCACGCGGGCGATGGCCTGCTTGCGACGGCCGACGGCTGCGCCGGGGACGTTGAGAACGGCGCGGGGAACCTTGACGGCAGCCTCGGGAGCACTCTCGGTGGTGTAGCTCTCGACGACGGTCTCGTCGAGGGAATCTGCGATCTTCGCCATGATGTGAAGTCCTTATGTATCTCTGGTCGGCGCTACTGCGCGACCTGGCCGAAAGTGTAGGTCTTGGGCTGCTGCGCAGCGTGAGGGTGCTCGGCGCCCGCGTAGACCTTCAGCTTCGTGAGCTGGGCGCGTCCGATCGAGTTCTTGGGGAGCATGCCACGGATGGCCTTCTCGACGGCGCGCGTCGGGTGCTTCTCCAGCATCTCGGAGTAGGTGGTCGCCGTGAGGCCGCCCGGGTAACCCGAGTGGCGGTAGGCCTTCTTCTGCGCGAGCTTGGAGCCGGTGAGGGCCACCTTCTCGGCGTTGATGATGATGACGAAGTCGCCCATGTCCATGTGGGGGGCGAAGGTCGCCTTGTGCTTGCCGCGCAGCAGAACCGCTGCGTGGGTGGCGAGGCGGCCGAGGACGACGTCAGTCGCGTCGATGATCAGCCATTCGCGCTGGACATCGTCGGGCTTGGGAGAAAAGGTGCGCGTCACAGTAGTGCTGCTTTCTTCAGTCGAAATGAGGCGTTCGTGAATCCCACTCCGATGGGCGTTCGACTCACGATGTGAGGGGAACGCTGCCGGTGGAGGGCTCAAGTTCGGGTGCCGCGCAAAGCGGCGCTGGCACCAAGGGTCTACTGTAGCCGATCCGGCGGCGAGCGGTCAAACGGATGCGCGCCTGGCCCGGGTCTGCTCCGCGCGCAGGGCCAGCCCGGCATCCTCGGGGTACCCGACCTGCATCAGGGTGAGCCCACGGGCCGGAGCGACCCGGAAGTCGCTGGTGCGCTCCAGCCTGTCGCGCAGCACGATCAGCTGGGATGGATCGAGCTTGCCCTCCCCCACCGAGATGCTCGCGCCCACGAGCGCCCGCACCATGCTGTGGCAGAACGCGTCCGCTTGCACACTGGCGAGCAGCACCCCGTCGGGCAGCCGGCTCCAGCGGAAGTCCTGCAGCGTGCGGATGGTGGTCGCTCCCTCGCGCGGCTTGCAGAATGTGCCGAAGTCGTGGAGTCCGACCAGCGCGGATGCCGCGGCATCCATCGACGAGACATCGAGCGTCGCCGGGTACCAGACCGTGCGATTGCGGGACAACGGGTCCCGCAGGCCGAGATTGTCGGAGACGCGGTACTCGTAGCGGCGCCAGATCGCGGAGAACCGGGCGTCGAAACCGGGCGGCGCGATGGATACGGCCGAGATGTAAACATCCGTCTCCAGGCCCGCGATGCCGTTCAGGCGGCGACGCAGCGTGCTGGCGGCGTCCGTGGCGGGCGGCAGGTTGCCGCGGCGGCGCTGCAGCACGGCGATCTGCCGCTCGGTGAGGTCGACGTGCGCCACCTGGCCGAGCGCGTGCACGCCCGCATCCGTTCGCCCGGCGACGGTGAGCTGCGGTGGCGGGCCGACCCTGCCGAACACCGTCTTCAGGGCCTGTTCGAGATTGCCCTGCACGGTGCGCAGGTCGGGCTGACGGGTCCAGCCGCTGAACGCGGTGCCGTCGTAGGCGATGTCGAGACGGAACCGCACCGTGGGCTCGTCGACGACGTTCACCCCGGTGCTCATTCCACCGATTCTAAGCCGGTGCTTTTGACCTTGCCGTCGCGACGGGGGAAGCTGGAACACTCAATGTCTTCTCCCACCCCCCGCTCCGCCCACCTCCCCGGCCTCGACGGACTCCGGGCCATCGCCGTCGCCGCGGTGCTGGTGTACCACCTCAGTCCTGGCGCACTTCCGGGCGGCTTCATCGGCGTAGACATCTTCTTCGTGATCAGCGGTTTTCTCATCACCGGCCTACTACTGCGCGAGCGCGAGACCACCGGTGGCCTGCGTCTGCGCGCCTTCTGGCTACGGCGGGCACGACGCCTGCTTCCCGCTCTCATCGCTTTGCTGCTGGTCTGCAGCACCGCGGCCTGGGCGATCGGCGGCGACGTGCTGCTGCACCTCGGCCGGCAGCTGCTCGGCGCCCTCACCTTCAGCAGCAACTGGGTGGCCGTTGCCGGCGATCAGAGCTACTTCGACGAGACCGCACCCGAGCTCTTCCGCAACCTGTGGTCGCTCGCGGTGGAGGAGCAGTTCTATCTGGTCTGGCCCTTCGTGGTGCTGGTGCTCGCAGTCATCCGCTCGCGCCGGGTGCGCGTCGCCATCGTGACGGTGATCGCCGCGGCCTCGGCCACAGCGATGGCGGTGCTCCTGCCGGTCGGGGGCGATGCCACCCGCGTCTACTACGGCACGGACACCCACAGTTTCGGGCTGGCGATCGGTGCACTGCTTGCCATCCTGAGCTCCCGCTGGACCGTCTCGCGTCTGGTCGCCGCACACTGGTTCCGCGTGCTGGCCCCGGCGCTCGGCGCGCTCGCGTTGGCGGCGGTGGTGGGTGCGACGTTCCTTCTTCCGGCGGATGCCCCGCTCACCTACCGCGGTGGACTGGTCGCCGTCGCGGTGCTCACCGCGGTCACCATCACGGGCTCCATCACGCCGGGCTCCGTGCTCGGTCGCGCACTCGACCTCGCCCCGCTGCGCTGGATCGGGGTCCGCTCGTACGGGATCTACCTCTGGCACTGGCCGGTGTTCGTGCTGCTGATCGCGGCCTTCCCGACCTGGGAGCGCACCGGCGGCAGCGGCTGGCTGCTCGGTGCCGTCGCCGCGGCGATCACGATGGCCGCGGCTATCCTCTCCTTCCGCTTTCTCGAGCAGCCGGTGCGCAGGGACGGGTTCCGCGCGGTCGCGCGGCGCTGGTTCGGCCGGTGGCGCGGGGCTCCGGCGATCGGCACGGTGGGCGCGGTGCTGGTCAGTGTCGCGCTGATCACCGCCACGACGGCCGGAGTGCTGCGCGAACCCGACCAGGGCGATGCGCAGGCGTTGATCGAGCGCGGACGCGCGGCGATCGCCGCCTCCCCGACGCCCGCTGTGCCCACTCCCACGCCGAGCGCCGCGCCCGGGACGCCCACTCCGCTAGCGACCGAACTCCCTCCTCCCCCGGCGGGCTCCGACATCAGCGCGATCGGCGACTCGGTGATGCTGGCGTCGGCGCCGGAATTGCAGGCCGCGTTTCCCGGCATCGCGATCGACGCGGTCGTCTCGCGGCAGGCATCCGCTGCCCCCGCCCTCGTGCAGACCATGGTGGATGCCGGCACGTTGCGACACACGCTGCTGCTCGGTCTCGGCACCAACGGCCCGGTCGACGCGAGCGTGCTCGAGCGCATCCACGGCATCGTCGGTGGTGGTCATCGCATCGTCGTCGTGAACGTGCAGGCGCCGCGGGGCTGGGTACCCGGGGTGAACAGCGAGCTCGCGACCTTTGCGGACGAGTACCGCAATGTCGAACTCGCGCACTGGCAGGAGGCGATCGCCGGGCAGCTCGGCCTCCTTGCCCGCGATCAGATCCATCCCGGATCGCGCGGCGGTCTGGTCTACGTCGACGCCGTGAAGGCGGCGTTGCAGCGACTGGACGACCTGCCACCGCTGCAGGGAGCCCACGACCTCTGGCTGCCCCCGGCGCCTCCGCTGCTGAGCCGCTGAGCCGCTGAGCCGCTGAGCCGCTGAGCCGCTGAGCCGCTGGCCTACCGTATCCGGGCCGGCGAGAGCATGATCGGGGAATGGACCTCACGATCGAGCCGATGCTGGCCAAGGCCGTCGCCACCGTGCCGGAACAGGGCTCCGTTCCCGGCGGGCTGAGCTATGAGCCGAAGTGGGACGGCTTTCGCGCCATCGTGTACTGGGACGGCGAGACCGTGGAGATCGGCAGCCGCGGCGCGAAGAGCCTCACCCGCTACTTTCCCGAACTCGTGGCGGCGGTCGCCGCGCAACTGCCGGAACCCTGCGTGCTCGACGGCGAGATCGTTGTACGGCAGGGCACTGGCGGCAGCGAACATCTTGATTGGGAATCCCTCTCGCAGCGCATCCATCCCGCGGCCAGTCGTGTGGCGACGCTCGCGGTCGAGACCCCGGCATCCTTCGTCGCCTTCGACCTGCTCGGGCTGGGTGATGCATCGCTGCTCGACACCCCCTTCGCCGACCGACGGGCCGCGCTGCAGTCGCTGTTCGCCGGGCTGGTGGCTCCGCTGCACCTCACCCGGGAGACGACGGATGTCGCCCTCGCTCGCCGCTGGCTGGTCGAGTTCGAGGGGGCCGGCCTCGACGGCGTGGTGAGCAAGCCGCTCGATGCCGCCTACGCCCCCGGCAAGCGGGTGATGCTGAAGACCAAGCATGTGCGCACCGCCGATGTTGTGCTCGTCGGCTACCGCGTGCACAAGAGCGGCACGGGCGTCGGCTCGCTGCTGCTCGGGCTCTACGACGACACGGGTGAGCTCCGCAGTGTCGGCGGCGCGTCGGCCTTCACGAATCTGCGGCGGCGCGAGCTCATCGACGAACTGGCCCCGCTGATTGCGGACGACCCCCACGGCGCGGGCGAACGCAGCCGCTTCTCCGGCAGCGGCGACATGTCCTTCGTGCGGCTGCGCCCCGAGCGGGTGCTCGAGGTGAAGTACGACCAGATGGAGGGCGACCGCTTTCGGCACACCGTGCAGTTTCTGCGCTGGCGACCGGATCGGGATGCTCGGTCATGCACCTTCGAGCAACTCGAGGTGCCGACGGGCTACGACCTCGCCGAGGTGCTCGCCGACTAGCGCAACGCTGTCCGACTAGTCGGACTTCTTCGCCCTGCTCGGCTGCACGCGCGGCGGCTCGCCCGGCATCTTCGGATAGTCGGGTGGGAAGGGCAGCTCCCCGAGACCGTTCTCGACGTCACGCTCCCACCACTCGAGCAGGGTTGCGATGCTGCCGCGGTGCTCTGCCATGCCGTGCCAGGGGTCACCGACGGTCGCCAGGCGCTCGGGAACGGTGAGGATCGTGAAATCGGTGGGGGCGACATCCGCCAATTCGTCCCAGGTGACGGGGGTCGAGACGGTCGCGGTGGGGAGCGCGCGCGGACTGTACGCGCCGGCCATGGTGCGATCCCGGGCGGCCTGATTGAAGTCGACGAAGATGCGCTCACCGCGCTCCTCCTTCCACCAGGCGGTGGTGACCTGCTCGGGCATCCGTCGCTCCAGCTCACGGGCGGCGGCGATAACGCCGTGCCGCACCTCGAGAAACTCGTGATCGGCCGCGATCGGGGCGAAAACGTGGACTCCGCGATTGCCCGAGGTCTTGACGAACGGTTCGAGGCCCGCCTCCCGCAGCACCTCACGCAGCGCGAACGCCGCGGTCACGGCGTCGTCGAAGTCGGTGCCGGGTTGCGGGTCGAGATCGATGCGCACCTGATCGGGGTTGTCGGTGTTTGCCGCGAGCGACGGCCAGGGGTGGAAGACGACGGTGTTCATCTGCACCATCCAGACGGCCGCAGCCGGCTCGTCGATGACGAGCTGCGGATGCGTGCGCCCGCTCGGAAAGGTCACATCGACGGTGCGGATGAAGTCGGGAACCCCGCGCGGAGGGTTCTTGGAGAAGAACTGCTCGCCGTCGATGCTGTCGGGAAAGCGCTGGAGCGACACGGGACGATCCCCGATCGCCTCCACGAATGCCGCACCGACCGCGACGATGTATCTGGCCAGATCGAGCTTCGTGATTCCGACCTCGGGCCAGATCACGCGGGATGGGCTGGAGACGCGCATCTCGCGCACGCCATTCGGTCCGGGAACGTCGAGCGTCGTCGCTTCACTGGCCATGCGACGAAATCTACGCCGATTAGCACCGTGCCGTTAAGGCACGAATGGCCCCGTCTGTCGACGGGGCCATTCGTAGCTAGAGCTGTGGGACTACTTGACGTCCTCGGGAGCGTCCTGCGCGGGGCCACCCTCGGCGACGACCTCGGCGGTCTCGTCGGTGACGGCGTCCTTCTGCTCCTGGGTCTCCTCGGAGACGGCCTCGTCGGCTGCGACCTCGGCCGGGGTCTCGTCGACCACGTCGACGGCGGGAGCGGTCTCGGCTGCGGGAGCCGCGGCCTTCTTGGTGCTCTTCGCCTTCGGCGTCACGGGCTCGAGAACGAGCTCGATCTGCACCATCGACGCGTTGTCACCCTTACGGAAGCCGAGCTTCGTGATGCGGGTGTAGCCGCCGTCACGGTTCTCGACGAGCGGCGCGATCTCGGTGAAGAGCTCGTGGATGACGCTCTTGTCGCCGATGATCGCGAGGGCACGACGACGGTTGTGCAGGTCGCCCTTCTTCGCGAAGGTGATGAGGCGCTCGGCGACGGGACGCAGGCGCTTGGCCTTCGTCTCGGTCGTCTTGATGCTCTTGTGGGTGAAGAGGGCGGCCGCGAGGTTCGCGAGCATCAGACGCTCGTGCGCGGGTCCTCCACCGAGGCGGGGTCCCTTGGTAGGTGTAGGCATGTCTAGTTCTCCAGTATCAAAAAGTATCTAGGCCGGAAAGGACTAGACGGTGGTCTCGTCGTCTTCGTAGCCGCTGTAGAAGTGGGCCCCGTCGAATCCGGGAACCGAATCCTTCAGCGAGAGGCCCATCTCCACGAGCTTGTCGCGCACCTCGTCGACCGACTTCTGGCCGAAGTTGCGGATGTTCATGAGCTGCGTCTCCGACAGGGCGACGAGCTCGCTCACGGTGTTGATTCCCTCGCGCTTGAGGCAGTTGTAGCTGCGCACAGACAGGTCGAGGTCTTCGATCGGCATGCTGAGCTCGCTCGACAGAACGGCGTCGACCGGAGCCGGGCCGATCTCGATGCCCTCGGCCGCGGTGTTCAGCTCGCGAGCGAGTCCGAACAGCTCGGTCAGAGTGCGACCGGCCGAGGCGATCGCGTCACGCGGGGTGATCGCGTTCTTGGTCTCGACATCCACGACCAGGCGGTCGAAGTCGGTGCGCTCACCGGCACGAGTCGCCTCGACGCGGTAGGTGACCTTCAGCACGGGCGAGTAGATCGAGTCGACCGGAATCTGGCCGGCCTCGCTGAACTCGCTGCGGTTCTGGGTGGCGGAGACGTAGCCGCGGCCACGCTCGATGGTGAGTTCGAGCTCGAACTTCGCCTTGTCGTTGAGGGTCGCGATGACGAGGTCCGGGTTGTGGATCTCGACGCCGGCCGGAGCCGAGATGTCGGCGGCGGTGACCTCACCGGCGCCCTGCTTGCGCAGGTAGGCGGTGATCGGCTCGTCGTGCTCGCTGGAGACGACGAGACCCTTGATGTTCAGGATGATCTCGGTGACGTCTTCCTTGACCCCGGCGATGGTGCTGAACTCGTGCAGCACACCGTCGAGGCGGATGCTCGTGACTGCGGCACCCGGGATGGAGGAGAGGAGCGTGCGGCGAAGAGAGTTGCCGAGGGTGTAACCGAAGCCGGGTTCGAGCGGCTCGATGACGAACCGCGAGCGGAACTCGGAGATGTTCTCTTCGGTCAGAGTGGGGCGCTGTGCGATGAGCACTGTTGTTTCCTTTCGGCGAAGTGTCCGCTATTTGACACTTGTGCGTTCGACCGGTGGCTGGCCGGTCGTGTTTTGAATTGTGTTCGTGATGAAAACTGTGCGCTGACGGGCCCGACCGAAGGTCTACCCGAGGATCACGCGCGCCGAGCCGACCGGATCACTCCGACCGACTCGGCACGCACGATGCGGCGAAAGGGTTAGACGCGGCGACGCTTGGGCGGGCGGCAACCGTTGTGCGCCTGCGGGGTGACGTCGCTGATCGAGCCGACCTCGAGGCCAGCGGCCTGGAGGGAGCGGATCGCGGTCTCGCGGCCGGAGCCCGGTCCCTTGACGAAGACGTCGACCTTCTTCATGCCGTGCTCCTGCGCCTGGCGCGCAGCGGACTCGGCGGCGAGCTGTGCGGCGAACGGGGTCGACTTACGCGAACCCTTGAAGCCGACGCCACCGGACGATGCCCAGCTGATCACCGCACCGGTCGGGTCGGTGATCGACACGATGGTGTTGTTGAAGGTGCTCTTGATGTGGGCCTGGCCCACAGCGATGTTCTTCTTCTCTTTACGACGCGGCTTGCGTGCCGCAGCCTTAGGTGCTGCCATGTTTTCTCTCCTGAGATCTAAATCGTGAGCTGGCCGAAGCGGCCGGAACTCAGCGCGGTGCGCTGGTTACTTACGGCCGGCCTTCTTCTTGCCGGCGACGGTGCGCTTCGGTCCCTTGCGGGTGCGCGCGTTGGTCTTGGTGCGCTGTCCGTGAACGGGCAGACCACGACGGTGGCGGATGCCCTGGTAGCTTCCGATTTCGACCTTGCGACGGATGTCGGCTGCGACCTCGCGACGGAGGTCACCCTCCACCTTGAAGTTTCCTTCGACGTAGTCGCGGAGTGCGATGAGCTGGTCATCGGTCAGATCCTTGACGCGGATCTCACCGCTGATGTTGGTGTCGGCGAGCGTCTTGAGTGCACGCGTGCGTCCGACGCCGTAGATGTAAGTCAATGCGACCTCGACGCGCTTATCGCGCGGGATGTCGACTCCTGCTAGACGAGCCATAGTGGCTGCTCCCTGTAGTGAGTGGAGGTCTTCAGCAACACCGGTGCAGTGGCCTCCAACCACTGGTGTCCCCGGACGGATCCGGATCTGGTGCTGCTGTTCGTACTGGTTCAGTACTGGTGCTGCATTTAACTGGACGCTGCCAGTTGTATCCGCGAGGACCGGACCCGCCTGAGCGGGCCCGGTTCAGCAGAAGTTGTTAGCCCTGGCGCTGCTTGTGGCGCGGGTTGCTCTTGCAGATGACCATGACATTGCCGTGACGACGGATCACGCGGCAGTGCTCACAGATCGGCTTGACGCTGGGGTTGACCTTCATTGTGTTTCTCTCTTTTCGCTGTCTTCGTACCGGGTCGGAACCCGGCCGTTACTTTCCAGCGATCACTACTTGTAGCGGTAGACGATCCGGCCGCGGGTCAGATCGTAGGGGCTCAGCTCCACGATCACGCGGTCCTCGGGGAGGATGCGGATGTAGTGCTGGCGCATCTTGCCCGAAATGTGGGCAAGCACTTTGTGGCCGTTGGTCAGCTCAACGCGGAACATTGCGTTGGGCAGAGCTTCGACTACTGCGCCTTCGATCTCGATGACACCGTCTTTTTTGGCCATAGCCTCTTCGTCGCTAAAAGTTTGATTGCTGGTCGTGCGGATATGTGTGGTGCCCGGCGCCGGTGTGGAAACACGGACCGGAGCTGCGAGAGCACGCCTATACAGGCAGCAGACACCAAAGATCAATCTTAGACATTAACCGCGCGTATTACCAACTCGTCGGCCG
>Ga0247737_1000027_pt1 | contig 37853 bp, 29 predicted proteins | sample UWRJL028104C2_FD_180937 | JGI IMG/M metagenome (GOLD analysis project Ga0247737, IMG submission 180937) | Plant litter microbial communities from Arlington Agricultural Research Station in Wisconsin, United States - UWRJ-L028-104C-2 | ecosystem: Environmental > Terrestrial > Plant litter >...
CGGGCCGCCTGCAGCAGCGGGAGCGCACCGACCCCGACGCCCGGTACGACCCGGTCCAGCGCTTCGATCACATAGCTCCAGAAGGACGCCGGTTGCCGGTCGTTCTCCTCGAGAGACACCCACGCCACCCGTGTTTTCGCGCCGGCCAGCCAGTCGGCCAGCATCGTCGTCTTGCCGAAGCCGGCCGGTGCCGAGACGAGTGTCAGACGCGACTCGGCACCGCGGTCGAGCCGCTCGGCCAGCCTCTCCCGGGCGATCAGGCCGCGCGGGATCCGAGGGAGGTAGAACTTGGTCTCCACCAGAGAACCGGCCATGACAACGCCCTTCGTGCGCCGACGACGGACGCACCCCGAGCGTAGGCTTCTGTCCGCGTCACCGAACAGGGTCCAGCGTCTGCGCCGGAAAATGAGAAGACTCCAAGATTCGCTCCCTAGCCTTCACCGGGACGTCGATCCAGTCGGCTCGCACCGCCGCTCCGCGTCGCCTCCTCAGCCGCTTCGGAAGGAGTTTCATGGGTACCGTCAACGGACTACCGGCGCACATCCTGCTGGTGCATGCCATCGTGGTGCTGCTCCCGCTCGCCGCCCTGCTGCTCGTCATGACGGCGATCTGGCCCACGGCACGCCGACGCTTCGCCGGCCCGAACGCCATCCTGTCCGCATTCGTCCTCGTCCTGGTGCCCTTGACGACCGGCGCCGGCGAATGGCTGGAGCGCCGGGTCGCCGACACCGCGCTGGTGCGTCAGCACACCGAACTCGGCGACACCGCCATCTTGGCCGCCCTCCCGGTCGCCCTGCTGGCCCTCGTGATCTGGTGGCGGCAGCGGGAAGCCACCGCACCGGCGGAAATCTCTGCGACCGGAAGCTCGCCCGGCACGACCACAAAACGCCGCCGCATCTACCTGGCACCGCAGTCCACCACCGCCACCCGGATCGTCATGGTGCTGGCGATCGTCATCGCCGGCTTCGCCGTCTTCGACATCTACCGCATCGGCGACTCCGGCGCGAAAGCCGCTTGGACCGACAACTTCAGCTCCACGCCGGTCCAGAACGGCTCCGGCCGCCCCGACGGTAACTAAAAGCCGAGCACAGGGGCTCAACTCAGCCGGTATGCCCGCACGACGGTCTGGTCGAACGACCTACCCGAGGCGTCCGACGCGTGCAGGCGCAGCGAGACGAACTTGCTGCGCCTCGGGTACTTCACGACAGCGGCCCCCGATCTGATCGGGATGCTGCGCCACGTCACGCCGTCGTCGTAGGAGATGTGGGCCGTCAGCTCGGCTGCCCGGACCCGTCGGCCGGCCTGGTCGATCACCGACAGCGGGATCGTCCCCCTGCTTCCCGCGGGAACCGCGCTGTTCGGGCCCAGCCTCGGCGCGGCCCTGACCGCGATGACCGGGACTGTCGTCAGGGCACTCGACGAGGAGAAGGTCATCGCGACGTCGATCTTCGTGGCCAGGCCGCCTTCGTCCCCGGTGGACGACTGCTTGACCGTGTACTTCGCCGCCTCGGCCGGTAGGCCGTCGGCGTACACGGCCATCCCGTCCTCCCGGTCGAGCAGGGTGTCACCGCGGTAGAGGCTGGTGCTCACGTCCCGGTTGAAGTAGTCCAGGCCCGGGTGCCCCGCCGCGTCACCGACCGGCGGGATCGTGACGGACATCCCGGCCCCCTGACGGACGAAGAACGTTGAATCGCCGCCCAGTTCCGTACCGTACGGTGCGCGTCCCCAGTCCTGTCTGGAACTCTGGCGGGGCTGGTAGGTGTGCGCATCGCCGATGAAGTAGATCCCCTGGATACCACCGGCCTCCCGCTCCAGCCCGATCGCGGTCATCGGGACCCATCGGATGCCCGCGGCGGTGCTCAGGTAGTTGACGCGAGTACCGGGAGCAGGCATCTCCGTCTGGGTCTCGTTGATGAAGTCACCGTCGGCAGTGCTCGAATCCAGCACTTGATAGGCGCGGACACCGACCGTATCGCTGTGGGTGACCTGTTCGACTGCGGTCAGCCCGTCGGCGGTGAAGTCCTCGCGATAGCCGGCGAGCAAGGTGTGGCCGGCCACCATCCGGCTCAGGTAGTAGGCGTACGGGCTGTTGTATCCGTGTTCACCGGAACCCTTCTTCACCCAGGTGCTGCTGACCGCACCGGTGAACGAGGTCTCGCCGACGACGGCCTGGCCGAGCCGTGCGACCCGCGCGTTGGTGAAATCGGAGGCGAAGTTGCCGTATACGATCGGCTTGCCGTCGACGACGGTGGTCACCATCATGCCGACCGCGATCGCTTGCGCCGTGTGGTCGGGGACCGACTGGCTGACCGGGGTGCTCTGGCGGGCGTCGAAGGTGACCGAGGTGTCGCCGGTGATGTCGATGACCGGTCGGAAGATCATGACGGATAGGTCACCGTCACCGGCGGTCGACGGATCGAGGTACGTGCCGACTGTGTAACGCCCCGGTGGGACACGCACGGTCATCGTGCCGCTCGGGTCGTACGGCAGATTGAAATAGTCCCCGCCGTCCGGCTGGAAGAGCTGCGTCAGATAGTTGATCGCGGGCTGACCGGCGAGGTTGAGGTGTTTCAGGGTCAACGCGTACCGCTCGGGTTCCTTGTCGATGCCGACGGGAGTGACCACGGAGGCCGTGCCGTCGGTCGCGGTGAGCTCGGCCGTGCGCATCCCCACCGGTACGTCGCCCAGGGTGTCGGCGGTGACCGTGACGTCAGCCGTGCCGCCCGCCGTCACGGTCAGTGTGCTGGTGCTGAGCGAGTAGACCCCGGCCGTGTCGCCGGGCAGTGCCAGGCTCAACGTGACTGCGGTGGTCCCCTCGTTGTGATAGGTCACCGTCCTGGAGTGCCGCTGATCGCCGTCGTGCGGCCACTTCTGCTGCCCGAACGAGACCGAGGCCGGCTGGGTGGTGATCCGCTGGCTGAGCGCATGCGCCACGTCGACCCGGCCCGCGCCCTGCTGGAACGTGTCTGCGTCCGGTTGGGGCGCGGCGGAGCTCATGAGAGTTGCCTTGAGCTGGGCGGCCGTCCAGGTCGGGCGTTGCTGAGCGAGCAGGATGGCCGCGCCCGCCACGTGCGGCGCGGCCATCGAGGTGCCGTCGCTCGCCGCATAATAGGCGGGGAAATCTGTGGCCGGAGGGCCGATCTCCGTACCCGAGGCGCGCGCGGCGACGATATCGACCCCGGGAGCCGTGATGTCGGGCTTGACGGCACCGTCCTCGTTGCGTGGCCCTCGGCTGGAGAACGGAGCGAGCGCGTTCGACTTGTCGACCGCGCCGACCGTCAGGGCCGAGGCTGCGTTACCGGGCGATGCGATGGTGCCCTGCGCACCCGCGTTACCGGCCGCGATGACGAAGAGCGCCCCGGTCTGCGCCGTCAGTGTGTCGACGGCTTCCTCCAGGGGATCGGTACCGGAGAAGTCATCGCCGCCGATGCTCATGTTGATCACCCGGGCGTGCTTGTCGACAGCGGCCCATTGCATCCCGGCCAGGACGTCGGACTGCAGGCAGCCCTGGACTCCACAGACTTTGCCGGAGAGGATCGAGGCCTTCGGCGCGACGCCCTTGTACTTTCCACCGGAGGCCGCACCGCTCCCGGCGATCGTGGAGGCAACGTGGGTGCCGTGGCCGATATGGTCGATGTCGTCCTCGGTGGTGAAGTTGGCCGAGAGGACGCGTCCCGTGAGATCCGGGTGGGTGGCGTCGACGCCGCCGTCGAGCACGGCGACGCTCATACCCTCACCCTGGTAGCCCATCTCCCAGGCGGTCGGCGCACCGATCTGCGGGACGCTCCGGTCGAGCGTGGGCTGCACCCTGCCGTCGAGCCAGACGTGCTGCACCCCACCACGCAAGACCGAGATGCGGGCGCTTCTCCGACTGGTCATCGAGGTCCACAGTGAACCGATGCGTCGCTTCGGCGCGGTCACCGCGGCGCCGCGCACGGCCTTGAGCTCGCGGGTCCTTTGAGCTCCCCCGCTGGTCACCGTGGTACGCATCGCGCCGGCGGCACTGCCCGTTCCGGAACGTATGACCAGCGGCACGGTCGACCGTCTGGCATCGTCGTATCCGAGCGAGATCAGCTCCGTGACGTCGAACAGCCGCTGGTCGACCTGATCCGACCGGATCAGCGAGGCGGCGTCGGCGGGGATGACCCGGAGGTGTCCGCCGGCGGACGACAGGGCGAACGACATGTGCGCCCGCCCCGGGCCGGCCTGTACCGACCCGGTGGTGGCATCGGCGCTGCCCACGGTAACTCGATCTCCGGTGATCAGCGTGACGGTGTAGCGGCGCTGGTCCCGGGCGCTGCTCTGGTGCGCGGTGGTCGGTGGGCTCGTGGCCGATGCTGCGGGCGTGCCGGCCACCGTTCCGGCGGCCATCAGCAAAAGGGCCGTGAGCCCGCGGGACACGGTCCGCCCTTGGGGAAAGAGGATCATGCCCTCACAGACGAATGAGCCACGGTGCAGGTTGCACTGCCCCGGTCAGGCGCGTCGGTGGTCCGCTTGGTGAACGTCGGCTTGGGCCTGGCCTCAGGCGGCGCAGGTTCGTTCGGGCAACGTGCGGCCTCCCCCACGGATCGTCACGACGCGCGCCGGCGGGCCCAGCTGCGCCTGCACCGTGCACACGATCTGCTCGACCGCGGGCCGAGACAACAGATCGGCGGCGATTGCGACAAACACCTCCGCGCCGAGGGAAGACACCTCGACCGAGGACGGCGCTGCCGACCTGGGCACGGCCGTGCTCAGCCCGTGCATACGCTCGCCGCTATCCGGGCCATCGGCCAGCAGGACCACCACGTCGGAGGTGGACACGGTCGCGGCGGGACGGTGAACCTCGACCAGCGAGTTCCCGGCGAGGAAGAACAGCGACCGGCCGACGTCGGCGAGCGAGCCACTCGGCGCTTCGACCCCCACGACCACGCCGCTGGGCCGAACCCCGCAGCCCGCGACCGAGACAGCGACGAGCACGGTGACCACCACCCCGAGCAGCTGGCTCATCGAGCGTCGCCCGGGCTGAGGGGAAGCTGCAATGTGAACGACGCGCCGCCGTCCGGACAATTTGCCGCGACCAGGGTGCCCCTGTGCAGTCGTGCGTTCTCCCACGCGATCGCGAGGCCGAGGCCGCTGCCCTCTGAGCGACCACGGGCCGGGCCGGCTTTGAAGAACCTGTCGAACACGTGCGGCAGCACCTTCCGGTCAAGCCCGGGACCGGAGTCGGTGACCTCAATGACGAGGCCTCCTGGGCCACCGGTCAATCTGATCGTGACCGGCGGTTCCCCGTGTCGCAAGGCGTTGCCGACCAGGTTGGCCACAATCACGTCGAGCCTGCGCGGATCGAGTTGGGCGCGCAGGCCCTCGACCAGGTCGGCCGTCACTTCGTCAGTGAAGCCGCGGACGAGCAGGATGGCGCGAAGGGCCTCGGCGACGTCGACCTCATCCAAGGCTAGGCCGGCCGCGCCGGCATCGAATCGCGTCACCTCGATGAGATCGTTTACCAACCTGGTCAGCTTCTGAGTCTCACCGATGACCAGACTCACCGCTTGACCGGCGAGCGGAGGAAGGGTGGCGACCTCGTCGTCGAGCAGGTCGGTGACGGCGGTCATCGCGGCCAGCGGGGTGCGTAGTTCGTGGGACACGTCCGCCACGAACCGCCGGGCGTCGGCCTCCATCCTGCGCAGCTCCGCGACGTGCCGCTGCAACGACTCCGCGGTGCGGTTGAACGTCTCGGCCACGGTCGCCAGTTCGTCGCGGCCCCGCACGCTGAGCCGGGTATCCAGGTCGCCGTCACCGAATCGTTGGGCGGCTACCCGGAGCCGCCGGACCGGAACCAGCACGCTCCGGGCGGCGACCAGCGCGAGGAGCATCGCCAACATCAGTCCGGCGCCGCCAGTCAGCCAGGCGTCCCAGGCGAGGCTGTCGACGACCTCGATCTCGTCGTCGAGTGGCCGCAGCACGTACACCTCGATACCGGACGGCGAGACGTCCCGCGACGCTTCATCGACCAGCAACAGCTGACTGCCGATCAGCAACTGTGTCGCGTTTCCGACGGACAAGCGCTGCCAGGCGATCCGGCCCGTGGCCACCTCTGCTCGCAACCGCGTCGTCACCACGTCGGGGCGCAGAGTGCCGGCGGTGCGGCCACCGCTCTCAGCGAACCCGCTCCCTTCACGGCCGGAGACCTCACCCGCGATCGCCATCAAGGCAGCGTTATCCGGAGTTCGGGTGGCTAGAGGGAACAGCTTCTCCATCCGATTGGCTGTCTCGATGACGGCGTTGTCCTGCGCCCGCTGCACAATGGCGTCACGCGCCCGGACGTAGCCGATCCCGGCAACCGCGGTGGCTATCACGACGTTCAGCAACGCGAACGCCAGCAGAAGACGTGCGTGCAGGCCCAGCGTCAACCAGCTCCTCATAGCGGTCCGAAACGGTAACCGAACCCGCGTACGGTCTGCACATGCGTCGGGACGGCCGGGTCGTCCTCGATCTTCGAACGCAGCCGCTGAACGCACGCGTCGACCAACCGCGAGTCGCCGAGATAGCCTTGGTCCCAGACCGACTCGAGCAACTGCTGGCGGCTGAGCACCCGTCCCGGTGACGCGGACAACTCGAGCAACAGCCGCAGTTCAGTAGGCGCCAAGCCAACCGGCTGACCGCGCTTGGTCACCGCCAGCGCGTGCCGATCGATGCACAGGTCACCCTGGCGTTCCACCGCCGTCCGCGCCGCGCCGGACGGCACCTGGTCGCTCCTGACACGGCGCAGCACGGCACGGATGCGGGCCTCGAGCACCCGGGCCCGCGCGGGTTTGACCATGTAATCATCGGCCCCAGCCTCAAGCCCGGCGACCACATCGATGTCGTCGCCGCGGGCGGTCAGCATGATGATCGGCAGATCGCCCATGGCACGGATCCGCCGGCATACTTCGAATCCGTCCATTCCGGGAAGCATCAGGTCCAGCACGACGACGTCGACCGCGGCTGTCCCACGGGTGGTGAGGAGAGCAAGGCCGTCTTCCCCGGTGCCGGTGGCGTCCACCGCATGTCCCTGGTGACTCAAGGCAATCCGTAGGCCCTCGCGGACACCTTCGTCGTCCTCGATCAACAGCACCCTTGGCATGCCCATCATTCTCGCAACCGCGCGCCGCACCTGCTCGTCCAGCACTTGGACGGTCCGGCGGACACCCGAAACGACGATGCCTCACGCGTCTCACCACGGGACGCCACCGCGCCACAATCGGTGCGGCCTCGTAACCTGAACCGGACACGACGCGCACATCGCATCGAAAGACTCCGGGCCATGCGAATTCGACCATTCCTCCTCGCCGCGGGCCTGTCCGTCATGGCGGGGGTCGCGATCGCGACCCCCGCCACGGCCATCCGCGGCGGCCTGGAATCACCACAGCCCTACCCGTTCCTCGGATCACTGCAACGCCCCGACTCGCCCCGCGCCGACGGTCATGTCTGCGGTGTCACGCTAGTCGCACCGCAATGGGTGGTGACCGCCGGTCACTGCGCCCGCAACCCCAGCGGCGCCCAGACCGGCACGCCGCGTGACTGGCGGGTGCGTGTCGGCTCGCTCAGCACCACGTCTGGTGGTGAGGTGGCCGAGGTCGACAAGTTCTACTCCTACTCCACCAGGCCCGTCGCCGACGGTGACATCGCGCTGCTGCACCTTGCTGCCCCACTGCAGGCAAAGCCGATCGCATTGCCGGCGCAACGCCCGGCCGACGGGGCGCCCACCCGGATCGTCGGCTGGGGAGTGACGTGTAGCCAACCGCAGTCACAGTGTTACCCGGATCATCTGCGGGAGGCAGACACCGTGATCCAGCCGGCCGCGATATGCGAGCGCAGCGGCATCAACAGCGAGCGGGAGCTGTGCGTCGGCGCCGAAGACGGCAGCGTCGCAGCGACCGACATGGACTCCGGCGGTCCCGCACTCGTCCGGACCGGCGACGAATGGACGATTGCCGGCACAGTCAGCGGCAGCAACGACGACGACCAGGCGGTCGTCTTCACCGACGTACACTGGTTCCGGTCCTGGCTCACCGGCATCATCTCCGGGGCGTCGGTGCCGCCCGAAACCCCGGTCCCGAATCTCGAAGGCTCAGTGTCGTTCGGCGGCTGCTCGGCTTCGGTGGTCCGCACGTCGGCCGCGCGACCCACCGACCCCGCGCTGCTGCTCACCAACGGGCACTGCGCCGGCCCCACGCCACCGGCTCCCGGGACGGCACTGATCGACCAGCCGGTCGACCAACTCGTGCGCATCGGCGACCGACAGGGCTATCCGCAGACCTCGGCGCGCATCGTGCGCCTGGTGTACGCCACCATGACCGGTACCGACGTCGCGCTGTTCCGACTCGACAAAACCTACGGTCAAATCCACGCCGCGGGCGCCAAGGTATTCGTTCTAGGAACCAAGCCCGCGCACGAGGGCACCCCCATCGACATCGTCGCCGCCGGGGCGGGCAAACGCTTCACGTGCAAAGTCGCGGCCGTCGTGACGCACCTGCGTGAGGCGGAGTACCAGATGGACAAGGCATACCGTTACGAGGAAACCCCTCCCTGCGCCCCAACACACGGCACGTCGGGCTCGCCGCTGGTCGCCGCGGACGGCGTCACTGTCGTAGGGGTGCACAACACCGGTAACGACGACGGCGAGCAGTGCACCACGAACAACCCGTGCGAGGTTTCGCGGACCGGCACAGTGACGGTGCGCAAGGGCAGCAGATACGGACAGCGCACCACCATGGTCCCGGCATGTCTCACCACCGGTAGCCGCCTCGACCTTTCCCGAAAGGGTTGTACCCTGACCCGTCCGCACCCGGCTCTCCGGGACGATGTCCAGCATCGAGAGCGCGGATAGGAAGCGATCGAGGCCTCGGCGCGCGGTCACCGCCGAGTGCAAGCCCGCGGCAGCGCCCACCAGGCACTATTCGAGTAAACTCGAAGGCCGGGAAAACCTGCCGCGGGCATTCCGGTCTCGGCCGCCGACAAATTCCCTACCGACTTCGCCGCGTACGGCGAATGAACTGACCCGGCGGGGTCGGGTTCACTCGGCTGACGTACGTGCCGATGCTGTGAGCCGTTGGCGATAGCCGGTCGGAGAGTCGCCGAAGTGCCGCCGGAACGCCCGTGCAAACGTCCCCGGATCGCGGAAGCCACTGTCGTAACAAGCAGACCGGACCGTCGAACCACGCTCGAGGAGTCTCTGCGCGAAGTTCATGCGTGCCGCGCGGATCTCGTCGCCGGGCGCTCTGTGGACCTCGGCGAACAGCACTTGTACCGAGCGCACGGACAGGTGGCCGGCGTGGGCCAAGGTGGCGACCGAGAAGGCGGGATCGCGGAAGCTCTTGTGGATGTGCCGCATCAGTTCGTCGCGGAGCGCGGAGCGGCTGCGGCAGCCGAGATTGTCCGCGCTGCGTGCGATCGTGCGGCTGTTCCAGATGGAACGCTGTTTCTCCCCCGCGACCCGGTCGGAGGCGTCCTCGAACGACAAGAGGGTCATCCCGGTCAGGCCCAGTCTGCGGGTTGACCAGACAACCGGCAGCGGCCGACCGGATCTGGCGGTGAACCACTCGGTCCCCGTCTGCGAGCGTGGGCCGTTCCCGCCGACGATCGGGCATTGGTCCTGCGGGTATTCGGAGCCGTCCGGATAATGCCCGTGCAACGTGCGGTGGCTCGGCCGCCCGACCAGATCACTCACCGTGGAGTGCCCCAGGACCGTGATGGCCGCCTGATTGACCAGTTGCACGTTCCCGTCGGCGGCGATCACCCACAGCGGTGTAGGGGCTTCGTCGATCACCGCCGCGAGCACGCGGACATCGACCACGGGATGTTCACCGTCCACAGTCACATCGGTCATGCGCTCACCACCTCGATCACTCTCACTCTCGCTCGGCGGCGTATCGCGGCAGTTGCCGCCATGTTGACGCGATGTGTCGTCGCCCAAGGGCTTCGCGAAACGCCGCGATCCCTGCGCGTCTCGCCTAATCGCGTCGGCCACCGATGCGGTTGGCTTGGTGCCTTGGCCAACACCTATTCAGGAACGAGGAGGGCAGACCCATGACACACAGCCTGTCGCTGCGGAAACGGGCCGCGAACGAGGTCGACGGTCGACGTACCGCCCAGGGCTACACCTGGCAGGAACTGGCCGAAAAGATCAACAGGCCACCGGTCTGGGCGGTCGCGGCGCTGCTCGGCTCGCACGCGCTCAATCGCGAGGAAGCGGAGAAGATCGGCTCGCTGCTGGAACTCAGCGACGAGACGATCCAGGCGCTCCAACGCCAGCCGTACCGAGTCATGGACGGCGCGGCGGATAGCGACCCGACGATCTACCGCTTCTATGAACTGCTCGCCGTGTACGGGCCCGCTCTCAAAGCGCTGATCCACGAGCAATTCGGCGACGGGATCATGAGCGCCATCAACTGCAGCGTCACCCTGTCGCGCCGCGAACACCCCGACGGGGCGCGCGTGATCGTCACCATCGACGGCAAGTACCTGCCATATCAATGGGGCGGCGACCCCGCAGCGGACAGCCACTGACCCGAGATCCCGATGTTCCCGGTGTCGATCACCGAGATCGGGACAGCACTGACTATGCTCGCTGCCTGACGGCCAGCCTCATCGAAGGGTTCATGATGACCGATCACAGCATCGACGTAAGCCGGCCGAGCAGTGCGCGGGTGTGGAACTACCTGCTGAAGGGCAAGGACAACTTCGCTGTGGACCGGGAGCTGGGCGAGGCGCTCCGGGTGGCGAACCCAGGGATCGCGGCGGTCGCCCGGTCCCAGCGGAGGTTCCTCGTCGAGGCGGTCACGCTCCTCGCCGGTGCGGTGGGTATCCGGCAGTTCCTGGACATCGGCACCGGTCTCCCGACCGCTGACAACACCCACGAGGTCGCGCAGCGAGTGGCGCCGGAGTCGAAGATCGTATACGTCGACAACGACCCGCTCGTGCTCGTACACGCCCGTGCGCTGCTGACGAGTTCGCCCGACGGCGAGACGGCCTATGTCGACTCCAACGTGGAGGACCCGGAGCGGATCCTGAGCGAGGCCTCCCGGACGCTCGACTTCAGCAAGCCGGTGGCGTTGACCATGATCGGCATCCTGGGCAACGTCGCCGACTACGCGGAGGCCCGCTCCATCGTCGAGCGGCTGCTCGCCGCCGTGCCGTCGGGCAGCTACCTGGCGGTGAGCGACGGGACGAGCACCAGTGCGCAGAGCGTGGAGAGTCAGCGGGTCGCCAAGCAGAGCGGCCACCCGTACAACCTGCGTACGCCCGAAGAGATCGGCGGCTATTTCCAGGGCCTGGAACTGCTTGAGCCCGGCGTGGTGTCGACCCCGCTGTGGCGGCCGCAGCCGGGAACAGAACCGGAGGCCCTCGACGTCTACTGTGCGGTGGGCCGCAAGCCCTGATGCGCCGGGAGGGACAGCCGCCGGCGCAGCGCGGACCGGCGGCGACGACAGCGCCGACACGGACTGCAAGACACCTTTCGCGGCCAGGGTCGGAGCGCCCCCTCATCGAGACGGCACCGGCTCCGGCTGCCGCACGCTGTCGTCCTGGTCGCTCAGCCACCCCCGCTTCGCCGCCAGCACGCCGATCTGGAAGCGGGTCCGGGCACCGAGCAGCGAACCCGCATCGCTGATGTGCTGCTGAACGGTGCGGCGGCTTACGTTGAGGATCCGGGCGATCGTCTCGTCCTTCATCCCGGCCGCCATCATCCGCAGGATTTCCCGTGTTCGCAGGTCACGCCCCGAGGCCGGCAGGCCGTCGTCCGCGTCCGACCGGTCGGGCCGCCTCGTCAGCGACACCGGCTCGGCGCGCTCCCACACGCTCTCGAACAGTGCTACGAGCGCCGTCACCAACGCGGGTGAGTGCACCACCAAGGAGCCCGACGACGGGCGGTCCTGCCATATCGGCAGCAGCGCGGCCGCCCGGTCGAAAATCACCAGCTTCACCGGGATCTGCGAGGTCAGCCGCAGTGTGCCGCCCTGACCCGTCCCGCGCAGAGCCGTCCTGAGGGACACCGCGTCGGTGAAGCCGTCCGTCTCGTACACCGATCGCATTCGCACACCGGGCGTCACTCCGACGGCCCCGACGGACGCCGACGCATCTGTGACATACGGCGGCTTCGCCAGATGCAGCACTTCGGACGAGCTTTCCGCCAGCAACTGGCAGTAACGCGCGGGTACCTCGTCCTCGCTCTTCAGCACCTCCACCACGTCCGTGGCGCGTGGCCCGGATACCGCTTCGTGCACTTCGAGGAGCCGCTCCACGAGATCCTCGACACGGGCCAGTTCGGCCCGCCGCCGGGCCAGCAGCGCACCGAGCGACGGCCGCGGCGGCGCGGCTGCCCATCGCGGCACCGCACCACCGGTCCGCGATACCAGTGCCGAGTCGGCCAGGAGCCGCAGCGCTCGCTCCGCCTCCGCGGGTGACACCCCGGCCGCGGCCGCCACCTCGTCGCGGTCCGCCGATCGTACGGCCAGCAGGTGCTCCAACACCCGGCCGGCCAGCGGGTCAAGACCGGTTGCCGACCACGGTATGCCCGTTTCGTCCATACGTTCTCGCACCCCTCCGACCTGAGCATGCTACGAGCGACACCCGCTCCGATGAATCGGGGATTACGGACGTGTAAGAAGCGGACCTGCTCACTTGCGCAGATGCGCAAGATCGTTCTTGTGGCGGCAGCCGACGCCGGGGTGAGGTGGGCGAACCGGTCCCGAACCAGCCGGCCGGACAACCTCGCAGGAGCACCAATTGCGCATACCCAAGGCACTGCCGACGATCGCCGTCCTGGCGATGGCCGCCATCCTCGGAACCACCGCCCAGGCCGCGAACGCGGCGACCCCGTCGCCGGAGGAGTCCCTCCCCGCCACCGTAGCGCCGAGTACGGACACCCCCGCGCTCGTGGACGATGTGGCCGACCCGGTCGACGCCACGGTCGCACCGGACCAGGCCGCCAAGGCTCACCTCGCGAGCCACCAGGACCGCTACAAGATCGGCGATCCGGCCGGCACGCTCACCACCGCGAGCGTCGAGACGGAAGGCGAACGGGAGACGGTCCGGCTGGACCAGAGGTACCGTGGCCTGCCCGTGTTCGGCGCCCAATACGTGGTGCGTACGGAGAAGACAGCCGGCAAGCGCACGGTGACCGGCACGTCAGGGAGCTACTTCACGAACCTGGACGTCGACACGACCGTCACCCCGATCCCCGCCCCGGTCGCTGTTTCCCGGGCGGTCGAGGACGTCCGCAAGAGCCTGCACCCCGGCGCGGCGGTCGTGGCCTCCGCCCCGGGTTCCGCCGTCGACCTCGTCGGCACCGACCAGGGGCTCGTGGTCATGCCGACCGGCACCGGAGTGCTCGCGCGACGCGTACTCGTCAAGGGCAAGGACACCGTCACGGGCCGACCCGTGCTCCGCGACGTGTACGTGGGCGCGACGAACGGGGTGCCGCTGCTCAGCGTCAGCCGGATCAAGTCCTTCATCGCCGGCCAGCAGGCCGCCGCGCTGACCGCCGATGGCACTGCCACCGCGCCGCAACCCAGGACCAAGCCGCACCCGACGGGCAACGGCACGGCGCCGGTCGTCGGCCAGGGCACTACGCTGCACGGCGCCACCGTGTCGCTCCCGCTCGTCCGGTCCGACGCCAGCTCCTACCTCATGAAGGACCAGACCCACCGGCAATCGAGCGGCCGGACAGTGCCGATCACCACCTGGGACGCTCGGGGCTTGGACTACTACGACCTGATGGGCAGCCCGTGGCCCGAAGGCATGACGCCGTTCGCGTCGCCGTCGACCAAGCTCGGCGCCGACCTGACCGACGCCGGCGCCGTGGACGCTGCCTGGGACGCCGCGAAGGTGTTCGAGTGGTACCAGGCGAAGCTTCGGCGCGACAGCCTGGACGACGAAGGCATGCCGATCGACTCGGTCGTCGGGATCACGTACAGCGGCTCCCCGTGGGTCAACGCGTACTGGGACGGCACCCGCATGGTGTACGGCAGCGGCGACGCCGAGTATCTGCCCCTGGCCGCGGACCCGGACGTCGTGGGCCACGAGATGACGCACGGCGTGGTGGAGCACACCGCGAGCCTCGTCTACGCCGGACAATCGGGCGCGCTCAACGAGGCGATCGCCGACTACTTCGGCAACGCCATCGACGTCGACACGTCGGGCACGTCGATGTCCGACCCGCGGGCAAGCCTGATCGGCGGCGACCTCTGCCGGACGCTGGCTCCCGTCCAGTGCGCCCTGCGCGACCTCGACGACGGCGCCACCACGGCGGACTTCCAGCACCTCATGGACACGCCGTCGATGGACGACGGCGGCGTGCACCTCAACTCGACGATCGTGTCCGGTGCGCTCTGGGATCTGCGTCAGGCGCTCGGCAAGCCGGTCGCCGACAAGATCGTCTACCGCGCCCTCACCGATTACTTGACACCCATGTCCGACTTCGTCGATGCGCGCGAAGCGGTGCTCGCCTCCGCGAAGTCGTTGCGCCTGGACAAGGACGACCTCAACGTGGTGCGAACGGCGTTCGACTCCCGCGGGATCACCGCGAAGTGGAAGGCGAACCTGTACGGCAAGGGCACCGAGGTCCTGATCGACCGGCTCAACACGGGCATGTACGCCGACATGAAGGCGAGCGCGGCGGGCGGCTGGTTCGCCGTGCCGCGGTCGGACGCGAACCGCACCCAGCCGACATCGATCTGGGTGGGACGCACCAACGGCAAGGGCACCCCGTACCGGATCTCCCCGAACGACGGGAACACGCACAGCTTCCCGCACACCGATGGCAAGCGGGTGGTGTGGCTGTCGATCGAGCTGAACCCCGAATCGCCGACGGGGGAGACCAACCACATCCTGTCGGCGGCTGTCGGCGGCGGCCCCGTCAAGGAGCTCTACAGCTCCCCGGAACGCGTTGACGGCCTGGGCTTCGACGGCGACGTCGTCGCCTGGAGCCAGTTCGATGCGACGCAGGGGTACTTCGACGTCGTGCGCTACCTGCGAGGCAGTTCGCGGACCGTGCACACCCTCGCGCACCCGGACTGGTTCGGGAGCGCGACGGCGCCGAGCGTCAAGGGTGGGAAGATCTCCTACATCCGCTACGAGAACTACGCGCAGCCCGACGCCAACGGCCAATGGTGGTCGCTGGGCGTCGAGGTGTACGACCTCGCGAGCGGGCGGACGACCTACGCCGGCGGCGACGCCGGCGCCGAACGGATGAGCTATCCGGACCTGTCCAGCACCGGCGTCGCCTGGATGACCGACCGCGACTACGGCACCATTGTCGACGGCGAGTGGACCAAGGGGGCCTACTACGACTCCGTGCGGCTCTTCGACTTCGCCACCCGCACCAGCCACCTGCTGTTCGAGGAGAACTCGCCGCAGGCGATCCGCGCAGTCACCGTCGCGTTGTCCGACACGACCCTCACCATCACCGAGGAGGCACCGGTGGCTGCCTGGCTCAAGAACGGTGGCTACCCGGACAACTCGCTCAATCCGAAGCTCAAGCAGTACACGTTCCAGGGCAAGTACCTCGGCCCGGCGTCGTGCGGGCCGGGCGCGCAGATGTACGCGACCGCAACAGCGGGTCGCGAGGTGATCTTCAAGGACTCGTCAGCGTCCGGCATCGGCCTGGCACACGCGACGGGAGTCAAGTCCTGCAAGTGAGCCCCCGTTAAAGGACACGGTAAACAGCGACGCGCCGGGATCTCTCACCTGGAGATCCCGGCGCGCTGTACGGCGATCTCGCCGCGGTTGGCGAGCAGACCACCCGCGAGATCCCCGTCCGGCAGCGACGGAGTCGCTACCAGGGTGCCGCCCGCGAAGGGGACACGCAGATCTTCGAGAGCCAGTCGTGCCCGGCCGGCACGGGCCCGGCCGCATCGATCGGGTCCACGCGCTCGCGGCATCAGCTCAGGTCACTTCAGTACTGGATCTTGCATCGCGGCCTGTCGATTCCTATAGTGTCCCGGTCGCGGCGCCACCAAGAGTGGTTCCTCGACCGGGGGCCAGATCAGTCCGCCCGTGCGAGGTCGACCGGCTGCCGACAAAGTACCTGCCGAAGCCAGGCCGACTCAGATAGGTCCACCAGATGAAGCGCCGTCCGTGGCGGAGCGCCGCGACAATCATCCTCCTCCTGGGTAGCCCGCTTGCTGTTCTCGCTGCGCAGCCTGCGCAGGCCGCGACGACGGACGCTGCCTTCAACTCCGGCACCGGGACGTTGAACGTCGACCGTCCCGGCTACCTTGCGAAGCACGACATCGTCTACAACCGGCCGAACATCAACCCGCTGCACGGCCTCACCGTGGGCAATGGGCGAACCGGCGCAATGGTCTGGAACGACAACGGACTATCCATGCAGGTATCGGGTGTCGACCTGGCCGAGCAATCCACCTACGCGGCGGGCAACGTCACCCTGTTCAGCAATCCGCGCTTCGATACCGGCTACACCACGTTCCAGCAACGGCTCTCGCTGTACGACGGGACGCTGACGACACGGTACGACAACAACCGCACCATCACCGTCATGGGTGCGCCGGACTCAGAGGTCATGGGCGTCCACGTCGAGGATTCCCGCCCCACGGTGACCAACGCCGGGTTGGATCTGAGCATCTGGGACCCGAAGAGCGTAAAAAACATCGCCGACGTGCCGAACCTGGCCACCTGGCAGACGGTCTCCACCTTCGCTGATTCGAACGTGGTGGGGTTCAGCCGGGGCCAGGTGCCGCGTCGGTCGACATGTTCCGCAGCGTCGATGGCCGGTCAGGTATTTACGGTCGGACGTACGGCGTGACCGTACCGGCGTTCGACCTCGTCAGTCCGACAGTCGACCGCGTCGTCGACCCGGCCCACGGCGGGACACTGGACGACAACCTCGATGCCACGGTCAACGCGGGCGGCACAGCAACTTTGGTCGAAGGTTTCACCGACTGGGCCGAGAACGCGTCGTTGTGGCGTGCGGCTGCCGGCACATACGCCGCAAGGCAGTACGACTACCCGAACCAGCGTCTCAACATCCTGCGGCGTTACTCGAAGAAGCCGTTCCCTGCCGACCTGCGGATCCAGGCCGAGGGGGCCGACAGCTATTTCGACACCACCACCGGCAATCAGTGGGCGCAATTCCGCGACGGTGACCTCGACGTCGAGCGTTCAGGCGACGCCGACGGCAGCTGGAACGCCGGTGCCATCGCCGAGGGTGAGTGGTTGCAGTGGCAGGACGTGCCGCTGCAGGGCACCGTCGCCCTCAAGGTGCGAGCAGCCGCGCCGCACGACGGCAGCAAACTTCGTTTCGTCGTCGACGCGGTGGCCGGCCCGACAGTCACCCTGCCGAACACCGGCGACTGGCAGACCTACCGGACCGTGGATGCCGGCACCTTCGTCCTTCCCGCCGGCACCTACCACACCGTTCGGCTGGAAATGGTCGGCGGAACCTTCAACCTCAATTACTGGACCAACTGACCCGGAGGCCTCGTCGCCGCAGCCCTCCCCCACCGCGTCGTCCGCCCGCTGCTCGGCGGCGGTGGCGTCGTCCGCCGCCTTGTCGACCCTCTGCCGCTGGTTGGTCAGCTCCCGGGCGTCGGCGGTACGGTTCCCCGCCTGATCGGCCCGCGCTCGGGTTACGCGAGCCGCCCGCTGCACCGCGTCGGTGACGGTGGCTGGGTCCACGGGGATCAGGGTGATGATGTCCGGCCGGTCGCCGGGCTCGCCCTCTGGTCGTTGTCCCTGTGGCACCATGTTGCGCCATGGATCATCATGGGCAGATTCGTCGTGCGGCGCTCGCGTTAGGCATCCCGGACGACGAGGTCAGCTGGTTCATCCAGCACCTCCGTTTGTCGATCCGGTTGAGCAGGGAATCCGGCGGTGTTCCGGTCGGGCAGTTCGGTGGGTTGCCCCGGCTGCCGGTGGGCATGGACTGGCCGTCCGACGGGGTCAGTCCGTTGCCGTTCATCTTCTCGGTCGACTGTGCGGCGCTGCCAAGAGTCGACGGCTTCGGCCTGCCGGCAGAAGGCTCGCTGCTGTTCTTCCTGGACCACGAGCAGGCCGCTGCCACCGCGGAGGGGAGGTTCGGGCAAGTCGTGTATGTGCCGGCTGGTACCGATACTGAAGTGGCGACAGGATCCACCGACGACGTGTTCGTCGGCGAACAGTACGACGTCGGGGCCACGCTGCGCGCGGAGTTCCCCGACTGGTTCGGGGCGGACGACGAGGACGAAGAGGACGAAGAGGACGAGGACGACCTGTCACCCTTCCAGCAGCAACTGGCCCGTGACCTCGAGCGTGACCTGCCGCACCTGGACGAACTCCGCACTCTGTCCCATGAACTCTGGCCGTCGCACGACGGGTACGTCAGCGCCCATATCGGCGGGTATGCCGATGAGAAGGCCGTCGAGAGTATTGCGGAGCAGACCCTCGCCTGGCGCGAGAAGACCGGCGAGATCGTCATCCCGGTCGCGAAATGGTATTCCCATGTGGAGAAGGAGACGCACCGGCTGACGAGTGAGTGGGTGTCGCTCGCCCGCTTTCCGGTAGACAACGAGTTCTACTACCGGAGCGCCGGGAGTTTCGTGATCCGTCTCGACGACCTGGCCGCTGGTCGGCTGGACAAGGCACTTTCCATGGCCGAGTTGATCCCATAAACACCCACGGTCCCGGCCTTTGTTGCCCTGTGCCCGCTTTGATGATGGTTTGTGAGATGTGGTAGCCGCCGAAGGTGTTCGACGCCTTCGGCGATGACGTCGAGGTCGCCGCGGCATCCGGTTCCATGCTTGTCAGGCCTTCCGTGATTGCATACTGTACTTCCCATAATGCATACACATCTGCGCGTGAGAAGGGGTCGCCCATGCGAGTCGCGGTGCTCGGAGCCGGCGCCATCGGCGCCTACGTAGGCGCCTCGCTGTGTCGGTCTGGAGTGGACGTTCATCTGATCGCCCGCGGGGCGCACCTGGCCGCACTGCGGGCCCACGGGGTACGGGTACTCAGCCCACGGGGCGATTTTTCCGCCCACCCGCATGCTACTGACGATCCGACGGATATCGGACCGGTGGACTACGTCTTCCTCGGTCTCAAGGCACATTCGTACGCCGCGGCGGGGCCCCTGCTCGCTCCGCTGCTCGGCTCCGACACCGCCCTCGTGGCCGGTCAGAACGGCATCCCGTGGTGGTACTTCCACAAGCTCCCGGGACCGTACGAGGACCATCGGATCGAAGCGGTGGATCCGAACGGCGAGACCTCGGCCGTGATGGCGCCGGAGCGGGCGATCGGCTGCGTGGTATATCCGGCCACCGTCATCAAGTCACCCGGGGTGATCCAGCATCTGGAGGGGACCCGGTTCGCCATCGGTGAGCCGGACGGGACGGTGTCGCAGCGGTGTCTCCAGTTCAGCGAGGCGATGATCGCCGGCGGTCTGAAGTGTCCGGTCGAACCACGACTGCGGGATGACATCTGGATCAAGTTGATGGGCAACGTCTCGCTCAACCCGATCAGCGCGCTCACCCGGGCCACCATGGTCGAGATCTGCGAGAGCACGGGCACCCGGCGAGTGGTCGAGCAGATGATGGAGGAGACGCTCGACATCGCCGCCCGGGTGGGAAGCACTCCGGGGATCTCCATCCAGAAGCGGATCGACGGCGCTCGACGGGTCGGCCACCACAAGACCTCGATGCTGCAGGATCTCGAGGCCGGCAAGGAGATGGAGCTCGACGCCGTCGTCGCGGCGGTGGTGGAGATGGCCGACATCACCGGCGCTCCGGCTCCGACGTTGCGGACCGTGTACGCCGCGACCGACCTACTGGCCACAATCATGGCCCGCCGGGCCCCGGCCTGAGGACGCTCCACCCGTACCCGCTACTCGGAGGTTGAATCCATGGGCAAGATTCCCTGCATGGACGCGGTCGTCTCGGTGCTCGCGTCGGAGGGCGTGGACATCGCGTTCGGTTGTCCGGGCGCCGCCATCCTTCCGTTCTACGCCGCGCTGCGGCGCAGCGAGATCAGACATCTGATCGTCCGGCACGAAGAGGGCGCGACCCACATGGCGGACGGCTGGGCCCGGACCAATGGTCGGGTCGGGGTGGCCATCGGCACGTCCGGGCCGGCCGGCACCAACATGATCACCGGGTTGTACACCGCGCACGCTGATTCCATTCCGATGATCTGCATCACCGGTCAGGCGCCCACCGGCAAGCTTCACCAGGAGGCGTTCCAGGCGGTGGACATCGTCGAGATCGCCAAGCCGGTAACGAAGTGGGCGGTGCAGGTGAAGGAGGCCGCCCAGGCGCCCTGGATCTTTCGGGAGGCGTTCCGGATCGCGCGCTCCGGACGGCCGGGACCGGTGCTGATCGACCTGCCGATCGATGTGGCGCGGCAGGAGATCGAGTGGGACGCCTCGATCGACGCGGCGCTGCCGGTGCCCCCGGTCGAGCCGCACCTGCCGCGGGTGGAACGGGCCCTCGACCTGCTGCTGGCCGCCGAGCGTCCGTTGATCCTGGCCGGCGGCGGGGTCATCCTCGGCGAGGCCACCGAACCGCTGCGGCAGGTCGCCGAGGCCTTGGACATCCCGGTCCAGGTGACCCTGATGGGCAAGGGCGCGTTCCCGGAGGACCACGATCTGTTCGCCGGAATGACCGGCATTCAGACCACCCAGCGGTGGGGCAACGCGTCCTTCCTGGAGTCCGACCTGGTCCTCGCGCTCGGCGCCCGCTTCGGTGACCGGCACACCGGTGACTTGGCGACCTACCGCGGCGGCCGGAAGTTCATCCACGTCGACATCGAGCCGACCCAGCTCGGCCGGGTGTTCGGTCCGGACCTCGGCGTGGTGTCGGACGCCGGGCCGTTCCTCGCGGCGCTGCTCGACGCGGCTCGGCGGCGGGGCGTACGACGGGACCGCGGCCGATGGATCTCGCTGGTCCGCCGGCTGCGCGAGACCCTGCCGCGCCGGGACGACTTCGACGCGGTTCCGATCAAGGCGCCCCGGGTGTTCAAGGAGATCAACGAGTTCTTCGGCCCGGACACCTATTTCGTCACCGCCATCGGCCTCTACCAGATCTGGTCCGGGCAGTTCCAACAGGTGTTCAAGCCCCGGCACTACCAGGTTTGCGGTCAGGCAGGGCCGCTGGGCTGGGAGATACCAGCGGCGATCGGGGTCAAGTCCGCCAGACCCGATGCGGAGGTCGTGGGCGTGGTCGGCGACTATTCGTTCCAGTTCCTGGTCGAGGAGCTCGCCGTCGCCGCACAGTACGACATCCCCTTCGTCCTCGTCATGCTGAACAACGAGTATCTCGGCCTGATCCGTCAGGCCGAGATCGGCTACGACATGAACTACGAGGTGGACATCCACTACGACCTGCACGGCACCGACAACGTCAAGATCATGGAGGCGTACGGATGTTCCGGCCGCCGGGTGTCCCAGCCGGGTGAGATCGCCGGCGCGCTGGCCTGGGCCAGTAAAGAGGCGCGGCGCACCAGCCGGCCGGTGCTGATCGAGGTGATGATCGAGCGTACGGCGAACACCGCGCACGGCCTCTCCATCGCCGAGGTCAACGAGTTCGAGCCGGTGCCGGAGGTCGAATACCGGGACCCGGTCGCCGGCTGATCGGCGCACGTCCCGCACGTCGAAACAGCGCGAGGGTGGGCGGTGGGGCCGCCCACCCTCGCGACGCCACAGGACGTACCCGGGCTCCTTCATTGCATGTCGCCGACTGTATGCTAAAACCCAGGTCGGGCACGGTACCCGATCGTTTCTCGCAGCCGGAGGTAGTTCGATGACCGATCGGAGAGGTGCGACCTCGCCAGTCGGCACCAACGGCGGCCGACGGCCCCTCGGCGCGGCCAGCGGCGGGCCCCGGCCTGTGCGTCAGCCCTTGGAGCGGCCCGCTCCCCTACGCCAAGCGGTCTACGACGTCATCGCCGAGATGATCATCAATCGGGAACTGCAGCCGGGCGAGCATCTCGTCGAGAACGAGCTCGCCGCGCAACTCGGCGTGAGCCGGCAGCCCGTCCGGGAGGCCCTGCAGAGGCTGCACAACGAGGGATGGGTCGACCTACGTCCGGCGCTCGGCGCCTTCGTCCACGAGCCCACCGAGGAAGAGGCCGACCAACTGCTCGCCACCCGCACCCTGCTCGAGACGGAGTCCGCGCGGCTGGCCGCCAAGCAGGCCACGCCGGCACAGGTCGAGCGGCTCCGGGAGCTGCAGCGCGCCGGCGAGCAGGCGCTCAGCGAGGACAGCCAGGTGGCTCTGGTCGAGGCGAACGCGGCCCTGCACGCGCACGTGGTCGAGATGTCCGGCAACAAGGTCCTGGCCCAGCTGATCGCGATGGTGGACCGCCGGGTGAGGTGGTATTACTCGCCGATCGCCCGGTCCCGTGGCAGGGAGGCGTGGGATGAGCACGCGGCGCTGATCGACATGATCGCCAGCGGGAACAGCAGGCGTGCCGGCGAGTTGATGCGCCGGCACACCGAACGCACTCGGGAGTCCTACCACCAGCGGCGCCAGGAGGGCGACGAGCAGGACGCCCTGCGCTGACCGGCAGGCTCCGGTGCCGTCACAACCGGATGGACTTCTTGTTCATGAACTCCTCGATGCCGGCCGGGCCGAGTTCCCGGCTCATCCCGGAACGTTTGATCCCGCCGAACGGCAGGTCGGCCTGCGACCCGCCGGCGCTGTTCAGGTACACCATGCCGGACTCGATCTGCCCGGCCACCCGGCGCAGCCGGTCCGGATCGGTGCCCCAGACACTGGCGCCGAGCCCGAACGGTGAGTCGTTCGCGATCGCGATCGCCTCCTCCTCGGTCTCGGCGCGAAAGACCAGCGCGACGGGACCGAAGACCTCTTCGTGGTAAACATCCATGTCCGGGGTCACGTCGGTGAGCACACCGGCCTCGAGATAAGCGCCGGGCCCGTCGATACGACGCCCGCCGGTGCGCAGCGTCGCGCCCTGCCGGATCGCCTTCTCGACCTGACCGGCAACCTCGTCGGCCGCCGCGACCGACGCCAGCGGCGGCAGCTTCGTCGCAGGGTTGCTCGGGTCGCCCGGGAGGAAGGTTTCGGCCACATACTTGGTCAGACGGTCGACGAACTCCTCGTAGACGCCGGCGAGCACGATCATCCGCTTCGGGGCGTTGCACGACTGGCCGCAGTTACGCATCCGGGCGGTCGCGGTGGCCTTCACCGTCTGGTCCATGTCGTCGGTGTCCAGCACGATCAGGGGATCGGAGCCACCGAGCTCCAGGACGGCCTTCTTCAGATTCTTTCCGGCCTCGGCGGCGACCGAGATGCCCGCCCGCTCACTGCCGGTCAGCGAGACTCCCTGGATGCGGGGATCCGCGAGCATCTGGGGGATCTGCGCGCTGGAGGCGAAGATGTTCACGTACGCGTCCTCGGGCACGCCGGCTTCGTGGAGTATCCGCTCGATGGCGACGGCCGACCGAGGACACGTCGAGGCGTGCTTCAGCAGAATCGTGTTGCCGAGTACCAGGTTCGGTGCCACGAACCGGGCGACCTGGTAACAGGGGAAGTTCCACGGCATGATTCCGAGCAGCGGGCCGATGGGGTTCTTGGTGATGACGGCCCGGCCGCCCTTGATCTTCAGCGGCTCGTCGGCCAGCAGCGCGGCGGCGTTGCCGGCGTAGTACCGGAAGATGTCGACGACCACGCCGATCTCACCGCGGCCCTCGTTGACCCGTTTGCCCATTTCCTGGGTCATCGTCGCCGCCAGCTCGTCGGCGCGCTCGGCGAACAGGTCGGCCGCGCGTGCCACGATCTCGGCCCGTTCGGCGACCGTCCGGCGCCGCCACGACAGGTATCCGCGGTGGACCCGATCGATCGCTTCCTGGATCTCCCCTTCGGTCGCGTTCTCGATCTTCTCGATCAGTTCACCCGTCGCGGGATCGGTAACTGTGTACATGGGGTTCGAGCCTCCGTCTTCTACCCAGGATGTCGTCGGACGCACAACGCGGGCGGCCCGGTCCGACACCGGAACGTGCCTCGTACCACAACGAGAACGCGTTCCAGCGTCGGCGGGCCGCCACCCCGGTCACTCAGGACCGGTGGGCCGGCCGGTCGCCCTCACCGAACCGTGATTCCCTTCGGGTTGAGGTGGGTGATGTTGCCGCTCTCGGTCCCGTCGGCGGGGTCGATGATGCAGTCGATGAGCGCGGGTTTGCCCAGCGCCAGAGCCTCGCGGAGGGCGGCGGCGACCTCCTGCGGCGTCGTCGCCCGATAGCCCTTGCCACCGAACGCGACGATCATCAGGTCGTGCCGGGCTTGCAGGGCGGTCGGGGCCGGATCACCGGACGGTGACACCGCGGCGTCACCGCGATAGACGCCGCTGTTGTTCAGCACGACCGTGACGACGGGCAGGTCGTAGCGACAGATCGTCTCGAGCTCCATGCCGCTGAACCCGAACGCGCTGTCGCCCTCGATGGCGACGACCGGGTCCCCGCTCTCGACAGCGGCGGCGATCGCGAACCCTAGGCCGATGCCCATCACGCCCCAGGTGCCGCTGTCCAGCCGGTGCCGCGGCACCTGCATCCCGATCGTGTTGCGGGCCAGATCCAACGCGTTCGCGCCCTCGTTGACGACGTAGGCCCGCGGGTTCTCCCGCAGGACGTCACGAATGGCCTGCAACGCACCCAGGAACTTCATCGGATGGGCGCTGTCCGCGGCCTTGAGACGCTTGGCCATCTTGCCGACGTTCTCCGCGGAGCGGGCCGAGAGTTCGTCCCGCCACGGGGCCGGGACCGCGATCCGACCGGGTTTGGTCCGCTCGAGCAGGGCCTGCATAACCGAACCGACGTCGCCGAGGAGCGGCGCCGCGATGGGCTGGTTGCTGTCCAGCTCGGAGCTCGCGATATCGACCTGGATGAACTTGACGTCGGGGTTCCACTGCGGCGCGTCGCCGTGTCCGAGCAACCAGTTCAGCCGGGCGCCGACGAGCATCACGACGTCGGCCCGGCGGATGGCCAGGGATCTCGTGCTGGCCACCGACTGCGGGTGGCCGTCGGGCAACAGACCCTTCGCCATCGACATGGGCAGGTAGGGCACACCGGTAACCTCGACGAACTGGCGGATCTGGTCGTCCGCCTGGGCATAGGCGGCACCCTTGCCCAGTACGACGAGCGGTCGCCGGGCGCTCGCGAGCAGCTCGATCGCGCGGTCCAGCGCGGCGGCCTCGGGCACCTGCCGCGGTGCCGGGTCGACGACCCGCCACAGCGACGCCGCACCCAGTTCCGCGTCGATGACCTCGCCGAGGACCGCGGCGGGGAGGTCGAGGTAGACCCCTCCCGGTCGTCCCGACACGGCGGTGCGGATCGCGCGGGCCACGCCACGGCCGATGTCCTCCGCCCGGTGTACGCGATATGCCGCCTTCGCGAACTGCCGAGCCGCCGCCAGCTGGTCCATCTCCTCGTAGTCACCCCGCTGCAGGTCGACGAGGTGACGCTCGCTGGAGCCGGAGATCTGCACCATCGGGAAGCAGTTCACGGTCGCGTTGGCCAGAGCCACCAGTCCGTTGAGGAATCCCGGGGCGGACACCGTCAGGCAGATTCCCGGTTTCCTCGTCAGGAACCCGGCCGCCGCCGCCGCGTGTCCGGCGGCGCTCTCGTGCCGGAAGCCGACGAAGCGGATGCCGGACGCCTGCGCCAGTCGGGCCAGGTCGGTGACGGGAATGCCGACGACGCCGTAGACAGCGTCAACCTCATTGAGCTTGAGCGCATCGACGACCAGATGGATTCCGTCGGTGAGCTTCTTCGCACCGATGTCGTCGCCGGCTTCTGATTCCCGGAGTGAAGCGATGGTCATGATCCGAGCCCTCCATCATGGTCGCGCGACTTCTGTAAACGGCATCCGAATCCGGCCCGCCGCCGGACAGCGCGGGGCGGCGACATCGCCGCCCCGCACCTACGATTGCATACCGTATGGGGTAGGCAATAATCGTGAACCATTCCACGGTGGAGTGTCTAGGGGGGAGCGGGACGTTTCCGGGCAGGCCGGTGGAGCGGTGGCGTTGGTCACTAGATCGTTTTTTGTATACCGAAGCCTGTATCCTAGGAGGTGCCGAACAGGCGCCTGTCGAGCGCGCGGGTTTGCGGTGGCACGAGTGCGCCCGGACCCACCAGGCCCACCCGGGGTGTCCCGCCGGAACCTCGGACCGGACGGCATTCTGTCGCCCGGTCCGGTGCGCACGGTCCCGGGAGGCGTCGTTTCCCGGGAAGACCGACAAGCAGGAGGGAAGTTGTCATGACCACCTGGCGGAAGTTCTCATATTCCTTGACCCGCCTCACCGACCGGCTGGCCCTGCCGTCCGGGTCCCCGGCCGACGGCCGCACCCTCGGGCTCGGCCTGGCAGCCGCGCTGGCGAACCAGCGCCGGGCCGCCCGGCCGAGCGACGAGGAGATCGCGCGCTTCTTCCGTGGCTCCGCCCCGGACGACGACCTGATCAAGGCCTGACAAGACGACCCGGTCAAGGCCTGACAACCGGTCAGAGCACGTCCCGGTCCGCCGTCACGGTCTCGCGGGCGCCGGGGGGTTCGGTCCCCGCGCCTTCCGTGGCGGCTTGCTCTCGCCGGGATTTGATCAGACTGGCGGCGGTGGTGATCGCTAGCGTGCCGACGATGACGCCGAGCGAGACGGTGATCGGCACCGCCGGGGCCCAGGACACGCCGTCGTGGTGCAACGCCTCCAGCACCAGTTTGACGCCGATGAAGGCCAGGACGAAGGCCAATCCCTTGCTGAGGTAGACCAGCCGGTTCAGCAGCCCGCCCAGCAGGAAGTAGAGCTGCCGCAGACCCATCAGCGCGAAGGTGTTCGCGGTGAAGACCAGGTACGGCTCCTGGGTCAGACCGAAGATCGCCGGGATCGAGTCGAGCGCGAAGAGCAGATCGGTGGTGCCGATCGCCACTATCACGATCAGCATCGGCGTTACCATCCGCCGGCCGTCCACCCGGACCAGCACCGACCCGCCCTGGTACGACTCCGTGGTCGGCAAGATCCGCTTCACCGTACGGAGGGCGAGGTTCTCCGAGAACTCGTCCTCCTGCTGCGGGCCGACCAGCTTGATCGCGGTGTAGATCAGGAACGCCCCGAAGAGGTAGAACAGCCAGTCGAACCGCGCGACCGCCGAGGCGCCGGCCGCGATGAACACGCCCCGCATCAGCAGCGCCAGCACGATGCCGATCAGCAGCACCTTCTGCCGGAACCGCACCGGCACCGCGAACCGGCTCATGATGATGATGAAGACGAACAGGTTGTCGACACTGAGCGAGTACTCGGTGAGCCAGCCGGCGAAGAACTGGCCTCCGTAGCTGACACCGGCCGTCCCCATCAGCAGGAGCCCGAAGGAGACCGCCGCCAGTACGTAAAAGCTCACCCATCCGACACACTCACGGAAGGACGGCTCCCGGGGGTTCCGGGCGACCAGATAGAAGTCGATGGCGATCATCGCGACGAAGCCGATGATCGTCACGGCCCATACCCAGAGCGGTAGATTCATGACACTCCCTTGGATCGGACGGTCCGCGCCGCGGCCCGAGCCCGACGGCGGCGCTCCTTCGCCTCCCACTGCGCCTCGGCGTGCTGCAGGTAGAACTGGTACAGCCGCTCGGCCCGCGGGTTGCCGTGCCGGATCCGGCGCAGCCAGCCCGGCGCCACCCGCTCGTACAACCAGCCGAACCCGATCGCGAAGCCCAGGCTGACGACCGCCTGGTACGCGAGGAACCCGGGCACGTCCGGCGGCAGTGCGAGCCGACCGGTGAGCAGGAGGCCGACCAGCGCCTCATGCGCCAACCGGGCGAGGGGGAACGCCGCGAGCCAGAAGAGCGCCGTCGGGGCGAACACTCCCGGTGAGATGATGCCGGCCGCCATCAGCAGCCCGAAACCGCCGCCGAGCAGGGCCAGTGGCAGTCCGAGGGCCAGACCCGTGGCCAGCGCCCAATCAACGGGCTGGCCCGCGATCAACGCCAGTCCGAGGGCCGCGAGCCCGGCGATCACGCCGATGCCGAAGCCGGGCAGGCCAAGATGGCCGAGGCGACGCAGATCGGTCAGGACTGGGCCTCCTGTTGTCATGCCCTCCTGGCCCGCGCCCACCAGGCCATCGTCAACTGCGGCTGGGCGCCGCTCGGTGTAGTCGGTCATGAGTTCCTCCGTCGCACTAGATGACCACGCCGAACCTGACCAGGCTGTAAGCCAGCATGCCCAGGTAGAAGACCGCGCCGAACCCGATCACGACGTTCTGCACGATGCCCGGACGGATCGGTTTGGGCAGCATCCGGTTGTTCACCAGCAGCAGGACGACGCAGTACGCCCCCATCGCGAAGGTGGACAGGAAGGCCAGCACGTCGAGAATGGCGCCCGGACCGTCGGCGGGCCCGAAGTTCAGGATCAGGATGCCGAAGGTGATGACACCCCAGAGGAAGCCCGCGTAGAGCTTGGACATGCTGAACCGCTTCGCGCCGGGTACGAAGTGGTAGGTCATGTCGGCCTGGCCCCGCGAGAACGAGTCGAACAGCCCGAGCGTGGCGTTGAGTCCGATCAGGGCGATGAACCCGAGGAACACGCCGTGCAGCACCGGCGTGCCGGCCGAGGCGAAGGCGTCGGCCATGGCGGTCAGCGCGACCTCCCGATCGCCGTCCCGGATCAGGTCACCGACGTTCGGGTTCTCGCGGACAGCGGTCTGGGCCAGCACGGTGAACGAGACCGTCACCAGCATGGTGATACCCCAGAAGAGCAGCAGGGCGTCGAAGGTGACCCAGCGTCGCCAGCCCCTCCACTTCTTCATCTCCGCCGGGTTGTCGGTGTCGAACATGAAGCCCCGCGACGGCATGACCTCCTGCTCGCCCGCGTGCCGCAAACCGCGAATATTCGGGATGTGCGCGCCCATACCGGCGCCGGAGTCCCGCAGGTGCAGCGTGTACCACATCTGCTGCATGCCGGACGGCCCGGCGAAGGCGATCGCACCGACGATGACCGGGAACCAGGCCGCCGACATCGCTTCATCCGGCAGGTAGCCGAAATGAAACATGCCGGCGAGGGTCGACGTGACATCACTCCACCGGCCGACCAGCGAAGCGACGACCGAGGTGCCGACCACGAGCACGCCGATCAGCAGGCCGAGCAGGCTCTCCAGCAGCGGGTAGATCACCTTGGCCAGGCTGAACACGATGCCGACCAGGATCAGGCCGACGCACGCCGAGACGGTCCAGGGTATGCCGGTCACCTCCTCGAAGGCGGCGGCGCCGGTGGACAGGTGCCCGGGCCAGATGTAGACCAGGATCGCCACGCTGAAGAAGAACCACATCAGTGGCTTGAAGACCCGGGCGGCGCCGAAGAAGATGCTCTCCCCGGTCGCCATCGCGTACCGGGCCATCTCGAGCATGACGAATGCCTGGAGGGTGACGCCGATCAGAAACAGCCACCTGATCTCCGGCCCGAAGATCAGGACCAGGCGAGGCCACATGTACGACTCGCCCATTCCCACGCCGAGGGCGACGAGGAACACGGTCGGGCCGAGCAGGTGGATCGAGGGTGGCGCCTTCGGTAGCTCCCTGATCGGCATCGGTTCGAGCCGCCCGGCCCGCCATACTCGATCGTCGGGGGCGGTGGCGGTGGCGGTAGTGGTGGCGGCGGCGGGATCGTGGGGGGCGGGGTTGCTCGAAGTGTCCACGCTGGACCTCCTGAGATTCTGACGCCGTCCGGACTTCAGGGCCGGTCCGGTTCGGCGCTCTGTCCTCTGACCCTGGCGCGGAGCGGTCGCTGTGTCGCCAGTGGCCCCTCCAACTGCCCGGTGTGATGGAACTGCGCAAGGCTCAGCGGCTGTCCGGCCGGTCGCCGAGCAGACCGGCAGAACGGGCCCACCGGTACTTCGCACCGAGCACGGCGACGGGCTTCTCCGTGGTGTACGGATAGGCGACGATGCCGTGCCGATACAGGTGTTCGCTGGCCTCCTCGACCTCGACGTCTCCGGCGAGCGAGGCGACCACGGGCTTGTTGACGCCCTTCGCCCGGAACTCCTCAACCACGTCCACCACCAGTTCGGCGAAGACCATCGGCGGCGTGACGATGGTGTGCCAGTAGCCGAGGATCAGGGAGTGGATGCGCGGATCGGCGAGGCCGAGCGCGATCGTGTTGCGATACGTCGACGGCGGTTCACCGCCGGTGATGTCGATCGGGTTGCCGGCGGCGCCGAACGGCGGGATGAACTTGCGGAACGCCTCATCGAGGTCCCCCGGGATCTCCATCAGCGTGAGCTGGTTGTCCACGCAGGCATCCGAGAGCAGGACCCCGGAGCCGCCGGCGCCGGTGATGATGACGACGTTCTCGCCCTGCGGGGTGGGCAGCAGCGGGATACCGCGGGCGTACTCCAGCAGGTCGTTGAGGCCGGGGGCACGGATCACGCCGCTCTGCCGCAGGATGTCGTCGTAGACCTTGTCGTTGCCGGCCAGCGCGCCGGTGTGCGAGCTGGCCGCCTTGGCGCCCTGCTCGGTCCGGCCGGCCTTGAGCACGAGCACCGGCTTGGTCGCCGACACCCGCTTGGCGGCCCGGGCGAACGACCGGCCGTCCTTCAGGTCCTCCAGGTGCATGGCGATGAGCTGGGTGTTCGGGTCGCTCTCGAAGAACGTCAGTAGGTCGTCCTCGTCGATGTCGGCCTTGTTGCCCACCCCGACGATCGCGGACACCCCCATCTGGGCCGACCGGCTGAAACCGAGGATGGCCATGCCGATGCCGCCGCTCTGCGAGGAGAGCGCCACTCCGCCCTTGACGTCGTACGGGGTGCAGAACGTCGCGGACAAGCTCTCCGGGGTGTAGTAGTAGCCGTAGATGTTCGGCCCGAGGATGCGCACGCCGTGCCGGCGGGCGATCGCGAGCACCTCGGCCTGTAGCTCGTGGTTGCCGATCTCGCCGAAGCCGGACGGGATCATGATGGCCCCGGCCGCTCCTTTCGCGCCGACCTCCGCCAACGCGGCCGGCACGAACTTGGCCGGGATCGCGAACACCGCGACATCGACCGGGCCGGGCACGTCGGCGATGCTCTTGAACGCCTTGCGGTCCAGGATCTCGGTGGCCCTGGGATTGATCGGGTAGATCTCGCCCTGGTAACCGCCGTCGACCAAATTCTTCATCACCGAGTTCCCGATCTTGCCGGCCTCGGCGGACGCGCCGATCACGGCGATCGAGGCGGGCCGCATGATCCGGTTCATGCTCGCCAGGATCTCCTCGTCGGTGAATTGCTCGGGGCGCTCGGCCGCCCGGGCGTCGACCAGCATGCGCACGTCCACCGCGGTCGCTCCGGTCGAGGTCGCCAGCACCGGGTTGAGATCGACCTCGGCCAGCTCCGGGAAGTCGGTGACCAGATCCGAGAGCCGGACGATGAGGTCGGACAGGGCCTCCCGGTTGGCCGGCTCGGCGCCGCGCACGCCGCGCAGGATCTCGGCCGCGGCGATGCCGTCGATCATCGACAGCGCGGTGGCGGTGTCGGTCGGGGCGAGCCGGAACGTGACGTCCTTGAGCACCTCGACCAGGACGCCGCCGAGTCCGAAGGCGATGACCTTGCCGAACGTCCGGTCCGTCACCGTGCCGACGATGACCTCGTGCCCGGAGCTGAGCTGCTGCTGCACCTGCACTCCGACGATCTTCGCGTCGGCTCGGTAGGCCCGCGCGTTCGCGATGATGGTGTCGTAGCCGGCGGCGACCGCCGCGGCCGATCCCAGCCCGACCAGCACCCCGCCGGCTTCGGTCTTGTGCGGGATGTCCGGCGAGACAATCTTCAGGACCACCGGCAGGCCGATCTTCTCGGCCAGCGCCACCGCCTCGTCGGCGTTGCCGGCCACGCCCTCGCCCGGGGTGGCGATCCCGTACGCCTCGACCACCAGCCGCCCCTCCGGAGCGGTCAGCGAACTTCGCCCCTCGGCGCCGGCCTGCTCGAGCACCCGGCGCACGGCTTCGCGGTCGTAGCCGCTGTCGTCTATCGGCATTTCGTCGTCTCCTTCGTCAAAGACACTGCGCCGGGCTCGGGCGGGCCGGCTGGTCGTGGAAGCGGTCGGGTCAGACGGCGCCGGCGGCGCGCAGTTCGCCGATCCCCTGCTCGGTGTAGCCGAGTTCGCCGAGCACCTGCTCGGTGTGCTCACCGAGCAGTGGCGAACGCTCGATGGCGACCTGGGACTCGGACAGCTTGATGGGATTGCCGACCGTCTTGAACCGGCCCCGCTCGGGATGGTCGACCTCGACCACCGAGCCCAGCGCGGCCAGGGTCTCGTCCTCGATCAGCTCCTGGGTCGACAGGACCGGTCCGCATGGGACGTTGTGCGCGTTGAGCAGTCCCATGACTTCCTGCTTGGTGTGCCGCTCGGTCCACTCCTCGATCAGCGCGAACGCCTTGTCGAGCTTGTGCAAGCGTGCCTGCGGGGTGCTCCAGGCGGGATCCTCGGCCAGCTCGGGCCGGCCGATCAGGTCGCAGATCGGCTTCCAGCCGACCGGTTGGATGATCACGTAGATGTAGTCGTTCGGGCCGCCCGGGGCGCAACGCACGGCCCAGCCGGGCTGGCCCCCGCCGGAGGCGTTGCCGGATCGGGGCACCTCGTCGGCGAAGGTCTCGTTGGGGTACTCCCCCAGCGGCCCGTGGGCCAGCCGCTGCTGGTCCCGGAGCTTGACCCGGCACAGGTTGAGCACCGCGTCCTGCATGGCGACCTGGACCCGCTGGCCGCGCCCGGTCCTGGTGCGCTGGTACAGGGCGGCCAGGATGCCGGCGACCAGGTGGATACCGGTGCCGGAGTCGCCGATCTGGGCGCCGGTCGCGGTCGGCGGCCCGTTCTCGAAACCGGTGGTGCTCATTGCCCCGCCCATCGCCTGAGCGATCACCTCGTACGCCTTGAACTCGGCGTAGCGGCCGGGCCCGAAGCCCTTGATGGAGGCGTAGACCAGGCCGGGGTTGAGCTCCTGCAGTTTCTCCCACGGGAACCCGAAGCGTTCGACCACGCCGGGTCCGAAGTTCTCCACCAAGATGTCCACGTCAGACACCAGCTTGGTGAAGACCTCCTTGCCCCGCGGATTCTTCATGTTGAGGGTGATGCTGCGCTTGTTGGCGTTCAGCATCGTGAAGTAGAGGCTGTCCACATCGGGGATGTCCCGCAGCTGGGACCGGGTGATGTCACCCTGGCCCGGTACCTCCAGCTTGATGACGTCCGCGCCCAGCCACGCGAGGATCTGCGTGGCCGAGGGGCCGGACTGGACATGTGTCATGTCGAGGACTTGAACGCCCTCCAGTGCCTTACCCATGAGCGAACCTCCTGTGTGCGCCACGCCGTGCACTGCGGACCGTGGGGCTGAACTTCCGCTGGTGCCACCTCGGCCGGGGGTCTGACCCTCCACCAGCTTCGGGGATTGCATACCGTATGGGGTAGGCAATATCGTGGCTCATGTAACAGCCAGGTGTCTAGGGGATCGCGGAACGTTTTCCGCCACGTCCTTATCGGACCGGCACCGTCCCCCGAGTCTCGGCGCGGACCAGGCGCCGGATTCCCCCGTGGCGTGGTCCGTCACCTGTTCCGGAGATCCGCGCCCGGCACCGTCATCGCGTCCGGGCGCCCGATCCGTTCCCGTCCGAAGTCAGCAGAAGGGAGGCCCAGTGGATCTGTTGGAGCACCAGGCTCAGGAACTTTTCGCCAAGCACGGCGTACCGGTGAGCCGCAGCCGCGTCGCCAGCACCCCCGACGAGGCCCGCGCGGCCGCCGCCGAGATCGGCGGACGCGTGGTGGTCAAAGCTCAGGTGAAGACCGGCGGCCGGGGCAAAGCCGGCGGGGTTCGCCTGGCCGATGGCCCGGACGCGGCGCGCGAGGTCGCGGCCGCGATCCTGGGCATGGGCATCAAGGGCCACACCGTGCAGAAGGTGCTGGTCACCGAGGCCGGCGACATCGTCGAGGAGTATTACGTGGCGCTGCTGCTGGACCGGTCCGACCGGTCGTTCCTCGCACTCGCCTCCCGGGCGGGCGGCGTCGAGATCGAGCAGGTGGCGGCCGAGAACCCGGCCGCGCTGGCCCGGCTTCAGGTAAACCCGGCCGTCGGGCTCGGCTGGGACGAGGCGCTCCGGCTGGCCGCCGAGGCCGGCATTCCGGACGACGTACGCGACCTGGTCGCCGGCGTCCTGGTTCGCCTCTGGAACGTGTTCCGCGCCGAGGACGCCACCCTGGTCGAGATCAACCCGCTGGCCAAGCTCGCCGACGGCACCGTCCTCGCACTGGACGGCAAGGTGACCCTGGACGACAACGCCCGGTTCCGCCAGCCCGGCCACCCGCAGTACGTCGACGTCAACGCCGCCGACCCGCTGGAGGTGCGAGCGGCCGCCAGGAACCTGAACTACGTCAAGCTCGACGGCTCCGTCGGTGTCATCGGCAACGGAGCAGGCCTCGTGATGAGCACCCTGGACGTGGTCGCCTACGCGGGCGAGCAGTTCGGCGGGGTGAAGCCGGCGAACTTCCTCGACATCGGCGGCGGCGCCTCGGCTCAGGTGATGGCGGGCGGCCTGGAGATCATCCTCGGCGATCCTGACGTACGGAGCGTCCTCGTCAACGTCTTCGGCGGGATCACCGCGTGCGACGCGGTCGCCGACGGCATCGTCCAGGCGATCGGGATGCTGACCGCCCTGGGCGAGACGGTCGGCAAGCCGGTGGTCGTCCGGCTGGACGGCAACAACGCCCCGCAAGGACGGAAGATTCTCGCCGAGGCAGCGCTTCCCGGCGTGCTCAGCTCGGACACTATGGACGGTGCGGCGCGGCTCGCGGCCGAGCTCGCCGGCGAGGGGGCGTGACCACCATGGCGATCTTTCTCACCGAGAAGAGCAGGGTGCTGGTCCAGGGCATCACCGGCACCGAAGGCACCCGGCACACCCGCCGGATGGTCGCCGCCGGAACAAACATCGTCGCCGGGGTCACCCCCGGCAAGGGTGGTCAGGACGTCGATGGCATCCCGGTCTTCAACAGCGCGGCCGAGGCGGTCAAGGTGACCGGCGCCGACACGTCGGTGGTCTTCGTACCGCCCCGCTTCGCCGAGGCCGCGGTGATCGAGGCGATCGACGCCGAGCTGAGCCTGGCCGTGGTGCTGACCGAGGGCATCCCGGTGCACGACACCGCGGCGTTCTGGGCATATGCCCAGGCCGCCGGGAACGCGACCCGGATCATCGGACCGAACTGCCCCGGCCTGATCAGTCCGGGCCGGTCCAACGCCGGCATCATCCCGGCCGACATCACCTCACGCGGGAGGATCGGCCTGGTCAGCAAGAGCGGCACCCTGACCTACCAGATGATGTACGAACTACGCGATCTGGGCTTCTCCAGCTGCGTCGGCATCGGCGGCGACCCGATCGTCGGCACCACCCACATCGACTGTCTGCAGGCGTTCCAGGACGACCCCGAGACCGACGCGATCGTGCTGATCGGCGAAATCGGCGGGGACTCGGAGGAACGCGCCGCGGACTACATCAGGGACCACATCACCAAGCCGGTGGTCGGCTACGTCGCCGGTTTCACCGCGCCCGAGGGCAAGACGATGGGGCATGCCGGCGCGATCGTCTCCGGATCGTCCGGGACCGCGACGGCCAAGCAGAAGGCCCTGGAAGCGGCGGGAGTCAGGGTCGGCCGGACACCGTCCGGGGCTGCCGCACTGATGCGCGAGACCTTACCGGCGCGCTGACCGACGGCGATCGGCGCAGGGCCAGCCGGCCTACCCTCCGGCCGGCTGACCCGCACCTGCCGCACCACTCCCTCGCTGACCAGAAACCCGGCGCCAGGTCGCATCGTCACCACCTTCCTCGTTGTCCGACGCCCGCTCACAGCCGGTCGGCCGGAAGCGTCCACGGCAACCGCCAGGCCAGCCCGGGTTGGCGCATCCAGCGGGTCAACGCCGCGCCGAACAGGCCTAGACAGCCGGCCACCACGAACGGCACCACGGTGTCCGGCGTCGTCACCGCCAGCCCCGCGAGCACGATCCCGGCCGCCCCACCGACGGCCTTCCCGCTGTATACGATCCCGTAGTTCGGCACCGTCGCGTCGTCACCGAACCAGTCACGCACCAGGCTGACCAGCAGCGAGTAGCCCGCCCCGGCGCCGGCACCGGCCAGCGCGGCGAAGCACAGCAGCGCGCCCGGATGGTTGCCGTTCGTCGCCGCCGCGAGCAGGCCGAACTGGGCCACCCCACCAGCCAGCAGGGACAGGCCCAGAGTCCCGCGCCGGCCGATCCGATCGGCCAGCGAACTGGTCACCGCCCGGCCGATCCCGTTCGAGGCGGCCAGCACGCTCATCGCGACGACCAGGATCGAGACCGACAGTCCCTGGGTGTACGCGGTACCCGCGAGGTAGGCGATGTCGAACAGGGACATGGCCGCGGTGAGTGCCACCACCACGAACATCATCGGCAGCATGCCGCTGCGCATCGCCGCCCGCGGCGGATAGGGCCGAGCGGCGGGACGGTTGTGCGGGACGCTCCGGTTGAGCCGCCGGTCGATCGCCCAGCTCTGCGGATCGACCTGCGCCGGCCACCAGTTCCTCGGCGGCTTGCGCATCAGCAGTCCGCCGATCGCCACCACGCCGGACACGACCACGGCGGCGCCGTCCAGCACGACCGTCCGGTTCGCCGGATCCAGCGCGTAGCCGGCGATGACGACGAACGGGATCGCGCCGTAGCCGAACGCCGCGCCCACCATCGCCACCCGGGAGGCGAGCCGCTCGGGGAACCATTCGGCGACCGTGGCGATACAGGTCAGGTAGACCAGGCCGGCGCCGAGGCCACCCAGCACCGAATAGCCCAGCAGGACGGTGACCAGATCACCGCTGTGCGCCAGGGTGACCAGCGCGAGCAGGCAGCAGGCGGCGCCGACGAGCATCGGCACGGCGAGTCGCACCCGCATCCGCTGGTACATCCACCCGCCGAGCGGCGAGCCGGCCGCCTGGCACACCACCCAGAGCCCGAGTACGCCGAATGCCTGCCACACGCTCCACCCGTTCGCCTCGATGAGGGTCGGCAGGGCGGCACCGAAGCCGTACTGGAACAGGCTGATCGCCAGCATCGCGGCCACGGGCAATCCGACCATCCACGAGCGCGATCGCCCCAACAGGACCCGGTCGCTCTCGCCGACTCGGTAGCGACGGCCGTAGAAGTCGCTGACCTCGCGCACTGTCTTGTCCTTGCCGGAATCCGTCATCTGGCACCTCCGAACGAATATCGTATACAGTATGTGGGATGCATATTGTCCCCGACGAGACGGGCAACTGTCCAGGTTCCAACGATGACGAGGAGGCTCAGCCATGAGCGTGCTGGACGACTGGACCGGCCAGGGCGCCACCCCCGCCGAAGCGGCGGAACGATTGACCAGACTCGCCAAAGAATGGCCCGGGCGGTGACAGCCACCGGCTGGCACCAGGCCCGGCGGTGCGCCGGGGAGGCGGGCGCCCCGCTGCCCCCGGTCGACGTGCCGCTCCGCGAGGCGGCCGACTCCACGCTCGCGAGACCGCTTGTCGCGCTGTCCCCACTGCCGGCCTACGACGCCGCCGCCATGGACGGGTACGTCGTCGCGGGCACCGGCCCATGGCAGATTGTCGGGCGGATCCTGGCCGGCGACCCGGCCCCGCCCTCGCCGCTGTCACCCGGGAACGCGTTGGAGATCGGCACCGGCGCGCTGGTGCCGGTCGGCGCCGACGCGGTGCTGCCGTACGAGCGGTCCACCCGGACGGGCCGTACGGTGGCCGGCGAATTCTCCCCCGGCCGGCACATCCGCCGGCGGGGCGAGGACTGCCCGGCCGGCCAGCAAGTGCTCCCTGCCGGCACGGTGGTCAACCCCGTCGTCCTCGGGCTGGCCGCCAGCCTCGGGCACGACACGCTGACCGT